>Ga0137418_10007052_pt1 | contig 10334 bp, 8 predicted proteins | sample CZODoug3_1_2_16f_FD_122242 | JGI IMG/M metagenome (GOLD analysis project Ga0137418, IMG submission 122242) | Vadose zone soil fungal communities from Angelo Coast Range Reserve, California, USA - CZODoug3_1_2_16fungal (Hybrid Assembly) | ecosystem: Environmental > Terrestrial > Soil > Vadose... | reverse complement strand
CAGCGGGTGTTTCTGGAAGAAACGAAGATGAATTTCGGGAAGTGGCGGCAGCAACTGCGGCTGCTTCATGGATTGCAACTGCTGGCTTCGGGAGAAAAGGTGACAGCAGCGGCTTTGGAGGCGGGTTATAGCAGCCCGAGCGCGTTCATATCGATGTTCCGGAAACAGCTGGGGACGACGCCGATGCGGTATTTGGAGGATGGAAACGGAGCGGAGTCGGGAAGCAGTTAACGAGAACTTTTCAGATGGCTGAAATCGTGATTGTTACTTGAATGGCGGTGAGGAAAGTCAAAAGCTCCGACCGCCGGCGGAGATGACCAAGAGTTGTTGAAAACCTTGATAACTTAGTTTAGAGTGCCTCGCCATAGGGCTGGGTGGATGGACACTTCAGGAACCCTCCTCTCTATCCTGTTTTTTTCTCATGATTTCGATCGGCACTAACCCGTTCCGGCTCGGAACTCGCGACAGCGCGTTCCCGGGGCGGTTGCGGCCCCCGCCTGCAAAGAAAATCAGAATGAGCTACTAAAAGGAGAATACGATGGCCAGAAAAATCCTCATTATCTTGACCCTGTGCGTTTTCGTGGCGATGGCGAGCCCGGGGCAGGGTCCGATAAAGACTTACGTGATTCTCGCGCAGGGACATGGAGCCGGCAGCACAGCCTTTGCAGCTAGTCTTGGTTCGAGCGTGATTGCGCGGTACGACGAAATTGGGGTGGTGGTGGCACAGTCCAGCGATCCCAGCTTCGCTGCTCAAGCAGCTACACTGGCGGGCGTCGGGCAGGTAGCGGAAGACCATGAATTGCAATGGATCTCACCGAATGAAACGGTTGTCCAAGCAGAAGAGGTTGTTGATGATTCGGCGGCGCCCGCTCCGAACGCATCGGGCCTTCCGCCGGCTAACGCGGAATCGTTTAGCGCGGTGCAGTGGAATCTGCATCAAGTCCATGCGGACCAAACAGCCGCGAACGGCGATCGCGGGAACGGGCTGGTGCGCGCGCGAGTGGCAGTGCTGGACACCGGCATTGTGGCCAGCCATATCGACATAGCCGCGAACTTGAATCTGGCTTTGAGCACGTCTTTCGTTCCAACGGAACCCAGCTTTGTTTATCCGTCAGATGGGACATTCAGCCATGCGACGCATGTTTCGGGGATCGTGGCTGCCCCCATTAACGGGATCGGAACACAGGGCGTGGCTCCCAACGCCGAACTTGTGGCGGTTAAAGTTCTAAAGAATTCCGGCAGCGGTTCCTTCGCATCCATTATCGCGGGGATCGAGTATGCCTCCGGTCCGTCCGTCCATGCGGACGTGATCAATATGAGTTTAGGCGCTACATTTGACCGCACAAATGCCGGTGGCGGCGGCGATGGGCCACTCCTCTCGGCGGTGAACCGTGCGGTAAATCATGCGGAAGCTCGGGGCACACTGGTGGTTAGCGCTGCGGGCAACAATGGAGTTGACCTGAACGGCCCTCTATTTTCGATTCCGGCGCAGTCGGGAAATGGTATGGCGGTTTCTGCGACTGGGCCGATCGGGTTTGGCGCGTTCGGATTTAATTCCCCGGCTGTTTTCGACCGGCTGGCTTCGTACAGCAACTTCGGGCAGTCGGTAGTCAACGTTGCCGCACCTGGCGGCGATTCGGTATTTACTCCCACCACTGCGGTATGCCACGTTGCTCCAATAACGGCTCCCTGCTTTGTGTTTGACTTCGTGCTAAGCCCCGGCGGGAAACTGGGAACCATCAATCGTTATTTCTTCGCGACGGGAACTTCCATGGCGACTCCGCACGTCTCCGGGCTTGCGGCTTTGATCGTGGGAAAATTCGGGCATATGAATCCGTCTCAGTTGAGGACACTCATCGAGCAGTCCGGCGATGACATTCTTAAGCCGGGCGCTGACTCGCAGACCGGCCACGGGAGGATCAACGCACTGGTGGCGCTGCAATAGCGCATCATTGGGCAATCGTTGTCGGATGAACCGAAGGCGGAGCCGGATTAACGGTTCCGTTTTCTTATTATTTGCCGCGCAGATCCGATGACGGGCAGGAACGATTCTGATCTGAACCAAGAACAGTTCGGGATTGCTACTGTTTGCCGGTGAGCTTGCGGATCAAATCGGCTTCAGCTTGGCGGTAGGGGGTGCCGTCGGGGCGCAGCACTTCGTGAAACCACACCGGCGGCTGGCTGAGAATGTAAGGATGCTCCCAGGACTCCCAGGGCAAATTGGTTTGCGTCTTGCCGGCAACGAATCCCCAGTTGATGGCGCCGACGCGTTCCTGCTTGGCGATGGGCAATATCGTGTCAAACGTGCTGCCCACGGAACGTGCCATGAATTCCGTGCAGATGACCGGCCGGTTGTACTTCTTTAGCCAGGCTACCTGTTGCTTGAAGTATTCCGACCAACTGTAGTTATGAAAGGTGATGACGTCGGATTCGCGAAGCTGAATCTGCGGGATTTCACCCAGGTTGGCCCCGTCGGGCGCGGTGTCCACACAACAGACTCCGCTGGTCAGAGGCTGCGTGGGATTGGCTTCGCGCGCCCAGGCGAACACTTGGGGCAAAAGGGCGATTACGCGGGCGGTTTTGTCCTTTAGCTCCTGCTTCGCGTAGCTGCCAGCGTTGTCGGCACCGGGCTCATTCCACAGGTCCCAGACAAGGATGCGATCGTCTTTGGCGAAGGCTCCCACGACACCTTGGACGTAAGCTTTCAGCCGCGGAACTTGATTGGGGTCGGCCAACGCCACAGCGCCGGGACTTTGCACCCAGCCGGAGTTGTGCACGCCAGGAATCGGGGGATGCTGCGGGCCGAGATGAGGCAAGGGGTCCCAGCAGGAGTCGAAGAAGACAAACATTGGACGAATGTGGTGACGCGAGGCGATGGTCAGGAAGCGGTCGATGCGCTTCTGAAAGCCGGCGGCGTCCTGTTGCCAGAGCAGATCGTGGAGAAAAACGCGCATGGTGTTCATGCCCAGCGATTCGGCCCAAGTCAATTCCTGGTCGATTTCTTGGGGATTGAAGGTGGCGTCCTGCCACATTTCCAACTGGTTGATCGCCGATTTGGGAGTGTAATTGCTTCCCACGAGCCAGAGCTGTCGCGCGTACCAGGCGTTGGCCTTCTGCTCGGGCCAGCGGGGTGTTTGCGCTTCCGCAGCGCTCACGCAAAAACCGGCCGTGATCAGCGCTGCTGTCATGAAAACGGACTTCAGAATTTTCATCGTGGGAACTCCGTGCGAGTTTAGCTGCGGCGAGCGTATTACAGGAAAACATTTTGCTGCAAGTCCTGGGCGGCTTGGGCCAGGTCGCCTGGCTTGCCGAGGTCGCGCCAGTAGTAGTTGTCGGCGCGGAAGGCGAGGATTTTTTGGCCTTGGGCGGCTAGGCGGAGATAGGAGGGGATGATGGAGAAGATGCCTTCTTCGGTGAGCATGGGGAGGAGGCGGGGAGAGATGATGTGGATGCCGGAGAAGGCGAGGGCGTGGAGTGGCTGAGAAGATTCTACCTCAGGGGCTGAAGCCCCCGAACTGGCCACGCTTTGCGGCACGGCTGAAGCCGTGCCCTGACGAACCTCCAAGCTCTCTGAACGCTTCGGCGCAACCTCGCGTGCCTCAGGATCGACTGAAGCCATGCCTGATGAATTTTGCGTTGCAGTGGATTGCGGTGCACAGCCAGGATTCATCGCGCCAAAACCGCGCGATGGGGCAGAGGTGGCTGTGCCACTGGTGCGGCGGCCGCGGAGATGGAAGTGGTCGTCGAAGAGGAGGTAGCGGGAAGTTTCGCGGGATTGGACGGCTATGGTGGCTAGGGCTTGATTTTCGGTGTGGAATTGGAGCATGTGGCTTAAGTCGATGGTGCTGATGACGTCGACGTTGTGGAGGAGGAAGGGCTCGTCGAGCCGGGTAGAGTCTTCTAGGAAAAACCAGCCGGCTTTTTTCAGGCCGCCGCCGGTGTCCAGCAAAACGTCTTCTCGGGAGATTTCGATGCGCATGCCAAAGTTTTTGTTGGATTTCAGGTAGTCGATGATCAGATCAGCAAAGTGGTGAACGTTGATGATGACTTCGGTGACGCCGAAGGTCCGGAGGCGGGTTAGGGTGATTTCGAGAAGGGTGCGGCCGGACAGTTCGACCAGGGCTTTGGGGCGATTGTCGGTTAGCGGGCGGAGGCGGGTGCCGAGGCCGGCGGCTAGGATCATAGCTTTCATCGGAGCGTTTCCATCAAATCGGTCCGCCTCGGAAGGCGGACCCTACAAAATCAAGGTCTAAGAGAGATTCCTCCCTATACAGGCCGACAGGTCCGCAGGAGCGAACCGGGAAGAAAAAAATCGGCCTGCTCCACTCGGAATGACGGTTGGGCGAGAGGGACGGGGCCTTCATTGGAGGGCTTTCCGCTTGCCGAGTTTTTCAAGCTCAAGATGGCGTACGACAACTTCCAGGCCGTTCTTGGCGTGCAAACGCTTGGCCAATTGCTCGGCGAGGAATACGGAGCGATGCTGGCCGCCCGTACAGCCGAACGAGACCATCAAATTCTTGAAGCCGCGCTGCTGATAGTTGGCGATGCTGGAATCCACCAGCGAAAGGACGCCGGCGAGAAACTGGTGCACGGTTTCCTGTTGATTGAGATAGTCGATGACCGGAGCGTCCTTGCCGGTGAGAGTTTTGAAGCGCTCTTCGCGGCCGGGATTGGGGAGACTGCGGCCATCGAACACAAAGCCGCCGCCGTTGCCGCTTTCGTCCTTCGGCAAGCCCTGGTGGAACGAAAAACTGAAAATACGCACGACGAGGTTGTCCGCGTCGGTGGCAAGGGCCTGCAATTTCTCGGAAGCCAGCATGCCTTTGAAAGCGTCCATGAGGGCCGGGAGGGGGACGGGCAGCCTGACGTGATGAAGCAGCCAACGGAGGTTTTTCAGTGCGTAGGGCACGCTCTGGAGGAAATGAACTTTGCGCTCGTAGAAGCCGCGAAAACCGTAGGCGCCCAGCGCTTGCATGATGCGAATGTAGACGTAGGCGTAGTAGTGGCGCAGGAAGGCTTCGCGATCGAGCGGAATGAAACCGGCGAGGCGGTCGAGATAGTGATCGAGAAGCTGCTGGCGGAGTTCGGGCGGGAGATCAGCCTTGGCATCGTATAAGAGCGAGGCGATGTCGTATTGCAGAGCGCCTTTGCGGCCGCCTTGATAATCGACGAAATAGGGATCGCCGTTGCGCAACAGGATGTTGCGGGATTGGAAGTCGCGGTAAAGAAAGTAATCGCGCGGAGCGCTGAGAAGAAATTCGGTGAGGCGGCCGAAATCGTCTTCGAGGGCTTGTTCATTGAAGGAGATGCCGGCGAGACGGAGAAAATAATATTTGAAATAGTTCAAGTCCCAGGCGATGGATTGGCGGTCGAAGCTGGAGATGGGATAGCAAACCTCGTAATTCAGATCGCGGCCAGCTTCGACTTGGAAACGGGGCAGCACGGCGACAACTTTGCGATAGGCTTCGACGACTGGGGGAGCAATGTTTTCGCCAGTGCGATTTTTGGAAAGGAATTCGAAGAGCGTGATGTCGCCGAGGTCTTCTTCGAGATAGGCGCCGTGGGTGAGGTCTTCGGCGTAAATTTCGGGGACGGGAAGGCCGTGGCGGCGAAAATGTTTGGAGAATTCGAGAAAGGCGGCGTTTTCTTCGCGGACGCCATAAAGAATGCCGATAGCGCGGTCTTTTTTATCGGTGAGGCGGATGATTTTGCGGCCGGAACCGCCTAGTTCGCCCTGGAGCGGGACGACGCGCTCGGGAGGCGTGTGGAAATGCTGCTCGAAGAGAGTTTTGAGAACGTCCACGGACATGAATTCCCGCCCAATTCGTTTTGGTGGATGGCTGAGTTAATCGCTTTCTAGCATAGCCGATTTCCGACGGGAAGATTTGCGTGACCGCGCGGCGGTGTGCCTATAAGTATGTCGAGGGAGAGGTGGAAATCAGGAAAAGGCCTCAGGCCTGAAGGCCTGAGCTACAGATATAATGCGGAGATGCCCTCCCACCCCCGAGATCACCGGCGCACTGAACAGCGAAACCCGGCTTCCAAAAATCTTGATCGTATGACCGCGCGGGAGATTGTGCGACTGATGAATCGCGAGGACCGCAAGGTGGCGATTGCGGTGGGGCGGGAGATTCCGGCGATTGCGCGGGCGGTGGATGCGATTGTCGGCGGGATTCGAAAGGGCGGGCGGCTGTTTTATGTGGGAGCGGGGTCGAGCGGACGGATGGGAGTGCTGGATGCGGCGGAATGTCCTCCCACGTTTGGGACGTCGCCGCGGATGGTGCAGGCGCTGATTGCAGGAGGACGGCGCGCGATTACTCATGCGGTGGAAGGGGCGGAAGATTCGACGCGAAACGGGGAGCGGGATTTGCGCGCGAAGAAACTAATGCGGAACGACGTCGTGGTGGGAATCGCGGCGAGCGGAACGACGCCTTACGTGCTGGGGGCACTGAAGTATGCGCGGAAGCGCGGAGCCACGACGGTGGCGGTGACGTCCAACTTGCGTATGCCGGTGGGGCGGCTGGCGAAAATCGTGATTGCGCCGGAGGTGGGGCCGGAAGTGCTGACGGGGTCGACGCGGCTGAAGGCGGGAACGTCGCAGAAGATGGTGCTGAACATGCTCAGTACGGCAGTGATGGCACGGCTGGGGCATGTGTATGAGAACTTGATGATCGACGTTGTAATTACAAATGAGAAGGTGGCGGAGCGGGCGTTGCGGATTCTGGCGGAGGCGAGCAGGAAGAAGGTGTCTGCGGCGGAACACGCTCTGCGGGCGGCGGGACACAACATGCGAGTGGCGCTGGTGATGTTGAAGCGGGGAGTGGGGGCGAGAGAGGCGAGGAAATTAATTGCGGGAGCAGGAGGAGATTTGAGGAAGGCGCTGGGGGAATAGTCGCGGGACGTTAAAGCAGGGAGAAAAGGATAACGCAGAGACGCGGAGAACGCGGAGACTCGCAGAGAAGAAAAGACAGAAGAGAACACAGCTAAGTGCGGAAGAACGACGAGAGAGTGAATGGACAAATTTCGGATTAAAGGCGGGAAGGCGCTGCGCGGGACCGTGGCGATCAGCGGGGCGAAGAATTCAGCGCTGCCGGTGATGGCGGCGGCTTTGCTGACGGCGGAAAAAGTCACGCTGCACAACATTCCGAAGGTGCGCGACTTGATCACCATGAGCAAGCTGCTGGCGTTCATGGACGCGAAAGTTTCGGTAACGGAGATACCGAGCTGCGACTACGTGATCGAGACGCCGACACTGAACCACGCGGAGGCGCCGTATGAGTTAGTGAAGACGATGCGGGCGTCGGTGCTAACGCTGGGGCCACTGATGGCGCGCGTTGGAGTGGCGCGCGTTTCGCTGCCGGGAGGATGCGCGATTGGGGCGCGGCCGGTGGATTTGCACCTGAAGGCGCTGGAACAGATGGGGGCGGAGATTGGGACGTCGCATGGATACATCGAGGCGCGCGCGCCGAAAGGGCGATTGAAGTGCGCGCACATTGTGTTTGAGAAAATTACGGTGACGGGGACGGAAAATATTTTGATGGCAGCGGTGTTGGCCGACGGGGAGACCGTGCTGGAGAATGCGGCGCGTGAGCCGGAAGTGACGGACTTGGTAGCGTTGCTGCGGAAGATGGGAGCGGAGATTTGCGGCGACGGGACTTCGACGCTGCGGATTCGCGGCGTGGATGAGCTGCATGGGACAGAACATACGGTGATTCCGGACCGGATTGAGGCGGGAACGTTTCTTGTGGCGGGGGCGATCACAGGCGGGGATTTGACGATTACGCATTGTGCTCCGGAGCATCTGGGGGCAGTGATTGCGAAATTGGGGCAGGCGGGCGTGCACGTTGAGATTGTGAATGAGACGACCATGCGCGTGCGGGGCGCGAAGAAGCTGGTGGGCGTTGACTTGACGACGGAAGAGTATCCGGGATTTGCGACGGACATGCAGGCGCAGTACATGGCGCTGGCGACGCAGGCGGAAGGCACGTCGGTGATTGCCGAAAGGATTTTTGAGAACCGCTTCTTGCACGCGAGCGAAATGATGCGCATGGGCGCGAACATTTCGATCGAAGGGCATACGGCAACGGTGCGTGGCCCAGCGGAACTGTCCGGAACCGTGGTGCAGGCTTCGGATTTGCGGGCGAGCGCCGGATTGGTGTTGGCAGGGCTGGTGGCCAACGGCGAGACAATGATTGAACGCGTGTATCACATTGATCGCGGGTATGAGGGAATCGTGGAGAAGTTGCGCGGAGTGGGGGCAGATATCGAGCGCGTGCATGGGACGCCTAGCTGAGAAATAAGTCCTCTCCGGTTGAATTGTTCCGCTTGCTCTGGAGATCAGCCATCTTATGAATCCTTACTGGATAGAAGCAGGCTCTTGTCGTCTCGCAATTTTGCCGAGACCCAGAGGCTGGGACTGGCTGCCGGACGACATCGCTGCGGCCCGGCGCGATGGGGTGGATGTAATTGTCTCCGCCCTCACAGAAGCAGAGAACCAGGAATTGGGCCTCTCCGAGGAGGCGAAGTGCTGCAAAGAGTCCACGATTGAGTTTCTTTCCTTCCCTATTGAAGACAGGTCATCGCCTAATTCGGAGGGAAGCTTAGATGCGTTTATTGATTCGCTTGATGAAAGGGTGAAGCAGCGGAAAAGCATAGCCATCCACTGTCGCGCCGGCATCGGCCGGTCCTCGATGTTGTGTGCGTGCTTGCTGGTTCGACAGGGTCTTTCCGCCGAGTCTGCTTTTCAGAAAATTCAGGAGGCTCGAGGATGCGCTGTACCTGACACGACGGAGCAGCGCAAGTGGGTTGAGTCCTTCGCCTCAAGATCCAAATCTGAGTAGAGCTTATATAAAATTGCTGCGCCGGTTGCGAAAAGCGCACAGCCAGGAGTGACTGTGCCACGCAGCAAACACTTGAAAAGTCTGGTACAATCCTCGGCACGATTTTGAGCGGAGTGGGCGCGGGCAATTGAGCGGGAACCGCCTGCGGAGGAGAGCAACCATGGCTACGCCGCAAATGAAAATTTACGCAAAAAACACGGAATTGCTGGGGAAGCTGGATGCGGCGATTGCGGAGAAGAGTTTGCTGAAGCATCCGTTCTATCAGGATTGGCAGGCGGGGAAACTGAGCCGCGAGGCGCTGCAGCTTTATGCAGCACAGTATTACCGGCATGTGGAAGCGTTTCCGAAGCACTTGCGGGTGCTGGCGGCGCGGACGGAAGGTCCGCTGCAGGGATTGATCCGGGAAAACCTGGCGGAGGAGGAGAGTCCAACGGGCTCTCATCCAAAGTTGTGGCGGGATTTTGCGGCGGCAGTGGGCGTGGGCGAGGATGACATTACCTGCTGCCCTGCTCTGCCGGGGACGCAGGCGGTCGTGCACAAGTTCCGCGAGATTTGCGGGGACCGAACGGTGGCGGAGGCGGTGGCGGCGCTCTATGCTTACGAATCGCAGGTACCGGAGATTGCGACGACGAAGATCGATGGGTTGAAGAAGTTTTATGGCGTGACGGATCCCGAGGGGCTGGCGTACTTCGAGGTGCATGAGGAAGCAGACAAGGCGCACCGGGCGGCCTGGCGCGGGTGGCTGGAAGAGCACGCGGATGGGAGCGAAGAAGACATTTTAGCGACAACGCACGAGGCGCTGGATGCGCTTTGGGGGGCGTTGGATGCGGTGCATTGCGAGAAGCAGGAAGTAAGGATGTAAAGAGGTAAGGACGTAAGGAGAGTCAAAGAAGGAATTTACACAGGGGTCGCAGAGTAAACAGAGCACAGAGAAGAGAACGCGCGAATTAGGACATGGAAGGACAAGAGGCTCCCAATTTGAACGGGGGCCTTTTGTTTTGTGTGTGACAAAAAAGAAGGGCGAGCCAAGGCCCGCCCTTACACAACCGTTGCAACGCCAGAGCCGAAAGATTACTCGTGGGAGCCAGAATCGGCGCTGCTGCCTTCGCTGCTTGAAGAGCCCGGGTTGCCTCCGCCGCCGGCGGCGGCTTTTTGCTGCTTTTCGCGGGCTTCGCGAATTAGGGCTTTGCGGGAGAGGCGGACCTTGTTGCCCTCGATGGAGAGAACTTTGACGAGAACCTGGTCGCCTAGCTTCAGTTCATCTCGAACGTCGCGGATGCGATGCTCGGAGATTTCGCTGATGTGCAGGAGTCCGTCGGTGCCGGGAAAAAGCTCGACGAAAGCGCCAAACTCCGCGAGGCGAACAACTTTCCCGAGATAGGTTTTGCCGATTTCGGCGCTGGCGGTGACGTCGCGGACCATCTGCAGGGCCGCATCGCCGCCGGCTCCGCTGGTGGAGAAGATGTGCACGGTGCCGTCTTCGAGGACGTCGAT
>Ga0137418_10007051_pt1 | contig 10334 bp, 8 predicted proteins | sample CZODoug3_1_2_16f_FD_122242 | JGI IMG/M metagenome (GOLD analysis project Ga0137418, IMG submission 122242) | Vadose zone soil fungal communities from Angelo Coast Range Reserve, California, USA - CZODoug3_1_2_16fungal (Hybrid Assembly) | ecosystem: Environmental > Terrestrial > Soil > Vadose... | reverse complement strand
GGTCTCCGTCAGGCACAACACCAGCCAGCGGCTCGCGGACACTCTGGTTAGGGCCGCTTCGCAGATCTGGCCAGAGCGAGCCGTCGCCAGCAGCACGGTGACGTTCTTCTGCGTCAACCTCCAGACGGTGTCTCCAAGATCGGGGAGCACGACCGTGAACCGGCGCCACGCGAAAGTGTCGGGTAGCGGCCCGAGGTCCGCCGCCCGCCAGTTGCGGCCGCCGTCGGCCGACACCTTGACGCGGGCGAGCGGCACATGGCCGCTCCATGCATGGCCGCGAACGCTCAGCGGTGCGCCTGCCGGCGCCACGAAACCATCCGGCGGCCACGTGATGATCGAGCGCACCGGCATGTCGGTGATCACGTCGAACAGCGCGGGATTGAATTCATCGCCCGGCCGCACCGGCACGCGCGGCAGTCGATAGTGCAGGTTCAGCATCCGCTCGCCGTCATGCTCGCGGTCGCGGACCGCGATGCCGGTGATCCATTTCTGCCAGGCCGAGCCGGGAAAGCCCGGTGCGATGACACGCAACGGGCCGCCGTGCAGCGGCGGGATCGGCTGGCCGTTCATCGCCCAGGCCACCGTCGTCTCCGGCGCCATCGCTTTGGCGATGGGCAGGCCGCGCGACAGCGCCGGGCCGTGGCCGTCGAGCCTGCGATCGGGGCTGTGGTGGCCGGTGTAGACGGCGTCCGGCGCGAGCCCGCAGGCCTGCAGCAGGTCTGCGAGCCGCACGCCCGTCCAGGCGACGCAACCTGCCGCGCCATGTCGCCACAGCACCGTGCCGGCGGGCTCGGGAAAGAAGGCGCGCCCGTTGCCGGCGCATTCGAGCACGGCAATCCGCGTCACGGTCTCGAATTGTCGCTGCAGCTCGCCGATCGTCCAGCGACGGGCGGCGCGCACGCAGCCGTCGATCGTGAGCGTCCAGGCCGCAATGTCGGCGGCGCTCGGCAGCGGCAGCGTTCCCGCGTTGCGCGCGAACAGACGGTCGACCGGCGTGATGTCGTCGTCGAGCAGATGGACGGGCGTCTCGGCGTTGAGCTCGCGGGTCGGCAGGATCGTGAGCTCCGGCTTGCTCGACGCGATCAGCCTGCGTTGCTCGTCCGGAAACATGGATCGATTGTCCCGCCTGATGCCGCGCTGTCAATCGCCCGAGGCGTCAGCGCTGCAGGATGCGTCCTTCGACCGCATTACGGATGGTTCCGAGGCTCTTCACATGCGCCATGACGGCGTTGGCGAGCAGCGGCGAGTCGCCTTCCGGCAGCACATGCTTGGCGTCGCGGAACCAGACATAGCCGTCGCCGCCACGCGCCAGGAAATCATTGATCGCCACCTTGTAGATCCGCGCGTCGTCGAGCGGCGCGCCGCCGACGCTGATCGCCACGATACGGTCGCCTGCGGCCCGCTTGGGGTCGACCTCGATCGTCAGCCCGGAGACCTGGGGAAAACGTCCGCCCGCGCCGGGCAGCTGGGCGAGGCCGTTCTCGAGCGCGCGCCGCAGGTCGCCGCCGTTGATCTCGATCTCCACCACGCGGTTGTTGAACGGCAGTTCCGCCAGAATGTCGCGCCGGGTGATGGCCGAGCCCGCGGCGTAGACCTTGCCGGCCCGGATGCCGCCGCCATTGGTCACCGCGGCGTCCGCCTTCACGGAGGACCGCATGGCGTCGGCGAACAGATTGCCGATCGCGGCCTCGCGCGTGCGCACGGTGGCGTTGCGGCTGTCGAGCTCGACCGCGGTGGCGCCGAGCGCGACGTCCATCTCGCGCGCCAGCTCCTTTTCGTAGGGCAAGACGGCGGCGGCGACCGCCGGATCGGGCGTCACCGTCGCGGTGTCGATGATGCGGAACTGCGGCCACCATTTGGTGGCCCGCACGCCGTTGCGCATCGTCACCTCGATGGCGACGTCGACCGCGACAAGATAATGCGCGTCGTAGCTCGACTCGGCCATGGCGTTTCGCTCGTCGTAGTTGACGAACAGGTCGTGATTGTGTCCGCTCAGGATCAGATCCACCGCCCGCGTTCCGAACAATTCGTAGTCTTGCGCGCGGTCGGCATGCACCACCGCGGCCACGAAATCCGCGCCCTCGCGCCGCAGCGCCTCCGCCTGCCCCTTCGCGCTCGCGACCGTGGGCAGGAACTGGAGATCCTCGGGGCTCGAGGCGCGCGCCGAGTCGTCATAGGTCGCGCCGGTGAGGCCGACCCGCACGCCGTCGAAACTCACGATGCCGCGGTCCTTGATGCCCGCAAGCGGCTGACCGTCCGGCCCGCGCAGGTTCGCGGCATAGACCGGAAACTTCGCCTCGCGCATGCGCTGGAGGAAGACCGCCTTGCCGAAATCGAACTCGTGGTTGCCGGGCACGAAAATGTCGAGGCCGACCAGATTGCTGAGCGCGATGGTATGCGCGCCGCGGTCGAGGCCCGACATCAGCGAGGGCGAGATCATGTCGCCCGCATGGGCCACGATCACGTGGCCGCCTTTCTGCCGCTCCGCCTTGACGACGGCGGCGAGCCGCGCGAAGCCGCCGCGCGTCCGGCCGTCCGGCATGACCTGTGCGCTCATCTGGTAGATGTCGTTGACGAGCAAAAACGTGACCTTGGTGGCCTCGGCGCAGGCCGGCGCGACGAACAGCGCCGCGAGCATGAAAAGCGCCGTGGCGCCGCGAATCATCCTTGGCATGTCGGATCCTTAACTGAGGCAGCAGGGTGCCATATCACGCATGGACAGCGGCCCGCTATCGCCTATGTTCGGGCCATGACTCCAGAGGCTTCATGAGCGACATCTCAGCCCGGTCCGCCGCCGCCACGTCCCATCGTCCGTCCGATCATCCCGCGGTCGCGGCTGGCGGAATCGGCGTGCTCCTGGCCAATCTGGGAACGCCGGACGCGACCGACGCCGCCTCGGTGCGGCGGTATCTGAGCGAGTTTCTGGCCGACAAGCGGGTGATCGAGCAGGACAGCCTGCTGTGGAAGCTGGTGCTCAACGGCTACATCCTGCGGTTTCGGCCGCGCCGCAAAGGCCGCGACTATGAGAAGATCTGGAACCGCGAAAAGGACGAGTCGCCGCTCAAGACCATCACGCGGTCGCAGGCGGAGAAGCTTTCCTCCATTTTGGAGCCGCTCGGCCGGCACGTCGTCGTCGACTGGGCGATGCGCTACGGCAATCCGTCGATCGCCTCGCGGCTCGACGCGATGGCGGCCAAAGGCTGCGAGCGCATCCTGCTGGTGCCGCTCTATCCGCAATACTGCGCGGCGACGACCGCGACCGCGTGCGACGAGGTCTTTCGGGTCCTCATGAAGATGCGCCGGCAGCCGGCGTTGCGGGTCGTGCCGCCCTATTTCGACGATCCGGTCTATATCGAGGCGGTGGCGAGCACGCTGGAGAGCGAGCTCGCGCGGCTGCCGTTCCGGCCCGACGTCATCCTGGCCTCCTTTCACGGCATCCCGAAGGACTCCCTGATCAAGGGCGATCCCTATTACTGCCATTGCGCCAAGACCGCGCGGCTCTTGCGCGACCGGCTCAAATTCGACGAGCGGAAATTCCGGATGACGTTCCAGTCGCGGTTCGGGCGCGCCGAATGGCTGCAGCCCTACACCGACAAGACCGTGGCGGCGCTTGCCGGGGAGGGGATCAAGAACATCGCCGTGATCACGCCCGGCTTCTCGGCCGACTGTCTGGAGACGCTGGAGGAGATCGCGGTCGAGAACGCGCATATCTTCAAGCACCACGGCGGGGAGAATTTCGCGGCGATTCCCTGCCTCAATGACAGCGAGCCCGGCATGCAGGTGATCCGGACCCGTGCTACGCGAGCTCAAGGGCTGGGTTTAGGGCCGGCGACGCGTGTTTTCGTGTCTCAGCAGAGGGGTGCACTCCAGGGGCATTCCACGGGCCGTCCCTTGTAAAGAACAACGAATCTACAAGGCCTGGGCCCGCGGTGGATCCCGATCGTGAGACACGAGCGACGACTGGCCGCGCTGACAATGCGTTCCGACATCGGCGGTCCTCCGAACAAAAAAGGCCGCCCGAGGGCGGCCGTGCAGGCAACTTTGCTAATACGAGGTGGGCGCCAGAAGGGCCCCGTCATGCAAGGCCCGGCATTTGCCGGTCGGGCGCAATCCCAACTGTGGATTTTCTCCTACACCATCCGCGTGTGGTCGTCAAAAAAATGGGTGTCAAGAGTCTTGATTGGACCGACGACAGATTCAGCAGAGCGGCAAGCGATGGCGGATCGTGCGTCTAACGCCATAGCGAAAACGCGAGCAGCCGCCAAAAACGGAATTACGCCACGCCCGCGCGCAGCAGGTCGTGCAGGTGCACGATCCCGACCGGCTTGCCGCCCTCGACCACGAACACCGCGGTGATCTTGGCCGAATTGAGCAGCTCGAGCGCCTCGCTGGCGAGCTGATCGGGCCGCACCGTGATCGGGGCCTTGGTCATCACCTCCTCGACCTTGGCGTCGAGCAGATCGGCGCGCATGTGGCGGCGCAGATCGCCGTCGGTGATGATGCCGAGGAGCGCGCCCGGCGCATCCGTGATGCCGACGCAGCCGAAACCCTTGGCCGACATCTCCACCAGCGCGTCCGCCATGCGGGTGCCGCGCGGCGCGAGCGGCGCGGCGGCGCCCGCATGCATGAGCGCCCGCACGAAGGTGAGGGCGGCGCCCAGCCGTCCGCCCGGATGCAGGTTGTGGAAATCGACCTTGGTGAAGCCGCGGCTGTCGAGCAGCGCGATCGCGATCGCGTCGCCGAGCGCGAGCTGCATCAGCGATGAGGTGGTGGGCGCGAGATTGTGTGGGCAGGCCTCGCGCGCCGGCGGCAGCGCCAGCACCACGTCGGCCGCCTGGCCGAGCGTGCTCTCGGCTTCGGCGGTGACTGCGATTAGCCCGATGCGAAAGCGGCGCGAATAATCGATCAGGTTCTTGAGCTCGGCGGTTTCGCCCGACCACGACAGCGCCATGATGACGTCGTCGGGCGTGATCATGCCGAGGTCGCCGTGGCTCGCCTCGGCGGGATGGACGAAGAACGAGGGCGTCCCGGTCGATGCCAGCGTGGCCGCGATCTTGTGGCCGACATGGCCCGACTTGCCCATGCCGCTGACCACGACCCGGCCGCGCGCCCCCCGGATGAGCTCGATCGCGGCCGCGAAAGGCTGCCCGAGGCCGTTTTGCATGGCGGCGGCGAGCGCCGAGATGCCGCTGCCCCCGGCCTCGAGCGTCCGCAAGGCGGAGTCGATCAGTGATCGTTTGGGGTTGCTCGAGCTCGCTTCCAAAGGGTTCCCCGGCGGTGAAGGTGGGCCAAGACGGCGCAGACCGGCCCAAATAGCACGAAAAACCGGCCCGGGCGACCGCCCGGGAGGCCCCGTCAACCTCCTGTTAACCATGCTCATTTTACCACCGTTAACGAATGCGTGCCGTTCGGCCGGCCTTTAGGGACATCACCAGTGCCGCGCCTTTTTGTTGCGCTGACCGCTGCGGCGTCGGGCGCGGTCCTGTTCATGGCCGCGCTGGCGCCTGCGTGCGCGCAGGCGCCAGCGTTCGCCCAGGCGCCCGATCAGCCCAATGGCTGGCGGCCGCTCGATCCCGCCAGCGTCTTTCGGCCCCTCGAAGGCGATCCGCGCAATCCAGGCCGCTTCCGCCGCGCCGCCGCCATCCGGCAGGACGGCCCGTCGCGCTTCGGCGAGATCCCGGTCTACGGCAATCCGCCGGCCTCGGGCGCCGGCAGCAGCGGATTCGATTCCACCAACGCGCTCCGGCGCAAGACGCGCGCGGCCGTGCGACGCAAGCCCGGCGTCTCCCTCCCGGTTCCGCCGCCGCCCGGCGTCGTCCCGGCGCCCGCGGTGGCGAGCGTGCCGACGCGTCCCTCCGCGGAAGCGCCGCGCCGCGGCGCTGCCGCGATCCCGGTGCCGGGGGTGACGCTGGTGCCCGCCATCGTGACGCCGAGCCGGCGCAGGATCGTCATCGAGCAGGATCCCTTCGCAGCGGTCGGCGTGCGGGCCGGCGCCTTCGCGCTTTTTCCCGCGATCGAGCTCACCGGCGGCTATGACAGCAATCCGACGCATCTTCCGGGCGGCCGGGCTTCCTCGCTCCTCATCGTTGCGCCCGAGCTCAGGGTGCGCTCGGACTGGGAGCGTCACGCCCTCAATGCCGACATCAGGACGAGCTACACCGCCTATTCGCAGACCTTCATGACGGATCCCCCCGGCGCGCCGGCTTCGCTCGACCGCCCGAGCGTCGATGCGCGCGTGAACGGCAGGGTGGATATCACGGGCCACAATCGGCTCGACACAGAAGGGCGCCTGCTGGTCGGCACCGATAATCCGGGCAGCCCCAATATCCAGGCCGGCCTCAAACGCCTTCCGATCGTCACCACGCTCGGCGGCACGCTCGGCTACACCCAAAGCTTCAACCGTCTCGAGATCAGCGCCAGGGGTCTGGTCGATCGCAGCGCCTATCAGGAGTCGAGCCTCACCGACGGCACGACGTCGAGCAACGACGACCGCAATTTCAATCAGTACGGCGGCGCGCTGCGCGGCAGCTACGAGCTCACGCCCGGCGTCAAACCGTTCGTCGAGGCGGGTGGCGACAGCCGGGTGCACGATCTCGCCTTCGACCGCCACGGCGAGCAGCGCGACTCCAACGGCATCTACGCCAAAGTCGGCACCACCTTCGAGTTCACCCGCAAGCTCACCGGCGAAGCCTCGGTCGGTTATCTCACCCGTCACTACAAGGATCCGGGGCTGACCGATCTCGGCGGCGCCACCCTGGACGCGTCGTTGATCTACGCCGCGACGCCGCTCACCATCATCACCGCGACCGCAAGGTCGACCGTCAACGAGGTGATCCTGCCGGGGGTCTCGGGCGACCTCGCGCGCGATTACAGCCTGCAGGTCGACCACGCGTTCCGCCGCTGGCTGATCGGCACCGCCAGGCTCGGCTTCGGCACGGACGACTATGTCGGGTTCGAGCGCATCGACCACCGCTGGTTCGCATCGATGGCATTGACCTACAAGCTCACCCGCGACATGCAGCTCAAGGCCGAGATCCGCCGCGACTGGCTCAATTCCAGCGTTCCGGGCGTGGATTACGTGGCCAACCAGTTCCTGCTCGGCGTCAGGCTGCAGCGCTAGCGTGTCGGGTCGCCGTGCGATCGGTCAAGCTGCGGATCGCGGCGCTGCTTTTTGTTTTTGCCCACAGGCTACTTGACGAGCAGAACCTCATGAAAGAAATTTCGCCGGCTTGAACGACCGGGGCCGAGTCGGCTGTTCGGGCAATGGGGGCTCATTTGGCGCAGGCCAATAGCCGGCCGCATCTATTTCGTTGTCCAGCCTGGCGCATCGTTTGCGCGCCGAAAGGGAAAATCATGCCGTTGCGTCACCTGTCGTTGTGTCTCGCCCTGTTGCTTTGCTGGTTCGCGAACGAGCCCGCCGCGGCGGCGCACCGCGGCGGCACGCATGCTTACCTGGTGCGCGGCATATTTAATGTATCGGTCGGCCTGGATACTCTCGCCGGCAAGCTCGCCCGGATGGGCGTTGCGACGAGCGTCTACGGTCACGGCGAGGCGGGCGCGGTCGCGTCCGACGCCATCCGCGACTACAAAAGCGGAAGGGTTCGTTCGATCATCCTGATCGGCCATTCGCTCGGAGGCGGCGCCGTCCTGAGCATCGCCGAGCAGCTCAAATACGCGGGCGTTCCGGTCGCGCTGTTGATCTCGCTCGAATCGGTATCGAGCGGGCCGGTGGCGAGCAACGTGCGGCGGGCGGTCAATTTCTACATCTCCGGATCCGGCATGCCCGTACGGCCGGAGCCGGGATTCCATGGCAGCCTGCAGAATATCAACGTCGTGAAAATTCGCGGCATGGATCACATGACGATCCAGTCGATGCCGTCGATGCACAGCCGGATGATGGGCTATGTGAGCGGCGCCAGGGGCGGTTGACGCCGCGCGGCGACAGCGGACCACCCGCCACCGACGCGTCGAGCCTTCGCGACGGCGCCGCATCGGCGCGCGGATGACCTGGCGGTTGGTTGTCCGGTCGGGCGATTGTCGTCGACGGCCAACCGTGTTGCCGGCAATCGTTGCAACTTTCTTCCTGTTCGGCCGTTCCAACACGACACGCCCGGATCGGCGGTGCGAATCGCTTGATCCCGGCGGGCGCGTCCGCATGAATCCGCACCGAAGGTGGAAATGACCGAATCCGCGTCTTCCGGGCCGCCCAAGAAGCCCAAAAACATGTTTCTTCGATTGCTCGGTCCCGGATTGGTGACCGGCGCGGCCGACGATGACCCTTCGGGCATCGCGACCTATTCGCAGGTCGGCGCGCAGTTCGGCTACGGCATGCTGTGGACCGTGTTCCTGACGACACCGTTCATGATCGCCATCCAGGTCGTCAGCGCCAAGATCGGTCGGGTCACCGGTCGGGGCATCGCCGCGAACCTCAACAAGTTCGCGCCCCGCCCGGTCGTGCTGGGGCTGGTCGCGCTGCTGGTGATCGCCAATACGTTCAACATCGCGGCGGACATTGCCGCCATGGGGGAGGCGCTGTGGCTCGTGGTCGGCGGCTTGAAACACGAGCACGCCCTGATTTTCGCCGCAGGCTCGGTCCTGCTCCAGGTCTTCGTGCCGTACCGGCGCTATGCGCCGGTCCTGAAGTTTCTCACGCTGGTCCTGTTCTTGTACGTGGCGACGGCCTTCACGGTAGATATCCCCTGGGGCGAGGCCCTGCTCGCCGCCGTCTGGCCGAAGCCGTCAATCGATCCGGACTATTTCCTGATGCTGGTCGCGGTCCTCGGCACCACGATAAGTCCCTATTTGTTCTTTTGGCAGGCCGCTCAGGAAGTCGAGGAGATGAACCAGGGAAAGATACGGCGTCCGTTGCGTGAGCTTTCGCGCGGAGGACAGTCGGAGATCGACCGGATAGCGTTCGACACGACGGTCGGCATGATTTTTTCCAACGGGATCGCCTTCTTCATCATTCTCACGACCGCGGCGGTGCTCAACACGCACGGGGTGAAAGACATTCGCACGGCTGCCGACGCCGCCAATGCGCTGCGGCCGCTCGCGGGCGAGCTGACCTTCCTGATGTTCTCGCTCGGCATCATCGGCACCGGCCTGCTCGCCATTCCGGTTCTCGCCGGCTCGGCTGCCTATGCGGTCGCCGATGCATTCGGGTGGCCCGCCACGCTCGAGGCGAAGGCGCCCGATGCGATCGGATTTTACAGCATTATCGCGGCAGCCACCATCATCGGCCTCGCATTGGGATTCAGCTCGCTCGATCCGATCAAGATGCTCATCTGGAGCGCCGTGCTCAACGGGATCGTGGCCGTCCCGATCATGGTTGCCATGATGCTCATCGTGAGCAGCAAGAAGATCATGCAGCGTTTCCAGGCGCGGCCATGGCTGATCGCGTTGGGATGGCTGGGGACGGGTGTGATGGCGATTGCGGTATTGGCTCTGTTGTGGACGTCGATCTGACGCGCTTGCGCCCAGGTGACGCGCCGAAGCCTTGGACAAAGAAAAAGCCCCGAAACGCTGGGGCTCTTTCGCGACGGGCGCGAGCGCGGAGTTTATTTTCCGCGCAGCGTGTCCTTGAGGCCGCCGATCGCGTTCTGGACCTTTCCGGCTGCCTTGTCGCTCTTGCCTTCGGCTTCCAGCTTCGAATCGCCGGTGACTTTGCCGGCCGCTTCCTTGACGGCCCCTTTTGCCTGTTCCGCCGAACCCTTGATGCGATCCTTGTCCATGTCTGTTTTCCTTCTCGCGTGTGTGGGAATATCCGATAACGTCCCATTGCGCGGAAGGGTTCCGGTGGTGGCACCGTTCGGCTTACGTTCCGAGCCGAAGACTGCATCATCACAGGGAATTGTGCTCGCCTCGCTCTTCGTCGGTCTGAGCCAACAAAAGCGGCGGCCGGCGGGAACTTTTGTGCCCCGCCACGCGTCATGTGAGGGCCAGACGGCCGTCAATCCGCGCCTGCGAGGTCATCGGCTATGCACCTGTCAAACGAAAGTCTGCTCGTCATCCTGCTCGTCGGTCTCATCGCCGGTTGGCTGGCGGGTCAAATCGTCGAGGGGACCGGCTTTGGCCTCATCGGCGATCTCCTGATCGGCATCGTCGGCGCGTTCATCGGCAATTGGCTGCTGCCGCGCCTCGGCATCCATCTCGGCGCCGGCATCGTCGCCGCGATCGTCAATGCAACGATCGGAGCCGTCGTGCTGCTGCTCATCGTGAGGCTGCTACGCGGAGGCGGGCGCCGGTGGGGTTGGCGCGGCAGCCGCTGGTAGCCGCCGGTCGCGGGTCCCGGTGCGTGGTGTCGGACCTGCGCGGTTTGCGAAGGGAAATTTCCC
>Ga0137418_10007050_pt1 | contig 10334 bp, 9 predicted proteins | sample CZODoug3_1_2_16f_FD_122242 | JGI IMG/M metagenome (GOLD analysis project Ga0137418, IMG submission 122242) | Vadose zone soil fungal communities from Angelo Coast Range Reserve, California, USA - CZODoug3_1_2_16fungal (Hybrid Assembly) | ecosystem: Environmental > Terrestrial > Soil > Vadose... | reverse complement strand
TCTCCGGAGTCAAGCACGATTCCGGTCGTGCGTCCAGAGGCATAGAGAGAAAGGACGGCCTGGATGGCGACGTAGAATGCTGGAGCGTTGAAGGTCTCGAACATGATTTGGGTCATTTTTTCGCGGTTGGCTTTGGGGTTTAGGGGTGCTTCGGTGAGTAGCACGGGGTGCTCTTCTGGAGCGACACGGAGCTCGTTGTAGAAGGTGTGATGCCAGATTTTTTCCATGTCATCCCAGTTGGTGACGATACCGTGTTCAATCGGATACTTAAGGGTGAGGATACCACGCTTGGATTGGGCTTCATCACTGGCATTAATGTTAGGATTTGCTGAGGCACAGTTTTTGGGGGGATTTTATTTGGAGTGCATGAGGGTTTTCACATGCACACAATGAGCATATGATTGGAAGGCTGTCGGGTTTGGGATTCCCGACAGAAAACACTAGACGAAAATGAGAAAGAAAACCTGGAGGACCTAAGGAGGAAGAAAACCTGAACTACCTAATAAGTATGTACTGCCCAAAGCGGATCTGTTGTGGTGCGAGTGAGCTGACAGGCTTACACCCCTCCAGGGACTGAATCAAAATGTGGGAAAGTCAGGCGCGCCACGAACTTATTCAACAGGTTTCCAACATCGACGATGAAGTCGCCGAGGCTTATGCGACGTCGACGGTTTACATGGGAATGTCGCGAACGGACAAGAGCATCGACGCCGAAGGGTTCGGCATTTCTTTTGTCGAAGCGTCGGCATCGGGAGCGCCGATCATTGCTGGCGACTCCGGAGGCGTTCGCTCGGCGGTTCTGGACGGCGAGAGTGGAGTGATAGTCCCACCTCAGGATGTCAACGCTGTGGTCGAGGCGTTGCGAGCGTATCTCAGCGATCCCGCCAAGCGGACAAGCACCGGGAAGGTTGGCCGCTCATTGGTCGAGACGTACTACAACTGGGACCGTGTCGCTCGTGACACGCGCAACTTTACCTACGAAGTGGTGAAGCGGCCATTCCGCGTGAAAGCCTGACTCACGGCGCTTTGTGGCGGGAGGCAGGAAGCCGGAAGCGGGAAGCGGGAAGGGCTTTAGTGCGCTCGAATGGCACCCGCGCGGTATCTCCTCTCAAGTCCTCAACCAATTCGGGGGAGGGGTTGTCAGAAGAACGACCCGTCCCGTGTGCTCAACGCGGGCAAACACTGACATCATTCCGCGGAGCAGTCCCGTGCGTTCTTCATTTATCCGTAATTCGGTTGTGATGGCGGTCGCCATGGTTGCGGCCAGCTCGACCGCCGCGTTCGCTCAAAACACAATTGCCCAGCGGATTAGCAAGGCGCCAGACGGCGTCGTCCGTGTTCAATTCGCCGGACGTCCCGGCACCTGCGGCGACGGGCGCGACGTAATCGGGTTCCGAAAGGCCCTCTTCGCCGAATCGTTCCAATCCATTGGGAACTGGGACGCTCCGAATTGTCGGCCCGGAACGGTTCGCGTGGCGCTCACCGTCGCTAATGGAAAGATCACAGCAGTGAAGACCTACGTCGGTGGCGACTGGGCTCGCACCAGCGACCGCGTCACTGACCTTGGCGCCATTTCGTCGAGCGAAGCGGCTTCCTATTTCTTCGCGCTCATTCCGCAGATCGAAGGCAGCGGCCGGCGCGGAGACAAGTCCCGGCTTCTGCTTCCCGCCGTTCTCGCCGACGATCCCTCCGCCGTGCCGCGGCTTATCGCTCTGGCGCACGACGAATCGCGCGCTCAGGATACTCGCCGACAAGCGATTCAATGGATCGGACTACTCGGCGACGCCAAGGTCGTTCCGGTGCTCGTCGAGTTTGCGCGCGGAGGTGGCGCCGCGCCCACTGGTGGCGACATCGACGAAGACGACGAGGCTCCCGGCAAGAAAGGACTCGCCACTTCGGCGATGGCGGCGCTCAGCCTTCTCGATAACGGAGTCGGAGTTCCCGCGCTGATCGATCTCGCGCGCGCCGGCACTCCCGGCACTCGAGCGTCCGCTGTGTTTTGGCTCGGTCAAAGCGGAGATCCACGCGCATTCGCTGCGTTGCACGGCGTGATCGAGAATGGAGGAGAGGACGAGCGCATCCGTGCGCACGCGATCTTCTCGCTGGCCAACGGCGGCGACACTCCGGAGACTGAATACGCGTATCTGCGTGGCATTTATCCGCGCCTCACGAGCGACAAGTTGAAGGAAGCGATCTTCCAGGGGATGAGCGAGAAGACGTCGGGCGGTTCGGCGTGGCTAATCGAGCGCGCGCGCGACAACAGCGAGCCGCTCAAGTTGCGTAAGAGCGCGTTGTTCTGGGCGGGGCAGCGGGAATCGACGCCGACGAAGGATCTGGTCGCATTCTATCGAGGCACCGCGGATCCAACCTTGCGAGAGCACGCGATCTTCGTGCTGTCGCAGCGGGATGACGAAGCATCGCTCAATGAGCTGATGCGGATAGCAAACAGCGATGCGGACAAGCAGATGCGCTCACGCGCACTGTTCTGGCTCGGTCAGAAGGACGATCCGCGCGTGACGAAGCTGATTGGCGATCGCGTGTTGAAGTGAGCCGCAAGTCTCAACGCTTTTCTTGCCGGGCCTGTCAAATGAATCGACACCCCATAAGAGAGAAACTATGAAAATGAGCCACGTCGCCCCAGTCGTTGCCGCGTTGACCATCCTTACAGTTGATGCCCAGCGAGCGTCGTCGCAAACTCTCGCCTCAGCGTCGGATGCTCAGGCAAAGACGCAGGCGATCGTTGCGTCGTTCAACAAGTTCAAGCATGTGACCAAGGAGAGGCACGGCATCAAGAAAGAGAAGTACAAAAAAGTTCAGAGCGAGCCCGTCGTCAAAGCGAACCGCGAGGATTACTCGGGCACCTACGAGATTCCCGACCTGGGATTCGCAATGCACCTGCGTGTCGATCACGCCGGTAACGTGGAAGGAGACGGTTACGAGCCGCTAATGCAGGATCCTGCCGTGCGACGCACGTTCACGCTAAAGAATGGAAAGATCGAAGGAGCGCTACTCACCGCCACGAAGGTCTACGCCGGCGGACGTACGGAGAAGCTCGAAGGGGTATTCATCAATCGAACGTCGTTCGAGAGTCCAACAGACAAAGGAGTTACCACGTTCGGGCTTGGTACGGTCGGCGGGGCAACTCAAGTCTCGGACGTGACGCTCGACAGGCTCTTCTACGAACTGAAGTCGCGGTAGCAACGGCTCGGCGTTTACGGCAGCTCAGGCCATCCGTCCAATGCGAGCAAAGTCGGGCGGCCGCCGAGCGCGTCAGCACCGACCCTGTCGACCTGAAAATCGAGACCAAATCCAGATGGGGAATCTCCCGACTTGCGTCGAGCCTGCTTCATTTGCAAGCCGCGCACGGCGGGATATTGGTCTGCGTTCAGATTGTACGCCCCCCAATAATGCGTGAATCGCAACGATCGGTAGAGTTGCAGTGGAGTGAGCTCCGCGCGATAGCCGACGTATAGTCCCGGCACGTAGCCTGCGGCGCTGACCGCCGCGTGCCATCGATTGCAGTAGTCGATTGTCGTTTGTGAAGGAGTTCCGACCTCGACGCCTTCGAGATCGCACCAGATCGTTACTCCCCACGGCAGCCCGAGCTTTTCTGCCTCCGAGGCAGCGACCCCGCCGTTGCGGCCTCCTTTCACGGCACTGGGCTTCCACGATGAATCGGACTCGACGTATTGAACGGCCATGATGCCGAGTCCGGCGCCGAGAAGGGATTTCGCTTCGTTGGCGCTCAGAGCAGATGTGTGTGGCTTGTCTCTCCGGACATATCGTACGCAGAACCGGAAGCCCTTTTTGCGGAGAACCGCGGCCGCGCTCGCGCTAACGGTCTCGGCCGTGTCAATGCCGCGGACGCCATCGGGCGCCGTAAATACGTGGCCGGGAAGATTCATCATCTAAGGAAATAGCGAGGGTCGCGCGGTGGTGCTAGCTTGAAACCAGTAGAGCCTCATCGCTAGTCACGATCAGTAATGCGCGTCCGCACACCGGGATGGAACTTGGTCGGAACTCAAAAGCGCTCCAGTCCTCTGTGGACTACCGGCTCGGGCTACTTGCTCGCGGTTTTGACGACGTTGCTGGCGCTTGCCGTTACGGTCGCTCTCCGGAGACAGTGGCCGACACCTAGCTTCATGTTCTTCATTCCGGCCGTGGCCATCTCGGCCTGGTTCGGCGGACTCGGGCCAAGCATTCTGGCGACGGCCATGTCGCTGGCGCTGATCCGGGTCAACTTTCTGGATGCGGGTTGGATCGGGGCCGGACCGAGAAATGGACCGATCGCAGCGGTCGCGTTCCTCGTCGTCGCAATAACCATCGCCGTCACGATGGAAGCCTTGCGGCGCTCTCGCGTGCTCGCCGATGCCCACGCGGCGGAACTCGAGCGTGTCAATGCGGAGATTCAACGCAGCGTCGGCCGAGCGACGAAGCTCCTCGATGTGACCACCGACCTCTCTGAAGCGCTATCGGTGGACGAGGTGGCAGCCGTCGTGCTGACCAAGGGACTCGCAGTGGTCGAGGCGGCTCGCGCTGTACTGGTGTCGGTAGACGGTGATCGCCTCAAATACCTGGGGTCGCGCGGGATGACGCCAAACCTCGAGGCTCAACTGGCCAAGCTGACGCTCGACACCGACGTCCCGGTGGTCCGCGCTCTCCGCAAAGGTGAAATGATCTCCATCGAATCACCGGAGGAATTCCGGAATACGTTCGCCCCGATCTATCAGGACTTCGGCGAGCTCGCCGACATGCATACCTACCTCGCGACTCCGCTCGTTCACGCGGGGGAAACTGTCGGCTCGCTCGCGCTTCACTTCAAGGAGGCCGCTGCGGTTGGCGCGTCCGACAGAGCGTTCACGCTGCTGCTCGCCCAGGCCGCGGCAACCGCGCTGTACCGGGCGCGGAGCTACGACGCGGAGCTCGACAAGCGACGTCGGGCGGAAATGCTCGTACAGGTACGCGAAGATGTACTCGGCGTCGTCGCGCACGACCTTCGGAATCCGCTGAATCTCATTCTCATGACGACGGAGCTGTTGATCGAGGAGCAGCTGACTCCCGAGCGCCGGACGGAGATGCTCAGCATCGCGATGCGCGCCGCGAAGCAGATGAATCGTTTGATCGACGATCTGCTCGACCATGTGCGACTCCAGGCGGGGAAGCTCTCGCTCGATGTGGAGGAAGTGAGCGTCGACACTATCATGCGCCAGGCGGAAGAGACGTTTCGCCCGCTCGCGGAGAGGCGTCACCTTCATTTCGAGACGGCGCCGCACGATGGAGCCATTGTGCGTGCCGATCCCGCGCGCGTGTCGCAGATCGTCGGCAACCTGATCGGAAACGCGATCAAGTTCACACCGGAAAAGGGATTTGTGAGGCTGCGTGCGACCCCCGAAGACAAGGAGGTCGTGTTTCAGGTCGTCGACGATGGGCCAGGCATCCCGCCCGACAGCATCTCGCATCTCTTTGACAACTTCTGGCAGGAGCGGAAGAGCGATAAGCGCGGTGTCGGGCTCGGGCTTGCGATCGTGAAGGAGCTCGTCGAGGCGCACGGCGGCAAGATCTGGGTCGAAAGCAAAGTCGATCATGGCAGCACGTTTTCCTTTAGCTTGCCCGCCGTCGGCTTTCCTGTCGAGAGCGGCGTCGGAATTCCCGTGGAGAGCGTCGTCCCGCAGTAACGCAGACGTTCCGCCGCGTCGGGATTGCCGAGCGGCGTTTGGCGATCATCGATTGGAGCCGCCTTGGCCGCACTCGAGCTCATCCTTCTTCTGTTTGCCGTCTCGGCGGTACTGCGCCTGGTCGCCGAGCGACTGATGGTTCCGTACGCGGCCGTCCTCGTGGTTGGAGGCCTGCTTCTCGCGTTCGTCCCGGGGCTTCCGCGAGTCACGCTGCCGCCGGACGTCCTGTTCCTTGTCTTTATCCCGCCGTTATTGTATGCCGGGTCGATCAATTTCCCCCTTCGCGAAATTCGGCGCGAGATCGGCCCGATAGTCCGTCTCTCGGTGGTGATGGTACTGGTTTCGACGGCCGCTGTCGCGGTGGTCGCGCATGGGCTGCATCCAGCGTTCACGTGGGCCGCCGCGATCACGCTCGGGGCGATCGTCGCTCCACCCGACCCCGTGGCGGTCCTTTCGATCATGCGCTCGCTGCGCATTCCGCGAGAGCTGATAAGCATTCTCGAGGGCGAAGGCCTTCTAAACGACGCGACCGCGCTGGTGACTTATCGGCTTGCCATCGTCGCAGCCGTCACCGGAGTATTCTCGCCGTCGCAGGCGGCCGTGCAGTTTCTCGCGGGCGGCGCTGGCGGAATTGCCATCGGCCTTCTGATCGGGGTGGTCGTCACCCGCGTGCATCGCGTCACGCGATCGGTGCCCGTAGTCTCGGACACGGTGTCTCTGCTGACCCCGTTCGCATCCTACCTCTTGGCCGACCTCGTCCAGGCGTCGGGAATCCTTTCGGTGGTCGCCACCGGCCTGTATGCGGCGCGGACGGTTCCCAGAGTCCTTGGCCCCGAGCTTCGGCAGCAAATAGCGGGCATGTGGACCGTCGTGACGTTCCTGCTCGAGAGCCTCGTGTTCATTCTCGTGGGTTTCGAGCTCCACTACATCACCCGCGCACTCGACCGGTTCACGCTCTCCATGCTCCTCCGAGAGGCGGGCCTCGTGAGTCTGTGCGTGGTGCTCGTGCGAATCGCCTGGGTGATGCCGAGCGCCTACATCTTCAGGTGGTTCTTCCGCTGGCTCCGCCACGGTCACGAGCCGTTGCCGTCCTGGCGCTCGATTCTGTTCATCGCCTGGACGGGATTGCGGGGTGCCGACTCGCTCGTGCTGGCATTGTCGCTGCCACTCCAGACGGCATCCGGCGCGCGATTTCCGGCCCGGGACCAAATCATTTTCATCACCTTTTGCGTCATCTTCATCACGCTCGTGGTGCAGGGGCCCACAGTCGCGCCTTTCGCCAGGCTACTCGGCATTCGCGCCAACGATGAGGAAGTGGCGGAGGAGGCACACGCGCGACTCGCTGCCGCCGAGGCGGGGCTGCGAACACTCGATGCACCGGCGATTACGAGCTCACAGTATCCTGAGGTTGTGCGCTATCTCCGGCAGCGGCACCGACAGCGAGCGCGGCGGTGGGCAGCTCGGGAACAGGAGCCGCACGATGCCGAGTCCGAGGATGTCACACACGACCATGACCACTTTACCATCGCCCCCTCGCACGAGGCAGCCGCTATCGACGACCGCCGTGGCGAAGAGTATCGTCGCGTTCGTGCGGCAATGCTCCACGCCGAAACGGAAGCGATCCTCGACCTTCGCGACCGCGGCGTGATTGATGACGATGTGATGCGCCGCATTCAGCGCGATTTCGATCTCGAGACGCTGCTACTCGAGACGAGCGAGCCGGTGATCGAGACCGTGAGTGAAGTCCCGTCCGCGATCGACGCGGCATCACACTGAGAATCCGGGCACCTGGTCTCGCGCTGGCTCTCGTCGTTTTGCTGTCAGTGGGAGTTAGGAACGATGGGGTACTTGATGGCGCTTGGCCTCTGCAAAAAAAGCAGTGGATGCGGCCAGGGGAACGCGGCATTTGCGGGAGCTCTGATCGGAGCGATTCTGGGTATCGGTATCGAATGGCTCGTTCGCCGTGCGTAGCAGCCATCAGGCTCAACCTGGCGGCTTGGGCTGAACGGGCTTTGGACCAAAAGCTCTCACCGAGTCGCGCTGCGGTCGCGACGTCCTGGAGAGCTGACGTTTGCGGGTAAACTCCCTGGCTCACACCTCCTTGTAGCTCGAGCTCGTAAGTGAGGCCATGAGAGCGACGAAGTCGTCGATGTCCGTTTCGTGGAGTGCCAGCGGCTGGATTTCCGTACTGAGATAAGGATCTTTCAGTCCGGCGCCTTTGTTGTAATGGTCCATGACGTCCCATAGCGTCGCAGAAGAGCCGTCGTGAAAGTAAGGTGCCGTCACCATCACGTTGCGCAGATCCGGCGTCTTAAAGGACGCAATGTCGGAATCGGCCCTCGTGACCAGGAATCGCCCCAAGGCGGACATCGGCGTGAGTATGGCAGCCTGGTCGATGGCAATCGTGTCGCCCTTGGCGATGGCCTGCTCGGCCCGGCGCGCCAGCGGCACGACGTTGTGGCGGAGGATACCGATTCCGATGTTGTGAAACTGATCGTCGGTGAATCTCGTGGGACGAGTCGTCGTATCAGCGAAAAGGTGGCAAAGGTTGCAGCGCCCCCGCGTCTTGAACAACACCCAGCCGCGCTTGGCTGACGCGCTGATCGCGCTCGAGTCCCCCGCCATGTAGTGATCGAACGGGGAATCGAAGCTGAATTGCGTCCGTTCATAGGAGGCGATGGCGCGCACCAGATCGGTCGGGTTTGGCTGACGGGCGAACGCACGGATAAAACTGGCTCGGTACTCCGGGATCGCCGCAATGCGCGCGACTGCGGAGTCGAGATTCGGCTGTCCCATCTCGACCGGATTCACGATTGGGAGTCCAGCTTGTTGCTCGAGCGTCGTTGCTCGCCCGTCCCAGAACTGAAACTGGTTGTAGAGCGCGTTCAGCACCGTCGGTGAATTGCGTTGGCCGACACGATTGAGGATGCCGACCGCGACCGGTCTCCCGTCGGTGAACGCGAGTCGCGGATCGTGGCAGCTGGCGCACGCGACGGTTCCGTTCGCTGACAGACGGCCGTCGAAGAACAGCTTCTCACCGAGCGCGATCTTCTCGGGCGTCTGTCGATTGTCCTTCGGTATGACCGAGTCGGTGAGAGCGATCGGGGCGCCGACCTGCTGAAGCGACTTCGGTCGAGCCAGGTAGTTGTCCGGTGGAACGGGTTTCAGTGGCTGCGAGCTTACGGCGAATGTTGCCGCTGGCGTCGTATCCGATCGTCCTGGCTTCGTGTCCGATTTCGCGCGAGATCCGCCGCCACGTTCGCCGCACGCGAGGGTGAGTGCGGCACTCCCGGCGGCGAAAATGAGCTTGATGCGTACCTGCCTCGCCAGCCGGATAGTCATGGTCGGCGAAACGAGGGATCATGTGCCGCGACTCTGGTGGGGAGAGTGATGTGAAAACTTGCGCCCCGCGGAGAGTTGTCGGCAGCCCATAATCGGCCGCTATGCGATTCAACGATGGAGCGGCTGATGGACAGCCCCATGCCGGTCCCATGAAATTTCGTGGTAAAGAACGCGCTGAAGATCTGGTCCGCCTGCTGCGCGGGCAGGCCCACACCGTTATCGCTGACAGACACCATGAGTTGCTCGTTTTCCGCTGGCTGCGACTTGATCGCGAGTTCGCGCGATCCATGCACGTCCTTCATCGCATCGATGCTGTTGTTGATGAGGTTCATCATGACCTGCTGCAGTTGCACACGATCTCCCATGACCTCCGGAAGATCTGCAGCTAGTTCCGGCCAGACCGATATGGAGTATCGCGCCAGCTCGCCGCGCAGGAGGATTATTATCTCGCGAATTACTTCGTTTACATCCAGCAACTCTCGCTCGGAAGTACCCCTGTTAAAGAGTAGGCGGATCCGGCCGATGATTTCAGCCGCGCGCGTTCCGTCCTTCACCATTCGCATTGCAGCTGCGCGCGCCTCTTCGAGATTTGGGCTGTCGCTGGCGAGCCAGCGTAAGCAAGCATGGGCGTTGATGACGGCAGCAGAAAGCGGTTGATTCACTTCGTGCGCCAGGGAGGCGGTCAATTCCGCGACAGTGTTCACGCGGTTGACGCGTGCTAGATCCGCCTGCGCTTGACGCAGAGCTTCTTCGGCGCGCTTCTGTTCAGACAGGGAGGCAATCGACGCCAAGACCAGAATGCCAAACGTGATGCCGGCAACCGCCAGCGCCAGACTGGTTTGCCCGAGGCCGTTTACTTTTGCGCCGTCGACCGGGCCGTGAGCGGAAAAAATGGCCGCACGCATCGCCGTGTAGTGCATGCCGGAAATGGCCAGGCCCATGACCACTGCCGCAGCGACCTTTTGCCAAGGATCCGTGGTTCGGAATGCCAGCCATAGTGCCGCCGTCGACGCGCCGATCGCTATGACAAGAGACAGCGCGACAAATAGTCGGTCGTAGCTGAGCTCGGCCGGCCCGCGCATTGCCGCCATGCCGGTGTAATGCATCGCGGCAATGCCAAGTCCCATGAAGGTGCCGCTGAGAACGAGACGAAGCGGGGTTACGCTGCGGCGACCGATGACGTAAAAGCCGACGCCGGTTACGAAGATTGCCACCAGGAGCGAAACGGTGGTCAATCCGATATTGTAGGACATCGGAATCGGCATGACGAAGGCGAGCATGCCGATGAAGTGCATCGACCATATTCCGCCTCCCATT
>Ga0137418_10007047_pt1 | contig 10335 bp, 9 predicted proteins | sample CZODoug3_1_2_16f_FD_122242 | JGI IMG/M metagenome (GOLD analysis project Ga0137418, IMG submission 122242) | Vadose zone soil fungal communities from Angelo Coast Range Reserve, California, USA - CZODoug3_1_2_16fungal (Hybrid Assembly) | ecosystem: Environmental > Terrestrial > Soil > Vadose... | reverse complement strand
AACGTCACCGTCCGCCTGGTCTACGCCAGCCCGAAGGTCGGTGACAACTGGCGAAAGCTGGTGAAGCGAGACCGCGTGCGCTTCTGGGCCGTGGAGTACGACGTCATGAAGGGCTGGCGCGCCCAGATGAACCCGGATACGGATCTCCCCAACCAGGACCGCCTCTGGAAGTGGGTAAGGGACAACGTTGATTACCGCGTGCGGCGGGGTGCCTGATCCATCGCTGAAGCGCCCGAGCGACCTGGGAGCATGTCACGTCGATTCTTTGTGTGGCATAGAGTCCGACAGGCGTGTAGCCTGAAAGTGCAGCGTCCCGGAGGGGAGTAACTGCCGCCCGTAACGGGCGAAGGCAAGGTCAACATACTCGGCGATTCGCCGTGGCCTTGCCGGCACGCATTACCGCCTGCCCAGCCAGACCTCCGGCCCATACCACACCGCGGAGCGGTGTGGGGCGGGTCGGGGTCTCATCGAGCACCGACCAGCGACGCCGACACCACTCCGCTGGGAGCGCATCATGCGGATCGTCCCCAGGACCGCAACGACGGGCAATGTCGTTGCCCTCGCCCTGGTCGTCGTCGCGGCGATGCCCGCCGTTCTGATTCGAGCCGGCATCGTGCTCGTCCCGGCCGAAGCCGGAACGCTCGCCTTTGGCCTCGGGATCGTGAGCGCAGCCTTCGCGATGTCGTGGGGCGCCGAGGCCGCCGAACGCGATGTTCCCCGGGCGCTCGCCCTCATCGTGGTGGCGCTGCTCGCCGTCCTGCCGGAGTACGCCGTGGACGTCGTTCTGGCCTGGAAGGCTGGAGCGGACCCCGCCTTCGCACCCTACGCCGTCGCGAACATGACCGGGTCGAACCGTTTGCTCCTTGGCATCGGGTGGCCCACGATTGCGGTTCTCACCTGGTGGGTTCGTGGCGACCGCCTGATCCAACTCGATCGCGGCAACGTTCCGGGATTACTCTTCCTCACCGCCGCGACCGTGTACTCCTTCGTCCTTCCGTTCAAGGCCGGGATCTCGCTGGCCGACAGCCTGATCCTGGTCGGTCTCTTCACCGCGTACGCCGTCGCCGCCGCGCGCTCCGACGCGGTCGAGCCAGACTTGGTTGGCCCAGCGGCGCTGATTGGTGCGTTTCCGGCCCCGCTCCGGCGAGGCGCGGTGGGGGCCCTGTTCATCTTCGCCGCGGGCGTCGTGATCCTCTCAGCCGAGCCGTTCGCCGAGGGCTTGGTGACAACTGGCCGCCGCCTCGGCATCGACGAGTTTCTCCTCGTGCAGTGGCTGGCGCCCCTCGCCAGCGAAGCACCGGAGTTCCTCGTGGCGGCGCTCCTCGCCGTGCGCGGCAAGCCGGGTGCCGCGCTCGCAGTCCTGCTCTCGTCGAAGGTCAATCAGTGGACGCTGCTCGTGGGAAGTCTGCCGATCGCCTACTCCATCGGTGCCGGCCACATCGCGTCCCTGCCGCTCGACGAACGCCAGGTCGGCGAAGTGCTGCTCACGGCGGCGCAGAGCCTGTTCGGCGTCGGCGTGCTCGCGAGCCTGAGCCTCAGCCTGCGAGAGAGCGCCCTTCTTGCGGGACTCTTCGTCGGGCAACTCACGCTTGGGGGCATGCTCCATACGCGCTGGCGTGATTCCGGGTGGGCCGGTACCGAACTCTTCGTGTTCGCGTCTGTCTACCTTCTCTTCGCCCTCGGTGCCTTTCTACGCGCCCGGGTCGTGCTCCTTCGACTCGGAGGCGTGCTGAAGTGGAGATAGATCAGGGCGTGGTTGGCCCGAGGCGCAGGTTGATCGGCTTCTGGCCGTGCTCGGAGTCGATGACGTACTTCCTGAGCTTGGGCAAGATCTTCTCCATCGCCTCCAGATAGAGCCGTGTGCGTGTCACGTCGGGGGCCTTGTTGAACTCCGTCATCAGCTCGAGGAAGCGCGTCGTATTGCCGGTGGCCTCGGCGATGTGCTGATCCTTGTAGCTCTGCGCGGCGAGCACGATCGACCGCGCCTCACCTCGCGCCTTGGGCAAGAGGTCGTTCGCATAGCTCCGGCCCTGGTTGATCTTGTTCTCCCGGTCGGCGCCGGCACTGGCCACGTCCTGGAAGGCCTGGGCGACCGAGGCGTCGAACGTGATGCCCATCATGCTGGCGGAGGTGACCTGGATGCCGCTGTCGTAGCGGTCGAGGATCGCCTGCGTCCGCGTCTTGACCTGCTCCTGGATGGTGAGCCGCCCCGTCGTGAGCACCTCGTCCACCGGCATGCCGAGGACCGTCTCGGTCAGCACCGACTCGGCGACCAAGCTGACGAGGGCGGGCGGGGTCTCGATGTCGAAGAGGAAGGCGGCCGGGTTGCCGATGACGTACTGCAGCGTCATGGCGACGCTGACGATGTTGGTGTCGCCGGTGAGGATCTCCACGCCGGCCACGCGCGCCTCCCCCTCCGGAAGCTCGAAGCCGACGCCGGTCTTCATGACCGCGGTGGTCTTGATCACGTCCACGCGGTCGACGGGCCACGGCAGGCGGTAATGGATGCCGGGCCCGAGGCGCGCGGCCACGCGCCCGAAGCGCCTGATGACCGCTTGCTCGTCGGCCGCGACCGTGAAGATGCCGGTGAGCAAGTAGATCGCGACGGCGAACGCGGCGAAGCCCAAGATCCAGGCGCGCCGGTGGGCGGCGAACAACGGCGAGGGGCCGGGTGACGTGAGGCGGCCGGCCTCGAGCTCGTGCGCCTCGGTCGGCAGCGTCACGGCGACTTGCCCTTCTTCGACTTGCCCGCGTCGCCGAGCAACCGGAAGACCTCGGCGTCGGCGGGAAGGAAGATCGTCGTGTTGCCGCCGAGAATCTTCTCGTAGGCTTGGAGCGTGCGGCGGAACTTGTAGAGCTGGGGGTTCTTGCCGAAGGCTTCTGCGTAGATGCGCATGGCCCTGACATCCCCCTCTGCCTTGGTCCGTTCCGCCTCGCGGTAGGCCTCGGCGAGGATCAGCGTCTTCTCCCGATCGGCCTCCGCGACCACCTTCTTGAACTCGCGCTCGCCCTCGGAGCGGTACTGCGTCGCGATCTTGCCCCGCTCAGCCCGCATGCGCTCGAACACGTTGGCGCGGTTCTGCTCGGGCAAGCTGAGCTGGCGCAGCCGGATGTCGACGAGGTCGATGCCGTACTCGGCGATGGCATGCCCGCGTGCTTCCGCCACGATCCGCCCCATGACCTCGTCGAACTGCGAGGGGTGGCCCTCGACGGACACGAGGGCCGTCGAAGGGTGGCTGCCGACGACCGAGCCGATCTTCGTCAGTACGAGGTCGGAGATCCGCCGCTCGGCGGTGGGCCGGTCGGCGGTGGTGGCGAGGAAGCGCTCGGGGTCGGTGATCCGCCACGTGACGAGGCTGTGAATGACCAGGTTCTTCTTGTTGGCGCTGAGGAACTCGGCGGTCACGGGGCTGAAGATCAGGAGGCGTCGGTCCAGCCGGACCACGCTCTCCAGCGGGTACGGCCGCTTGAGATAGAGCCCGGGTTCTCGGACCACGCGGACCACGCGGCCGAATCGCAGGACGAGGCCATACTCGGTGACGTCGACGACGACGAAGCACGACCAGACGGCCAGGGCCGTCACCGTCACGACGGCGGCGACCAGCGCGAGGACGCGCGGGCGGGCCTTCACTGACCCTTCTTCCCGCCGAGCGGCGGCCGCAGCCAGAGGTCGAAGTCCTTCACGTCCGCGCGGCCCGGGCGCACGATCTTCTCGGCGGCGGGCAGGACCTCCTCGAGCGCCTCGAGATGCAGGCGGAAGCGCGTGAGGTCGGGCGCCCGGCGGTATTCGTTCTCACGCAGGGTGAAGGCGAGGGCGTCTCCTTGCGACTGTAATATCTTTTCGTCCTTGAACGCCCGGGCCGACTCGATCATCGCCGCCGCGTCGCCCTCGGCGAGGTTGACCGACTCCTGGGCGAAGGTGATCGCACGATTGACGATGAGGACCTTGTCTTCCTGGGCGCTCGCCACGTCGCGGAAGGCGGCATGGACCTCCTCGGGCGCGTGGACGCTCAACAGATTCACGCCGACCATGCGCACGCCGATCGCGTACGCATCGAGCAGCTGCTGGACGTCCCGCACCACGCGCTGCTCCACCTCGTCGCGCTTCGTCGTGTAGACGGCGTCGACGGTCATGGTGGCGAGGACAGCGCGGAGGGCGGCCATCGTCACGCTGCGCACCACCGTGTCGGCATCGGCGACGTCGTAGTGGAACGCCACGGCGTCCTTCACTTGGTACTCAGCGGTGAAGGCCACGTCGATGAGGTTCTCGTCGCCGGTCAGCAGAAACGACTCGTCGGAGACCTTCGCCTTCTGGAACCAGAACAGATCCGCCCTCGCGGTACGCGCCGCGAAGCCCGTGCCGGCCCACGCCTGGGCCTGGGTGCCGGGGGCAGGCTGGGCGGGGCTGCGGAAGCCCACCTCGATGCGCCGGATGTGATCGGTGCCGACGAGCACGTGATCCTCGATGGGCCAGGGCAGTCGCGCGTGCAGCCCGGGCCCGAGGTGACTGTCGACGATCCGGCCGAACCGCGTGCGGATCCCGACCTCACCCGGGTGAACCGTGAAGAGACCGCTGCCGAGATACAGAACGCCGGCGGCGACCCCCAGCATTGCGCGGACCCGCGCAGCGGTCAGGTGCACGCCCGTGCCCGCCGTGAGCCAGTCGCGCACGCGGATCCACTCCCCGGGCACCGGGGTACGCCAGAGGCTCCTCGCGAGCAAGGCCAGCAGCACCACCGCGGAGGCGATCTTCACCGGCTCGGGAACGAAGCCCGTCGCCTTCCCGAAGGTCGCCACGGGGTTGATCTGCCACGTCCGGTAGATCCAGTCGAGCGCGTAGCCGGCGGCCAGGGCCACGACGGCGATCGACGCGAGATAGATCGTCACCATCCGGACTCCAAGGAATTTCAGCAGCACGACGATGGCGCCGATGTTCGTGGCCGGGCCCGACAGCAGGAACACCAGCGCGGCGCCCGGGCTCAGGCCCTTGAGAACGAGGGCGGCCGCGATGGGGGTCGAGGCTGAGGCGCACGTGTAGATCGGGATCCCGACGACGAGCATCGCCAGCATGGTAAGGAAGCCGCCGCCGAAGTAACGCTCGATCACCGACGCGGGAAGCAGCACCGCCACCAGCGCAGCGAGGACCACGCCGAGCACGAGCCAGTGCGCGGTCTCGTCGAGCAGATCGCGGAAGCCATACGTGAAGACCTTCCGCACGGCAGCGCGTGAGCCGGCGAGGCGGGCCGCGCCGTTGCGCTCGAACGGCGGATGCAGCTCCGGGGCGGGCCCCGGCGCCTCCGGAATCTCCGCCGTGCTGGCGCCGTTGGCGGTCTCCGCGGCCACGGGCAGGCGCTTGACGCCCAGGAAGTTCGTGGCGATGCCGGCCGTCACGCCTGTCACGAACGCCGCGACGGGCCGAAGCACGGTCATGATCGGGTCCATGAGCGCGTAGCTCAGGGCGATCGAGTCGATCCCGATCTCCGGTGTGGTGATGAGGAAGGCGACCGTGGCGCCGGGGGTCGCGCCCTGACGCGCGAGGCCGAGCGCGGTGGGCAGAACGCCGCAGGAGCAGAGCGGCAGCGGCGTGCCAATGGCCGACGCCCAGAGGACCGAGCGGATCTTGCCGCGGCCGAGGAACCGCTTCAGCAGGGACGCGGGCACGAGGATGGCGAAGACTCCGGCGAGGACGAACCCGAGCAGCAGGAGGAAGGAGGCCTCCATCAGGATCGACCAGGCCTCGGCGGCCACCTGGAGCAGGAACTCCGTCATGCGCGCCACCGCCGCGAGGAAGAGCCGGAGGCCGGCCGGCTGGCCGACCTCCGGTGCTGCGAATGGACCAGGTGCCTCACGCCCTACTTCGGCAGGTACTTCTTGTCGAGCGCACAGGCCACGGAGTACTGCGGGTCGACGACGTTGGCGATCTTGATCACCGCGGTCTGCCCCAGGAGCTGATAGGCGTCGATCCGGTCATACCCGTAGTCGGTGGCGAGCCAGTTGATCATGTCGGAGCAGGCGAGCCGCAGCGCGTCCATGAGCGGGCGGGTGCTGCCGATCGACATGATGTACTGCTGGTTCTCCAGCCGCGGCCAGTCGATCTTCTTCCCCTTGATGACCTCGACGGTGAACTGAATGTCGAACGAGGTCTCGATCGCGGCGCCCATGATCTCCCCGTCGCCCTGGGCGGCGTGCCCGTCGCCGAGCATGAAGAGCGCGCCCCGCTCGAACACCGGGAAGTACATCGTCACCCCTTCCACGACCTCGTTGAAGTCCATGTTGGCGCCGTGGGTGCCGGGCACGAGCGAGCTGATGCACTCCTTGCCGTACGGGGCCGTGCCGATGGTCCCGAGGAAGCCGCGGATGGGGACTTCGACCTTGCCGATCTTGCTCTTGGGCATGTTGAGAATGGCCACGTTCCGGGACCGGTCCAGCCGCCAGATGAAGAGCTGGTCCTGGACCGGCGGGGTGACCATCATCGTCTTGTACTCGGGGGCCAGCGCGCCGAAGTAGGGCAGGGCCCCGCCCCAACCCCAATCGCGGTTCACCGTGACCTTGTCGAGGTGCACCTTCAGCGTGTCGCCCGGCTCGGCGCCCTCGATGTAGAAGGGGCCGGTCTGTGGGTTCACGCGGGACAGGTCGAGCTTGCCCTCGGCGGTGGTCTTCATGGTGGGCTGGAAGGCGTCGTTGGAGGCGTCACGGGTGTTGGTGACGACCGTGTCGCCGGACGCGATCCGCGCCGCCGGTGGGTGCGAATGACAGTACGTGAAGTACACGGTCTGGGGCTTGTAGGTGACGGTCTTGGCCGACGCCGGCAGGCTCAGCACCAGCACGAGCAGCGCGGGCAAGACCAGCAAAGCAGCGACCAGCTTCAGCGTGCGTCCGTCGAACATGGGATAGCTCCTGGCCAGACGTGAGAGTGCACGGCGTTGTCGATTCCCCCAAGCGACCGCGATCTCGTGATCACCCCTTTCCCCCCGCAGCGTCGATTGCAGATCAGTCCTCTGGGAAGCGGAACCGGCTGTCTCGCAGGAGCCGGAACAGGTCGGAATCGACCGGCAGCACGATGGTCGTGTCCTTGTCGACGGACTTCTTCATGGCGTCGATGGACCGGACAAAGCGGTAGAAGTCTGGTGCCCGGGAGAGGCTCTCTCCGTAGATCTTGGCCGCCCCTGCCTCGCCCTCGCCGCGGATTTGCTGCGAGAGCTTGTAGGCCTCGCCGAGGATGCCGCTCTTGGCCTTCTCGGCCGTGGCTCTGATCTTGAGCCCCTCCTCCTCGCCTTCGGACCGGTACTGCATGCTGATCCGGACGCGCTCCGACTTCATCCGGGCGAACACGCTCGCCCGGTTCTGCTCGGGGAAATCCAGCCGGCGCAGGCGCACGTCGACCACGTCGATGCCGTAGTCCCGCCGAGCGAGCTCGCGGTAGTGCCGGGTCATGCCGGCCAGGACGGCCTCGGCCCGATACTCGCCCGGGGCCGTGGAGACGAACGCCGCGAACGGCGCCCCGCCGAGTGCTCCGCCCAGCTCGGCGAAGAGGATGTCCGCGAGACGCGACTCGGCCCCGACCCGGTCGAAGACCGTCCGCATGTACTTCGCCGGATCCTCAACTCTCCAGAGGATGAGGCCGGTGGCGACGACGCTCTGCTTGCCGAGGGTCAGGAACTCGCGCGGGGCGGGGACGAGTGCGAAGAGCCGCCGGTCGAACCGGGTGACCGTCTGGAAGGGCGCCGGAAGCTTGAGCTTGAGTCCGGGTGTGGACTCCACGCGCACCGACCGGCCGAACTGGGAAACGACCGCGAACTCGCGCTCGCCAACCGTGTAGAGGCACAGCGAGGCAACCCCGAGGCCGAAGATGGCCAGGAGCGTGACGCCGCGCGTGAAACCGAGTGCGGCCAGCATTCCACCTCAACGATCGTCGGGCGACGGGGGATGATAGCAGGAGTGGCAGGGTAATCAAGTGTCTCCCGCGCGGCCTCAGCCTCGACGTGGCCGGCGGACCAGCTCCAAGCGTCGCCGCTGTTTCGGGCTGACGTCGCGCGCATCAGCCTGCTTGACCGACACCCACGTGCAGATGACGATCGCGGCGCATGGATCTCCACCTGCTCCTGGCGGCGCTGATCGTCTTCGCCGCCTACACGGTGTTCGGCGTGACAGGGTTCGGCGCGTCACCGATCACGGTCCCCGTGCTCGCGCATTTCCTGCCGCTGCCGTTCGTCCTGTCGCTGGCCGCCGCCCTCGATCTCGGATCGGCGGCGGCACTCGGCGTTCACACGAAGAAGCAGGCCGATGTCCGCGAGCTGCTGGTGCTGGCGCCGTTCACGATCATCGGCCTCGCCCTCGGCGTGACGCTGCTCGTCAGCCTCCCGCGCGATGCCACGCTCCTCGCCCTCGGCGTCTTCGTCTGCGGCTATGCGCTGTACATCATGGTCCATCGTGGCCCGCGGCGCCCTCTCGGGCGAGCGTGGGCAGCGCCGGCGGGTCTACTCAGCGGCGTGCTCGGCGCACTGTTCGGTGTCGGCGGTCCTCCCTACGTCATCTACATCGCCGGGCGCATTCCCGACCCTACGGCGCAACGCGCGACGATCTCGCAGATGGTCGCCCTCAACGTGGGGCTGCGCGTCGCTGCATTCGCCATCGCGGGACTCTTCACCGGCCGCGACCTGTGGCTCGCGATCGGGGTGCTTCTTCCGGTCGCGTGGGCGGGCGTCTGGACCGGGAATCGGGTGCAGAGGCGCGTGGCGCCGGCGAAGGTCGTGCGTATCGTCGGTGCGGTGCTCCTCTTCAGCGGCGTGTCGCTGATCGCACGCGCGCTCTGACGCCCGACCCCGGCCATCTCGGGGCCTCCCATCTCACTAGCCAAGGCACGACACGAAGTGCGCCCGGAGATCCTCGTTGAACTGTCTCGGACGCTCTTCTGGGAAGAGCAGTCGAGCGCCCGCATACTCCACCCGACGCTTCGTTCCAGGGATCGTTCGCGCCAGCCAGTGCGACCACTTCACATCGAAGAACACGTCGTCCGTGCCCCAGGCAATGAGCGTCGGGACGGTCAGTGCTCGCAGCTTCTGCTCGATGCGCACCGTCTGCTTGTTGTCCCACGCGGCGAAGAAGCGCTCGAGGTCGCGCACTCGGGCGGGTGACGACACCAGCGGTCGCAGGTAGGTAGCAAACGTGTCGTCGGCGACGTCCGCGGCACGCTCGTACCACAGACCAAATCCCTGGTCTGAGCGCACAAACGCCCTGTCCGCGAGCATCGTCTCGAGCGCCCCCTTGAGGCCGCCGCGCGCGACCAGCTGAAGGAAGTCTTTAACCGCTTCAGGCGGCCAGTTGTCGTGCGCGTCGCAGTCCGTGAGCGTGAAGCTTCGAACGCGCTCAGGATAGTTCGCGGCAAAGATCTGGGCGATGGCGCCGCCACTGTCATTACCGACCAGATCCACGCTCTCGATTCGCAGCGTATCGAGGAACTGCTAAGGCCTCCTTTCGTCGCAGCGTGCCCGTCGCCGTACACGCGTGCACTCCGTTTCTTGCCATCGCATTGAGAAGACGGCGCCTCACGAACGGGGGAGCCGGACGTTTACCTGGTGTGAGCCAGAAGCGCTTCCAAGCGGGCCGGCCCGACGACGGCCGGTCTTCCAGAGCAAGAACCGGAGTGCGGGGAGGGCACGCAGGAAGCACGCTGGATCGGAAGGCCATTGAACACAGAGCGAGAACTGATGGTGCGAATGGCACGAGGCGACGGGGCGGGGTTCACGCTCCGAGGGAGGAACTGATGAGCGAGAAGGCGACGATGCTGCGGGAGATGGATGAGGCATTTACGGATCTGCGTGCGGTGCTGCGAGAGATGGATGGAGCATCGATGTTTGACTGGGTGACGGAGGAGCAGGCGAGCCGTGTCCGGCGCGGTGTGTCGGGGGTGCGGGGGACCCTGATTCACATCCGGGAGCACACGGTCCAGAATCGCGACTGGCGCGCGGCCCGGGCGGTGCAAACGGCCGAGAGTATTCGCATGGCACGTCATTGCTGGGCGCCTGGCTCCTTCTGGGGCCTGAGATATGCGGGCAACCGGGACAGTACGTGATCAGTGACCTCACGAACGGGCGCGTCGGGGCGTTTACCCAGTGCGGGCAGAAGTGCTCGAAGCAACCGAGAACGAGGAACGAGTGGGAGGGAGTGACATGAGCACGACGCTCACAGCGAGGCCGGTCAGCTCGGTAGACATCGACACGCGTGTCGAGGCGGTCGACTGGGCAAGCGTCTCGACGCATCTCGACGACGACGGCTGGGCGATGCTCAGGAAGCTCTTGACCGCCGACGAGTGCGAGACCATTGCCGGTCTCTACG
>Ga0137418_10007046_pt1 | contig 10336 bp, 14 predicted proteins | sample CZODoug3_1_2_16f_FD_122242 | JGI IMG/M metagenome (GOLD analysis project Ga0137418, IMG submission 122242) | Vadose zone soil fungal communities from Angelo Coast Range Reserve, California, USA - CZODoug3_1_2_16fungal (Hybrid Assembly) | ecosystem: Environmental > Terrestrial > Soil > Vadose... | reverse complement strand
TGGCTCCCGCAAGCCGCAAACGTCAGGTAACACGCGATCATTTCAAAGTTCTGAATGCCCGCTGATGAGCCGATTGCGGCAACCCAGATTAAACCACTGGCATGCACTCCACCCGATCCCGACCGATAGGCGCCGTCACGAATTGGCACGAATCCAACTGTCACAATCAGGGTACGAAGGCCTGCAGGCCGCGATAAGTTGGCATGCCCTACAGCGGCCCAGCCGCCTCCTCGCGGACAGCGTACACACGGAACCCCGCCTTCTCATAGACGCGAACCGCGACCGGATGATCCCACGCGTCAGTATGCAACCAAATCCGATTTGGCCCGGACTGCCACTGGTTGTGCAACGCTACCGATAGCAGCCACGGCCCGAGACCACGCCCCCGTGCCTCAGGCACGAGACCGAAATTCTTGAGCTCGATCTCGGGGAATGCGCTGTGGTCGAATTCACAGAAACCGAGTGCATCACCGCAGGGGTCTCTTACGACGAAAATCTTGAGAGACCCGCCGCTAAGGAGCGCCTCCAGTTCTGCTTTCGGCATCAGCAACCGTTGGTCCCAGTGTAGTGACTCGCCCACGCGCCTATACAGAGCGAGATAGGCCAACCGCGTCGGATCTTCAATACTGATCTGCTCAGGACCGACTCGCCGGGTCGGTGACAGCGGGGCCTCAAGCAGTTCCAGGTAAGTGACCCGCAGAATCGAGTTTAGGCATCCGTCGCTCATGTACGAGTTTTCCTGCTGGCAGCGAACGTCGGCTCAGGAGCAAATATGTTAACCCGTCTAACGACCGGAATCTGGCCGGTCGGCGCCTGCCGCCGGCTATTTCTGGGAGTTCTTTTGATCTTCCAATTTTCGGAAATGGCGCCATGCGCGTCCCAACGATATGATCGCGATAGCCCCAAGGGACCACAAAAACAAGAGTAATACTACATTGCCCCACGAATAGAGCCTGTCGTGGAGCGAATATGTGATCATTAACAGATAGGCAACGATGATAGCGGCAAGCAGGCAAGAGCAAATTCGTGCCGTAAGAGGCGACCGGAGCCGCCAGTCCCTTATTGATACTGACATCATCTACCTCCCTGTTACCTCATCAAATATGCGCCGCGTGATCGCCGCGTTTGGTCGCCCTGAAATTCCGCAGCCGGTCTCTGATCGACCCAATCCGCCATTAACTATCGTCAGCTTTAGGAGTGACCACAACAATTACCTGCCAGGTAGCACCAACACTATCTGGCACCGCGTGCAAGGCGAGGGACGCGTGGAATCCTTTTCCTTCCCAAGCTGCCTGATACCCACGTGGTTTATTGCCAGCGCGAGGTCGCTGATTATCATCCCGATTCTTTGGGTCTGAGGAAAACTCAATAAAGGGCGTTCCATACGTGGCGGTGAGCCAAGCGTAGGAGGCATCAAAATCGGAAACAGCATCGTCGTAGACGTGCGGTGAAAAGTGGTAGTCGGCGAGAGCCAGAGAACCGTCTTTGCACAAGTATATTATGTATACATCACGATCAAATGCGCGACCTGCAAATCGATGTTGGTTGAGGAGAGACGGGTCCCCAAGCTCCTTCGATCCAAGAGCAAGCTCGCGCTCGGAGATCGACGTACATGGACGCCCGAGTTCCGAACCTCGGAAATCTGTGGCAATCGCAGGCGAGGCGAGAATGGCGGATGCGATTATAAAGGTGCGCACGTTAGCTCGATGTAACTTTGAAGTCAGACGACAGAATTGTGGGAACGCGACAGATATGTGAAATTAGCATCGGAATAGCCTTCCTTCCGTGTTCGCACAATAGATCACTCGCCGCATGGTTCACCCGGAATCACTTGGTATGAGGTTTTTACTGCTGCTGATAAATTGCTTCGACCACTTCGGGATAGCTCGCGTTCAGCCGAATTCGATTCCGCGAAAAGAGATTCAAATCGCGACCGCGACGAAAAGCGAGGCAGCGCTCCCCATCCCATTTCGGCTCAAACAACCATCCCTGTCGCGAACAGACTTCATCCATTAGCGTCGCCAACATGGGCGCCACCCATTTCGGCGGTGCTCGCGTTCGAAGCCGGGCCTTGGCCTCGGCCGGCAGTCCGTCGAGCGGGTCGCGCACGGACATGGAATATCACCCGTCAACCGACGCGCCAAGGTAAGCAAAAACGGACCGCATGCTCCGACCATCGAGACGCATACCCATCACGCGCCGGGTAGCGAGTGCGTCGCGTGCCGCAAGCCGAAGATTGAATAAACAATCGCGGACATTAATGTGCGTGCGCAGATAAGACGACGGCCTGGTCGACCGAGGCGTTGAAAGGTTGGCAGGGCCGATCACCCTGGCGCATGGCCGAATGGAAAGCGGTTGGTTGTCATGGTTTGGGCGTTTGCCCTGGCTTTACCGCACGTCTTTGTTCCTCTAGTTTGGCCGCGAGCTGCTGTTGCGCTTGAATTTGTCTTTGCAGCAATTGCTGAGTCTGCTGTTGATGTAGCCGTTCGAGCTCCTGCTTCCGCGCTGCATCAGCCTGTTGTCTTGCCCATTGCTGGTGCTCGAGTTCCTGCTCGTGCTGGATCCGCTGCCGCTCCAGATCTTGTTGAGCGCGCAGCTGTTGTTGCTGCTGCAAATGTTCGCGTTCGAGGACAGAATTTGCGAGGCTCGGGGAAGCTGGCTTGGGTAGTACTGGGAGTTCCTTGGGATGGATCGCCGCGGGCGCGGGACGGCTTACCTGCACGCTAGGGGGCGGGCGATTCACTTTGGGCGGTTCCGTGCTCAACGGTGTTGGCCTTCCCGGATTCTTGGCAACGCTCACCGGCGACGCGGGAGGAGCCATCCTTATCGCCGCGCTTCGAGCGGTGGGTGTAACAGGCTGAATCTGATGGATCTGCGCGACGGATAAAGGCTTGCCACCGTTGTTTTTGATCGCTTCCTGCCGAAGTTCGAATGGCGGCGGCGGGGGTGGCGGCGGCGTCCGAGCCACCACGGGTCGCGAATGCACCGAGGCGGGTGGCTTAGCAAGAACGACTGGGGACGAGCCGAGCACCGCTTGTTTCGTGGGCACTACAGCGGGGGCCAAGGCACGTACTGGCGCGCCGGCTATGGCGCGTTGATCGACTTTTATCAGGTTTCTCTCCACCGGCTGCGCGGCCGCAAATGCCTGCGTGCTCGTCGCCGTTACCGCACCGGGAACGGCGCGATTGACATACGTGATATCCACGGTCTTCTTGTTGATGACCATCGTGTTGTAAACGTTATTGATCACGGTCGTGTTCACCGTGGTGTTCGAGACATTGATGTTGCGCACGTAACTTAGACTGACGGGGTAGGGCGGTACGTACACTTCACGCGGACCCAATGCGAACCAGGCGATGCCTGCCCCTGCGGCAACCCACGCAACAAGGGCGGGTGCATACACCGGCCTAATATAGACTCCGACTTCAAGCCGCAGCGGCGCGGGCACCCAGCCCCAGGCTGCGCCGACCCAAACCCATCGGCCGTAATGAAACGGTGCGAAACCCCACGGTTGGTCATCTACCCAGGTATAGCCCCACGGGTCGATATAGCACCAGTGCCCCGTGCGGTACGGGGCCCAGTCAACTGCGACAGCGCTCGGGTACCACGCAGATCCGTATTCCGCCGTCGTGCGCCACGAACCGTGCTCGTCGAGATCCTCGTACCCGACAATGTCAGGGACATAGCGAGCGGACAGAGACTTATCCCAGCGCCTGTCTCGGTCAGCGCTCCAAACCTCGAAGGCGTCCTGACCCGGAGCGCTCGGTTGCGCTTCGGCTGCCAATTGATCCGTGCCGGAAAATATATCGTAATCACCCGCATACACCGTATATGCAGCACCTCCGCCCGTCACCTCGCCCTGCCCGCTGCGCGCGATGATCGTTGTCGTATTTCCCGATGCATCGACGCCAATCCGGTACAAACCGGGCCGCAGGACTGAAAATGCCAAATTCGGCGTATCGACTTCATAAGTCTCGTTGTCATCGAGGCGGCGAACCCGCAGCAATAGCGTTCCGCTCGTAAGCCGGATCTGCGTGACCACATTGTTCAGGTTAACTATTGACAACTCCGACGAACTGGCAAGACGGATGACCGATCCATCGAGCTGCAGTTCGGCGCGGCTATTTTGATCCGACCACAGTGTGTCCCCGGTCGTGAGAGGACGGTTGAGTGGCGCGGCCACCCAGTCTTGCGTACCCGCAGGCTGAAAGGAAACCGAGCCTTCGATAAAGGCTACGCGGGCGACGCGAGACGGTGGATCGTCCGCATCCGCCTCGGCTCGATTCGGAGTGAAAACATTAAATGCAAGAGTGAATCCCAGTAGGCTGTTGAGCGCTGCCCTTTTAATAATCATCGGACCACCTGCCCTTCAACCCACTGCGCGCACTGGCGAAGCAACGCAACCCGAAGTCGCCCACGACTTGCGCAAGATTGAGTCGCGCGCTAAAGGCCGCGCAGCGGCGGATTCGTGCCGGACAGTCATCGCAAAGCGCCGACTACTTCCTCGAGGAAGACGCGGAATGGTACGGCGTGTGCAAAGCAGCGCCTTGATCCGAATCAATTGCGGCGCGAAAGTGCCGGGCTCTCGAAGCGCATTGCTGTCGCTGAAGTCAGTGGTCACTTCTCCAAATGATGTCGAGGGTCCGTCCATGCGAATACAAAAATTCGACAAGTGGAAATGGATCGATGTGCGCGCCGCCGTCTCTATTGGGTTGCTGGGTAAGCGTGCCGAGATCGAGGTCGTTCCCCGATCGACGGGATTCTGCGTCCGGCGGCGATCACTTGATCCATGTCAATGCGGCGGGCCGCCCTCGAGGACTACGATGAGCATAGGCCCAACATCGGAGGACGCCATGAGAACCGACAGTGAGATCAAGAAAGACGTGGAAGATGAATTGCGCTGGGATCCGGACATCGATGCCACCGACGTCGGGGTCGCGGTACACAACGGCGTCGTCGCGCTGACAGGCTTCGTGCGCAGCTACATGCAGAAGACCCAGGCGGAGCGCGACGCCAAGCGGGTCGCGGGGGTCATGGCGGTCGCGAACGACGTCGAGGTGCGATTGCCTTACATCAACAAGCGGCCCGATCCCGAGATCGCGCGCGATGCGGTCCAGAAAATTCAGAATGAACTTCCCTATTCGTCGCAATTCATCAAGGTGACGGCCAAGGACGGTTGGCTGACGCTCGAAGGAGCCCTGGAGTGGAATTATCAGCGTGACCGGACGGAAAAGGCCGTGCGTTCGGTGCGGGGCGTCGTGGGAGTTACCAACGACATCACGCTCAAACCGCGGGTGTCGGCGAGCGACGTCAAGCAGAAGATCGAAAACGCGTTGAAGCGTAGCGCCGAGCTCGACGCGAATCGCATCACGGTCGAGACTGTCGGCTCCAAAGTGACGCTACGAGGCAGCGTACGGTCCTGGGCGGAACGCACGGAAGCAGAGCGCGCGGCCTGGCAGGCGCCCGGTGTTACGGCGGTGGAGAATCAAATCGCGATCAGTCCTTGAGAAGCACCGACATCCGGCTCGCCGAGGGAATATCATCGCGGCTCATGGATGGTCTCGGATAGGAGCGCTTGGCGTGGCCGATCGCTCCCATCCGAATGTTCCAAGAGGGAAGAGACAGCGCCGTGGATATCAGGCGTGCCTTCGAATGTCACGAGGGATTCTCAGTGTACCGATAGGCTGTCGGCCTCTGATTGCATGAGCAGTGCGGTGTACAGCAGCGCAAACCCCTGCATGACACCGAGGTAATTGCCTTGCGCGGACGCAAAGTAATGCGCCATCTGCAACAATTCCGGATTGCCGCCATCGAGCTTTTCGAGTGCGTCCTTGATGAACGCTTCGGCGCCGCTTTTGTCGATTTCAGCCACGATCGCGGCACGTGTCGCCGCCGTGACACGCGGCAGTGGATTGAGCTCGGCAGGCGCGCCGGACTCCATCGTCATCGGATGGCTCGGCGCCGCCTGCGCAATCAATAATCGATAAAACATGCAGAACCCACCCATGGTCCGCGGTGGATCGCCGACGTCGCCGGCGCATTTGGCGGCCATGTACAGGAATTCGGGGTTGTGCTCACGCAGGTGCGCCGAAATCTCGGCAACGCATGCATCGGGACCCACGTCATCGAACTCGCGGGTGATTTGCTCTCGCGTAGACTCCGCGACGCGTGGCAACGCGCTCATCTCATCTCCAATCTCTGCTCAAAGTTCGCGGTGTCCGTGTGTGCAATGCCGGTCCAACCGGCATCCGATGGCCGGTCACCCGATGATAGCCCGATCGCGGCCTTCATTGATACTCTTTCAGGATGGGGGAAAATCAGCCTTGATGGTCTTTCCAGAAGGCAGCTGGCACTGCCCTTCGCCGCCGCCTTTCATGCCTTCGGCTGCCCGTATCAACTGAAATTCACAGCGCATGCGTTTTCCGTCGGGCCCGGCGAGATTTGCCAGAACGTGCCCGGTATAGTGCGTGATCAAGGCGTAATCAGGCGCGGAATCCCAGTAAGTCCATCCAGTCCATGCGGGATGCCAGGGATGCCAGAGCGGACCCAGCGTGTCTATCTGAGAATTGTTCGTGATTTGATAAAACTTACCCTCGTAGGTCTCTTCCGAACCATTCTGCTTGGACACCATTGCCGTGAGGGTGCCTGAAGCGGGGTCCGATTGCTGCCATGTGAAATGAGCTTTTACGTCGCCGGTAGCTGACTCACCCATACCGCTGCCGGTGCTCTTGCAACCAACCATGGCGACGATGAGTAGCGCGAATACCAGCGGGCTCCAGGTGTTGATTTTCAGCGCACGCATAGACCTTCCTCGTCCCGAACGGGAACTGTCCAATGGCCGGGTTCGATGCCGCAAAATACTAACGATGGTCGACGCGGGATGCCTTGACAGGGGTCAACTGATCGCTCGGGCCTTCCTGGACGGCCGCAGCATTGTCATTGGATCACAGCGCTCCCGCGACGGTCACGCAGAGTGCGAGCGAAGCGAAGCACATGCTGGGACAAATTGATGCCGATCAAGGCAGTTGCGCTCGAACGCTATCATTGTGCCCAACACGGTTCGCGCCGACTGATGGGCACGCAAAGTGGACTCCACCGAATTTACGTTACAGAGGTAGTGTCGTGAGTCGCAACATAAACCAGATTGAGATATTAAAGGGCCCGATCATGAATGCAGACCGTGTCGCGGTCGAGTGGCTGAGATGCCAACGCCGTCGCGCCGGCGTGCTGGCCGTCGCCCTCACGGCCTGCGGCGCGATCGGACTTGTTCCGCCAATCGTCAAATCGGACGTGGTCGTCGTGGATGTCGTGGCGGTCGCGCAGGGGCTGCGGACCGGGGATCTCAAGGGCAAGCCTGTTGTGAACGAAAAGAACGAGCGGATCGGCACGATCGACGACTTGATCATCGGCAAAGATCGGGTACTTTTCGGGATTCTGCAGGTCGGCGGATTCCTCGGAATCGGCAGCCATTTGGTAGCCGTCCCGTACCAGTCTCTCCAAATAGACCCCACCAAGATCGTGTTGCCGGGGGCCTCAAAAGAGGCGCTCAAGAATCTGCCGGAGTTCCAGTATCACGCCTGAATCGGCCGCATTCGGGTGCGCGGGTTCGTTTCCATTCACGTTAGCAGAGGAGTTCAATCATGAGGACTGATAGCGAGATAAAACGCGATGTAGAAGACGAGTTCAAGTATGACGCGGGGGTAGATGCAACCGATATTGGTGTATCGGTCAAGAACGGCGTCGTATCCCTCACCGGATTCGCTCGCAGCTACAGCCAGAAGCTGCAGGCCGAAATGGACGCGAAACGCGTCAGTGGCGTCATGGCCGTGGCGAATGACCTCGAAGTTCGCCTTGCCTCCGCAGATTCGAGACCGGATCCGGAGATAGCGCGCGATCTGGTCACGCAACTCAAGTTCGAATTGCCTTATTCCCACGAGAGCATCAAGAGCGTCGTCAAGAATGGATGGGTCACTCTCGAGGGCGACTTGGAATGGAACTACCAACGTACGAGGGCGGAGAATACGGCTCTGCGCGTCAAGGGTGTGCTCGGCGTCAGCAACCACATCAAACTCGCGCCGCGCGTGAAGCCGATGGAGGTCAAGGCCAAGATTGAAAACGCGTTGAAGCGCATCGCACAGATCGACGCGAATCGCATCACCGTCGATGCCAACGGCGGTGAGGTGGTGCTGAAAGGCAGCGTTCGGTCCTGGGCGGAGCGCGATGAGGCGGAGCGGGCCGCTTGGATGGCTCCCGGCGTCACGAAAGTAGAAAACCGCATCACTATCACCTATTGACAACACGCAGCCGGCGGTCGGGACGTGTGCCTTTGGCACGAGTCCTCACCGCCGGCGGTTTTTACACCCAAACCGGATTCGGACAGCCTCGGCGATCTGGAGCGAGAATGCCATTGTCCGAACGTTGGAATCGCACCCGGAAGCAGTGGAATATTCTGACCTACTACCAGCGATTCGAGAGTGCGGTCGCGTTCGTTCTGACCCTGGTGATTGCGCTCATCGTCCTCGTGGCGCTGTACCGATTGTGCGTCGGGGTCGTGACCGCGTTCCTGTTCGGAGCCGTCAATCCGCTGGAACACGCCGCGTTTCAATCAATCTTCGGCGAGATCATGACGCTGCTGATTGCACTCGAATTCAATCACACGCTAAGGTATGTGGTAACCAAGCATCAGAGCATCATCCAGACGAAGGTGGTGGTCCTGATAGCGCTGCTGGCGGTGGCGCGCAAGTTCATCATTCTCGATATACGTGACGCGACCACCGGATATTTGCTGGGACTGGCGGCAATCACGTTGGCACTCGGCGCAACTTATCGGCTCATGCGCGAGCGTAGCGATCCGTAGAACGAATTCGCAGAGGTGCTGGTCCTGGAAACGAGTGCGAGAACGACGTTCATCGAACCGGCAAAGACGAGGTTGACGCCGAGCAGTAGACCCGTAGCCCATAGGGCGGTCGCGGGCCAACCGATCAATAGAAAGACTCCGACAACGATGCTGCAGAGACCCGCGGCGACGAGCCAACCCCAGCCGGCTATGGGCCTGACGCTCGTCCCAAACGCTACTCGCAGTACGCCGTCCGCAATGAACAGGATTGCGATGATCACGGCGAGTGTCAGTGCACCGCTGATTGGATTTATCGCCACGAGAAGGCCGGCGATTGCGTAGAACACCCCGCCGAGCCCGTACCACGCAGAGCGGGGCCACGCTCTAACCCTGAACGCATGAATCAACTGAAAGATCGCCGTCACCAAGAGCACCGCGCCAAAGATGGCTACGGCCGCGAAGGACGCGACCACGGGAATTGCGATGGCGATCCATCCCGCAATGATCTGCACGATGCCCAGAGCGAGCAGCCATCCCCACCGATGTCCGAGCGCCGTCGCCGCCATTTCCGACTCCAGAGGTTCAGTTGTCGTCGCCATGTTCCGCTCCTCAATCGTCCGTCCAGGTACGAGCACCATCCGTGCATAGCATGCAAGGTGCGGCGAGAGGCCGCCTTGACGGGCGTCAAGGCGCTGGGACGTCAAGGCGCTGGATGATTGAGCGAATTTCACTCTGGGAGAGTCATCATGAAGGCACCTCGGGTATTCCTCATGGTTGTTGCGATCGCCCTTGCGGCGGGAATTGGGCCGGCATTGACCGACGCGGCGGATATGACCGCGGCGTCGTTATCCAAAGCAGTGGACGCTCTGGAGGCGGCGACCGGCGGGAAGGTACTGGAAATCCGCTTCGTGGACGAAAAGGGACATGAGCGCTTCGAAAGCGTCGTGGCTAAGCCGGATCAGGTCATCTACATGGGCGTCGACCCAGTGACTGAGAACGTTACCAAGATCGCCATCAAGGAATTGCCGGCGTGGATGCTCAATTGGAAATTGACGGAGTATGTGTCGAGTATTGAGAAAGCAACCGTGCCTCTTGCCAAGGCGATCACGAAGGCGGAAGCGATGGCGGGAGCGCCCGCGATCGGTGCCGGCCTTGCCAAGCCTCTTTCGGGGGCGAACCAAGTGCTCGCGTACAACATCGAACTGCTGAAAGGCGGGAAACGCCGGCTGATTGCAATTGACGCTACCAGTGGCGCGAAGATCGCCAATCCCGAAGCACTCTACGAATCGTGGACGCCGGTAAGACTGGTTGGGAACTGATCGCGCGAGTCTAGACGCCTTTGATTCGGGTCTCCTACACGCCGTCCGACAACGTCATGATCTACACGACCGCGGCGAACGGAGCCCCTATTGTCGGTAGGATTCGGCTGTTCTGCGGACGCCTTCGGCGTAAGAAGTTGGCTGAAAGCGGAATGTCTCCGTGAATTTCGTCGAATCGAAG
>Ga0137418_10007044_pt1 | contig 10338 bp, 6 predicted proteins | sample CZODoug3_1_2_16f_FD_122242 | JGI IMG/M metagenome (GOLD analysis project Ga0137418, IMG submission 122242) | Vadose zone soil fungal communities from Angelo Coast Range Reserve, California, USA - CZODoug3_1_2_16fungal (Hybrid Assembly) | ecosystem: Environmental > Terrestrial > Soil > Vadose... | reverse complement strand
GAAGCGATCGAGGATGTCTCGGACGCATCGGGATCGTTGTGGCTCGATGTCGCGCGCCGGGACTGGTCGGATGAAGGATTGTCAGCAACCGGCTTGTCGCGCAGCCAGATGCCGCGTCTTATCGAGGGCTGCGCGCCTGCGGCGCGGCTGCGTAGCGAGATGGCGCTTCGCTGGGGAATGACCAAACGACCTGTCATCGCCGGAGGCGCCGGCGACAATCCGGCGGGCGCCATCGGCATTGGTGCGATACGGCGCGGCGCCGCATTTGTTTCGCTCGGAACCTCCGGAGCACTGCTGGCACCGACCAATGCAATTGCCGCCAACCCGCAGCGGGCCGTGCATACGTTCTGTCACGCCATTCCCGCAATGTGGATTCAGGCCGGTGCGATTCTCTCGGCGGCATCGAGTCTCGCCTGGATCGCGCGACTGCTTGGGGCCTCTGAGGCCGACTTGCTGGAGCCGCTCGGTTTGCGTCCGAAGGCGCCGTCGCATGTAAACTTTCTGCCGTATCTGTCCGGCGAACGAACGCCGCACGATGACCCGGAGGCGCGCGGAATGCTCGACGGGCTGAACCACGGCACCGATCGTGCCGCAATCGTGCAAGCCGTGCTTGAGGGCGTTGCCTTCGCGATCGCAGATTGTCGGGACGCGCTTGCCGACACCGGGATCGTGATCTCGGAGGCTGATGCGATCGGCGGCGGTTCACGTTCGCGGTTCTGGCTGTCTGTGCTGGCAAATGTTCTGAATATTCCGATTCATCGATTTGCCGACGGTGAAACGGGAGCGGCGTTTGGTGCGGCGAGATTGGGGCGCCTGGCTGTCACTGGCGAGGCGGTCGAAGCCGTCTGCACACCCCCTAAACGCATCGAGACATTCGAACCTGAGCACGCACTCGCAGACGCTTACGCCGAGCGGCTTCCCAAATGGCGCAAGCTGTACCGGCCGCGGCGCTAATGCTGCGGAAGCAGGGCACCAGGCCGGTTCCGGAAAGCGATGTCCCGGTTTGTGGCATCGGCGAGCCGCCTGAGGTGTCCTCGATATTGCCCTGCGCCGCCGACTTTTGTTTAATGAGCAAACCCGCGCTGCCCTACAAACGAGACGCGGATGAGAAACGCATTGGCGCCGTCGGCGCGCCGGGGAGGAGGCACGATGGGCGACCCGATCCTCGAAATGCGCCGGGTCTCCAAGTCTTTCTTCAGCATCAAGGCGTTGCGCAATGTCGACCTGACCGTCTATCCCGGCGAAATCCACGCTTTGATGGGCGAGAACGGCGCCGGCAAATCGACGCTCATGAAGATCTTGTCGGGCGCGTACAGGCCCGATCCGGGTGGCGAGATCCGCATCGAGGGCAAGCCGGTGCGCATCGATGGTCCCCTCGGCGGTCGCGCAGCCGGCATCTCCATCATCTACCAGGAGCTCTCCCTTGCCCCCAATCTGAGCGTCGCGGAGAATATCTATCTGGGCCGCGAAATCTCACATTCTGGGTTGCTGGCGCGAGGCGCCATGCGAGCCGGCGTCGGCCCGATGCTCGAGCGACTCGGCGCGGATTTCGCGCCGTCGACTCTGGTGGCCCATCTGTCCATGGGCCAGCGCCAATTGGTCGAGATTGCCCGCGCGCTGCACGCCAGATCGAAGATTCTGATTATGGACGAGCCGACCACCGCGCTTTCGGCCGGTGAGAGCGAGAGGCTGTTCGCCCTGATCCGCCAGCTGCGCGCTGAGGGTCTCGCTATCATCTATATCTCGCATCGCATGGATGAAGTATATGCTCTCGGCGACCGGGTTACGGTGCTGCGCGACGGCGCGCTGGTGGGCTCGCTCGACAAGCCGCAGATCCGGGCCGACACCATCGTTCGGCTGATGGTGGGGCGCGAGGTCTCGTCCTTCTACAAGAAAGAGCATGACCCGCAGGCGAGGTTAGGGCCCCCCGTCCTCGCGGCCGTCGACATCACCGATGGGCGGCGCGTCAAGGGTTGCTCCTTGACCGTGCATGCAGGCGAGGTCGTCGGGCTTGCCGGCCTTATCGGCGCGGGCCGCACCGAGCTTGCGCATCTCATTATCGGGGCTTCGCCCAAGACCTCCGGCCATGTCGAACTCGAAGGCCGTGCGGTCACCATACGCACGCCTGGCGAGGCTCTCGATGCGGGCATTGCCTATCTTACCGAAGACAGGAAGGCGCTCGGCTTGTTCCTGGACATGTCCTGTCTGGACAACATCAACCTCGCAATGCTGGGCAGGGACGCGAAGCTCGGCTGCATGCTTGACAGGGACAAGGCCCGCGACCGTGCCAACAAGGCCTTCGCGGCGCTGGGCATTCGCGCCGCGGATGTCGGCGTCACGGCCGGTGGACTCTCTGGCGGCAACCAGCAGAAGGTGCTGCTGTCGCGCCTGCTTGCAACCACGCCCAAGGTCCTGATTCTCGACGAGCCGACGCGTGGCGTCGATGTCGGGGCCAAGTCCGAGATCTATTCGATCATCGACAATCTCGCAAAATCCGGCACCGCGATTCTCGTCATCTCATCCGACCTGCCCGAGGTCATCGGCATCTGCGACCGCGTCATTGTCATGCGTGCCGGACGTATCGCCGGCGAGATGAGGCGAGCTGCGACGTCGCCGCTTAGCCAGGAGGATATCATGGCACTCGCCACCGGAATGGAGCAGCTCGATGCCTCATGACAATCCTTCGCCGGCGGAGGCCGCCTCCGCCGCTGCTCCCCGCTTCGCGGCCGCGCAGGAGACGAAGCGTCAGCGCACCCGGCTGATCATACGCGCAGCCGGCATGCTGCCGGTGCTGCTTCTGTTGTGCATCGGCTTTCATTTGCTGTCGGACGGTCGTTTCTTCACCGGCCAGAATCTCGGCATCGTGCTGCAGCAAGCCGCGGTCAACACCGTGCTGGCCGCGGGCATGACCTTCGTCATTCTCACCGGCGGCATCGACCTCTCGGTCGGTTCCATCCTGGCCGCCGCCGCGATGGCCGGGCTAATTGTCTCCAAGTTTCCTGATCTTGGGCCGCTCTGGCTGCCGGCCGCGGTGCTCACAGGCCTCGTCATCGGCGTCATCAATGGCGCCTTGATTGCGCTGCTGCGCCTGCCGCCCTTCATCGTCACACTCGGTTCGCTGACCGCCGTCCGCGGTCTGGCCCGCCTCCTGGGCGCCGACACCACTGTCTTCAACCCCTCCATTCCCTATGCCTTTATCGGCAACGGTTCCCTGACGCTCCTTCCCGGCGTCGTTTCGATTCCCTGGCTCTCTGTGATCGCATTGCTCGTCATCCTCGGCTCGTGGCTGGTACTGCGTCGCACCGTGCTCGGGGTGCATATCTATGCGGTCGGCGGTAACGAGAGTGCGGCACGTTTGGCCGGCATCAAGGTCTGGGCTGTGCTGATCTTCGTCTATGGGGTGTCGGGGCTGCTGGCCGGGCTTGGCGGGGCCATGCAAGCGGCGCGCCTCTATGCTGCCAATGGGCTGCAGCTCGGCCAGTCCTACGAGCTCGACGCGATCACCGCTGTTATCCTGGGTGGCACCTCCTTCGTCGGCGGTATCGGTTCGATCTGGGGAACGCTGGTCGGGGCCCTGATCATTGCCGTTTTGTCGAATGGCCTCATCCTCACCGGTGTTTCCGACGTATGGCAATATGTGATCAAGGGTCTGGTGATCATCGGCGCCGTGGCGCTCGACCGCTATCGGCTGCAGGGCTCGGCCCGCACTTGAAAGATAGGAGTGCGCAAGGTTCTATGTCGCCATGTCGGGTTCCGTTACGGCAGCTGGTCCGCCGTCCGGAAATTTCAAAAGAGACCAGGGAGGAAGCCAATGTTGAAGACGATCTCGTTTGCTGGCGCCGCCGTTGCGCTCGTCCTGAGCTGCGCACCGTCCTTCGCCAAAGAGCTTAAATCGATCGGCATCTCGCTGGGCTCGCTGGGCAACCCGTTTTTCGTCGCTCTGTCGAAGGGTGCCGAATTCGAAGCCAGAAAGACCAATCCCAATGTGAAGATCACGACGGTCGGCTTTGAATACGACCTCGGCAAGCAGGTGACCCAGATCGACAACTTCATCGCCGCCGGCGTCGACCTAATCCTCTTGAACCCCGGCGATCCGAAGGCCGTCGGGCCAGCGATCAAGAAAGCACAGACGGCAGGCATCATCGTCGTCGCCGTGGATACCGCAGCCGAAGGCGCCGACGCCACGGTGACCACAAACAATGTCCAGGCTGGCGAGATCTCCTGCCAGTACATCGTCGACAAGCTCGGCGGCAAAGGCGATGTGATCATCGAGAACGGGCCGCAGGTCTCCGCGGTGATCGACCGGGTGGTCGGCTGCAAGAATGTGTTCTCCAAGAATCCCGGCCTCAAGGTCCTGTCCAGCGACCAGGACGCCAAGGGGTCGCGCGAGGGTGGCCTGACCGTGACGCAAGGCTATCTGACCCGCTTTGCCAAGATCGACGCCATCTTCGCCATCAACGACCCGCAGGCCATCGGCACCGACCTCGCGGCGCGCCAGCAGCAGCGCAGCGGCATCATCATCACCGCGGTCGATGGCGCACCCGATATCGAGGCCGCGCTCAAGGATCCGGGGGCGCAGCAGATCCAAGCCTCAGCCTCGCAGGACCCTTTCTTCATGGCGCGCCGCGCCGTGCAGATAGGCGTCAGCATTCTCAATGGGCAGAAGCCTGCTTCGACCGTTGAGCTTTTGCCGTCGAAGCTCGTGACCCGGGACAATATCGCTGAGTACAAGGGGTGGACCTCGGACCGATCGCAGTAGTCGCGCCGGCCATGCGTTTGCGGAACGCCGCCTCTCGCAATGCATCAGGTAACGGTCGCTCCAACGCCTCCGCTTCGTCCCAAGGAGCACGCATCCAGACCTCGTGCTCTTCGGGCGCGGTCAGGACCTCGGCGTGACATTGGCGTTGACCTCGCCTTCCTTCGCCTTCCTGCGAAGCAGAGCAGGGGGCGGCTCTCGTCCAGAGCGAACCAGACCGGCACCTTTGACATGAACGGGACCAGGCAGCGATCCGGCCCCAGCCACCGCTTCCAATGCGCGCTGTTAAGGTTGCGGATAGCCGTGGTCCCCGCCGTCCGGCCCTCGCAGTTGGGTCGCAGCGGCGGCGGTGGCCGATTGCTCCGGCTCTTCAGCCGCGGGCTGAACGCCGTCATCGATGCCTGGCTTGGGTCCATTCGCGCCGGACGGCTGCGGATCCGCCAGGCTGAACGTTTCGGCGATTTTCCGGAACGGACTCGTTGCGGTGGGCACAGAGTGCCCTATGAGCAAGTTCTCCAGGTCATGCGGGTCGCGCTCCGTACCCCGCCACAGCACGACCGGACGCCAACCTAGGGCGGTTAGGCGAGTCGCAACATCAGCGACCGTCTCGTCTCCGGGCGATATGGCTATGGGCTCCCTGATCAGGGCTACTGATCTTCCGTCTTTTTCAAGCACTGTTCCGTCGATGGCCGCGCGCGAAATGAGCCACCCGAGCGACTCCGCAGACTTAATGTCCGGCTCTGGACCCGTGTCTTGATTGGCCGGCGGCGACCGCCGATTGCTGCGGCAAAGAACGGCGATGCCTTGACGGGCTTTTTCTGCAAATGCAGAGACATCGGCGTCTTGCAGTTCGTCAACAGACGCTACGATCACGTCGGCCTCTTGCCCCGCGGACGCTGGTGCTACGTTGCATCCGCTGTTGCGCAACTCCGAGATAAGACGATCTTCGGCCGACGATAGTTGTGTCGATTCCAGCCTCGGGTCGGTCCGAACAACAATGCCAAAGCTGGCTGAGGCCCCGAGCCATCGGTTTGGCCGTCCAGACACGGCTGCGGCAATTTCTGCATCTGACTGTCTGTGCGGCATCTCCAACACGATGGCCGTATCATGATGGATCACACCGATCCGGTGCACCGTTGCTCCGGAAGTCTCCAAGGCACGGACCAGATCCAGCGGATAGTCGGACACATCGTCGATAACAACGACATCAAATCGCACAGGGCCGCTGATCCCATCAAAGGCCTCCTGAGCCGTCCTGGCGCGCCTTACGGATGCGGGCCATTCGGCGGCTTCGTGCTGTTCGATGAACGTCGTGAGTTCCATCAGCAGATCGAGCACTTCAGGATTGTACGGTTGACGAAGCAACGCCGCAGCCTCCGGCGGCGCTGCCGATGCCGATGCCCGCTCAACCTTTTCGACAAAATCTCCGTCGGCACCGAGCAGATCACCGAACCCGGTGCTTGCGAACAGTTCTCGAAGCTGTCTCATCTCGGTGGCGGCCTTCACCCGAGGGTCCAGGGGCCCGCTTTCAGGGATTGAGGATGCTTCCTCTATAGCCGCTTTGAAGATGCGTTCGAATTGGGCCTTGGGAAGAGATGCACGGAGTGGTCCGAGGTGAGCAGGGAAGTGCCGCGCGGCATATCGGGCTTCCCGCAGCCTCTGGATCAGAGTCCCGATCTCCTGCTGAGACTGGCCTTCCCTTGTCGGCACCAAACTGAAGCTTCCAAGCACTCTGTGCCCGTGCTCTGCTAGAAGCGGAGCGAGCACGGCGCTGTCGTGGCGATAATCCTGCAGTGCCGCTTCGAATGTTCGGACCGATGCGCCTGCACCCTGTTCGGGCCTCATACGTATGAAGTATTCGATTGCTTTTGCCGCGTCGGTACCGCTGCCGGCAGTCAGGGCCGCTTTCAAGCTCCCATATTTCTTGATGAGGGCAATTGCGCTACCAATCGTCCGAGCCATGAAGGAAGCATGCTTGTGGTATTCCGACAGGGTCCTGTCCGAAGACCTCGGGCGTAGCAGGCCCGCTACTGACTTCGAAATCGAATGCTCCTCTTTCGACTCCTTATGGCTCGATACGATTTTCGCGAGCGAGGCTTCGTACTCTTGGTCACTCGACAGTATCAGGCTGAGCGCATCTTCCTTGGGCGGCACCTCGACGGGGCGGCCAGCGACCACTTCGTCGACGTCCTTGAGAGTGCGGCCCGCGCGTCCATTACCCGACCAAAGGACGTCGGCGATCCGCGACCCGTCTTGGACCGCCAAGGACAGAAAATTCGCGGCCTCAGGACCTAACGGCCGGTCGACGGCCAAACTTTCCTCGATTTCGCTCGGCTCGAGATCATGCCTGGCCGCGAGCTCGCGAGCTCTCTGAAGCGTGCTCACAGCCACCCGGGCCCTCGCTGGATTCGCCCGGGCGCGGGCCTCGATGGGATCCCATTGAAGGACTCCCGAATGCTGGACTTTGCTGGATCTCAAGCTGGGCGAATGGTCCAATTGGGCGCGATCGGCCACAGCCCGATGTATTTCGCCGAGCATCCTGTACCCGGCGGCTCGGTCCAGTATCGCACTGGTTCCGATGAGCAGGCACGTTTTTCCGCACCGAATCGATTGTGAGGCGATAGCGTTCGCGAGGGTAGACTTACCCGTTCCGCTCAAGCCCGCGATCTCGACGGGCTCGACGGCGGACTTGCGTAGAGCGAGCGCCTGCACAGGGTCGAGGGTGATCATCGCAGACTAGCAACCCTGAACGCATATCGATCGAATCATGCTTGCCCCTCTGGGTAGCTTGCATTCTCAATTTGGATTTTCGTGCGGCGCGATTGTGACGCAGGAAAAATTGGTGCGTAGTGTTGCAATCATCTGACAGTTGGAACGAAAATGGAGTCGTTCGTGGGATCTTCACGAAGGAGGACGAACCGGTCGGCACCCGGCGAGAGGCCGGGTTCGAAACTACTTGTCAACCATAGTGGGCTATTCTGGCCTCCATGGGGATCCGACCTGACGATTCCAAAAAAACAGCGGAGCGAGCGCTTCGAGGGCGCCACGCTCTTCTTAACGCGTACATCGACATCCTGAACCGGCTCGATGGCCCGAGCCGCCGGCTACCCGAAATTCGGGCCAGATCCGCCATCCCAACGAGAGAGCCCCATTCGGCGCGAACCCCGCGGCGCCTAGCATACCCCCATGAGGGCCAAGTGGCCGCCCTTACCGCCAGGCTTCGGAATTTTAGTCCGCTCTGATCCGAAACTGCCGGATTCTCAAAGGGGGCGAGCGGCGGCTACAGGTGGTTGCAGGTCCATGCCGTCGGGTAACGAGCTCAAAAACCTGCCAAGCCTCAAAAGCTCTCTAGCATTACAGTTGCTTTTTTTGCGAACCTCTGAATCCATGGGCAACCATGATTCGAATGTCGTGGGCGCGGGCCGCGTCGGTTGAGGAGACGCTTGCGTTGTGGGCGGCGTCGCTTCGAGAGATCAAGCAACGGATACGTCCGTTGTTCACGCAAGAGCGTGTTGCGACGAATGCAGGTCTATTCCTGGAAGGTCTGCTCGGAGATGAGCAGCGCAAGACCGGTTGGATGCGCGCGGAGGCGGCTGGCGATCCCGGCCCATGGCGGCAGCAGGCGATTCTGGGTCGTGGAGACTGGGACGCTGATGCCCTGCGCGATATCGTGCACGACTATGTCATCGAGCATTTGGCGGATGACGATGCGGTGCTGGTGATCGACGAGACCGGTTTTCTCAAACAGGGCAAAGCGTCATGCGGAGTGGCGCGGCAATACACTGGTTCGGCAGGGAAGATCACGAACTGCCAGATCGGCGTCTTCGCTGCCTACGTTTCGCGTCATGGCCATGCGTTCATCGATCGCGCGTTGTATCTTCCGAAGGAATGGACCGACGATCCAGATCGTCTGGAAGCTACATATGTGCCTGCCGATGTCGGCTTTGCGACCAAACCAAAGCTTGCGACGAGAATGATCGCACGCGCGATAGCCGCGTCTGTACCATTCAAGTGGGTTGCCGGTGATACCGTCTACGGTGTTGGCAACATCGAACAGCAACTACGTCGGGCAGGCAAAGGCTACGTGCTTGGGGTCAGCAGCGCTCATGTGTTCCGATCCTGGGGCAAGCGACCGCCGGTCGCCGGTACGGCTGCAGACCTCGCCCGGACGCGGCACTCATCCGACTGGAAGCGCCTGTCGGCGGGAGCCGGAACCAAAGGGCCGCGGCTGCACGATTGGTGTTATCTCGAATTGGCCGATCTCGAGGCCGAGCAGTTCAACAGTGCTAATGATGGTTTGTGGACGCGCGGTCTATTGATCCGTCGTCGCATCGCCGATGATGACCTCGCCTTCTTCACCACCTGGTGCCCGGCGGGAACATCAATTGAAACACTGGTCGCGGTCGAGGGCCATCGATGGGCGATCGAGGACAGCTTTGAAACCGCGAAAAACGAGTTCGGGCTCGATCACAACGAGAGCAGATCCTGGCATGGCTGGCACCGTCACGTGTCCCTGGTGATGCTCGCCTTCGCCATGATGGCCGCGATCCGACATCGCGCTAATCCGCCACCGCCCAAAAAAACGAAACGCCGCCCCCCGGCAAAAGCCAAAGCATAACCACGCCGCTACTGATCCGTTGGTCAATCCAGGAAATCCGCCGCATCACCATCAGACTCGCTCAAAAGCGGATTCAACCCGCACACATCATCGCATGGTCGCTCTGGCGCAGAGCCCACCAGGCGGAAGCTCAGCGCCATCACTTCAAAAAAAGGCAACTGTAATGCTAAGGCAAGTCCGCGAAAGTGACCAGCGAAAGCCCGAATGAAATCCCGCCATCGATTGATATTTTCAGTGTGCCTCGCCTTGTTGTCGGGCACCTGCCTCTCCGCGCTATCACAGGCGCAAAAGGGCGATGTCGCAGCGCTCAGCGTCAAAATCAACGAGCTTGGTCGCGCCGGCAAATATGCCGAGGCCGTCGCGCTGGCGCAGGGGCAGGTGGAAAGCCTCGAGAAAAAATACGGTCCCGTGCATCGCGACGTTGGCGCAGCGCTGAACAATCTGGCGCAGGCCTACGGTAACCAGGGCAGGGATGGCGAGGCGGAGCCGCTGCTCAAGCGATCCATCGCGATCCTCGAGAAGACGGCCGGTCTCGACTCGCCCGAGATTGCCGCGGCCCTGAACAATCTGGCGGCGCTGTATCAGCGACAGGAACGCTATGCCGACGCCGAGCCGCTGTTCAAGCGCGCGCTGGCTGTCCGTGAAAAAGCCCTTGGGCGCGGTCATCCGGACCTCGGGCAATCCCTGAACAATCTGGCGACGCACTACGAGAAGCTCGGCCGCCACAGCGATTCCGTGCCGTTGTTCAGACGGGCGCTGGCGATCTACGAGAAGGCGGCAGGCCCGGAGCATCCCGCGGTGGCGACGCTGTTGAATAATCTCGGCCAGGTCGGGAAGGTCCAGGGCCGCTATGCCGAGGCCGAGCCGCTGATCAGGCGGTCGCTCGTGATCCGCGAAAAAGTGCTGGGCCGCGAGCATCCCGATGTGGCGCGCTCGCTGAACAATCTCGCCGATCTCTATGAAC
>Ga0137418_10007043_pt1 | contig 10338 bp, 10 predicted proteins | sample CZODoug3_1_2_16f_FD_122242 | JGI IMG/M metagenome (GOLD analysis project Ga0137418, IMG submission 122242) | Vadose zone soil fungal communities from Angelo Coast Range Reserve, California, USA - CZODoug3_1_2_16fungal (Hybrid Assembly) | ecosystem: Environmental > Terrestrial > Soil > Vadose... | reverse complement strand
CTGGCTTGATCGAAACCAATCAGACGCGAGAACAGCTGAAGGACCCCGAATGGGCGAGCGCGATGCTCGGCAAGACGTTGCTCGGACGTCTCGGCCGACCCGAGGAAGTGGCGAACGTTGCGCTGTTCCTGGCATCGGACGAGAGTTCCTACGTGACCGGCGTCGATATCGTGGTCGACGGCGGCATGAAGGTCTGGTGACCTCCTATGCGCAGCCTTGAGCGATCCGGTACGTTCCAGTTCGGCGACCTACGGGTAAGGCGGCTCGGCTACGGTGCGATGCACTTGTCGGGCGCCGGCGTATTCGGACCGCCTCAGGATCGGGACGCCGCGTTGGCAGTGCTGCGTGAAGCCGTTGCGGCCGGAGTGAACCACATCGACACGAGCGATTACTATGGCCCGCACATCACGAACCAACTGATTCGTGAAGCACTACATCCATATCCGGATGATCTCGTCATCGTCACCAAGATCGGCGCACGGCGCGGGACCGATGGATCTGTGCTCGAAGCGACATCGCCCGACGAGCTGATCCGAGCGGTGCACGACAACCTGCGCAATCTGGGCGTCGACGTGCTCGACATCGTCAATCTTCGCAACGTTTTCGACGACGCTCATCGTGGCGGCGAGTTGATCGACGCGGGACTCACCATCCTCGCGGACTTGCAGCGGCAGGGACTCGTGCGACACATCGGACTGAGCAACGTGACTCCAGCCCAAATCACGGCCGGACGGCGGATCTGCGACATCGTCTGCGTGCAGAACCGCTACAACCTGGCGCATCGGAGCGACGATGAGTTGATCGACAGATTGGCCGACGATGGGATCGCCTATGTACCGTTTTTCCCACTCGGCGGCCTGGGGACGCTCCAGTCCTCAACCCTCTCCCACGTCGCCCGACTCGTCAACGCTACGACCGCCCAAGTGGCGCTCGCCTGGCTACTTCACCGCGCGCCCAACATGCTCCTGATCCCCGGCACGTCGTCGCTCACGCACCTCCGAGAGAACATCGCGGCAGCGGGCATCACTCTTCCCGACACGGCGCTCGAGGCCTTGAGCGGCGGTGCACAAATCGCATCACGAGCAAAAGGGGGCGCGTAAGTGTCTCGCCGCATTGAGTGGAGATTCCGATTCGGCAGCGTTTTGGTATCGTGCACCATGGTGGTACCGGTGGCGGCGCAAGAATCAGCGAGAACCGAGCCTCCCACCGGGCCCAGCACATCTGGACCGAATGCATCCACGTCATCCGACTTGTTCCTAGAGTGTTCTCCGCCCGATTTGTTCGGAATGGCCGCGCTAAAGCCGGCGCTGGTCTTCGACCAGATCGGACAACCCGCACCGCCACCGCCCACGCCAGCCCATACCGGGATCAAGGCGATGATCAAGGCGATGGGCCGGGACATCGTCAATCTGCCATCGCGACAGAATCTTGTCTGGGTCGGCGTCGGCGCGGGTTTGACGGCGGCGGCTCACCCCTTAGACAACAAGACAAATGCGACGTTGGCTGGTCCGACGCTGAACAAGGTGTTCGCGCCGGGCGCAGTGATGGGACAGAGCTACACCTTGTTGCCGATCGCAGCCGCGGTGTATGCGTTCGGGCGCATCGAGGACCAGCCGAAGGTCTCGCACATGGGCAGCGACCTGATTCAGTCGCTCGTCATTGCCGAACTTCTGACGCAAAGCTTGAAATACAGCGCGCGGCGCGAGCGCCCGGACGGCAGCGGGCCCAACTCGTTTCCGTCGGGGCATGCCGCGGACACGATGGCGTTCGCCACGGCGCTGGAGCGGCATTTCGACTGGAGGTTGTGGCTGCCGGCGTACACGTTCGCGTCGTACGTGGCGATCTCGCGGCTGCACGACAACGTCCACTACCTCAGCGACGTCATGGCGGGCTCGGCGGTCGGCATCATCGCGGGACGAACCGTCACGCGCCACGGGCGGACAAACTTTCCTGTCGAAGCGATGGCCGTGCCTGGCGGCCTGGCGATCATCTACGTGCGCCAGGGGAGTTGACTCGACCTACGACCAGCCGCCGCGCTGCGCCGTTCGCCCACACATGAGCAGGTTCCACGATTGCGGTCGCCAAAGATCGTCAGCAGCGCAACGCTTCATCCGTTCGGCACCGAAGGGGTGGGGGGCGTTGGCGGAGTCGGCGGATCGGGCCCGGCGAATACCCTCTCAGAAAGGCGACAGCTCCAGCGGCCCGATCACGGAACACACCGTCCCAGAAGAACCCGATGTGTCCCGCCTGCGGCGCAAATACACCGCGGCCACGAATGAAGGCACCAAAGCGCATGGACGTATCGAAGATCGTCTCGTCCCTGAGCCAGCCGGCCAGTCTTGAGTGGCGATCGAAAATCGGTTCCATCCTGGAGTCCGTCAAGGTAACGTTGTGCTTCAGCCCCGACGCCTCATGATCGCATCAGCCGACGTCAGCTGTGAACGCCCGTTGGACCGCCGCACCATCCACGTATCGCTCGTGACCACTATCGCAGCGACGCCATCGTAGCCTTGCCCCCGAGTGTCTGAATTTCAGTCGAGCTCACGCGCGGCTCCGCGACAAGCGCTGCATTGAACCGAAGTACGCCTTGGACCCTTTGGGCCTGAGATTGGGCGTCGACAACCGCTTCTTCGCGCACGGCGTTGGCCGCCAACTGCTTGCGACGCGATAAGATACGGGAGCCCTGCCATGGAAGCGACGCGTTTCGATCCTCAAACGATGGTGATCGACCCGCCTCATTTCAAGAAGGTGATCTACCTCGATCAATTCGCAATCAGCGAAATGGTGAAGGCGATCGACACACGGTCGAAGTCACACGCTCGCGTGAAGCAGGTCTGGCGCCAGGTCTTCGAAGCGCTCGAGAGGGTTTGTAAGCAGCAGTTGGTGGTATGTCCCTGGTCTCCAATCCACCGCGACGAGTCGCTCGTCTCCGAGATGTTCGAACCATTAAAGCGGATGTATGAGCATCTCGGCAACGGGGTCGGGTTTTTTCGCTCCACTGAGATCGAATTGCGCCAAATCAACATGGCTCTCGTTGCCTGGCTTGATGGCAAGGCGCCGCCGAACCACGACTTGAATCCCGAGCGGATCACAACTGGTTCACTGCATCGATGGCAAGGGCGGTACTTGGTGACGGTCTCGATGAATCACCCACCAGAGCAAGTGAGCGGCCTTCGCCAGCGGCGAACGCGACTGAACCGGTCCCTGGCACGGTGGTTCGACGAATGTCGCCAGCGAACTGACAAGTCGTTCGACCATGCGCTCAGGATCGAATTCGAGGGCTATCGAGACGTGTTGCTCGGAGCCTATCGGGACGCGCTGAACCGCGGGAACGAACTGCTGCGCCAGTATGAGGCTGCGACGGGAGAAGCGCTGCCATCCCACATCGAGAACGTGGCTCCCCCGGTCGGACCGGGAAGCGAACAAGTGTGGCTCATTCTGGAAGTGTTGAAGGGACGCGGAATCGCCAAAGGGGAGATCGCGAAGATCCTGAGCTGCGGCTTTCTGCGATCCGCGTCGCGCCTTTGCTGGGCCATCGTTCTTCCGAGTGCAACAAGATACAATCAACGAGATAATTTACAACCAGCTCTCCAACGGTGTCGGAGGGAACTCCGAGCCGGGTGGAAATCGCGTCGATCGCTTGCGTACGCCGCACGCGCGCGTCGCGTGCGAGGCGGACGAGGTACTGCTCGAGATCGTGCGAGTAATCAGGCAGCGCGGCATTCTCGACGCTCAGCTCCACACCCGTAGCGCCCGAGGCGCGGTTCGCTGTTTGAGGCCGTCTGGAGCAACCGACGCCCGCCGCAGTAACGATGGCTCCGGCGGCCTCGAGGAAGCCGCGGCGCGTGTACTTCATGTGGTTGGTGCCGTAGATACTAGTCCCGTCGGGCGAGACGACGAAGCGCATCGTGGGCAAAGCGTGCGTACGCGTCTCTCACGTTCGCGAACCAGTTCAGCCGCCCGAGTGGAACCGCCCATGCTGCCGGCGATTGTAAGGGACGCGGCCTTTCTAAGCCAGGACACCGCGAGCGCCGATTAATGACTCGCTCGATGCGCGCGCTATTGCCTACCGGGCGCCCGACTCGCCGCGCGCGAGCGCAATCCGAATGCGCCGGCAATCCCGGTTCCCAACAGGAGCAACGACGCCGGCTCGGGCGTCGGCGATGGCCCACCGGACGGCGTGAAATCGAGGGTGAACGCGAAGCCGGCGTTCGCCGCACCCGTTTCCGGACCCTGATCAGAGAACCCGTTCGCTGACGCGCCTACGACTAGAGTGTACACGCCGGGCGAGAGCAACCCGGTGAATGTTCGGTTGCCGGATTCACTGCCAGGCCCGAAGCCGAAAATCAAGCCGCCCGCGCCGTTCAAGCCACTGAACGCCTTCGCGGAGATTACCTGGCTCATCGGGGGGACGAGCGACGACGACGTGGTGAAGCTCTCGTTGAAGTTGTAGTTGACCGGCGAGTTGACTTCGAAACGGACTGTGAAACGGGAGTCCGCGAAGTAATTGGCCGTGTCCGGTGTAGTAAAGGAAACGTCGGCTGCGCCCGCGCCGAACCAGCGCAATGGATCGGCGGCATAGCTGCTCGACAATGTTCCAGTCGACGCGCCAGACCTCGTGCCGGCAGCCAGGGTGGCGACGGACCTCATCGTATCGCTCGGTGGCGCGGTTTCCGCGTGCCCACCGTTGAATGGATCAGCGAGCGCGTTCGTAGCTCGCCCATCCTGGATGATAGTGATGGGGTCGGCCGACGCCGCCGCTGCGCTGGCGAACACCGCTGCGATTGTGATCACTGCCCGTGTGCATGCCTTCATCCCATCCTCCTCCGCGCATCAAGTAATTTGTCGGACAACCGTCGCCGCGCCACCAGACCTGCCAGGTCCAGACGACAGCCTCAGTCTTCCGCATTTCTCCCTCCGCCTTCCCACCGTAGGACCGGCTGTAGCTTTCGGGCGCCCGGCGTCAGAGCGAAACGCGCAAGAGCAACTGGTTTGCCAGGCGTAGCAGGGCGGCGGACGGCGGCCATGGGCAAGCCCTCTGTTAGAAACCCGACACGAGTCCCCGCGCGGGTTCTACGCTGTAACGCTCTTTCAAGCCCTTCAATCCTATGGAACCCTCCGTCGCCGCCACTCGTGCCGGCAATTGCGATGTTCCCAACCGCGGTCCGGGCAAAAAGCCGCACGCCGCCGGGTACGTATCGAGCGCCCGTAATGGAGAAATAAATAAGACATCAATGGAATCCTTTTCCTGCGGCGACGCCGAGTACCGCCGAGCCTTCGTCCCCACCGATAGATGCCTTGTGGTGTAGCAACACTGCACTGGCTCAGATTCCGGCACAGTTGTTGGAGCTGGGGGCCGCACGATGATCCTCCTCCGTGCTCCAGGATTCTGGCAGGCCTCTTTTTCGCGGCGACGAGACGCTCGTCCGAGCGGAACGCGGTCGCCTTCGTCTCCACGCTGGTTCCTGTGCTCGCGATACGCCACCCGGAGTAATCCGTGGACGACCCCGCTCCTGCGCTCATTCGGTGTGTTCGTCCTTCTGGCGCTGGCTCCGGGCTGCTCCCGTGATCCGGAACGCGCGGCCAAGCAGTTCGTGGCGAACGGGGACCGGTACGCGACCGCCGGTCGATTGAAGGACGCCGCGATTGAGTACCGCAATGCGATCAAGCAGACGCCCGGCGCAGTCGAGCTCCACGCCAAACTCGCCGACGTCTCGGCGCGCACCAGCGATGTCCAGACCGTCGTACGCGAGCTCCTGCAAATTGCGGAGCTGGCGCCCACCGACCCGGCCGCACAGGTGCAGGCCGGTTCGGTGTACCTGCTGGCGGGACGTTTCGCGGAGGCGCGGGATCGCGCCGAAGCGGCCTTGCGCGTCAAGGGCGGCGACGCCCCCGCCCACCTGTTGCTGGGGCAGGCGCTGGCGGGGCTGCACGATGCCGAACGCAGCGAGGCGAGCCTGCGCGAAGCCGCGCGGCTCGCGCCTGACGCGGTCGAACCACGCGTCGCGCTCGCGAGCCACGAATGGACCGCCGGTCGCGCCTCGTCGGCCGAAGCGGAACTACGGCGTGCGCTCCAGGCCGACGCGACGCATCCGCTCGCCAACCGCGCGATGGCCTTGCTGTACGCCGTAACCGGCCGCGCGGCGCGCGCGGAGCCGCACTGGAAAGCCGTGGCCGCGAGCCCATCAGGCGACCCGTTCGCCCTCGCCGATTATTACCTCTCGCAGCGACGCTTCGCCGAGGCCGAATCGGAGCTGCGCACTCGCGCGGCGACCAGTTCCCTCCGGGATGCGGCCCACGCGCGGCTGGCCGCGGCGCTCTATGCCCGGGGTGAAAAACGTCAGGCACGCGACGAGCTCGCTACGCTGCTCGCCCATGATCCCGCCAGCGTTCCCGTCCTGTTGCTGAAGGCCCGCCTCGACGTCGCGGACGGCAACCCGGACGAGGCGCTCGCGTCGATCGCGGCGGCGAGGGTGGTGAATCCCTCGGCTGCGGGCGCGGCGTTCCTCGAAGGGCAGGTTCACGCGCTGTCGGGGAACACGCAGAAGGCGATCGAGGCCTTCGAGCAGGCGGCCGCCATCAATCCATCCTCAGCCGCACCGATGTTCGCTATCGCCACCCTGCGATTGCAGGCCGGCGAGCGTGCAAAGGCGCTCGAATCGGCCGAGCGGGCACGTAAAGCGCAGCCGGACGGCCTTGACGCGCGGTCGGTGCTCGTGCGCGCGCTCGTCGCCAACGATCTCCTGGATCGCGCGCTCGACGAAGCGACCGCGTCTGCCGTCGAGTGGCCGCGCTCTGCCGCCATGGAGGCGCAGCTCGGACACGTACGCGCCGCCAAGGGGGACGCCGCCGGCGCGAGGCAGGCATTCGATGCGGCGCTGGCGCTCGATCCCGCCTCGACTGAGGCGCTCGGGGCGCTGGCGCTGCTCGACCTCCAGGATCATCGGCCGCGCGACGCGCAGGCGCGTGTCGACGCGCGCTTGCACGGCAATCCCGATTCCATGCCGCTGCTGTTGCTCTCCGCGCGGACGGCGATTGGGGCGGGCGCGAGCGCCAAAGCGGAAGCCACGCTGAGGCACGCGATCGAGATGGACCCGACGAACATGCAGGCGTTCGAGCTGCTCGGTCAGATGTACATCCGCGAGGGACGCCTGGACGCCGCTCGCGAACAGTTCGAGACGCTCGCGCGCCGCGACCCACGGTCGGTCGGCCCTCCGACGATGATCGCGATGCTGCTCGAGGCACAGCAGCGGCGCGCCGACGCCGTCCGGGCCTACGAAGCGGTTCTCGCCGTGCACCCGGCTGCCGGCGTCGCAGCGAACAATCTTGCGTGGCTCTATGCCGAAGACGACCGGCTCGACGAGGCGCTGCAGTTGGCGCTCGTCGCCAGGCAGGAGCTCGGCCGCGCGCCGAACGCGCGCGACACGCTGGGATGGATTTACGTCAAGAAAAAGCAGCCGCTGGACGCGATTCCGCTGCTCGTCCAGTGCACCGAGGCGCAACCGGACAACCCGACCTACGCGTATCACCTGGCGGTGGCATACAACGATGCGGGCTACACGGCCAGGGCGCGCGAGGTGCTGGCGGCTGCGCTCGCAGCGCCGCGGCCATTCGCCGCGCGCGATCGGGCCGTGCAGTTGATGGAGCGGATTGTCGAACAGCCGAAGGCTGCCCGTCGATAGAGAGGAAAGATTGCTGTTTCGTTCAACACCCCGGTAACTGATTAACTGGTCGAGGAAAGCGAGAGCGGCGACCTGCTTGCCTTCCCTGCTCGTGCCTCACATCGAAATCGCGGGCGACCTAGCCCTCGAAATGCCGATTTCGATGTCCGATGAATCGCGGCAACGATCCGCCAACACGACGCATGATTGGGTTCGGCATTCACGTCGATTTCTGAGGGAGCGCATGCGCCATCACCACGCCTATCCGGCAGCAGCCCTGTTTCTGATCTCCTTGTTCGCGCTGCCCTCGGCCGCGCAGCCGCCGCAGGCCATTCCGAACGGCCTTCCGTCCTGGGCGTACAACATCCCGGATGCCGTTCAGCCTCCCAGCGAGGCACCGACTGGACGGATCCACGTGCCTGGCAGCAGCCGTGAATACGACGCGGCGATGGTTGCAGGCAATGCCAACCCTCCGGATTGGTTTCCCGACGAGCACGGCCCGGCGCCCCGGATCGTGAAAGGAGAAGCCGGCGGGGCGCCGAATGCGTGCGGTTCCTGCCACCTCATGTCGGGACAGGGGCACCCGGAATCCGCCGACATCGCCGGCCTCCCGGCCGAGTACATCGCCCGGCAGATGAAGTATTTCAAGAGCGCAGCCCGCAAAGACGAGGCGCGCATGGGCCCCATTGCCAGAGCGACGTCCGAGGACGACGTGCGGCAGGCGGCGGAGTATTTCGCGGCCATCAAGCCGATTCCGTGGGTGAAGGTGATCGAAACCGCGACGCCGCCGAAGACCTACGTGAGCGCCGCGGCGCGCCATCGCGTCCTGGTTCCGGGCGGCGGCACGGAGCCAATCGGCCATCGCATCATCGAGATACCGGACGATCCACTCCGGACTGCGATTCGCGATCCGCATTCTCCGTTTACCGCGTACGTGCCGCCCGGCAGCATCGCCAGGGGAGCGGCGCTCGTGAAGACGGGTGGCTCGGGCAAGACGATTTCGTGCGCGATCTGCCACGGCGACGCGTTGACAGGCCTCGGGGAGGTCCCGCGCATCGCCGGTCTGCAGCCGGTCTACATCGCCCGCCAACTCATCACGATCCAGAACGGATCGAGCGCCGGCACCGCCGTGGCGCTGATGAAGAAAGCGGTCGCGAACCTGTCCGAGGACGACATCATCTCGATCTCGGCCTACCTCGGGTCGCTTCCGCCGCGGTAACTTTTTCTCGAAGTGTGCATGACCGCCGGAGAACTGGCCTGGGCGGGACCGCCGAGGAGTAATTGGCGGTTCGGCTGCTGGAATCCGAGAATCGGGAGAGTACCCCTGGCGATCAGTTCAAAAACCGGGGAAAAAATAGAAAAACATGCCGCCTACGACGCCGGCGACGACCACGAGAAGGGCTTTCTTGAGCGTTGAGTTCTTCTTCGAGTGCATGATTGGAAAACGTTACCGAGCCCCGATGCTCAAGAATCTCACCGATCGAAGGCCGAGATAACGATCACGGACTCCCGATTCGATAGTTATTGACCACGACCGCGGCGTAGGCGCCGTCCAGCGCGGCCAGTGTGATCCGCGCGGCTTTCGGATGCTTCTTCGCCCATGTGCGCGTGGCGGCCAACACCGCCACCGAGACACATACCTTCAGCACAAGCGCAGAGGCGCGGTTCGTCATCAGCGGATTGGCTTCCGCGGAAGTGCCGTTGTCCACCGCGCGGAACGTCGAGTGCAGATCCGCGACCTGCAAGCCGACGAAGCTCACCTGGAGCATTCGCAGCGAGACGGCCGACGGAGGGCCGGGTTCCTGTGCACGGACCGGCCCTGCCACGGCGACGAGCAGTGCTACGGTGAACAGTCGAGTGCACATCCGCCGGAGTATATTCGGAAGTTATAACCATCGTCTGCCCGAAAATAATCGTTGAAGGTCAATAGCTCATCGGTAGGGGGAAGCACCAATGAGGTCTTTCGCCAGAGGCGTTTTCACTATGTTGCGCTGACCGCGATCGTTCGAGCCAATGAGTCGGGTGTCGTCGTTCTCGATCCTGTTGAGGAACGGAACTCATCGGCAGCCGGCGCGCTCGACTTTGTCCTTCGCCCTGGCCGCGGCGATCGTCTGCCACTGCATGTTGCTCGGCGCGTCGACTCCGCCGCAGGCGAGGGGCTTGATGTGGTCGACCACGTAGCCAGGGCGCCCGTGCGGATACCCCGTCTGCGCCTCGAAGGTGTGTTTCGCGGCTGCGCTCCTGGCGATCCGCCCCTTCGTTGTCCGGGCCGTACCGTACTTCTTCCTGGAGGTCTTGGTCTCAGCGGGTTTGGTCGATGCCTTGCCCTTTGAGCCGCTGGAGGCGCGGGCAGTCCGATGGCCCGATCCGTGGCTGCCAGCGCCGTTGCCGGCCGCCGTCGCGATTCCAGAGCACACAATGCATAGCGACACGACGGTGACGAGAAATCGTCGGATCATTCCCGCTCCTAGGAACTTACTGGAAGCGATCGGCGTTGCTGGTCGGGGAGACCGCCATCCTCGTCGGGATAGCGCGCGAAGTCAATTGCTCGGTCAGGGGGTGTCAGGGGTCTCGGTCAGGGAGGCGAAAATGCGCAGAACGGCAACTTTCCCCACATTCGCCACGATCGCGGCTGGCGCATGCCGCTTGAAGGGATCGCCACCCGCAGGCCCGCGCC
>Ga0137418_10007042_pt1 | contig 10339 bp, 13 predicted proteins | sample CZODoug3_1_2_16f_FD_122242 | JGI IMG/M metagenome (GOLD analysis project Ga0137418, IMG submission 122242) | Vadose zone soil fungal communities from Angelo Coast Range Reserve, California, USA - CZODoug3_1_2_16fungal (Hybrid Assembly) | ecosystem: Environmental > Terrestrial > Soil > Vadose... | reverse complement strand
TGTCCCGAAACGAAAGATTTGAAGTGTCATACCAGTGTCATATGAATTGTGATGAATGGCGGCAAAAAGTGAATAAGGACCGCAAAGAGAAGGTAAATTCGACTACTCCCATTTAGCTAGAACTTGCTGATTCCCCTCGATTTGTCTCGGCTCCGGCACAATTGTGATTAAATCAGGCACAAGGCTGTTAACCGAAATGTTGGAGGTTCGAATCCTCCCCGGGGAGCCAACTCCCTTTTCATGCAGAGAGTTGCGAACATTTTCAGGAAACTCTGCCCTCTCGCGATGAAATGTCAAGTGCACGAATCGCGATTAATCGCGATCAATAAAGACGAATAGAAATCAACTGCGACAGGTGTCTCTGCGTTTTGTCAGATCAATCGCGGCGAATCGCGATCAAACCAAGCATTCGGCTCGAAACCGAATGCTCGCCAGTTAGCAGGCGGGGGCGCGCCTGCCTGCCAAGCAGGCGCTCTACCTAGTTATAGTGTGGCTTCGCCGGAGGCCTCTTCTGAGTACACCGGCCGATCGTACTAGATTTAAAGCGTAAGAACCGTCCTTCTTGGCGGCGGTTGGAAAACCGCCGCCTAACAGCCCCACGTTCGCGAAACGAGTCGATTCCAGTGAGGCCCTAGATGAGCGCGTCCATTTTTAGATTCTCCGGAGCGTACCCAGTGGGTCAGTCTACTGCGTCGGGTGGAACGCTCGTCCTCTATGGTGCGCTCGATCAGCGACCCACCGTAGTCCCGCCGTTTGACGTGTTCGCGCGCGACTTGACCATTCGAGGCCTCGCGCTACCCGCGCTCATGCGCGACGGTCAGAAGCTTGCGGCGATGAAGCGATTCGTGAGCGCTGGTTTCGCCAGTGGTGCGCTCCGGCCCACGATCGCCCGCACCTTTACCTTCGACCACATCGCCGATGCGCACCGCTTCATCGAGGCGGGCGAGCAGATCGGTAAGATTGTCGTCACTGTCTGAACTTCTTTACTCAGGAACTCTCCATGTCCATCCAACCGCTCTTTACTTCCATTAATATGGGTAGCCTCCGTCTTCCTAACCGCATCGTCATGGCGCCGCTGACGCGCATGAGGGCGGGCTCGATCGATCACGTACCCACCCAGCTTCAGGCCGACTACTATGCGCAGCGCGCCTCCGCAGGGCTGATTGTCGCCGAGGCCACCGCCATCAGTCCGGAAGGCTTCGGCTGGGCCGATACACCCGGACTGTGGAGCGCGGCGCAGGTGCGCGGTTGGGCACGGGTTACCGATGCGGTTCACGCGGCGGGCGGACGGATCATCGCACAGCTCTGGCACGCCGGTGCGATCTCGCATCCCGAGCTGCGCGATGGCCTGCAGCCTCTGTCGGCCTCCGACGTGAACCCGCTTCAAGAGTCGGTGACTCCCACGGGACGCAAACCGACGGTCACGCCCCGCGCGCTGACCCGGGAGGAGATCCGGCAGACGGTCGCCGACTATGCGCGCGCGGCCCGCAATGCAATGGAAGCGGGATTCGACGGCGTCCAGATTCTCGCCAACTTCCTCTACCTACTTCCACAGTTCTTTAACCGAACCACTAACCGGCGCACCGACGACTATGGCGGTGGAATCGAGGGGCGCGCCCGCATCCTGTTCGAGGTGATCGAGGCCATACTCGAGAAGGTCGAGCCTTCCCGCGTCGGCGTCAAGATCAGCCCGATGCATGAAGGCGGCGCGTTCGCGGCCAATGATGAGACGCTGCCCATGGCCGAATACCTCATTCGCGAGGCAGGCGGCTATGGCCTATCGCACCTTCTTCTCATGGGCAACACCACTGACTTCACCGGCACACCGCTCGAGCCGCTCATGGGGGACGGTATGTTTCGCCACTTTCGCCCTATCTTCCGCGGCCCACTCATCGCCAACGTGAACATGGATGCCGAGCGCGGCAACCGCCTGATCGAGGCAGGTCTTGCCGACTTGGTAGCCTTCGGGCGGTCATATATCGCCAACCCTGATCTCGTCGACCGCTTCGCAACCGGTGCGCCGCTTGCGGAGATCGATTGGAATACCGTCTACGGAGCGGGGCCGCAGGGCTATTCCGACTATCCAACACTTCAACCCGTCGCGGGCTTAAGACGTGCGAACTAACGGAGACTCAAATGCCGAAGACCACTCCCGAGCAGAACAAGGCGATTGTCCTGGAGGCGTTCGATAGATTGGGGCGTTCTCCAGGACGAGGCGACCCGGGCCGAGTCGGTCAGCGGGCTGCCGATGTTCGGCGATCGTTTTCCTTCCTGACACTCAACAATTGACCTCGCCCACCTCGCTGAGCCCGATGTCGGTGGCGGACCCGTGACTGCAACCAACGGAGCATTCGCCAATTGAACTGCGAGATCTGCGAAGAAGCTGCGTATCTGGCAAGGAAATGACGATGCATACTCACCAAACCGCACCCACTCAGTTCGTAGATGCAAAAGGCATCCGCTTTGCTTATCGGCGATTTGGCAAAGCCGGCGGCGTCCCACTCGTTTTCAATCAACACTTCATCGGGACCATGGACTACTGGGACCCGGCAGTGACCGACGGCCTGGCCAAGGAACGCGAGGTGATCCTGTTCAACAACGCCGGCGTCTCCAGCACCTCGGGGGCAGTGCCGACCACGTTCGAGGAAATGGGCGCCAACGCCGTGGCTTTCATCAGGGCGCTGGGACTGACGAAAGTCGATGTGCTCGGCTTTTCGATCGGCGGCTTTGTCGCGCAGGAAATCGCCCTTCAGGCGCCCGACCTCGTGAGGCGCCTGGTCTTGGTCGGCACCGGCCCGCGCAGCGGCGAGGGCATGGCGACCCTGACACCTGAGGCTCAGGCCGTGTTCGGCGCGACATATGCAAACCCGGACGACATGTGGCTTGGCGTTTTTTTCACGCCAACCGAGACGAGCCAGGCTGCAGGCCGCGAGTTCCTCAAGCGCTTCCGGCTGCGCGCCGATAACCGCGATCCCGAGGTCAACGAGAAAGTAGCGCCCGCCCAGATCGAGGCGATCAGCAAATGGGGCGCACCGCGGGAGAAGCCGTTCGAATATCTGAAGTCGATCCGCCAGCCGGCGCTGGTGATCAACGGCAGCAATGACGTGATCATCTACACCGTAAACTCGTTCATCCTGCAACAGAACCTTCCGAATGCCCAACTCATCCTCTACCCCGACTCCAATCATGGGTCGCACTATCAATATCCCGAACTCTTTGTGCGTCATGTTTCAATGTTTTTGTCGGCAAAAGACGTTTGGGCGGCGTGAATAGCATGGAGTCTAGGACGAACCGTTCTACTGAATTGAAGCTTCTTTCTCCCATTCAACTCGGAGCGATCAGGCTGTCCTCTCGTGCATAATGCATTTCGAGAAAAATCTCACGCCGATCGCCTCGCTTACTCGAGGAAGAGATACATGATCCAAGACGTATTCGTTGTCGATGCATCAGCGCACAGTTACGATCTTCGAGAAGAGAATTATGCTGCAGGTCGGTATTCGCAAGCCGTTGTCGACGCCTTCCATGGCGCTCACTATGCCCTGTCCCCCGTGGGACATAGGATTCCACGTGAGCACTTCGCGCGCGACTGGAAGCTCGCGGAAACCGCCAAGATGCTGTTCGTCGAAAGCGACTATGATTTCGCATGTCATCATGTCACGCCGATAAACGCTTTCAAGGACGGCGGGTGCAGCATACAGAAAGCCCGGGAGGCCCGCGAAAGATGGCCCGGGCGGTTCCAGGTTTATGCTGGAGTGGATCCGGTATTTCCGGAGCAGGCGCTCGACTCGCTCGAGCAGCAGGTCGAGGAGTTGAGTCCGGTCGGCCTCAAGCTTTATCCGAACAGCTACACTGCAGACGGCGCCGTCGGATGGCATATGGATGATCCGGAGATCGCATTTCCGCTATTTCAGCGGGCCCTCGATCTAGGGCTCAAGGCCGTCGCCATCCATAAGGCCATACCTCTTGGGCCTGTGCCAATGGATCACTACCGGATGGACGACATCGATGCGGCCGCTGCAGCGTTTCCCGATTTGCAGTTTGAGGTCGTGCACGGTGGCTTTGCATTCATCGAGGAGACGGCGTTTCAACTCGCGCGATTTTCGAACGTCTGGGTGAATCTCGAAACCACAGCGAACCTTGCGGTAGCCAAACCGGCCGTGTTTGAGAGGGTCATGGCCGGCCTTATCGGCCAAGCCGGAGAAGGAGCGCTCGACCGGATCGTGTGGGCGTCGGGTGCCAGTGTTTTACACCCTGAACCGCCGCTCCAGTGGTTCTGGGAACGATTTCAGTTCTCGCATGAAATGCGCGAACGAGAGGGCCTTCCGGAAATCACTGAACAGATTAAGAGAAACATTCTTGGACTTAATTATCTTCGAATGCATGGGCTTGATGCGGAAGCTCTCGCGCAGAACATCGAAGGTGATGAATTCGCAGTTGAGCGGTCAAAAGGGAAACCAAAGCCATACGCGACCACTTACGCGAAAGGGCTTGCAAGGTGACGACCTTTTCGAAAGAAGATGTGATTTCGCGCCTGTACGAAATAATTGACCCTTGCAGCGCGGCCACCAACGTCCCTTTGTCGATTGTCGAGATGGGAATGGTCGAGAATGTGGAGCTAGCATCGGGCAATGTGATTGTCGCCCTTCGTATGACGTCGCCGATGTGTCAGGCGCTGCCGTATTTCCAGATGGAAGTCGAGCGTGTGCTCGCCGGTATTCCTGGTATCGACGGCGTCAAATGTACTTTTGACCATGGCGCGAATTGGCAACCCGACAATATGACTGTCGATGCGCAGCGGAAGCTTGCCGAACGACGTGAGTTCGTCCGGAGCCGGGCAGTTAAGCCTGCGAAGACGGGCTGAATTCAACATCATATCAACCAAGCTGACCAAAGCTGGAGGGCTAGAAGTTCTCGAATTCTTCGAAACCCAGAAATCGTCGTGCTGATTCTCGCGCATTCGGCGTAAGCCGCTCGGACTTTGTCGCCGGAGGCGCAGACCTAGACAACGGCAAAACATGGAAGCGATGGAGTTAAGAAATGGCTACCAATTCGGAAGAAAAGAACAAGAAACTGGTTCTCGAGGCGTTCGATACGCTGTTCAATAAAAGGGATTACAAGGCGGCGGAGAAGTACTGGTCGCCGAACTACGTTCAGCATAGCCCGCACATCCAGCCCGGACGGGACGGTCTGTTCAATCTGATTAGGGGCACACCGGCTTCGCTGCGCTCCGAACCCGGTCTAATACTTGCCAACGACGACCATGTGATCGTCCACGGCCGATTTTCGAACATCGGGCTACCGAAGAATTGGATTGCTGCGGACATCGTGCGTATCGCCGGCGGCGTCCTCGTTGAACATTGGGATGTGCTGCAGGACGAAGCGACCAGGGCCGAGTCGCAAAGCGGATTGCCGATGTTCGGCGAGAAATTCCCGGAATGAAGGCGCATCGCCTTGCAAGGGTGGCGGACCCCTGGGTGATCACCAGATCGGCATCGCGGAGCGCGGGGCAACGAGCCCGACGAGACGTCGCGGGCCAGTTGCGCGCCCCTCCGAACCTGTCGTCGCATCGCCTGCGGTGGCAGGCCGAATACGCGCACGAACGCCCGCCGCATTCAAATACATCCAAGCAAGCGCCATTACGTCCTAAAATATCGGACAACTTTCACCAAATCTGGGCTCGCGGGTCCCTTCAATCATATCAAGAATGACGGTCCCACGGAAATCCTTCCCGCCAATCGGTCGCGCATTTTTCCTTCAGTTCTGGATCGAAATTCAAAAGTAAAGGTCGGCCCGTCCAATCGTTAACGGCGTCCGACCGCTATTGTCCCGACTACGCAGCACGTCGGCCGATCGAGGCCGCGCGATCGTCGCGAGCGGGAGACCATCATGAAGGGATTAAATCTAGTTGACAACTTTGAGGATCAGCAGCTGCTCCTGCGAGAAATCACGCACCGGATAAACAATGAATTAGCGTCGGCGATCAGCATGGTTTCGCTGAACGCCGCCCGTTCTAAGAACAAAGAGGTTAAGATCGTACTCGCCGCGGTCAATGATCGTCTCTACAATTTTGCACGTGTCCATCGTGCCCTTGAAATTCCTTCGCACAGACGTTCGATGGATGCCTCCGCTTACATGCGTTCGCTCTGTCAATCGATGAGCAAATCTAAGCTGGCGCACCGTGGCATCGAGTTGATATTAACGGAGCGGTCTGTGCGATTGGATTCAGAGCGTTGCTGGATACTCGGCATGATCATTTCGGAGTGGATCTCCAACGCTGCGCGCCACGCATTTAGCCCGGCTGGAGGAACAATTTGGGTCGCACTTTCGTTCACCGGGGCTTTGATTGAATGTCGCGTGATCGACAATGGAACGACTAACGGGCGGATCGAGCCTCGCCAAGGCACGAAGATCGTAAGAGCTCTCACGAAGGCTCTCAATGGCGAAGTCACCCAAAAGTTTGAACCGACAGGGTCAACATCGATCGTAACCTTCCCCGGTTGAAAACCCGGCTGCAAATAGCGGGGGGCTCGAAAAGGCTATTTCGTACATTCGGGTCCGATGTGATTGGAGGGATCTATTGATTTGGAAGCGGCTTTTTCGCATGTGGTCGATTCACCGATCTCAGTTCGGAAGTCCTCCACGGCCGTTCTGTTCTCTCCCTTTTTCGCTGTGCGACCTTACTCTTCCTAACCGGATTATCGTGTCTCCGATCCGCCGAGCCTAAGCGGCTGGAAACGTCATCCAAGGTCAATGGCACCGCGTTGTTCAGCAGCCACTGGTCTTCAGTCGAGAAATTGGTCTCGTCTTCGCCTCTCATAGCACTTCAAATACGCTGTAGATGGGACCGGCGACCTGGCGGTGGCCGATACCGATCCCGACTACGCGATTTAGCCAATCGTATTTCGCGGCGGCGGTCTCGAATAGGGGGTTGATGCGGAAGTAATAGCTTGCCGGATCGACCACCTCGCCCTGCTCGATCCTCTGCACCACGCCCGGAGGCCCGTGGCGTATACCCCGGTATGTCATTGCTATGAGGGCATCATCCTTTGTCTTCAGGACTAGCCGGACATCAAGTGTCAGGGAGCCATCGCTGCGTAGCGTCTGCCAGTCATTGCCTCCATCCAGCACTTCGCCGGACATCCGTTCGCCACCGAATGAACCACCGAAGACCATCCCGACCCTACGATGCGCACCCGACGTTGCGCCGACGATTAGCAGTTCGCGGACCTTCAACTGCATGACGAACAACGGTCGGGTTCGCGGGATTGCAAGTGTCTCAGGCAAACTATTGTGCAGACTCGTCGACATATTGCTTGCTCTGACTGCGGCCGTGATCTTCTTTTAGCCCTCGACCTGCTGGTTGGAGTACAGACCAGGTGCTCCCAGTCACCAGCGAGCTGTGATCGATATCGGGTGTCGCCTCGGAAAACCAAGCTGCCGTTGGAAGTCCGCTGCGTGTATCGCAGGAAAAACTAGTTGGTACGCCGACGCGCGAGTAGCCCCGTCGGCGTCGGAACATTTCGGACAGGAGTGTCCGTGTTATCGGCACGATGCCGGTCCAATTTAGAACTTGCGGAACTGCGATCAGGAATGTTGCGATCACTCGCGCGCCGCTTCGACACAGCAGTCGATCGAGCAACGAAGCAGAGCTTATTCCGGCTTGGGTCCGGTCTGAACCTTGGCTTTCGCCCAGCGCATAAAATCGCAGAAATACCTGGCGTGCAGTTGGGATATTACCAAGCTTTCCTCAGTAGTAGAAAGTTTCTCGATCGCGTAGGTTCTCGTCATCTCAAGCAACCGGTATTGCACTTCGTCTCCGGTGGTGTCCACAACGATGAGTGATTTTTGCGTCAGGCTCACGACCCCCTCGAATACTTGGCTCTTGTCGATATTCCCGGAGGCCGCGACGGCAGTGGCGGATTCCATAGTGAAGGCTCCCGAAAAAATGGAAATTCGTCGAAGGATCGCCTGCTCAGATGGGGGTAGGATGCTGTAGCTCCAATCGAGTGTCGCGCCGATCGTCTGTTGTCGCGGAAGGGCGGTGCGCAGGCCTTGCGTCAACAAAAGGAAGCGATCCTCGATCAGAGCTGCAAGTTCGCGCACCCCGAACATATCGACGCGCGCTGCAACCAGCTCAATTGCGAGCGGAATCCCGTTGAGATGCCGACAGATCTGGGCGACAACCTCCACATCGGGTTCAGTAAGTTCAAATGTATCGTGGCTCGAAGAGGCGCGCTCGATGAAGAGTTCCATCGCTGGGAAGTGGATAGCCTCGGCGACACTAAGCTTGCCTAACGCCGGCGGCACGCCGAGTGGCTCAAGGCGTTGGACCCATTCTCCCTCGGCCCTGAGGGGTTCGCGGCTTGTTGCGAGAATGTGGACCCCTAAAGCTCCTTTGAGGATGTTCTCCGATAGTTCCGCGGCAGCGTCGACGACATGTTCGCAATTGTCGAGAACCAGCAGAACCTTTTTATCGATGAGAAAGTTCAATATGTCCTGGGTTGCGTTCTCCGTCAGTACCGCAATGCCCAGAACGCGCGCAAGAACGCTTTGCAAAAGCGTCGCATCAGAACCCGAACCAAAATCGACGAACCTAACCTTATGCTCAAAGAAATCGGTCAGGTATTCTGCAACCGCGAGAGCAACAGTTGTTTTTCCGATTCCCGGCGATCCAACAATCGTAACGAATCGCCGCTGCCGAACCTGGGCACCGAGCGTACTCACGACCTCTGCACGGCCGATCATTCGGCTCAATCGCGGCGGCAGGTTATAACTCGGTTCAGCCGCAACAGTTGGTTCCGCCGTTTGCGACGCTTCTCGCTCGAGCGACACATCCGCTACGAAACTGTAACCTCGACCGATGATATTTGCGATATAGCGGGTACCGCTCTGACCATCCCCCAGCACCCGCCGAAGGGCCGCTATATGCACTCTCAGGTTAGCTTCGTCGACGAATGCCTCAGGCCACACGCGAGATATTAGTTCATCCTTGCTGACAATTTCGCCGGCGCACTCAACCAGTATGACCAGGATATGAAGGGCCCTGCTGCCTACGCGAACGGGCCTGCCAGCCTCGTACAGCATTCGCTGCTTAGGCAGAAGACGAAACGGGCCAAATGTCCGAGCCTGCTCGTCGACCGTGCCCGACTCGGTCACGATTGCCGGCGGCCGTGTGCCGGTCAGAATCGAAATCCTCGCGCCCAACAATGCGGAGCTTCTCGTCGCGGAAAGTGATCTCCAGAGCCCTGGAGAAGATCTCTTGATCCATGTTGCGAAGACCGCCTAAGAGTTCAACGTGATTTCCGAAATCATCACTCAGGACGAGCATCCCCGAAACGGGGTCGTCTGCCTCTGCGGTACGGAGCTCCGTCGCGAATCCCTCCTGTTTGAATTTCTTTTCAAGTTTCGCCAAACGACCGGGTCCCGCAAAAAGTAACGCATCGACGTCCATGGTCGCGCGTACAACTCCAAGCACTGAAAGAGCGAAGGCGCCGATAACCGCGTAGTCGACTTTTTCACGTCGCAGAATCTCGACTACATCGAGGAGAAGGAGGGCAGACTGCCCGCCTTTATCTGTTCTCATCGCCTTGGAGACGCATGAGACAAGGCCAGCGTTTGAGCGGCGCGAGCGGTCTCACGCAGCTCGTTCACCAGCTGATTGTGCTCGAGAAAAGCTTCGACTCTCTGCGCAGAAGTTAACTCCCGGAGGGATTCATTTAGCGAGACATGCGAACGGACGGTGATTTTCGATGGAAACGTCCGGTCTGAAGTAAGCCGGCTGGCAGCTACGTAAGCCCCAGCTTCCTGCGGAATGAGTCCGGTCTGAAGCGTAAGGCGCAATCCAGCGCGTGCTGCAATCCGCAGCAGCAGCTCTAGCGAAAGATCGGAGGTACGCCCATTGACGATCTTGCTGAGTGTGGGCTGCGGCAGATCCAGCTGCTTTGCAGCGGCCATCTGACTGATGCCGAGCCGCTCCGTATATCGTGCGATTTGAAGCGCGACGTCACTTCGCAAAGCACGCACTGTTTCGAAGTCAGGTGGCATTGGGTGGGTTCGCGCTTATAGTGAATCCATTATAATAGCCAGCCGACCTATATGAAGGATCCTCGCGGTATTGAAAGAGCTGTTACGCACGTTTCCAGGCCCAGGGAGCTGCTTGTTTTTCTGTCGGGTCCATGCAGGTAGAGGTAGAACGATGCCCGAGCAGATTTCGAACGTCGAGTTCGCACACAAAATCCACGAACAGGCTCACCGTCATCGGTCGAACAGCCCCCAGTTCGCATGGATCGAGATCGCTGATGCAATTGTGCTCGCGGTCGTGGCCGTCGCCACCGCCTGG
>Ga0137418_10007041_pt1 | contig 10341 bp, 6 predicted proteins | sample CZODoug3_1_2_16f_FD_122242 | JGI IMG/M metagenome (GOLD analysis project Ga0137418, IMG submission 122242) | Vadose zone soil fungal communities from Angelo Coast Range Reserve, California, USA - CZODoug3_1_2_16fungal (Hybrid Assembly) | ecosystem: Environmental > Terrestrial > Soil > Vadose... | reverse complement strand
TATTCGAACTCGCGCTCGGCGCGATCGAACGCCTCATCGGCGTGACGCCAGGCGTCGTCCGGGGCATAGGCCCGGCCCTCAGACCGGGTAACTGAAACGCGGGCGGGCAGCGGACGGCCCGCCGCATCCACGACGACGAGGCGCAGTCGGCCCACCGGCTCGCGGTAGCGCCGCTCCGCGGCGACGATCTGCCGCCGCTGCGTGCCCGGTACGTCGATCACCCACAGAGTGGTGTTCCCGCCTTCGTTCGAGATGTAGGCGATGTGCTTGGCATCGCGCGACCAGCGCGGCGCGGTCGCGTCGAACTCACCATACGTCAGCGGAAAGACATCGCCGCCTTCGCTCGTCATGAGCCACAACTGGTGCCACTGGCGACCCAGGTAGGAGCTGTAGACGACGCGCGTTCCGTCGGGCGACCAGTCGGGGCGGGCCTTCCAGGTGGTCTCTTCGTATCGGAGCTCCCGCATGGGCGCGCCGGGGGTCGCGGTCATGCGCCAAAACCCGCCGGTCCCGTGAATGTGGCCGCGGTTCGCGACGATGATCAGCTCCCGTCCGTCCGGCGACCACGTGGGTGAGAGGTAGTGATCCCACACGCTGTAGTAGTAGCGCGGCAGCCGGCTGTCGTTGTCCTCGGTCAGCCGCGTGACCGTCCCCTCCGCGGGCGCGCCGGCCTCCATGGCAACCGTGAAGATGTGCCACCGCCGGTTGCAGGCGGACGAGACGAACGCGATGCGCGTGCCGTCGGGCGACCAGCGCGGCTCGACGTTGACGGCACCGTTGGCCGTGACGGGCTGTACGCTCCCGGAGGCGGGGTCGAGCAGCTGCAGCTCGATCGCGTCGTGCGCGTATCGGGCGAACACGACGAGCCGCCCATCGGGGGACCAGTCGGGCTGGTAGTCGTAGCCTGCTCCCGCGGTCAGCTGCTGCGCGACCCGCGAGCCGATCCGTTGCCGCCAGAGCGAGCCCTGCATCGCATAGATCAGCTCCGTCCCGTCGGGCGACCACGTGACGGCGCTCGGACCGCTCGTCACCTGCGGGACATACATCTCGCGCCAGTAGTAGGCATGCGGCACGCCGACTTGTTTCAAGACTGGCTCGCGCTGCGCGAAAACCGGCGTGGCGGCCGCGGACCAGATTGCGACGAGGCCTAACGCGCGCCGCATGCGTTGTTCCGTCATGACTTGAGAAACAATCCCTTCGGGTCGAGGACATCCCGCAGCAGCCGCAGCTCGGTCACGCTCGGCGGCGCGATGGCGCCGAGCCGCGGCCGGCGGGTGAGCGGCCACCCGACGCCCTTTTGGACGTCGTCGGCCGTGACGCCGGGATAGAGCGCCGCCAGCGCCATCTCGCCGGTCGCCGCGTCCGCTTCGAGGACGCCCTTGTCGGTGATGACCTTCACCGGCCCCGCGCCCGGCATGCCCAGCTCGCGCCGGCCGCGGCCGCCACACCGCTGTCCCGGGCTCGTGACGAAGTCCACGCGCTCGGGGAAAGCCCGGGGGCTGAGCTTGGCGACGATCAGGGTGCGCCGGGCATGCACCGCGATCTCGGCCGCGCCACCCGACCCGGGGAGCCGCACGGCGGGGCGCTCGTACGGCCCGATCACCGTCGTGTTGATGTTGCCGTAGCGATCGACTTGCGCGCCGCCCAGAAAACCGACCTCGATCCGGCCGTTCTGCAGGAACAGCTGAAACACGTCGGCCATGCCGCACACCATGAGCGAGCCGGTGACGAGCGCCGGGTCGCCGATCGACACCGGCAGGCGCTCAGGCACCGCTCCCACCGCGCCCGACTCGTAGATCAGAACGAGGTTGGGCGCGTGCGTCGCGCGGGCCAGGTTGCAGGCGAGATTCGGCAGCCCGATGCCCACGAAGACCACCTCTCCGTCGGCGAGCTCGCGCGCCGCGACGGCGGCCATCATCTCGTCGGGGGTGTAGGCCGCGTCAGAACCCGTAGTTGACTCCGTCGGACCGGCGCTGTTTCGCCTTGAGCCTCGCGGCCAGGCCCGGCTGGTTCTCCATGTAGCCGGCGCGGTCGGGGACGGCGTACACGAACTCGTCGAGGTAGCGCGCGAGCTTGTCGGGATCGCGCGAGATGCCTTCCCAGGCGACGTAGAAGTCGTTGTCGCGGTCGTAATAGCCCTGCGTGTAGGACGGGTGCGCCCCCCACGGCTCGACCACCACCGCGCTCACGATCATGCCCGGGATCACGGTGCGGTTGGGATCGGAGCGGATGACCGCCTCCTCGACGAGCTCCTCCACCACGACGATCACGCGCTCCGAGGCAAACGCCGCTTCTTTCTGCACGCCGACCAGGCCCCACATCTGGGCATTGCCCGCCGCGTCGGCACGCTGCGCGTGCACGATTGTGACGCTCGGATTGAGCGCCGGCACCGTGGCCAGCGCTTCGCCCGTATACGGGCAGGCGACCGTGCGGATGCGCGGGTTGGCGGTGGGGAGATCGGTGCCCATGTAGTTGCGCAGCGGCCAGAAGGGCAGCCGTGCCGCGCCCGCCGAAAACCGGGCGACCATCCCAAAGTGGGAGTATTCCTCGATCTCAAGTGCCCCGCCGCGCTTCCCTTCCACCGCGCGCCGGAACGCGTGCAGCGACCCCACCCCGGGATTCCCCGCCCAGGAGAAGACGAGCTTCCGGGCGCAGCCGGCCGCGATCATCTGGTCGTAGATCAAGTCCGGCGTGAGCCGGGCGAGTGTCAGGTCGCGGCGGCGCTGGCGGATGATCTCGTGACCCGCGGCGAAGCAGATGAGATGGGTGAACCCTTCGATGACGACGGTGTCGCCGTCGTGCACGCAGCGGGAGACGGCGTCCCGCATCGACATGACTTTGGATGGCACCTAGTCCGTCATCTCCCGCAGGCACTCGTCGATGATGCGCAGCGCCGTGTCCACGTCGTACTCGTCCACGACGAGCGGCGGCGCGAGCCGCAGCGCGCTCTTCCCCGCGCCCAGGAGCAGCAGACCTTTCCGGAACGCCCGCTCCACCAGCTCATGCGGGATCTCGGGCGCGGGCTCGCGTGTCGCGCGGTCCTTCACGAACTCGACGCCGATCATCAGGCCGCGCCCGCGCACTTCGCCGATCGCGGGATACTTCTCCTGCAGCCGCTTCGCGCCCGCGAGCAGCCGCTCACCCAGGCGCGGTACATTCGGCAACAGCTCGCGCTCCACCACGTCGAGCGTCGCGAGCGCCGCGGCGCAGCACACGGGGTTGCCGCCGAACGTGCTGCCGTGCGCACCTGGCTGCCACTTCATGATCGATTCCTTCGCGATGATCGCCCCGATCGGCATGCCGCTCCCGAGCCCCTTGGCCGCGAGCAGCACGTCGGGCTCGATCCCCTCGTGCTCGCACGCCCACATCTTGCCGGTCCGCCCCACGCCGCATTGCACCTCGTCGCACACAAGCAGGATGCCGTGGCGGTCGCACAGCTCCCGCAGGGCCTGCAGGTAGCCGGGCGGCGGCACGACGTAGCCACCTTCACCCTGGATCGGCTCCACGAACACCGCCGCCACGCTCTTCGGGTCGAGCCGCTTGGCGAACAGGTCGTCCTCGATGGACGACACGCACCGCATCGTGCACGCCGGCTCCCCGCGGCAGAAATCGCAGTGGTAGCGATAGCCATACGGCACGTGGTACACCTCGGGGAGGAACGGCGCGAAGCCGGCGCGCTGAATCGCCTTGCTGGCCGTGAGGCTCAATCCCCCGTAGGTCCGGCCGTGAAACGCTCCCGTGAACGCGACAATGGCGGGACGCCCCGTGGAGTGCCGCGCCAGCTTGATCGCACCTTCCACGGCTTCGGTGCCTGAATTCGAGAGAAACACCCGCTTCTTGCTCTTGCCCGGCGCGAGCTGCCCCAGCCGCTCGCACAGCGCGGCGAAGCTCTCGAAGTAAAAATCACTGCCGCAGATGTGCAGGAACCGCCCCGCGGCCTCCTGGATCGCCTGGACCACCTGGGGGTGGCCGTAGCCCGTGGACGCGACCGCGATGCCGGCCATGAAGTCGAGATACCGGTTCCCGTCCACGTCCTCGACCATGGCGCGCTCCCCGCGCGCGATCGCGAGGGGGTATTCCTTGGGGTAGGACGTGGACGACCAGCGATTCTGCCGCTCGACGATGGCCTTGGCCTTCGGGCCGGGCGGCGGCACTACGATCCGGGGGTAATCCCGCTTCATCGCGACTCCTCGATCACGGTTCGGCTCTGCTCCCGCAGGAACTGCGCAACGTAATAGGGCCCGCACCCGCCCTTCCCCGTCGAGCCCGAGCCCTTCCAGCCGGTGAACGGCTGTGCCCCCGGCCACGCGCCCGTGGTGGCGCCGCTACGCTTGTTCACGTAGCACACGCCGGCCTCGATCTCATCGAAGAAGCGCTCGACTTCCTCGGCCTTCTTGGAGAAGATGCCCGCCGTGAGGCCGTATTCCGCCTTGTTGGCCTCCGCGATCGCCTGCTCGAGCCCCGCCACCTCGCCCACCACCAGAATCGGTACGAACAGCTCCTCGAAGAAGAGCGCGGACTTGAGCGGCAGCCGGGCGATGGTGGGCGCGACGAAATGGCCGCGCTTGAACTGCCCGCCCTGGAGTCGTTCCCCACCCAGCAGGACCGTGCCTTCCTGACGGGCCTGAGCCGCGGCGCGCGTGAAGCGCTCGACCGCCGCGGCGTTGATCACCGGGCCGAAGTACACGTCGCGCTCGGTCGGATCGCCGAGCTTGAGCGCCTTCGTGCTCTCGATCAGCTTTTCGACGAAAGCTCCCGCGACCCGCTGATGCACGTAGACGCGCGATGTGGCGCTGCACTTCTGGTTCTGCAACCCGAATGCGGAGCGCGTCACCCCTTCGGCGGCGGCATCCAGGTCCGCCGAGTCCAGCACGATCGCGGCGTTCTTCCCACCCATCTCGAGCAGGCACGGCTTGATCCATTGGCGGGAGAGGCCCTCGTAGATGTGCATTCCCACGGCCTTCGAGCCGGTAAAGACAACGCCGTCGATGCCCGGGTGCCGCCACAGAGCTTCCCCCGTGACCTCGCCCGTTCCCGGGATGTAGTTGAACGCCCCGGGGGGAACCCCCGCGTCCCGGTATACCTCGAACAGCTTGAGCCCCGTCCAGGGCGCGTCCTCGGCGGGTTTGTACACGACGGTGTTGCCCGTCACCAGCGCCGCGGCGGACATGCCGGTGGAGAGGGCCAAGGGGAAGTTGAACGGCGCGATGCACGCGAACACCCCGTAGGGACGGAGCACGTCGGTATTCCGCTCCACCGCCGTCACCCTGGCCATCTGGCGCACGAAGCCGTTCGCGTCCTCCAGCTCCTGGCAGTAGTAGTCGATCAAGTCGGCGGACTCTTCGGCGTCCCCCATGGACTCGAGCCGGCTCTTGCCGACCTCCAGGGCCATAATCGCGGCGAGCGCGAACTTGCGCTCGCGGATCAGGCTCGCCGCCTTGCGCAGCGTCGTGACCCGCTCGCGCCACGGCCGGTGCGCCCAGTCGCGCTGCGCCGCCTTCGCGGCGGCGACGGCCCGCCCCACCTGTTCCGGCGTCGCGGTGGCGAACCGCCCGAGCATCACGCTGGTGTCGATCGGCGAGGCATCGACGATCGGCGGGCCGCCCGACGGCACTGCGTCTCGCCCGATGTACAGCGGGTAGTCCTTGCCGAGCTGCGCCCGGACGCGCGCCAGCGCGTCGTCGAACTGGCGGTGGAACAGCTCCCAGTCGACGTTGGCCGACGTGTAGGTGACTTTAGACTGCTGGGGTGCGGTGGCTGTCATGGACGCTCCTCACCGTCTTTTCCATCGCCGCGGTAAACCGCTCCACCAGCTCGTCGATCCCGCGCTCCGTGATGATGAACGGAGGCGCGATCATCACGAGGTCGCCGTTGGTCCCGTCCGCGTGGCCCACATTGGGCCAGACGACGAGCCCCTCATCCTGCGCCACTTCGGTGAAGGTTTCGGCGAACTTCGCCGCCCGAGGGAGCGGCGCGCGCGTCACCTTGTCCTCGACGAATTCGACGCCGGCGAGGAGCCCGCGCCCGCGCACGTCGCCCACGTGCGGGAGACGCTTGAGCGACGCGAGCCGCCGCTGCAGCTCCTTCCCTATGTCGGCGCACCGCTCCACGAGCTTGTGCTCCTTGAGGTAGCGTACCGTCGCGAGCCCGGCGGCGCACGCCACCGGATGGTGCGAGTACGTCTGCGCGTGCATGAAGCTCCCCGAGCCGGTCGCGATCACGTCGACGATCCGCTCCGGCGCCGCGACGGCGGACAGCGCTACATACCCGCCGGAGATCCCCTTCCCCATTACCAGGATGTCCGGCACCGCCCCGTACTGCTCCATCGCCCACCACGTGCCCGTGCGGCCGGCGCCGACGAGGATCTCGTCCGCCACGAATAGCACCTGGTGGCGATCGCAGATCTCGCGAATTCGCTTGAAGTAGTCCGGCCGCGGCGTCGACGCTCCCGTCGAGGAGCCGCCCACCGGCTCCGCGATGAACGCCGCAACGTGCTCGGCGCCGACTCGCGCGATCGCCCCCTCGAGCACAGCGCCGCTGCAGATCGGGCAGCCGGTGTCGTGACCCCCGCACGGACACCGGTAGCGATACGGCGCCGGGACCCGATGCACGTCCACCAGCCACTCGTGATAGAACGCCCGGTAGTGCTCCCGCGCCGATGCCGACAGGGCGAGCAGGGTGTTGCCGTGATAGGCGGGGGCGAGGGCGATGATCGCATGCTTCCGGGGGAGCCCGCGCTCCACCCAGTACTGGCGCGCGAGCTTCAGCGCCGCCTCCACCGCCTCCGATCCGGACGAGAGGAAGTACAGCTTGTCGAGGTCGCCGGGCAGCGTGCTCGCAAGCTCGGCTGCCAGCGCCTCGACCGGCTCATGCGTGAAGGCCGTGCCCGACAAATAGCCGAACTGCCGCGCCTGTTGCGCCAGCGCCTCAGCAATCGCCGGATTCGAATGGCCCAGATTCGCGACAAATGCACCGCCGCACGCATCGAGGTAAGGCTTTCCGGCATCGTCGTACAGGTAGCACCCCTCCCCGCGCACGATGCGCCGGTAGGGGCGATCGAGCTTGCGGTAGAACACGTGGCTGTCGGGATACCTGTCTGCCGTCACCGCTCCTCCATTTTTTTCCAATCCGCGGAAAGCTACGGCGCCGGGCCTCGCTCGGCGAGCGCGCGCGCCATAGCTTTTTGTCGACCTACATCGCCAGTGGGGCGCCCGTATGCCAAAGCTGTCGTGTCTGCTTCTCACCGCTACTCTCCTCGTCCCCAGCCCGGCGCGCAGTCAGTCCGAAGTCGTCACGCCGAGCGACAACCTGGTGGCCGACGGGCTCCCCCCGGTGCCGGCGGCGATCGCCGCGGCGGCGCGCCCCTACAGCGAGTTCCGCACAGCCGGGTTCTGGGATTGGCATCCGACGCGGCGCGAGATGATCATCGGGACGCGGTTCGGCGACGCGCCGCAGCTGCACCGCGTGCGGTCACCCGGGGGCGACCGCACTCAGCTCACCTTCTTCCCCGATCCCGTGTCCGGCGCATCGTACCAACCCACCGACGGCCGCTACATCGTGTTCACCAAGGACGTGGGAGGCGGCGAGTTCTTCCAGAAGTATCGCTACGACGTGGCGACCGGGGAAATCACCCTGCTCACCGACGGGAAGTCGCGCAACGTGGGCGGCGCCTGGTCGCACAAGGGCGACCGCTACGCCTACATGTCCACGCGCCGCAACGGACGCGACCTGGACCTGTGGGTGGTGGACCCGAGCAACCCCGCCACCGATCGGATGGTGCTCCAGCTTCAGGGCGGCGGGTACGGCCCGCTCGATTGGTCGCCCGACGACCGCACGATCCTGCTCGGCCAGAGCGTGTCCATCAACGAGAGCCACCTGTGGCTCGTGGACGCCGCGAGCGGCGAGAAGACGCTCCTGGCGCCGCAGTCGGGGAGCGAGTCGGTGGCAGTCGGCGATGCGAAGTTCAGCCGCGACGGGAAGGGTATCTATCTGTCCAGCGATCAGGGCTCCGAGTTTCAACGGCTCGCGTATCTCGATCTCGCGACCAAGGCTTACCGGTTCCTCACGACCGCCATCCCCTGGGACGTCGACGAGTTCGATCTCTCCCCGGACGGCCGGTGGATCGCCTGCGTCGCGAACGAGGACGGGGTCGGCGCGCTGCACGTGATCGACGCCGCCACGGGCGCCGAGCGCCGCATCCCGAAGCTCCCGGCCGGCCTCATCTCGGACGTCCGCTGGCGCAAGAGCGGCGCCGAGCTGGGCTTCACCCGCACCTCGGCGCGCGCCCCGGCCGACGCCTACTCGCTGGAGCTCGCGAGCGGCAGAGTCACCCGTTGGACGGAGAGCGAAACGGCGGGGCTCAACACGGGGGACTTCGCCGAGGCCGAGCTGGTTCACTGGCCGAGCTTCGACGGGCGCGCCATCTCGGGGTTCCTGTATAAGCCGCCGGCCCGCTTCGCCGGACGCCACCCGGTGATCATCAACATCCACGGGGGACCGGAGGGTCAGTCCCGGCCGGGCTTCCTGGGCCGGAACAACTATTACGTCAACGAGCTCGGGATCGCGATCGTCTTCCCCAACATCCGCGGCTCGACGGGCTACGGGAAGACCTTCACGAAGCTCGATAACGGCGTGCTGCGCGATGGTGCCTACAAGGACATCGGCGCCCTGCTCGAGTGGATCCGCACCCGGCCCGATCTCGACGCCGACCACGTGCTGGTGACGGGGGGCAGCTACGGGGGGCACATGACGCTCGTGACCGCCACCCAGTACAGCGGCCCGATCTGCTGCTCTGTGGACGTGGTCGGGATCTCGAATCTCGCGACCTTCCTCGAGCACACGTCCGGGTACCGTCAGGACCTGCGCCGGGTGGAATACGGCGACGAGCGCGACTCGACGCTGCGCGCCTGGATGGAGCGGACCGCCCCTCTGAACAACGTGGACAAGGTCACGAAGCCGCTCTTCATTATTCAGGGTATGAACGACCCCCGCGTTCCCCGCAGCGAAGCCGAGCAGATGGTGACGGCGTTGAAGCGCCGCAGCGTCCCCGTGTGGTATCTGATGGCCAAGGACGAGGGCCACGGCTTCCGCAAGAAGGGGAATCAGGACTTCCAGTTCTACGCGACCATTCTCTTCACCGAGCGCTACCTGCTGGGACAGGGAGGATCAGCCACGCCGTGACGGTAGGCGCCTGGTGGGAGCGGCTGGCCCCGCTCCCCGGGGGCAAACGCCTGTTCAGCTGGCTCCTGTGGCGGCTGGTCCCGTACACCGGCTCGGTGCGGCCGTACGTCCTGGAGCTGCGGCCGGGCTACGCCAAGGTGCGCATGGCCGACCGCCGCGCGGTGCGTAACCACCTCAGCTCGATCCATGCGGTAGCCATCGCGAATCTCGCCGAGGTGACGAGTGGGCTCGCGGTGACGACCGGCTTGCCGGCCCGCGCGCGCGGCATCCCCACCGCGCTCTCCATTACCTATCTGAAAAAGGCCCGCGGCACGCTGACGGCCGAAGCGCGCTGCGACATCCCCGATTCGAGTCGCGAGGCGGAGCACGACTTCGAGTCCGTGATCTCGAACGCCGCGGGCGAGGTGGTGGCCCGGGCGACGGTCCGCTGGCGCATCGGTCCGGCACCGGCGCCGTGACCGGTCTCGAGACCGCACTCACCAGGGATGCCGGGATCGCGGTGCCGCTCATCGGCGGCGCCATGTTCCCATGTTCGAACCCGGAGCTCGTCGCCGCAGTGTCCGAGGGCGGTGGCATCGGCATCGTCCAACCATTGTCCATGGTGTACGTCCACGGCCATGAGCTGCGGGAGGGACTGCGGCTCATTCGCCGACTCACCACGAAACCGATCGGCATGAATGTGCTGATCGAGCAGTCCTCCCGGCTGTACCTCGAACGCATGGAGCGCTGGGTGGACGTGGCGATCGAGCAGGGCGTGCGGTTCTTCGTCACGTCGCTGGGGAAACCGCGCTGGGTGGTGGATCGCGTGGCCCAGGTCGGCGGCCTGGTGTACCACGACGTGACCGAGCGGAAGTGGGCGCTGAAGGGGCTCGACTCGGGCGTGCGCGGTCTCATCGCGGTAAACCGCCGCGCCGGCGGACATGCGGGACCGAAAAGCGCTGAGCAGCTGGTGGATGAGCTGGGTGACCTGGGCGTTCCCCTCGTGTGCGCCGGCGGGATCGGCGACGCCGCCGCGTTCGTCGCGGCGCTCCGCATGGGCTACGCGGGCGCGCAGCTCGGCACCCGCTTCATCGCTACCACAGAATGCACGGCGCACCCCGACTACAAGCGCGCGATCGTCGAGGCCGACGAGGACGACATTGTGCTCACCGAGCGCGTCAC
>Ga0137418_10007040_pt1 | contig 10341 bp, 10 predicted proteins | sample CZODoug3_1_2_16f_FD_122242 | JGI IMG/M metagenome (GOLD analysis project Ga0137418, IMG submission 122242) | Vadose zone soil fungal communities from Angelo Coast Range Reserve, California, USA - CZODoug3_1_2_16fungal (Hybrid Assembly) | ecosystem: Environmental > Terrestrial > Soil > Vadose... | reverse complement strand
CTTCTCGGGGAAGAAGCAGGCGAATCTCCTGCGCATCGGCGGCGAGGAAGACGACGACGACTAGACTTGGAAGACCGGATGTTCCGGAGCGGCGCGGGCGGGAGCGATCCCCCCGCGCCGCTCTTCTCTCGGGTGGAGGTGCGACGCCGGCGCGGTCCTGCCGCGTGCTTCTTCAGCCCTCCGGCTCCTCGCAGGGGACGACGCGCTTCAAATCCGAGTGGTACCGGTAGGACTTGCCGCCGGCTTCGAGCTCGATGAGAAAGCCCCGGGTGACGACCTGGGCGTACGACATGCCTGGTTTCGGGCATCCCAGGCTCGTGTCCGGCCAGCTCTGAGGCCGCGGGAAGCGGGTCTTGATGGCCTGCGGCTCGATCTTCAGGCGCGCGGCGAGGTCCGCGCGGGCGAGCTCCGCGAGGCGCGCAGCCGCAACGATGTGCGGCTCGGCCGCAGACCCACGGCACGTCACGGCTCTCTCGCCTGCCACGTGCACCGCATAGGTGCGTCCGTCCGCCTCGAGCAACACGCGATGTCCGGGCGTGACGACCTGCGGGTACTGCTGCCCCTTCTTCGGGCACCCCAGGCTCGCATCGGACCATTCCGAGGCAACGACGGTGCGCACGCGGATGTCCTCGGCCTTGATTCCCAGCTCTTCGGCCAGGGTCCTGCGGGCCAGCTCGGTCGCGCGCTCGGCCCCCTGGTTGGCTCCGGTTCCGGCGGCGGTGAAGAGGAGGGCGGCCATGGCGGGCAACATGAGCGGACCCTTCACGCCCGGCAGTTCAGGACGATCTTCCCCATCTGCTCGGCCTGGGCCATGCGCCGGTCCGCCTCGGCGGCCTGCGAGAGCGGGAACACGTGGTCCACCAGCGGCCGCAGGCGCTCGCGCGCGACCAGCTTCAGCATCGCGCGGAACTCGTCGTCGGTGCCCATGGTGGTGCCGAGCAGGTCGATCTGCTTGAAGAAGACCCGCGTCAGCTCGAGCTTCTCGGCCGGCCCCCGGGTGGCCCCGTAAAAGACGATGCGCCCGCCCGGCGCGACGGCGTTCACCAGCGCGCCGAAGTCTGGCCCTCCGGCGCTGTCGATGACCAGGGACGGGGGGCGGCCCGCCTGCTGGACCAGCTCCTTCTCCCACCCCTTCTGCTTGTAGGACACGGCCGCGATGGCACCCATGCCGCGCGCTCGCTGCAGCTTCTCCTCGCTGCCGCTCGTCACCGAGACCTGCGCACCGAGGACCTGCGCGAGCTGCAGGGCGACGGCAGCCACGCCGCCGCCGATGCCGGTGACGAGCACGTGGTCGCCGCGCTTGACCTCGCCACGGGTGACCAGCGCCCGGTAAGCGGTGAGGCCGGCCAGTGGCAGGGCGGCGGCCTCGGGCCAGCTGAGGTGCTCCGGCATCGGCTCCAGCCGGTCGAGCGGCAGGGCGATCTTCTCGGCGAAGGTGCCCTGCTTGGGCATGCCGAGGATGAGAAAGGTCTTCGGGTCCTGCGCCCGGGGATCGGGTCCCCAGCCTTCCGACGGGCTCACCACCACCTTGCGGCCGACCCAGGAGGGGTCCACGCCGGGCGCGACCGACTCGACCACGCCGGCCCCGTCGGAGCCAAGGACGGCGGGGAGCTGGATCTTCGCGTAGAGGCCCACCCGGATGAACTCGTCGCGGTGGTTCAGGGCGGCGGTCTCCAGCCGCACCACCGCCCCGCCGGGCGGAGCGACCGGATCGGGGACCTGGTCGACCTGGAACTGCTGGCCGATCTCGTGCAAACGGACTGCGCGCATGATATCTTCTCCAAGGCGGCCACGCTGCCTCCCGGCAGCCGGCGGCCTGCGGGAGTCCAGATGAACCGGAGGGCGACCTCCGCCCCGCCCAGGGCGCTGATGCCGCCGGACGTGTCGAGCGGCGTCAGGGTGCGGACGGCGAGGCCCAGCGCGAATCGTTCGGCGAAGAGCCAGTCCGCTCCCAGCGAGGTCCGCGTGGCCAGCGAGTACCCGGCCGCGCTCTCGGGCAGGAGCCGCACCACGCACAGCTCGAGGAACGGCGCGATGGGGGTCGCATCCAGCAGGGCCTCGAGCCCGGCGAACACCATGGCCAGGTGCTGCCTCTGGCGGGGTCCCCCGGCCGCGGGCTGGGACCAGAGCAGCGACGCAGAGGCGCCCCCGATCGCCGAGAGCTGGTCGGTCAGGCGGTACCCCAGCGAGAGCCCCGCGCCGCCTCCGCGCGAGCTCGAGTCGCCGTCCGGCTGCAGGTACGCGGTCTCCAGCCGCACCGACAGCGCCACATCGCCGGGGCGCAGCGGGGCGGCCAGCAGCAGCGCGAGGACCAGCACGGCGGAGCACCTTACTCGATGATTGACTCCAGAGGGGAAGTCGGGCAGGAACGCCGTCCTGAAGGAGGCTTCCGTTGGCGCACAAGCTCGATCGCAAGGAGCTGAAGAAGCCGGACGAGTTCCAGGTCGTGGCCGGCAAGGCGATGGGGTGGATGGCCGCGCACCAGAAGCCGGTCCTGGCGGGCCTGATCGTCCTGGCGGTCGCCGTGCTCGGCGCCTGGGCGGCGTCCGCTTACTCCACCTCGCGCGAGGGGAAGGCCGGAGCCGAGCTGGCAGCGGCGCTGGAGCTGTCTTCTCGCCCGCTGGCGTCCGAAGCGCAGGCGCAGCCGGGCGTCGAGACGTTCCCGAGCAGGGAGGAACGGCAGAAGGCGGCGCTGTCGGCCCTGGAGAAGGTCAGGGCGGATTTCCCGCGCTCCACGGCGGCGCAGACCGCCGAGGCGCAGGTCGGCTTCCTCAAGCTGAAGGAGGGCGACGCGAAGGGCGCACAGGCGGCCCTGCAGGCGTTCCTCGATCAGGCCCCCGGCGGGCACCCGCTGCGCGTGCTGGCGCAGGAGTCGGTCGGATACGCGCTCGAGGCGCAGGGCAAGCTCGACGAGGCGCGCGCCGCCTTCGCCCGGCTCGCGCACGACGGCGCCCCCGAGCGCGCCGCCTTCCAGGAGGCGCGCATCGCGCTCGTCCTGGGCAAGCCCGAGGCGAGGCAGCAGCTGGAGCAGGTGGCGAAAGACTATGCGAAGGACCCGGTGGCGCTGGAGGCGAACATGCGCCTCGAGCTGGCCTCCCTGCCCCCGCCGGGCGCGCCGCAGGCGCCGGCGCCGAAGGATCGGAAGCCGCCGGCGGCCGCGAGCAAGGGCAAGAAGTAGATGCTCGCTGCGGCGGTCCTGGCGTTCGCGTTCACCCCGTTCTCCCACGGGCCGCTGTCGCGCGGCGCGCCTGCGCAGGGCGAACGGGCGTTCTTCGTGGGCGACATGGCGCGCCTGGTCCCGCAGCACGAGCTTCCTTTCCAGCCCCGCGAGACCGCCGCGCCGGTGCTGGACGAGGCCGGGAGCCGGCTGTACGTCGGCACCCACGACGGGTGGGTCCGCTGCCGGCTGCGCGGCCGCACCGCCTGGTCCTGGCGGTCGGGCGGCTCGATCCTGACGGCGCCGCTGCTCGACCGCGACACGCTGTACGTGGCCGCCGCGGACGGCAAGCTGACTGCCCTCAACCGGATCACGGGCGAGGTGCGGTGGTCCAGCGACCTGCACGAGGAGCTGACCACCACGCCGACCCTCTCCGGCGGCCACGTCTACGTGATGTCCAGCGAGGAATCGGTCACCGGCGTCGACGTGGAGACCGGCAAGAGCGTGTGGAAGTTCCACCGTGACCCTCCGGCGGGCTTCACCATCCGCGGCAATGCCCGGCCGCGGGTCTCGCACGGGACCGTCTTCGCCGGTTTCGCCGACGGGTCCATGGTCGCGCTCGGCCCGGCCGACGGCGTCGCCCGGTGGGTGCGCGCGGTGAGTGGCACCGGCGATTACCTCGACGTCGACGACCTGCAGGCCCCCGACGAGGACCCGAACGTCTACGGGGCGAGCAGCAAGGCCGGCGTCGTCGCCCTGGACGCCGCCACCGGCAACCCGGTGTGGACGGCGCCGCTGCCCGGGGCCAACCACGTGCTGGTCGACGGACCGCGCGTGTATGCGAGCGGGAAGGGCGCGCTGGTCGCCCTGGGCCGCTCCAACGGCAAGTTGCTCTGGAAGCTCTCGCTGGGCAACGACCGCTACGCGACGTCCGCGGCGGTGAGCGGCGGGCTGGTGCTGGTGGCGCTCGAGCGGGGGCCGTTGGTGGCGGTCGACGCGGTGACCGGCCGCTCGAGAGGGGCGTTCGATCCGGGGTCGGGCTTCTCGGGAGGGCCGCTGGCCATCCCGGGCGCGGCCTTCATCGTCTCCAACGCCGGAGTCCTCTTCTCCCTGGGGCTGCTCCCTTGAGACGTCGCGTCCTCGTCGTGGCCGCGCTCATCGAGCGCGCCGGCGAGGTGCTGGTGGCGCGCCGCAAGGAAGAGGGCGAGCGCGCCGGCCTGTGGGAGTTCCCGGGCGGCAAGGTGGAGGCGGGGGAAGGGGAGCGCGCCGCGCTCGCCCGGGAGCTGCGGGAAGAGCTGGGCGTGCGGGTCCAGGTGGGTGAGCTGTATGCGCGGCTCGAGCACATCTACCCGGACCTGCAAGTGGAGCTCGCCCTCTACCGCGCGAGGCTGCACGAGCGCGAGGAGCCGCGCCCGCTGACGGCGCAGGAGCTGCGCTGGGTGCCGCGCCGGGCGCTGCCGGGCCTGCCGTTCTGCGAGGCGGACGTCCCGGTCCTCACCCAGCTCGCTGAAGAGCCATAGCCGCCGCCGACCGGGCGGCGCCACGCTTTTGCCGGCGCGGAGATCGTGGGATGGTCCAGGCGTGCTGACCGCCTCCTTCCGCCACATCCGCGGGATCGGCGGGATGCGCGAGCGGCAGCTCTGGATGCGCGGGGTGGCGAGCTGGGACGCGCTGCCCGCGGGCGAGGTGCTGGCCGAGCGGCTCGACGCGAAGCTCCGCGCGGGCATCGCTGAGAGCCGCGCCCGGTTGGAAGCGGGCGACTTGGACTTCTTCGCGCGCGCCCTGGCCGAGACCGAGCACTGGCGCCTGCTGCCGCACGTGCTCGATCGGGCCGGCTTCGTCGACGTGGAGACGGCGGAGGAGGTGACGGTCATCGGCGTCCTCGACGCGGAGGGCCCGCGCTGCTTCGTGCGCGGGCGCGACCTGCACGAGTTCCCGCGGCGCGCGGCGCGGTGGCGGGCGGTGGTCACCTTCAACGGGACCGCGTTCGACCTGCCGCACCTGCGCCGGCTGTTCCCCGGCTGGCAGCCGCCGGCCACCCACGTTGACCTGTACGTGCTGCTGCGGCGGCTCGGGGAAGGCGGCGGGCTCAAGCAGATCGAGCCGCGGCTGGGGCTGCACCGTCCGCCTCACCTTCTGCCGTTGTCGGGGGCTGACGCGGTCTGGCTGTGGCGCGCGCAGCGCGAGGGCGACCGGACCGCGCTGCGCAGGCTGCTCGAATACAACCTGCACGACGCCTTCCACCTCCGGCCGATCGCCGAGATCGCCTACAACCGGATGCTCCGCCGGACCCGCATGCCCGCCCCGGACCTGCCGGTGACGGAACGGGGCGCGCTGCTCTACGACGTCGGCAAGGCCGTCGAGCGGGCGCTCCAGTAAGTCGACCGGCCTCGCGCGCGCGCCCGGCTGGACCCAGCCGGGCTGATCAGGCGGCGGCGCGGGCGGGTTCAGGCCGGCGCTGGCGCTGGGCGATGATCAGCAGCGCGGGGAGAAGTACCAGCGCCGTGAGGATCGTCATAACCTCGCCGATCATGGCGTACTCGCCGAAGCTGCGCAGCGCCCGGTTCAGCGATATGAGCAACGACCCGTAGCCCACGATCGACGTCCACGAGCAGAGCGCGACCGCCGGGCCCACTTCCGCCAGGGCCTCCAGCACGCGGCCGCCGCGCTCCCGCACGCGCGCCGCGACGTTCGCGCCGTAGTCCACCGCGATCCCGAAGGTGATCGGGTACACGATGAAGTTGAAGAAGTTGATCTTGAGGTGCAGCAGCGCCGCCACCCCGCTCATCAGCGCCACCCCGACCGTCAAGGACCCCAGCACCTCGACGCTCGTCCGCACGTGGCGGAAGAACAGGATCACCAGCAGGAACACGCCGGCGAAGGAGAACAGGGTGGTGCGCGGCCCCTCCTTGTCGGTATCGGTGAGCAGGTCGGCGAAGATGACGTTCTCGCCGGTGGCGTCCACGCGCTTGCCGTCGACGGGCACGTTGCGCACTCCGCGCACGAACGCCTCCAGGTTGGGCGCCAGCTCCAGCTTGGCGTCGGGCCGCGCCACCACCTGGGCCAGCTTGCCCACCGAACCGTCGCGCTCGCGGAACTTGTCCACCAGGTTCGCCGGCGCCTCCTCCAGCTTGACCGGCCGTTGCGCGGCGAGCTCGGCGCGCACCTCCTGCACCCGCGCGCGCAGATCGGCGGGCAGCCGCGAGAGCACCCGCTGGCGCAGCTCGGTGGCGATCTCGCCAATGATGCCGAGCTTGTCGGGCTGCTGATCGGGGCGGGGCACCACGTTCGACAGCGTGCTGCAGCTCTCGATCAGCTTCGAATACTCCGGCTGCTGCGCGTGCTTGCGGATCACGTCGCAGAAATTGTCCGCCTCGGGCCACGAGTCGAGCAGCGCCAGCACCGACGCCGTCGAGGTGCCGAGCGAGGTGCCCGCGCGCTCCTGGTCGCGCAGGAGCGTCTGCCGCCCCTTTGGCGGATCGTTGCTCAGCTTCTCGAGATTGCGCTCCATGGCATTGGGCAGGTCGCGGATGAAGGCGACCAACGCCACGACCGTCGCCACGGCGAAGATGCCCGCGATCAGCCGGGGGCGAGCGAACAGCCGGCGCAGGAAGGGGAGCAGGGCCCGGCCTTCCTCCGCCGCTTCCCGCGTGACCTTCGGTGCTCCGGCCGCCTTCTCGTACACCGCCAGCAGGGCCGGGACGAGCAGGAAGGTCCCCAGCCAGCAGAGCAGCATGCCCATGCCGCCGATGATGCCGAAGTGCCGGAAGCCGCGGTTGGCCGCGATGATCAGCGTGCCGAACGAGACGCTGGTCGCGGCCGAGGCGAGCAGCGTGGCCTGCGCGGTGCTCTGAGCGCCCTCCACGCAGGCGGGGAGCAGCTCGACCCCGCGGCGGCGCAGCTGCTTCACCCGGGCCAGGTAGATGAGCCCGTAATTGATGCCGTTCCCCACTACGATCGCGCCCAGGAACGCCGTCTGGGTATTGAGGTACCCGATGATCAGCCGGGTCAGCCCGAAGGTGACCGCGACCGCGGTGAGCACCGCGACACCGGGCGACAGGGTGGAGCGGAGGTCCCGGAAGAAGGCCAGGATGGAGAGCAGCACCAGCGAGGTGACCAGAAGCGCGGTGTTCTTCACGTCGTTGATGATGGCCTCGTACTCGGCGACGAAGAGCGGAAAGCTGCCGGCGAAACCGACGCGCAGGTGCGAAGCCTGGAATTCCGCGCCGTGGCGGTCGACCACCTTCTGCATCCGGTCGAGCAGCGCCCGCGCCTCGGCCACGCCGAGGCTGGTGCCGGTGGGCCGCACCACGATGGTCAGGCTGCGGCGGTCGGGATGCACGTAGAACCCGTCCACGTAGCGGGCGAAGCGCTGCCGGATCTGCTCGCGCGGCAGCGGCTTCTTCGGGTCGAGCCAGTCGGTGGCCGGATCGCCGCCGGCCGGCTTGGGCGGCGGCGGGTCCTCGTCGTCGAACTGCACGGCGAGCGGATTCGCCTCGATGATGCGCCTGCGGATCTCCTCGCGGATGGCGTCGCGTGCCCGGCGCAGGTCCTCGAGAGGGACGAGCAGCGGCCAGTGCTGGAGGTACCACTCCTGGGCGCCCCTGACGCTCCAGTCCACCGCGCGGATCAGGTCGGGGCCCATGGCGAGGAACTCCTGGGCCAGCTTCGGAGCCAGCGCCTCGCACGCGGGAAGCCCCTGCGGACCGTCGAGCGACTCGATGTTGACGAATACGGTGCCGTCGCCGCCGACCCGCTTCACCATCTGCTGGATCAGGCGCACCGAGGGCAGGTCCGGGGGAAGCAGCTCCTCGAAGCTGGAGCGGATCTCCAGGCCGGAGGCGAGCCAGACGGAAATCGCGGCCACCAACGCGGCCGATCCGAGGGTGAAGTAAGGGCGCGCGATGCTGAACGAGGTCAGCCGGGCGATCAGCCGCGTGCCGGGCCTGTGCACCGCGCGTGAGTACCACATCGGGCACGCCGTGGAGACCTTCGAGGCGCTCCGAGCTCGCAGCTCCCGCGTGCGAGACGCAACGCGTTCGCGGAGCGCTGAAAGGCGGCAAGTCGACCTGAAGCCCCGGCGGCGGCTACTTCAACTCGTGACGCGTTGCGTCCCGCCCCCGGAGCGGATCGACCGTTAGGTCTGATAAGAAAGATTACGGTAACTCGGCCGGTGTGGGCCCGCGAACCGGGGGTCGGACCGCGACCTAACGCTGATCTGGCCCGGACTGGGCCGGGCACGTGTGCGGCGGGTCCGTGTCCTCGGGAGAGCACAGATGATTGGCCGACCCGTCGATCGTGATGACCACCGGCATGCTCGGCGCGCCAGACTGCGTCCCGGGGATATCCGCCGATGCATTCCCGGTGACGTAGCGCAGGGCGCAGCCGGACAAAGCCACCAATGCGACCAGCATCAGACGAGGCATGGCGCTCCCCCTCGCTTCTTACCGTATGCGACAGCCGGCGCGGGCACAAGGCAGCCAAGCGCGCATCTGGGAGCAATCACAACCACATCCCGATCGCATCCTGACCGCGGTTCCCTCACCGCACCAGCTGCAGGCGGATGCGGAACGTGTACTCGACGTCGATGGCGCGGCCGTTGGCGAGCCGGGCCGGCGTGTAGCGGCGTCGCAAGAGCGCGTCGACCACCGCTCCTTCCATGTACGGCAGGCCCTCCAGCACCCGGCAGTCCCGGACCACGCCGAAGATGGTCACCAGGCACTTCACCACCATGACGCCCTGCACGTCGTGAGCGCGCGCCAGGTACGTGTACTCGGGGTCCGGGCCCGAGAGGCGCTCCGGCGGCGACATGAGCGCGTCGTCATACTCCACGTGCCCGTCTGCGTTGATGGCCAGGGCGACGCCCGGAGTGCTTCCGGCGGCGTTTCCGACGAGAACGTTTCCACTTGCGAGAGTAGTTTTGGCGCGGGCTTGCGGTAAGCCGATGCCGATGCTGCCTTCGACTGCGGCTGCGGGCTGGGTTGGATTGGGCGGGGCCGGCTGTGCGCTGCGCAGATGGACGACGAAAGCAACACCCTTCGGTTCGTAGGAATAGTCGCGCTCACCGAGCAAATCCAGAACAATCCGGGCGATGGGCGGGTCTTTCTGGAACTGATTGATGCGCATGGTGCGGACGTCGGGTCCGGTAAGGGGAACGCTCTGCGGATGGTTGCCAACGACGGTGTCGGGCAGGTCAATGACGAGGCGGTCGGGATCCTTGAGTTGGGTGAAGCCGGGAGCCACGGGCCTAGTGCAGATGATGGTGAGATCGAGTCCGGTAGGAAGGGTGGAGGTTTCGACTCTGCTGAAAACGGCAAAGCCGACGGGCTTGGTTTGGGCTGGGCAGAGAGATGCCGCTAGCAGGACGAGAAGTAGCGGGCTGGCGGCTTTGAGCAAGGTTGGGACTCGTGTTGCAACGATAGCATCGACCGCAGGAGCAGTGAAATAGGTTGGGGGGATCGAAAGGCGTGGTTCCGACACGCGTGGCATAGTGCGTTAGTACTTATCGGTTTTGTTGGGAGGATAGGCTTCGCCGTATTTGTTGAGGTGTTCGCGGGAGACGCCGGAAGCGTGGAGAGTGAGTTGGATTGGTGGGGTGTCGCCGGCGGTAATTTCGAGTTCGCGCGACTGCGAATTCAGTTCGTCCTCGGACACGGACTCCGACCAGACTTCGAGCTTGTACTTGCCGGGAGGAACGTGGGCGATTTGGAAACTGCCATCACGGCTGGTGGTGGCAAAGTGGGGTGTGCGCAGGACCACGACTGCGGCGCTCATTTCGGGATGGATGTTGCAGAAAATGAACGAGACTCCAGGTTGAGTAAAGCGAACTTTGCGGACAGCCCCGCTTTCGTAGAGTCCTAAGTCAAAAGGCTTGCCGCGATAGATTGAAAAGACGTCGTGAAAAAACGGATCTTGATTTGGAAATTCGATCTGAGTGCCGGGAGTAACGGCGAGCAGGTGCGGGGTGAAACGCTTGTTCTTCTGCACAAATCGAAGCGTGGGACCGGGCGGGGCAGGCTCCGCGGATTGCGCGGAAGTTAGCGAAACGACAACATCGGCGCTGAGGTGGTCGGCCTTGGAGCGATGGATGAGGTTCACACGGCCGGTGACGGTGACGTCTTGCGCGGCGAGAGAACAGGATAGGACGACACCGACCCCCGCTAGCCAGCGAGAACGGCGCACCA
>Ga0137418_10007039_pt1 | contig 10342 bp, 8 predicted proteins | sample CZODoug3_1_2_16f_FD_122242 | JGI IMG/M metagenome (GOLD analysis project Ga0137418, IMG submission 122242) | Vadose zone soil fungal communities from Angelo Coast Range Reserve, California, USA - CZODoug3_1_2_16fungal (Hybrid Assembly) | ecosystem: Environmental > Terrestrial > Soil > Vadose... | reverse complement strand
CCACCGTCGCCGCTACAGCGAAACCCCTGTGAATTTCTTGCGGATATCCAGTGGACACATTTGGGAGGCGATCGAAAAAATTTAAAAAACCACTTGACAGATCTACTCAGATGTCTGAAGGAAGCCAAGGCGGAGTACGCGAAGCTGCTGTAGGGGCATAGGTCACTCACCACTGACCATCGTCCAGTTCGTCTGGCTGAGTAATTCTCAACTGATGTAAACAGGGGATTTCGCTCATTGACTCCCAATGAGCGTAAACGCGATGTTACGCCAACAATCTTTTCGGGCACTGTGAACTCCGGGGCTTTCATTGACTTGCCGACGCTTCCGCCATAGCATGCTTGCGCAATGATCGGCCAAACCATCTCCCACTATCGGATCATCGAGAAGCTCGGCGGTGGCGGGATGGGCGTCGTCTACAAAGCGGAGGACACCCGACTTGACCGCTCAGTGGTTCTAAAGTTCCTGCCCGACGAGGTTGCCCGAGATCCCCAGGCGCTGGTTCGTTTTCGGCGCGAAGCCAAGGCCGCGTCGTCGCTGAACCATCCCAACATCTGCACCATTCATGAGATTGACGAAGCCGATGGGCGCACCTTCATCGTCATGGAGTTCCTGGAAGGGAAGACGCTCCGGCAGACGATCAATGGCAAAGCGCTCGAGATTGAAATGCTGCTCGATCTGGGCACCCAGATCGCCGACGCGCTCGATGCAGCCCACGCCAAGGGGATCATCCATCGCGACATCAAGCCCGCCAACATCTTCGTGACTACGCGCGGACAAGCGAAAATTCTGGATTTCGGATTGGCCAAGCTCTCCCGTACCGAGAAGGGCATGGTCGCTACGGATGCGCCCACCGTCGATGCGCCCGAACACTTGACCAGTCCGGGGACGACCGTCGGCACGGTAGCTTACATGTCTCCCGAGCAGGTCAAAGGCAAAGACTTGGACACGCGGACCGATTTGTTCTCCTTCGGAGCGGTGTTGTACGAGATGGCAACCGGCCTGCCCCCGTATCGGGGCGACACTTCGGGGGTGATCTTCGAGGCCATCCTGAATCGCACGCCTGTGCCCGCCGGCAAGGTGAATCCCGATTTACCGCCCAGGCTGGAAGAGATCATCAGCAAGGCCCTGGAGAAGGACAGGGACGTACGCTGCCAGTCAGCGGGCGAGCTGCGGGCAGACCTGAAGCGGTTGAAACGCGATGCGGAGTCCAGTTCACGTGTATCCACACTGCCCCAGGTTCCACCGCACCGGAGGACGTGGCTGCTTGTTTCGGCGGTTTTGGCGGCAATCATCGTGAGCGGAATTATTCTTGGGCTGAAATTTCGCCGCAGTCAACAGAGCGCTGCCATTGACTCTATCGCCGTCTTGCCCTTCCTTAACGCGAGCTCGGATTCGAACGCCGAGTATCTAAGCGACGGCATCACCGAAGGACTGATACACACACTCTCCCGAGTGCCCCAGTTGCGGGTCATGGCGCGCGCCACGGTATTTCATTACAAGGGACAGCAGGCCGATCCTCAGAAGGTTGGACACGACTTGAACGTGCGCGCCGTGCTTACCGGAACGGTTGCGCAGCGAGGTGACAGTCTTCACATCGACACGGCACTGGTAGATGTGCGCGACGGCTCGGAGTTGTGGGGGGAAGGCTATGACCGCAAGCTGTCAGATATCCAGAGTCTACAACAGGATATTGCGCGAGACATTTCCGGCAAGCTGCAGCTGCGGCTCTCTTCCCAACTGAAGAACATCGAGGAGAAGATTTCAGCCCAGGATTCAGAAGCCTACTTGCTCTACCTTCGTGGTCGTTATTACCTAGACAAACAGACGATCAACGACGTTCGCACGAGCATCGACTACTTCCAGCAGGCGCTTTCCAGAAACCCAAATTTTGCTCGAGCCTACGCCGGATTAGCGGACGCTTACATCAGTTTGGGTCAGCCCTGGGACGGGGGTCTTCCTCCAAGACAAGCTCTACAGGAGGCGAAGAATGCCGCCGAAAATGCGCTACGACTATCGGGCGACGTGAGCGAAGCGCACGTGTCCCTGGGCCACGTGTTACTGCTCCATGATTGGGACTGGCGGCGCGCGGAAGAGGAATACCAGCGTGCCATTGCGCTGGATCCCAATTCCGCACAGGCCCACGCTTGGTACGCGGAGCTGTTGCAGGTTCAAGGCCGCACGGAAGAGGCCGTGCGCGAGACGAAAAAAGCAGCGCAACTGGACCCTTTGAATCTGCAAAGCGCTGTAGGTTGGCCCCTCTATACGTCACACCAATACGACGAGGCCGAGAAAGTATTCCGTCGCTACTCCATTCACCTTGGCCTTGGCTGGGTCTATATAGCCAGAGGGCAATACCCTCAGGCGATCACCGAGCTGCTAGCCGAAGAAAACTACCGGGGGCGCTCGGATGGTGTACTGGCAAGTCTAGGTGAAGCGTATGCGCGGCAGGGCAAAAGGCAGGAAGCGCAAAATTTGCTGGAGGAACTCAAGCAAAGGTCGAAAACTAGGTATGTGTCTCCGTACCTCATCGCGTCGATATTCTCAGGACTGGGTGACCAGGAACGTACGCTCTCCGCGTTAGAACAAGCCTACGAAGAACATGATGAATGGACGATCTACCTGAAAGTTGACCCGAGTTTCGATCAATTTCGTTCCTCGCCGCGCTTTCAGGCATTGCTTCGCGGCATAGGACTGTCTGATTGAGGAAACAACGCAAAGCTTCCCCGCCCGTCGTTCTCCTTTTGAAACGATACTATTCGCAACTGATGACATAACGACGTCGGCCTCGCGACGACCCGAGTAGACTTTACGGTTCCAACCAAAAAGGCTCGGGACGAAGGAGGCCGACCTCGTTATGTCATCAGCTATCGCGTAAGCCTCAGACCCAAGCGGTCGGGCAGACCTGTCCCCGCGACGAACACCGGTCTTACCGAGCGGCAGTCCCCAGAGTTACTAAGCAGCGGCAGAGGTCTTCACACTTTTGGCGGCTTTTTCGACAAGAGCAGCGACAACCTCGGGCTGCGACACGTAGATCGCATGGCTGCCCTTGACCTCAACGACCGTGGAGCCAGCCCGCTTGGACATGGAACGCTGGGCATCAGGTGGAATCATCTTGTCATCGGTAACGATCAGGTACCAACTCGGCTTGGCTTTCCACGCCGGTTCACTGATCTTGCCGTTGAGAGCCTCCACGCCCCATGGGACCTGGGAGTCGGCCATGAACGCGGCTTTTTCTGCGTTCACGTCGGCAGCGAAGGAGGCGGGGAACTTCGCTCTGTCGAGGAACAAATAGCCGTCTTGCGGCGGCAGTATCGGCGGTACGGGTGCGCCGGGCGGTGGATTCTGGATCAGCGTGGCCACGGACTCGCCCTTGTCCGGAGCAAAAGCGGTGATATAAACGAGTGCCGCAACCTTGGGATCGTTTCCGGCTTCAGTGATTACTGCTCCCCCGTAGGAGTGGCCGACGAGAATTGCCGGTCCGTCCTGCGCTGCAAGAATGCGCTTGGTAGCCGCCACGTCGTCCTTCAACGATATCGTAGGGTTCTGGACGATGCTGACGTTATAGCCGTCCTTCTTCAAGATACTGTAGACACCTTCCCAGCCAGAGCCGTCTGCAAAACCTCCATGAACCAGAACGATGTTCTTCATGGGTCATTCTCCCTTCTTGAAAAGATTTGTGGCTGTTTCCTGTGAACTGGTGACTAGGATTCCCTGAGGTTTCCCGTGGGTAGGACTGAAGTGTAGAAGTGGTTGCTCTCCCTGTCAACTCGACCTCCTTGGTCGTTGCTGGCGAAACATCGCCATTGCGCGTTTTGACCTCAAGAAAGGCGAACAGACAGCGCAAGCTTGTGCTAAGGCCTGGTTACAACAGTTGTCCGTTACCCGAACTCACGCTTGGAACAAGGAACTCGTAAACGGTGTCTAATCCAGCGGATGAAGAAGCGAATAGGGATCATGCTGGCGATCATTCTGGTTGCCGCTGGCCTTGTCCTTTATCGCCTCTGTGACGGATGGACAATCATTGAAATGGCCGCGAGACTTCACTTACAGTGGGGTGGCACCAATTGCGGCCATGTGACCAATTCGCGGTACCACGGCGAGACGACAAGGGCTGATGCTGCAATTACGTGTGCTCAAACCGCCTATGAATATCGTCAACCCTTCAAGGTGATCTTTACGGGTTATGGCACCGATGAGGAGATCTCCAATACGTTAGTGGCCAACTCAGAAGGGAGAGCAATCGAAGTCTTCTACGCAACGGGAATGGTCACGAATGGATATAGGCTGCTGAGGCATCGCTGTGATCTGCCAACTCACTTGGTAATAGAGAAAGACTCGCCCTACGGATTTCCTCGACTTCACTGCGCGGAATGGCCTCCCAAGAACTTGGACAAGGACTTTCTCCTCTGGTAAAAAGCCTCGCCCTCTGCCCAGCTATTGTTAAATCGCCATTTCGCTCATTGACGATTATTGAGGGCTAAATCCTGCCCTCGCCAGCTACAAGCAATGGGTACTGTAAGTTTTGACAGTTGCCTGATTCGCCAGCACGCCTCTAAGCTACGCCCCTCACGGTTGTTAACCTTTCACTCTTGAGGCCCTCGTCAAAACCCCTTTTTGGCGAGGGTTTTTGGCAGTTGTTGAAAAATCGCGATTTCGCTCATTGGCTGGATCGTGAGTAACCTCGCTTCTCATGATCGAAATGAAGCGTAGAATCCTACACGATGGAGCCACTTGAGAATATCTACGCGGTTCTAGGCTGCATACTGATTTTTCTCCTCGTACTATCACTGCTCGCCGCCGCGTTCCTGCCGAAGGAGAACCGACAAAAGGTACTACGTAGGCTTCGCCGCCTGCAATTCTAGACGGTTGTTGGCGGCGAAACATCGCCGTATCACTCGTCGACGGGTCAATTTACGCTATGGCCTGGTTACATCATTTGTCACCACGTGCTCTGCACCAGAGGCTTTGGTCCTGCTCTCCGCTGAAAGGACGGACTACTTGAGTGCGCAGCCTATTGGGGGAAGTTCATGCGGCGCATCAACGCCTGAAAGCGTGGTTCGGCGCGCAACCAATCCAATCCCGGATAGGAGTTCGCAAACACCATCCATTGGTCGTGTTCTTCATAGGCTCGTTCAAGCCACGATATTGCTTGGTCGCTTTGGGCGAGGCCGACGTAGGCTTCGGCGAAGAAGAAGCCGGACACATATCGGTGCCGGGCTGTCTCTCTCAATTCTTTGATTAGCGCCTCTGCCTCTTCGTTTCTTCCTTGCAGCCCATAGATACTGGCTGAGACAGCGAGGGAATACGGATCTCGCGACTGAGATGGGTGAGTGGCAATCCACATTTTGTCAGCGGCAATGGCCTCTGGATACATCCCCTTCTCTCTGTAGACGTGTATCAGGCCACCCTCGTCCCCCAAGCTCTCGAACTGGTTCAAGGCGAGATCGTATTGACGCGATGCATAGGTTACCCATGCTTCTGTTTCTTTGACGGCGATGTTGAGGGGGTCTAATTCATCTGCGTAATGCATGTGAACCAGCGCCTCATCGTTCCGTCCCAAGGCCTGAACGAATCGCCCGTACTCCAAATGGGCGTTTACGTAATTAGTATTGAGCTTCAGGGCGAGCTTGTACTCTTTTTCCGCTTCAGTCCAGTTCCAATCGTATTGCAGAGTTTGAGCCAGAGAAAAATGAGCTTCCGGAAGGGACGGATCCAGCTTCAGTGCCGTGGTGGCCGCCTCTTTAGCCTCCGACAGGGTCTCCTTCGGGGAATGACCTCCCCAAACAGGGTTCCCCAACTGGATATGGGCATCGGCGAGTCCCGCATATGCCGGGGCATAAACCGGGTCCTTGTCGATGGACGATTTGAAATATGCAATCGCTGTCTGAATGTCCTGGTCAGTGTATTCCCTTTTCCTCGCAAGTTTGGAAAGGCTGCCCAGACCGCCAGCCAATACGGAGCGGCCGCGAAGATAATCGGCGTAGGCCTCGGGGCTAACAGATCGAGCGCGGGACAACCGAGCACGCTCTTGCGAGGTCAACTCGACCTGTATTTCATCCGCGACGCCGCGTGCAATGTCATCCTCTACGCTCAAAACATCACGAGCGTTGCGATCATATTCATGGGCCCAGAGTTGACGCTCCGGCGAAGCTTGCGCCAGATGGACGGTTACCCTCACCCGGTCTTCCGAGCGTGCGACAGCTCCTTCTAATACTGCATCCACATTCAATTCTCGCGCGATCTCTGGCAGCGACTTCTTGCTGCCTTTGTATTCCATTACTGATTGTCGGGAGATCACGCGGGGGCCACTGATCTTCCCAAGTTCTGTGATCAGGGCTTCGGTCATGCCATCAGCGAAGAACTCCTGTTCCGGATCTCCGGAGAGGTTTTTCAAAGGCAGTACGGCCAGGGATCTGATAGCCGGCTGATTTGTGCCGTTGGCGCCGCCTCTGCGGATCAGCATCCGGGCCACGGTGAACAGAACCAGCACCGCCACCACGCCCAGCAGCACCCTTACCCGAACGGAGACAACTCTCTCTTCTTTATACAAAACGTGAGGAACCGGAGCTGCCGGAGGTATTGATGGAAGCGTCGGCACCTGGCGGTTGGAATGTCCGTTGCCGGAGACTACCGGAGCGGCAAAGCGATAGCCCTTCCCCACCACAGTCTCTACGAAGCGAGGCTTCTCCGGATCGTCGCGCAGCACCGTACGGACCTTGCGGATAGCCGTGTTGATGCCGTTATCGACATCGAGGAAGACGTCTTTGCCCCAAAGCCGCTCGACGATTTCCTCCCGGGACACCAGCTCCCCGCGCCGCTCGATTAACAGAATGAGCAACTCCATGGGGAGTTTTTCCAGGCGCAGCACACGCTCGCCCCGTTGCAGCCGATAACTGGACTGGTCGAGTGTGAAATCGCCGAAATGGAATTCTTGGGCCGTAAGTCCCCCACAGTCCTTTCGAGGTAGGTCGCTGAGATGATGCCGCAACATCCGCTAAGAAGCAACCACATCAGCAACTTGGGGATACATCAGAACTTCATATCGCCTACAGACAGTCTCCATTGCATGTCCTGACGCAATCGACGATAAACGCAATCCACAAGACTCAACCGACTCACCTTCCCCCGAACTCAACGAGAAAGAGGAGGTCATATGCGACGAAGACTAACTTGGTTGGCAGTGATGACTGCCGCGATCGTGCTCACAGGTCTTTTTCATGGAGGCTCCGCCTTGGCGACACCGGGCCAGGGATTCACGAGTACACCGGTCGCCCAGGGCCAGTTCGATGCATTCAATGTCTTTAACCAATTCGTTCAGCCAAGCTCGGGGAAGGGAGAGCACGAGGATGCCCAGGTCTGGCTGTCGTCCCAGAGAACGAAGGGACTGTCTGACGGGGCTGTCCTGAGCAATGTCTGGCTGCCGGGAGGGACCACAGGCTGGCACACGCATCCTGGTCATACGCTCATCTTTGTCACGGCAGGAGCGGTGACGCAGTATCAAGCGGACGATCCCAGCTGCACGCCGCACGTGTACTCAGCAGGGATGTCGTTTGTTGACCACGGTGGCCAACACGTGCACATCGTCCGAAACGAGGGCACCGTCGTGGCACAAGCCATCGCTATCCGGCTCGTTCCAGCAGGTCAGGCGGCTCGGATTGATGCCCCGGACCCTGGGAACTGCCATTTCTGACGAGGACGACCTGATTCTGCACCGCGCGAGTGATCTGCTGGACGCGCTCCCATCGCAGCGCGTCCGGAACTCGCACACCCCACGATGTGAATGGATGGTCGGCCAACCTGAAGCTATCGGAGCGCCACCCGGCAAGAAATCCCCCTCAAGTTGGTGAAAAATCGCGATTGCGGTGCGCCGGGATAAACCGGCATGAAGGTGTTGTCCAGCGAAGACTGGCACATTCAGTGGGAAGCAGACCCATCAGGGTAAAAGTCAGGACCCTGTAGCTTGGATAGTCAGGAGGAAGGAAAACCGAATCCTGAAAACCTATCGACGAAGCCATCGAAAGGATGGTGAGCGAGTCATCGGGCCGCAACGAGTGAATGCACACGTAGCCTCGAAACGGCATTCCAGGGGCCGAGCCTTTCTTCATGAGGCGAAGGCAACATGGCTCGTCGCAAACTGACCGAAGCGGCGAGGCACTCTGGCGGGGTTGCAGCAGCAGCACGATGGCAAGGATGTGCTAAGCAACTGGAGAAGCCCTCCTCGCCCCGTCGCGAAATCGGCGGAAAAAGGAAACCGTATAACCGGTGACACCGGGAAGTCGGTGGAAGGGCGAAAGGGTGGCGGAGAGGTCCGCAGTAGCGACGAAGTCCGGTAATGCGGATGGAGCGAAGGGACCTTGCTGTTTGTAACGACTCTAACAACATGGAAGGCAGGGGTGAAATGACAAAGGCACCCATCAAGCTGCAAGACCTGAGAAGGAGTCTATACGTCAAGGCGAAGGCTGAACCTGCCTGGCGTTTCTGGGGGCTGTACGTCCATATCTGCAAGATGGAAACACTCCACGAAGGCTACCGAATGGCGAAAAGTAACAACGGGGCTCCCGGAATTGACGGGTCACGTTCGACGCCATCGAAGAAAGCGGCGAAGAGAGTTTCTTGAGGCAGATCAGGGATGAACTAGTCACACACACGTATCGGCCCATGCGAGCACGGAGAAAGGAGATTCCGAAGGATGGGGGAAAAGTCCGCGTCCTGTCGATCCCTGCTATCCGTGATCGCGTGGTTCAGGGGGCAATGAAGCTTATCCTGGAGCCGATCTTCGAAGCTGATTTCCAATCGGGGTCGTATGGATACCGGCCGAAACGGACAGCGCATCAAGCGGTGAACCGAGTAGCCCAAGCCATCGTCGAAGAGAAGACACGAATCATCGATATCGACCTGAGCGCTTACTTTGATAACGTCCAACACTATCTACTGTTGGAAAAGGTGGCGAGGCGGGTACAAGATGACGAGGTCATGCAGTTACTCAAGACAATGCTGACGGCAACTGGGAAAAAGGGAGTTCCGCAAGGCGGTGTAATATCGCCGTTGCTCAGTAACGTCTACCTTAACGAGGTGGACCGAATGCTGGAAAAGGCGATTACCACCACGCGACGCGGTCAGTACACTCACGTCCAATATGCACGATTCGCGGACGATCTGGTGATACTGGTTGACTCTCACCCGCGACATGACTGGCTGGTGTGGGCGGTGGAAATGCGACTGCGAGAGGAATTAGCCAAACTCCGAGTAACAATCAACGAAGAGAAAAGCCGGATGGTAGACCTATCGAAGGGAGAGAAGTTTTCTTTCCTGGGCTTTGAGTTCCGCCGCATTTTGAGCCGTAACCAGAAGTGGCGAGCCTACTTCGCGCCCAAGCTCAAGAAACGGACGGCGCTGTTGGCAAAACTCAGGGAGATCTTCCGACGATTTGACAGCCAACCCGTAGGCAGAGTGATCGAACTGATCAATCCGATCCTGCGAGGCTGGGTGAACTACTTTGCAGTGGGACACTCGAGCCGGTGCTTTTCGATGATCGAAGATTGGGTGGAGAAGAAGATTCGGCGACACCTGATGCGTGTCCGGCAACGCAAAGGATTCGGCTGGAAGAGGTGGAGTAGCCAATGGCTCTACGAGACGCTCGGGTTATTCCATGAATACCGAGTGCAGCGTGGGAGGTCCGTGGCGAAAGCTCTTCCAGCTTGAAGCAGCTGCATAACCTGGGACCAGAAGCAAACAGGAAAGCCCAGTGCGGGAAATCCGCCCGCTGGGTTTGATGAGGCGGGGGCTGGAAACCAACTTACGGTTTGGCTAATGAGGCACTCTCAAAGGAAACGGGGAGCAACAGCTAGGCTGAACCTACGGAGCATGGCGCCAGTCCTCGACCCTACCAGAGAATGCAAAATTCTTACTAGAAAGGACTAGCGATCCACTCGGCCCCGAGTCTTGCGCTGATACCGCGAGGAACTCAGTGAAGCGTAGACAGGGGTATAGGCGGGGTGGGCGATTGAGCTGCGAAAACTTACAACCCGGACGCCGACGCAGTAAAAATGTGCGGAAGGCAATATGAACAGAGGCGATAGCGCGAGTCCCTGCTCAGTCCGGCGCAGTCGAAGACCCCAGGCACGCCTAGAAACTTCATGCACGAGAACCGGGAGACCTCGGAGATGCCTGCGGCGAACGTCTGCCGCAGGACGGCGGGAGAAGGCTCAGGCCATACGGCCCGCGTGTACGTCTCCGAGGAGTCACACAGCGGCATAGTACCGATGAATCATTCGAACAAAGACGGAACATCGTTGGCGGAGAGTGAGGAGGGAAGGCTGCTGATCAAGGAGAACACTTT
>Ga0137418_10007037_pt1 | contig 10343 bp, 14 predicted proteins | sample CZODoug3_1_2_16f_FD_122242 | JGI IMG/M metagenome (GOLD analysis project Ga0137418, IMG submission 122242) | Vadose zone soil fungal communities from Angelo Coast Range Reserve, California, USA - CZODoug3_1_2_16fungal (Hybrid Assembly) | ecosystem: Environmental > Terrestrial > Soil > Vadose... | reverse complement strand
ACCCTGCGCCGTCGACACCGGATTGCGGACAAATCCGTAACGGCCGCCTTCCCAGGGCGTCGATTTTTCGCCGTGAAAATCGCGCTCAATATATTGATAAAAATCCGGGCCGCCCCCGCGAAAAAGCGCATCGTTATCCGTCGGCAGGCTGATTTCGATTTTCGAGTTTTGTGCGAGCAACGGACTGGAAAACACACTTACGGCCAGCCCGATCGCCAGCACCCGCCACGTCATTTGCGTTTTTTCGCGTCGATTTGCCGCCACGTTTTTTGCATTGATGCGATATCGGCAGCGCTTAGACCCGAAGCAATAAAAATCTGACCATCGGAAACGCGTCGATCAACCAGCAGCTCGGTAATAACCCGGCCATTAACAAAAATCAGGAGTGTGCCGCCGCGGCGTTCAACACTAAGAGTATCGAGGGCGAGGCGGCCGTGATCGTCGAGTTGCAGCAAAGCGCCGAAACTTCCATCGCTCGCCGTATAGGGCCGATAGGCGGAAACGTCGTGCTCGGAAATTGCGGGGATTTTTTCGATAAAAATGTTTTTTCCGGAGATCGGCGTGGTCACAGGAGTGGCAAACACGCTCCCATCGTTTTCATTTCCCTGGGCATGGACCCGCACCGTACAACGTTTCGATTTGGCTGACGCGAACGGTGCCGCCAAAATCAGGAATAATCCCATCGCCAACACGCGAGTCATGCGCGATTGATAAAGGGTTTGACACGTTTTGCAACGTTTGTTGAAACACCCGCACATGAAATGGATCCTCGGGATAATGATCGCGCTTTTTGCGGTATCGAACGCGACGGCGCAGGCGCCGTCACCCCCCGAGCGAGGTTTCCTCAATCGCATGTTCCATCCTTTCGCTTCCGCGAAAAACAAAGCGCCTAAATATCAGGATTCACGTTTGCGCGGTTTGCTGTTGGAAGTGCAAGTCCCGACGGAACCGATCCGGCTTTCGGAAGTGCGCCAGCTGCGGGTCCAGGCGATATTGAGGAATATTGGCATTTCTCCGGTTTCGCTTGATTTCCCAACCTCGCAACGAATCGATATTCATTTGCTTAATTCTGCCGGCGAGGTCTTGACTCGATGGTCGGAGAACCGCGCTTTCACCGAGGAAATCGCCAATCTCACGATCAATCCACGCGAACAAATCGTTTACAACGAAACGATCGCCACCCGCGAATTGCAGCCCGGTCGGGTTTACAGTGTCGAAGTTTTCTTCCCCAAATATCCGGAACTGCGTGCCCGGCAGAAGTTCATGACCGCGCCATAGCGCGGCAGGTGAAGAGCAATCGGTAGCGGAGTGATAGAGTAAGGAATTGAACAACACTTCCAGCCCTCCAGTTCTATTCTCCGATTACCACAGTCATCCACAGGGCCACCGGGTCCAGCGCTACACTCAGGCGCTTTTGCAGCCGTGGATCGATTCGGCGCGGGCCAAAGGGATCCTCGATATCGCTTTTACTGATCACGATCGTTATCATGGCGGCGTCGATTTCGACGAACTCGATCGTCTACGTGAAAAAAATCCCGACGTAAAAATTCGCGCCGGGATCGAGCTTGATAACGATCCGGAAACGAGCGGGGCCGGAAGAAAATGGGTCGAACAAAATTGGAAGCGGCTCGATTTCGTCCTCGGTTCCGTCCACTACCTCAACCGGGCTGATCAGATGTTCGATAGTGTGCCCGATGGCGCGCAACAGTTCACCGGGCGCGATATCGATGACGTTTATTCGGATTATTTTCGACGGGTCCGCGAAATGGCGGCGAGCGGACTGGTCGATTGCCTGGCGCACCTCGATTTAGTGAAAATCCACGGACACCGTCCGCGCGCGCCGGTGACTGAATTGGTTGAGGAAACGCTGGAGCTGATTCGGACACACAATCTCGCCATCGAGTTATCGACCGCCGGCTGGCGCAAACCGGTGAACGAACTTTATCCGTCGGATGAGATTATTCTTCTCGCGATGGAGAAGAAGATTCCCTTTACCATCGCGTCGGACGCGCATTCATGGGCGCAGCTGGGAGAAAATTACGAACGCCTCGCGGAGAAAATAAGCGCGTTCGGAATTCGTGAAGTGTGCGTTTACGAGAAACACAAGCGGATCGTTCGTCGGTTGTAGCTCGGAACCGGGCCTCTGGCCGGTGCGCCCAGCGGACATTTTGTCCGCTGCTTCTCGTTGTCATACGAGGATCGGATTAATAATGCCGCGGAGTGGAACTCGGCTGGGTGCACAGACTGAAAGTCTGTGCGCCTACAGTCCCAACCCCGGCGCACCCATTCCACCTGTAATCTTTGACATCTCCGAGCTGGCGATCGCTTTTCCCTGCTCGATCGCCTGCGTGACCCCGCTCAGCACCGCTTCTTCCAGAAATTCCACATCCTCGGGATCGACAATCTCCTTCGCGATTTTGATTGAAATCACATCACCCGCGCCATTGGCAACAACCGTAATTTTTCCACCAGCGGCTTGCACTTCAACGGTCTTCTCCGCCAGCTCCGCCTGCGCCTGTGCCATTTTCTCCTGCATCTTCTGCGCCTGTTTCATTAACTTGTTGAGATTCATCGCGTACTCCTGGCTTAAGTTTTGATTTCGCCCTTAAACATTTCCAGCGCTTCGCGCACAATCGCCGGCGCGTTCTTCGATTTTGCGGCAGGTGTCTTGGCCGGCAAATTGTCTTTCAACGAAAACTTCAGCGCCCATTCGCGGCCGCTGATTTCCTTCAGCAATGCTTCCAGAAACTCGCGATTGGCGCGGGAGGACAAATGTTCCATCACCATTCGTTGCTCGGTGGGAAAACCGAGCTCGAAATTCCGTCCGCTCGCACCAAGGGGGTGCGCTTCTTCAATCCAGCTTTTGATAAACGGACGGCGCGTTTTAATTTGAGCAACGACCTTGCTCCAAATCTCGTTAACATCGGTCACTGAATCATTCGCTTTGTAGCCGGCGTCGCTGGCGCCGGTACCGCGGTCAGCGACCGCGGCTACAGCATCCTTTCCTGAGCGCTTGGCCGGCGGAGCTACGGGGTTGCCGTCGCGTAACGCATTCAAATTCTCGATCACTTGATCGAGCGTCGTCTGGTCGAGGGTTTGGATCGCCCGAATGACTGCAACCTCGAAATGCAACTTTTTATTCGGCGCCCATTTCATCCGCCCTTCGGCCGTGGCGAATTGATCGATTAATTCCAGCACGCGATCGGTCTCCAACAGCGGCGCTTGTTCTGCAAACGTGGCCCGAGTTTCGGCACTGGCTTCGTCACTGAGCGCGTCCGGCTTCACTTTGAAAACGAGCAGATCGCGCAGATACGCAATCGTGTCCGACATCAATTTCATCATGTCCTTGCCGGCCTCACATTGCTCGTGCAACAACGCCAGCGCGTCCGCGGTTTCGCCCCGCAAAATCCTGCCGAGAAAATCCGCCACCATCTGTTGGCTGGTGAATCCGAAAACATTCAGGACATCGGCTTCAGCAATTTTTTCTCCGCAGAATGCCACCAGTTGATCGAGCATCGATTCCGCATCGCGCATTCCCCCTTCGGCACCGCGGGCAATGGCGTGCGCCGCCGCCCCCTCCAGCGTCAGTTTCTCCTTCGTCGCGATCGATTGCAGTTGTTGTGCAATCAGATTCGTTGCGATGCGGTGCAGATCGAACCGCTGGCATCGGGATAAGATCGTGATCGGCAATTTTTCCGGCTCGGTCGTGGCCAGACAGAAAATGACGTGTTTGGGCGGCTCTTCCAGCGTCTTGAGCAACGCATTGGCCGCTTCCTTCGTCAGCATGTGCACCTCGTCGATGATGTAAATTTTGAAGCGCCCCTTCGCCGGCGCGTAACGGACGTTGTCGCGCAACTCCCGGACGTCATCGATCCCGCGGTTGCTCGCTGCGTCCAGCTCAATGACATCGAGGCTGTTTCCGCCGGCGATCTCCCGGCAATTGTCGCATTTGCCACATGGCGTCACTGTCGGCCCGTGGATGCAATTGAGCGCTTTTGCCAGGATGCGTGCCGTCGAGGTTTTCCCTGTCCCGCGCGGCCCGACAAAAAGGTAGGCGTGGGCCAGGCGATTCTGCTCGACCGCATTCTTGAGTGTGCGGGTGACGTGGGTCTGCCCGACGATATCGTCGAACGTCTGGGGTCGGTATTTGCGGGCGAAAACCTCGTAGCTCACCCGAAAACTTTACCGTTTCTGGCATCGCGCGAAAGATGAAAGTCTGTCATTATCGCGGCATGAAGCGTTTTCCCCTGTTCATCGCTCTTCCGCTCTTCGCTGTCACGATGAGCGCGCAGTCCCCAACTCCCTCGGATGGACGTGACATCAAGTTCGAGGATCCGTTGCTCGATAAAATGGTCGGCAACTGGCGTGTCGTTCGAAAATTAGGCGACGGCCGCACCGCCGAGAACACCGTGCGCGTTGGCTGGGTGCTCAATCATCAATTCCTCGAGTTGCATTATCTCGATGTCGCGACGCCGCCGCAATACGAAGCGATGGCCTTTATCGGGTTCGATCGCAAAATGTCCCGCTACGTTTTGCATTGGCTCGATGTCTTTGGTGGCCGCGCCTCGGCAGTAATCGGTTACGGTACCCTCGACGAAGCTGCCCACTCCATCTATTTCACCTTCAATAACCCTGACGGCCAGTTCATGAATGCCTACGCCTTCGATCCGGCAACCAAGAACTGGACCTCCGTCATGCGGCAAAAAAGCAAAGGCCCCTGGTCGCTCTTCGCCGAGGATAAGTTCACTCCCCTCGCATCGAAACCTTGATTGGGATCTTTATCCGTGTGTCCTAAACGGTGCGAGCTGCGCCGACCGTTAGTATGTAACGTATAGGACATAATCAATGAGTGACATTCTGCGGTCGCCTTTTCGTCTCCTCCTTTCACTACTGCTCGTGTTCGACGCCTCCGCGCGCGAGCCCATCCCGGCGCCAACAAAAACCGTTCGTGCCCGTGATCTCGGCATCCCATTCGATGGCACCCCGGGAAAATTCAATGCCATTACTGACGTCCCTGGAGTCGAAGTTGGCTACACCACTCTTATCAGCGGGGAGGGTAAGCTCGAAGTCGGCAAAGGTCCGGTGCGAACTGGTGTGACGGCAATTCTACCGCGTGGTCGCGATGCCATGAACGATCCCGTCTTCGCCGGCTATTTCTCGTTAAATGGCAACGGTGAAATGACCGGTACTGCCTGGGTGGAGGAGAGCGGATTTCTGGAAGGCCCGATCGTGCTGACCAACACCCACAGCGTCGGAGTCGCGCGCGACGCCGTGATTGCCTGGCGTCTCGCTCACGGCGGCCCGGACGCGGAAGGTTTCGCCTGGAGTCTCCCCGTGGTGGCCGAGACTTGGGACGGCTGGCTCAACGACGTCGATGGTTTTCACGTTAAACCGGAACACGTCGCCCACGCGATCGAGAGTGCGCACAGCGGGGCGATCGATGAGGGGAGCGTCGGCGGCGGTACCGGCATGATTTGCTACGAATTCAAAGGCGGCACCGGCACCGCTTCGCGAATAGTCCCTGTCGCCGCGGTTGCCGGCCGCGGTTCTTCCGAAACAAAACAGTTTGCCCTAGGCGTTCTGGTTCAGGCCAACTGCGGCCGTCGTCCACAGCTAACGATTCGCGGACTAGAAGTCGGGAAGAAAATTCCCGGCTCCGTTTACAAACAGGAAACCGGTTCCATTATTATCGTGGTTGCGACAGATGCGCCTCTCCTCCCGCATCAACTGAAACGTTTGGCCCGCCGTGCTTCTCTTGGTCTAGCCCGCACCGGCAGCGTTTCCGGTAACGGCTCGGGCGATCTGTTCATCGCCTTCTCCACCGCCAACCCGCATGCCGCCGACGCCAAACCCCCGATTCGCACCATCGAAACCATGCCGAACGATCTGATGGACCCGCTTTTCACCGCCACGGTCGAAGCGACCGAAGAAGCCATCATCAACGCTCTGGTCGATAACCACGACATGATCGGTCGCGACAACCATAAGGTAGAAGCTTTACCCCGCGAACGGCTGCAACAGTTGCTGAAGGAATACAATCGCTCGCGCTAACCTGTCTAAACGTAGAGATTGCAGCGGGAAGTGGTAGTTTACGGCGCAGATTGAGATGAAGAGTGCGCTAATATGCCTGACGTTCTGCCTTGTCTGCGCGAGTGCGCCTGCGGCGGAGAAGGTTGCTCTTATCAAAATCAACGGAGCAATTGGTCCGGCAACGGCGAGCTATATTGCGCGAAGTATCGATGAAGCGCGGACGCAGAACGCACAATGCCTGGTCATTCAACTCAACACGCCGGGCGGCTTGCTCGATTCAACGCAGACAATCGTGCAGGATTTCTTGGGTTCCACGGTGCCAGTGGTGGTTTATGTCTCGCCGACAGGTGCAACCGCGACCAGCGCCGGTTGCTTCATTGCCCTTGCCGCAAACGTGGCGGCAATGGCGCCAGCCACGACAATTGGTGCAGCGCATCCGGTGATGCTAGGCGGTATCCCCAGTGGCCAGGAACAAAAGCCCGACGACACGATGAAACAGAAGCTCGAGAACTTTTCGGTGAGCTATATCGAGACAATCGCCGCCAAGCGCCATCGCAATGTCGATTGGGCGAAATCCGCCGTGCGCGAAAGTGCATCGATCACCGCGGAGAAAGCGCTCGAATTAAGAGTGATCGATTTAATCGCCGCGGATATGCCTGAGTTACTAAAGCGATTGAACGGACGCGCCGTAGATGGCAAGGCGCTGAATACCGCCACGGCAGAGATCGCGGAGATCAAAATGTCCCCATCCGAGCGCGTCTTTCAACAGCTCTGGCGGCCTGAGGTCATGTTTATTCTCATGCTCATCGCCATCTACGGAATTATCGGTGAAATGACCACGCCCGGCGCGATTCTGCCCGGCGTGGTTGGCGCGATTGCCTTGATCCTCGCGCTTTATCTGGCCGCGATCCTGCCGGTCAACGTCACCGGGGTTGTGTTGATCGCGCTGGCAATGATGCTCTTCATCTTTGATATCTACGCGCCCACGCACGGTGTCCTGACAATGGGCGGCATCATTTCGTTTCTGATCGGCTCGCTCATGCTATTCAACCGCGCCGACCCGCTCTTTCGTTTATCCTTGAGTTACATTATTCCGGCAACGCTTATGACGGCGGCATTCTTTGCTTTCGTTATCGGAAAAGGCTTGCGCGCACAACGGTTGCCGGTGAAAACCGGAGTGCGAGCGATGGTTGGAAAAACAGTGACCGCATCGACTCCAATTGATTCGCAGGGCGGCAGGGTCTTCGTCGAAGGCGAGAACTGGAGCGCAGTTAGTGATACACCTGTCGAACCAGGCGAAGTAATAGAGATCGCAGAGGTGCAAGGATTAACTTTGAAAGTAAAACCAAGAAAAGGATAAAGCCATGCCATTACTCGAAGGACTGTTGAAGTTAGTTGCTTGGGTGATACCGATCTTCATTCTCGCGGCGATCATCCTGCCGCAGATGATCCGGATCTTGCGCGAATACGAGCGCGGCGTGATTTTCCGGCTCGGGAAATTACTCGGCGCCAAAGGGCCGGGACTGATTTTCCTCATTCCGATCGTCGATCGCATGGTGCGAATGGATTTGCGCGTCGTCACCATCAACGTCGAGCGACAGGAAGTGATGACGCGTGACAACGTGCCGGTCACGGTCGATGCCGTTGTCTATTTCCGCGTGGTCGATCCGCAGGCCGCCGTCGTGAAGGTGGAGAATTTTCTTAAGGCCACTTCGCTTATCGCCCAAACCACGCTGCGCAGCGTCCTCGGCCAGGCCCCACTCGATGACCTGCTGTCGCAGCGCGAAACCATCAACCAGAAGTTGCAGGAGATTATCGACCGGCAAACCGAACCGTGGGGCATCAAAGTCACGGCGGTCGAGGTGAAGGATGTAGCGTTGCCGGACACGATGAAGCGCGCCATGGCCAAGCAGGCCGAGGCCGAGCGCGAACGCCGCGCTAAGGTAGTCAACGCTGAGGGCGAATTTCAGGCCGCGGAAAAAATGGTGCAAGCCGCCGCGATGATGAGCAAGGAGCCGATAGCGCTGCAGCTGCGTTTCCTGCAAACCATGCGCGAGATTTCCAGCGAGCATAACACCACGACATTTCTTCCGGTCCCGATCGATCTCTTCACGCCATTCATGAACAAAGGTGGCCCATCGAAATCGTAGCCTTCTAAATTAATGGCTCCCGCGCGGCACAACATCAGCTTTACACGCAGTCCAAACTGAAGCAGTCACAGAATGTCGATGTTTAACCGCAAGAGCGAACCCACAGCCCCAGCAAGCCAGCCGGTGAGCCCTCCTGTCGTTTCGGAGCAGCCCAACCGAACGTTGACACCGGCCCGGCCGAGCGGTCTTCTCTCGAAGGGCGTTTCGATCAAAGGGTCCGTCAAATTCCTTAACGAGTTGCTGATCGACGGTCAGGTGGAAGGCACGATCGATTCGCCTGGAAAGCTCTGTGTTGGGGAGCACGCGCAGATTACTGGCGAGATCAGGGCGAAATCGGTGAAGGTGCGAGGGACGGTTGAGGGCAATATTTTCGCAACTGAACGCTGCGAACTCGAAGCGGGGTGCACCTTGCGCGGTGACATCGAAGCGCCGCGACTCGTGGTTGATGAGAATGCGACATTTCTCGGCAGTGCGAAAGTCGCGACGGCGAAGTAACCAATCCTGATTGGTTTTTACGGCGGATTACGCGGATCTCCACAGATTACTGACTTTGGAGCGCTACCTCACCCTACTTCAGTATTACCTCGCGCATCGTTTTGGTGCCGAGAATTTCGCGGACGTCTAGACGCTTCACGGCCAACTGGCGTTGCGCATCCTGGCCACCCATGACCTTGGCCATGATCGGCTCGGTCTTTTCGCGTAAACCATCGAATGCGGCCATGTTTTTGTATTCCACCATAAGTAGAATATTGAAATCGTTTCGATCGGAGGCATCACCGATCAGCACCTTGTAGTCCATGATTAGCCCTTGCTTCTTTTCTTCTTCCATCGTGCCCTTGAAGGTTTGTGCGACGCTTCTGAGATAATCGTCGTCCAATCCGGGCTTCGTTTTCACAAGGCTGATGTTCCAAACGGAATGTTCCGTGTAGGGAACGGTGGAGGGCGCGTTCGGGCTGGGACTTTGTGCGCCGGAAAAACCGGCAATGACGCAAAAGGCGGTAATTAAGATGGCAACTTTGAGTTTCATGTTTTCCTTTCGGTTATGGATTTGTTCGCAATCCACCTCGCGAGGCGAGCTGGCGCTGCCTGAGGAGTGTGGGACCGGATCGTAAACGAAGACGAGGAAAATCCGCTAGGTATTTTCCAGCTCGTCGAGTAGTTGTTGTTTTAAATGCCGGCGGGCGGATTTCTTGATGGCACGTCGCTCGGCCGCGACCGCCTCCTTCTCTGCCTGTCGTTCTTTTCGGGTGCGACTGTCAACGTGACCTGCCAGATGCAAAACCCTTGGCCGTTGCGCGCCTACCTTTCGCTCATTCGGTTTCGCGTATGGATTCATCTATCTAACTCATCGCTTCGCTGTAGCTGGGACTGGTGATCCCGGTCCGCGGGCAGGAACCGGCGTCTCCGACACCGGCTAGAATAGGATAAGATTTCTTGTGAAAACGAAATGCCGGATCGATTGATCCTATCATGACAACAAAATTCCATTGGCCGATTCTTCTGGCCGTGGCGCTCCTGGTGTTGACCAACATTCGTGCGCAAACAACCGAGCCAATGGCGGCGATGAGCGATGGGCCGATTTTCAAAAATGTCTCCGATCTGAAATGGGACAAGATTATTCCCGATCTCGGAGAAAACTCTCCGGAAATCTGTTTTCTGCGTGTTGATCCGAAACGCATGCTACCAGCCTGCTCATTCGCACCTCGAAAGCGATCCATGTGCGAAAACATTGGCACACCGCTAATGAGTCACACACCATGATTACCGGTAATGCCATTTTGGCATGCGAAGGCAAGCGAGCCGAGTTGACTCCGGGTGGTTTCAATTACATGCCCGCCAAAATGGTGCATGAAGCATGGCTGCCAGCGAACTCGTTAACGTTCATTACGGTTGATGGAGCGTGGGACGTGAACTGGGTCGAAGGTCCGCCGACCGCGGCGGATTTGACGAAATAAGAATGGTGGAACGTGGAAGGCGAACTTCCGCCAGCCTTCTGTAGCCGCGGTTGCTGGCCGCGGCTCTTAAAACAATGTCCGAATCACCGCAGCGAGCGACCGCGGCGACAGCGCGCCAGGTCGCGTCATCGATGAGCAAGAGGCAAAGCGCGATCGTGAGCAAATTGAAGAAGCAGTAATTACCGGTGATGGCGATCGCGAGTTGAAG
>Ga0137418_10007036_pt1 | contig 10344 bp, 7 predicted proteins | sample CZODoug3_1_2_16f_FD_122242 | JGI IMG/M metagenome (GOLD analysis project Ga0137418, IMG submission 122242) | Vadose zone soil fungal communities from Angelo Coast Range Reserve, California, USA - CZODoug3_1_2_16fungal (Hybrid Assembly) | ecosystem: Environmental > Terrestrial > Soil > Vadose... | reverse complement strand
CCATCGAAGCCCGGAATCGCGAGCGCCCGCACGATCTGGCGCATGCGGTCGGCGCGGAAGTTGAAGCAGAAGATCCCGTCGCCCGTCTTGATGCGCGGCGCGTTCGCAATCACGCGCGGCTTGATGAACTCGTCGGTCTCGCCCGCCGCGTAGGCCTGCTTGATCGCCGTGAGGGGATCGGGCGCCGGCGCGCCGACGCCCTTCACCATCGCGTCGTACGCCAGCTTGGTGCGATCCCAGCGTTTGTCGCGGTCCATCGCGTAGTAGCGGCCGACCACTGTCGAGACCGCCGCACCGCGCACATTTCGCAGCAGCTCCTCCATGAACCCGAGCCCCGATTTGGGGAGCGTATCGCGGCCGTCGAGCCAGGCGTGGATGGTGACGGGCACGCCGGCGCGCCGGCCCAATTCCACGGCGGCGAGCAGGTGCTCATCGAGGGCGTGGACGCCGCCGTCGCCGATGAGACCCATCAGGTGCAGTGTCCCGCCCGACTTGCGCACCGTGCCGCACAGATCGACGAACGCCTGGATGCGGAAGAACTCGCCCGACGCGATCGACTGCGAGATGCGCACGATGTCCTGCGCGACGACGCGGCCGGCGCCGAGGTTCAGGTGGCCGACCTCGCTGTTGCCCATCTGTCCGTCGGGGAGTCCGACGGGAAGGCCCGAGGCCTCGAGCAGCGTGCGCGGCGCGCGCTCCCAGAGGCGGTGCCACGTGGGCGTGCGCCCCAGCTCGACGGCGTTGCCCTCGCGCGCCGCGCGAAAGCCCCAGCCGTCGAGCACGATCAGGACGACCGGGGTGCGCCCGCCGCGGCTCGTTGTCATATTGAAGGGGATGCAAGTTAGCCGGATCGTTCACGCCCTACCAGTTGCGCTCGCGCTTCTCCTCCCGGGGCGGCCCGCGCCGGCGCAAGGTCCCGCTCGCTATCGCGTCGCCAACGACGGCGAATGGTTTTATCAGGAGCCCGATGGCCGGCGGCTCGCGCGCCTCGCGCGCGGCGCCATCATCGCGGGTGGCGCGACCCGGGGCACGTGGACGCAGGTGACGCTCGAGGGCTACATCTTCGCGACGTCGGTGGGGCCGAGCCCGCGCCCCGAGTTCGACCTCGCCGTCACGCACGTGCCCGATGAGAACCTCCGGTCCTCCGCGGGCGGCGCGCTCGTCGCGAAGCTCGCCGCAGGCTTCGGGCTCAAGAAGGTCGGGGAGGACGCCCGCTGGGTGCACGTCACGCGCGAGGGCTGGGTCTCGACCGCCGCGTTGGCCGTCATCCCGGATGTGACTGCAACGCGCTCGGTGTCCGACTCCGACTCCGTGTCTACCCAGGGTGTGCCGACCCCGGCGCCACGCGCCGGGGTGGACAGCACACCTACTCCCCCTCGCCAGCAACCCCAGCGCCCCACGACGCTGTACCGCGCCCCCGACGGCCCTGAAGCCGGCACCATCAGCCCCGAGACGCCGCTGCGCGTGATCGGGCGCACCGGGGAGTGGGCGCGGGTGCAGGTCGAGGGTTGGGTGAAGGCGACGGAGCTCCAGGCGGCGCCGCCGGGGGTGCAGATCGGCGTGAGCGCCGCGGAGCTGCGCGCCGAGCCGCAGCGCTACGCGGGGCAGGTGCTGCGCTGGACGGTGCAGTTCATCGCCGTGCAGAAGGCCGACGATCTACGCCCCGACATTCCCGAGGGCGCGAACTATGTACTCGCGCGCGGGCCGCTCCCCGAGCGGGGCTTTGTCTACGTGATCATTCCGGACGGGCGGCTCGGCGCCGTGCAGGCGCTCGCGCCCCTCGCCAACATCCAGGTCACCGTCAAGGTGCGCCAAGGTCGCAGCCGCTACCTCGGCAATCCGGTGGTGGACCTGATTTCGCTGGAGGCATCACCGTGAACGACGTGCTGGCGGAGCGCATTCGGCGCAAACTGGACATCCTGTCCGACGAGCAGGCGTACCAGATCCTCGACTACGTCGAGTTTCTCGAATCGAAATACGCGCAACGCGCCGCCGGGGCGCCGGCATTTCAAAAAGTCGCCGAGACCCTGGAAGACACGCTGCGCGCGGGACGCGTGCCCCTCAACATCATCCGTGGCACGATGGATACGGTGGGCAAGGCCGGGAAGTTCTTGGAAGGGCTGGCCGCGGCGGGGAAAGCCGCGGTCGAGGAAGCGAAGAAGAAGCCCGTTGAGGAATCCAAGCCCCCCGCATAACTTTCGCCATGGGAACCTTCCGTACCGACGTCGCCCTCACCTTTGACGACGTCTTGCTCGTGCCCCGTCACTCGACGGTGCATCCCCGTAACGTCTCCGTCGCCAGCCGGTTCACCCGTGCGATCTCGCTCAACATCCCGCTCGTTTCCGCCGCCATGGACACGGTGACCGAAGCCGACATGGCGATGGCGATGGCGCGCGAGGGCGGGATCGGCGTGATCCACAAGAACATGCCGATCGACCGCCAGGCGGCCGAGGTCGACCGCGTGAAGCGCAGCGAGTCGGGGATGATCATGAACCCGATCACGCTCGGCCCCGACGCCGCGTTGCGCGAAGCGCATCATTTGATGGCGCGCTTCAAGATCTCGGGCGTGCCGATCGTCGACGGCGCCGGCAAGCTGATCGGCATCATCACGAACCGCGACCTGCAATTCGAGCGTGAGCTCGACCGGCCCATCCGCGAGGCGATGACCAAGGAGAAGCTCGTCACCGCGCCCGTCGGCACCACGCTCGACGAGGCCGAGCGCATTCTCGCCAAGCACCGCATCGAGAAACTCCCCGTCGTCGACAAGCAGGGCGTCCTGAAGGGCCTGATCACCATCAAGGACATCTTCAAGCGGCGCCAGCACCCCGATGCCAACAAGGACGCGCACGGCCGGTTGCGGGTCGCGGCGGCGGTTGGCGGCACGTCCGACGCGAAGCCGCGCGCCGCGGCGCTGATCGGCGCCGGATGCGACGTGCTCGTGGTGGACTCGGCGCACGGTCACTCGAAGGGCGTCCTCGACACCGTCGCGATGCTGCGCGAGGCGTTCCCCGACACGCAGCTCGTCGCCGGGAACATCGCGACGACGGCCGGTGCCAAGGCGCTCGTGGAACGCGGCGTGGACGCCGTGAAGGTGGGCGTCGGACCCGGGTCGATCTGTACGACGCGCGTCGTCACGGGGATTGGCGTGCCGCAGGTCACCGCCATCGTCGACGCCGTGCGTGGGGCGGTGGACATTCCTGTCATCGCCGACGGCGGCATCAAGTACTCGGGCGACGTGGTGAAAGCGCTGGCGTCGGGCGCCGAGAGCGTAATGATGGGCTCGATGCTCGCCGGCACGGAGGAGAGTCCGGGCGAGTCGTTCCTGCTCGAGGGACGACGCTTCAAGGTGATTCGCGGGATGGGGAGCCTCTCCGCCATGGAGGAAGGCTCCGCCGACCGCTACTTCCAGGAGGGCGAGGTCTCGCCGCAGAAGCTGGTGCCCGAAGGCATCGAGGGGCGCGTGCCCTTCAGGGGCCCGGTGGCCGACGTCATCTTCCAGATGGTCGGCGGGTTGCGCAGCGGGATGGGGTATTGCGGCGTTTGCGACATCAAGGCCCTCAGGACCGAGACCGAATTCATCCGGATCACCACCGCCGGTCTGCGCGAATCCCATCCGCACGATGTCGTCATCACGCGGGAAGCCCCGAACTACAGCATTTAGTGGGGTTATGACGTTTGGGGCGCTCGCGCTTGCGCTAGCCTGGCCCTGAGCGCTTCATCTATAGCATGCGTGCGATTCCGCTCGCCGCCTTCCTCTGGCTCGTCGCTTCTCCTGCCGCAGCACAAACCGCCGGCGATTCGAGCGTCGCCGCCTCCGACCGCTACGTCATCGACGCCGCGAAACTGGTTCGCGAACGCGGCGTTTCCTCCATCGCCGACCTCCTGATCAGTCAGGTCCCGGGACTTTTCGTCGTGCCGGGCTCGGGGCTAACGGGGGTGGGCTCACGGATCCGCTTCGCTGGCCCGCGTGCGCTGATCGGCGATGGCGCTCCGCTGATCCTGGTCGATGGGATTCGCGTGGATGCCACTGAGGACGCTGCGCTGGTCCTCGCTGGCGGCCCCGGGCCCTCCCGGCTCGACGACTTGAGTCCCGACGACATCGCGTCGATCGAAGTGCTGCGCGGGCCCGCCTCCGCAGCGATCTACGGCGGCGGGGCCTCGAACGGCGTCATTCTGATCCAGACCAAGGGCGGCACGTCGGGGCCCGTGCGCTGGGAGGGCTATGCCCAGGGTGCGCTGGGGTTCGAGGCGTCCCGCTGGCCCGCGAACTACGGCGGCGTGGATCTCGACAATGCGAACGCCTGGGCCCGGCACGGTGGCTGCACGCTGACCGAGCAAGCGGCGGGCATGTGCGTGCAGGATTTCGTGCAGTCGTTCAACCCGCTCGCGGAGCGCAGCCCGTTCACGACCGCAGTGCGGCGGCAGGTCGGGTTCAGCGGCTCGGGTGGTCCCAAATGGGGGGGCTTCCGCCTGGCAGGGAACCTCGACAGTGACGACGGCGCGATCTCGGTCCCGGGGACTGCGCCCGCGGATGTCGATCGGCGCTGGAACGTGCGCGCGAGCGGCACGGCCCGTCCCCTCGAGGGACTGCAGATCGCCGGGAGTATCGCCCGCGTATCGGGGAACGTGAGCCTCCCGATGTCCGGGCCCGTCCAGGCGGCCGTGTTCGGGCCGAGCGACAGCACGGGATTCGCCTGGAGCCGGTTCTTCAATGGCCTGGGGAAACAGAACCTCGATCGCTGGTCTGGGTTCGTCGACGTGCGCGTCACCACGGAGCCCTGGTTGGCGTTCCGCGGACTGCTCGGGCTCGATGACGTCGATCAACTCGATGTGCGGGAGGACGGCCACTACGGGTCCGACGGTGACCGCAAGGTGCGACACAACACCTCCGCGCTCAGCATGTCGGTGAGCGGTCCCACGCGTCCCGGCTTCCGGCTCGAAACGACGTTGGGACTCGAGCGCCGCACGCGGCGCGTGGATGAACTCCAGCGCCAGTGGATCGACACCGGCAGTCTCTGTCCAGTGGCAAGTCCGTGCGCCACCCAAAGTCTGGTAATGCGGCTGCGCTCGAGTAGCGCGTACATCACGGAGCAGGTCGCCTTGCGCGACAGAGTGTTCATCACGGCTGCCGTGCGACGGGACCGGTACATCGATTTTGGCTGGATCTCCTGGCAGCCCAGCCTGGCCGTCGCCTGGCGAGCCTTGAGTCGCCTGCGGCTGCGCGCGGCCTACGGCTCCGTCGGTGAGCCCCCGGACTTCCCGATCCTGGCGTTTTATACGGGCGCCCCGTCCGCCACGCCGCTCCGCCCCGACCGGACGAAGTCCTTCGAAATGGGCGCCGAGGCCGGATTGATGGGCGGGAAGTGGAACGGGCGGGTGACGTTCTACGACATGCACTCCAACGTCACGTACCCCACGCCGCTGTCCTCGCCCAGCGGATGCTGCACGTATGGGTACCTGCCCGGCGCCGAGATCTCGAACCGCGGGGTCGAGGCAACGCTGGCCGGTGCGGTCGTCGACCGGCCCTCGCTGCGCTGGGACGTGCGCCTGTCCGTGTGGGGAAATCGCAACCGGCTCTTGAAGTTCCCCGGTGCGTCAACGCTACTCGGCACGAACTTATTTGGTGCGCCATCGCAGATGCTGGCGCCGGGATACCCGACGGCGGGCTACTGGACGCAGCCGATCCAGAGCTTTGCGGACGCAAATGGCAACGGCATTATCGAGGCGAATGAAGTCGTCTTAGCCGGCACTTGGGTGCCGGCGGGAACGCCGTACCCTACCCAGGGGCTCGCGCTCACCTCGCAGCTGCGCGTGGCGCGCCGCTGGCACGTTTCGAACACGCTCGATTATCGGGCGGGCCAAACGCTGTTCAACGAGGCCGCGTGGGCGCGTTGCCTGTACGGAACTTGCCGGGAGCGGAACGATCCGGGCACGCCGCTCGCTGCTCAAGCAAGAGCCGTCGCGACGGCCCGCACCACCGCCGGCTACATCGAGGACGCGGACTTCCTGAAGGTCCGCGAGGTCACCGTCGGCTTTGATGTCTCGCCCAGGACGACGGTCACGCTGGCGGGACGCAACCTGCTCACGGTGACGGGCTACTCGGGCGCCGATCCCGAGGCGGGGAGCTACGGGACTCTCATCCCCGGTCTGCCGCGCGCCATCCAAGACTTCGGCACCGTGCCACCGCTCCGCTCCTGGACATTGCGGGTACAACTCGCGTACTGACGTTCCCTTACACCTGTTGCGCTTGACACTCTCCGGGCCGGGGCCTACTGTAGCGCCCGGCACACCGACGTTTCGTCGGTCCCACTGACACCCGAGGAGCGCATGGATCTTTTCCGACGGAAGAGCGTCACCGACCTGCAGAACGAGGCGGCGTCCGACCACTCCCTGAAGCGGGCCCTGAGCGCGCTCAACCTCACGGCGCTCGGCATCGGGGCCATCATCGGAACGGGCATTTTCGTGTTGACGGGCACCGTCGCGGCGCTCAATTCAGGCCCCGCCGTGGTGCTGTCGTTCTCGCTCGCCGGCGTTGCTTCGATCTTCGCCGCCCTGTGCTACTCGGAATTCGCTTCCCTCGTCCCGATGGCCGGCAGTGCGTACACCTACGGCTACGCGACGCTCGGTGAGTTGATCGCCTGGATCATCGGCTGGGACCTGGTGCTCGAGTACGCGCTCGGCGCCGTCACGGTCGCCATTGGCTGGTCGGGGTACGTCGTCTCGTTCCTGCACGACATCGGCATCGACGTCCCTGCCGCCATCTCGGCGGCCCGCGGCACGGTGCTGATTCAGACCGCCAATGGGTGGAAAGCGGTGAATGACGGGCTGCTGCAAACCCTGACGGCGAGCGGCGTCGACCCCAACACGCTGCCCCATGTCACCGCCATCTTCAACTTCCCCGCCATCGTCATCATCGCCCTCGTCACCACGCTGCTCGTCGTCGGCATCAAGGAATCGGCGAACTTCAACAACATCATCGTGTTCGTGAAGGTCGCGGTGGTGTTGCTGTTCATCGTGTTCGCGGCCCACGCGATCAACCCGGCCAACTGGCATCCCTTCATTCCCGAGCAGACGGTCAAGGATGGCCTCCCGGTCGCGGGTGAGTACGGCTGGAGCGGCGTGTTCACGGGTGCCGCCATCGTGTTCTTCGCGTACATCGGATTCGACGCGGTGAGTACCGCGGCGCAGGAGGCCAAGAATCCGCAGAAGGACATGCCGATCGGCATCATCGGATCGCTGCTCATCTGCACCGTGCTGTACATCGTGGTCTCCGCGATCGCGACGGGCGTGATGAGCTACAAGGAGCTGAACGTCCCCGACCCGATCGCCGTTGTGGCCGACCGCGCCGGGCTGGGCTGGATGTCGACGCTGATCAAGTTGGGCGCGATCGCGGGCCTCTCATCGGTCATTCTGGTCATGCTCCTCGGGCAGTCCCGCGTGTTCTACTCGATGTCGCGTGACGGGCTGCTCCCGCCGTTCATCAACAAGGTGCATCCCAAGTTCCAGACGCCGTACCTGACATCGATCGTGACGGGTGTGGTCGTGGCGTTCTTCGCGGCGATCCTGCCGATCCGCGACGCGGCCAGCCTGGTGTCGATCGGGACGCTGCTCGCGTTTGTGATCGTGTCGATCGGCATTCTCGTGCTGCGCGTGCGCGAGCCCAACCTGCCGCGTGTCTTCAAGACGCCGGCGGTGTGGTTCGTCGCGCCGGCTGGGGCGTTCTCGGCGGCGTACCTGATGAAGGCGTTGCCCCCGGTGACGTGGGAACGGCTCGGTATCTGGTTCGTCATCGGCATGGTGATCTACTTCGGCTACAGCGTCCGCAGGTCGAAGCTGGCCAGCAGGGTTTGACCGACGCCTGACTCCGGCCGGCCTCCCGCGGGGGGCCGGCCGGCGTAGTTTCCAGCATGCGCACCCGCTGGCTGAGATGGTTCGGACTGTGGACCCTGCTGGGGCTTGCCTCCAGCGCCCAGATCCACTTCGCCCACCTGCGCATCGCGACCAGTCCCTACACCTGGCCCCAAGCCCTCCTCGCCGGCTTTTCGTTCTGGTACCTGTGGGGTGCACTCGCGCCCGTCGTCGCCTGGCTGGCGCGTCGTTTCCAGGTCGACCGCGCCAACTTCGGCCGCCACTTCTTCCTGCACTTGGGCGCCAGCCTCGATCTCGCGCTGCTGCAGCTCGCCGTCACGGCGTGGGTGCAGGGACACGGCTCCTTCGGCCAACGCCTGGTCGACGACTTCTCGCTCTACTTCCACTGGAACGTCGTCGTCTACTGGGCGATCCTCGCCATCGTGCACGCGCTCGACTACCATCGCGACCTCGAGGTGTTCCGCGCCCAGGTCGCGAAACTGGAAGCGGCGCCCCCCCTCCGGCCGCGGCCGGCGGAGCGGCTGCTCGTCGCCGACGACGGGCGCAGCCTGTTCGTGCGAACCGCCGACGTGGAATGGATCGAGGCGGCGCGCAACTACGTGCGGCTGCATGCGGGGCCGCGCAGCTACGTCGTGCGCACCACGCTCGCCGCCCTGGAGGCGCAGCTCGACCGCGAGCGGTTCCGCCGCACCGGCCGCTCGGCGCTGGTCAACGTGGACCGCGTGCGCGAGGTGCAGCCCTGGTTCCATGGTGATGCGATCGTGATTCTCGAGAGCGGCGCCCGGGTGCCGCTGTCCCGCCGCTACCGGTCCAACCTGCTGGGCGCCGCGGTCCCCTAGTCCCATCCGCCCCGGGAAGAGTCCCACTCGTCCCGGAGCTGTCGCGCCGCACCGGCCATCTCCCACATTGGTCGGATGACCCTCTTCGCCACCAAGTCCATCACCACGCTGCGCGCGGAAGCCGACGCGGCTTCCGATCACTCCCTGAAGCGCAGTCTCGGTCCGTTCAACCTGGTCGCGCTCGGCATCGGCGCCGTGATCGGCGCGGGGATCTTCGTGCTCACCGGTCAGGCTGCTGCGCTGCACGCGGGGCCCGCCGTGCCGATCTCGATGGCGCTCGTCGGCGTCGCCTGCACGTTCGCCGCCCTGTGCTACGCCGAGATGGCGAGCGCCGTGCCCGTCGCCGGCAGCGCCTATACGTACGTCTATGCCACGATGGGCGAGCTGGTCGCTTGGATCGTCGGGTGGGACTTGGTGCTCGAGTACGCGGCGGGGGCCGCGGGCGTCGGTGTCGGCTGGTCCGGGCACCTCGTCTCGCTGCTCAGTCTCTTCGGCGTGCACCTTCCTGAGGTGCTGACGGTGTCGCCGACGGCGTGGTGCACGGCAGCCCAGGTCGGCACGATGGCGGCGCCCGGGTGCGCGCATGCCGGTCTCAACTTCACTGGCGCGATCATCAACTTGCCGGCCGTGTTCATCGTCGTGCTGATGTCGACGGTGCTCGTGATCGGGATTCGTGAATCGGCACAGGTGAACAACGCGATCGTGGTGCTCAAGGTCGCGATCGTCTTGCTGGTGGTCGTCGTGGGTCTGTCGCACATCACGCCGTCCAACTGGAAGCCCTTCATTCCTCCCAACACCGGCGAATGGGGGACGTACGGCTGGTCGGGAATCCTGCGCGGCGCAGGGCTCGTGTTCTTCGCCTACATCGGCTTCGATGCCGTCTCCACGACGGCGCAGGAAGCGAAGAACCCGCAGAAGGACATGCCGATAGGCATTCTGGGGTCGCTCGCGATCTGCACGGTGCTCTACATGGTCGTCTCGGCGGTGCTCACGGGGATGGTCCCGTACACCGCGCTGAACCTCCCGGCGCCGATGGCGTACGCGATGCAGGCGGTCGGGGCGCCGTGGGGCGTCCGCATGGCGATCGACCTGGGCGCCGTGCTGGGACTGGGCTCCGTGATCCTCGTGATGCTGCTCGGCCAGTCGCGCGTCTTCTTCTCGATGTCACGCGACGGTCTGCTCGGTCCCTGGGCCGGCAAGGTGCACCCGAGGTTCCGCACGCCGTACCTCTCGACGATTTACACGGGGATCGCGGTCGCCCACGCCACGGGGCTCCTGCCGTTGCAGCTGCTCGGCCAGCTCGTGAACATCGGCACGCTGCTCGCGTTCGTGCTGGTGTGCGGCGGCGTCTGGATCCTGCGGCATAAGCGGCCCGACCTCGACCGGCCCTTCCGGACCCCGTGGGTGCCCTTCGTGCCGATCATGGGGATTCTGTGCTGTTTCGGATTGATGCTCACGCTCCCCGGCGACACGTGGATCCGGCTCGTCGTCTGGCTCGTCATCGGGTTCGCGATCTACTTCGGGTACAGTCGCAAGCACTCCGTTCTCCAACGCGAACTCGCCGGGAGGCGCTGAGCCCCGTTATCATTCGGGGCGATGACAACCAACGGCGTTCCCGTCCCGCCCGAGCGCGCGC
>Ga0137418_10007035_pt1 | contig 10345 bp, 9 predicted proteins | sample CZODoug3_1_2_16f_FD_122242 | JGI IMG/M metagenome (GOLD analysis project Ga0137418, IMG submission 122242) | Vadose zone soil fungal communities from Angelo Coast Range Reserve, California, USA - CZODoug3_1_2_16fungal (Hybrid Assembly) | ecosystem: Environmental > Terrestrial > Soil > Vadose... | reverse complement strand
AAGAACGAATAAAAACCCCAGTCGTTGTTCTTGGCTGCTGCCCGGATGAAGCCCTCGTCGAACAGCCTCACCGCTTCGTCACGGATCGTCTCCCAATTGTCTCGAAGTTTTGCCAGTTCAGGAAAGCGGTCAACCGGGATCACCGGCTGGTTCGGAATCGCCGAGCCCGCGTACATCAGTATGTTGTAAGGGGCGAGGAACGTCGAGTGATCGCCGAGCTGACGCCCGATCCGAAGACGCTCGCGACCCCGGAAATGTACGTAAATTGTGCAGACGGCGAGAATGTAAATGCCAACAAGCTGTGGCGCGAAAAGCTGTTTGAGCATATTCCTTTCCTGTGATCGCGGTTCGCCAACGCTCCCTGTAGTCCGAGCGTGTCTCGCAAAAGCCGATCCGACGGAAGAAGCTTTCAAACAAGCCACGCCAGGACGAGGCAGCGCAGTTCCGTTGCCCCGAAAACCCGATCTTATTTCATCATGCTGCAGTCTCATCGGCAAGGCCCCGGACGCGAGTCCGGGGCCTTGCCGTCAGCTTTGCGCGGCGCTCTCTTGCGCCGCCAGCATCGGAAATGCCGGGCCTCTGGCTCTGGCGCCGGTCAGCGCAACGGCTTAAAGCTACGATCGAGTTTCAATCCCCAACCCTCGCCGAGACCCCCTCATGAGCGCCACATCCTTTGTCATTCCCGCCCTGCCCCAGCCTTCCATTCCAGTCACCGGTGAATCGAAATCCTTTCCGGTCCGCCGCATCTGGTGCGTCGGGCGCAATTATCTCGAGCACATCAGAGAGATGGGAAATGACGAGCGCGCGCCGCCGTTCTTCTTCGCCAAGCACGCCGACATGCTGGTCCCGGACGGCGCCACGATCCCCTACCCGCCGCTGACCAAGGATTTGCACCACGAGGTTGAATTGATCGTCGCCATGAAGAGCGGCGGCCTCAACATCCCCGCCGACAAGGCGCTCGATCATGTCTACGGCTATGGCGTCGGCATCGACCTCACCCGCCGCGACCTGCAGATCGCCTCGCGCAAGAAGGAGCGGCCGTGGGAAGTTGGCAAATCCTTCGACCATTCCGCGCCCTGCTCGGCGCTGCAGCCCGCCTCCAAGATCGGCCATCCCTCAAAGGGCAGGATCTGGCTCACGGTGAACGGCACCGAACAGCAGAAGGGCGACCTCACCGAACTGATCTGGAGCGTGCCGGAAATCATTTGGCAACTCTCGCAACAGGTCGCACTCGCCGCCGGCGATATCATCATGACGGGAACGCCGGCTGGCGTCTCCGCGCTCAACCCTGGCGACAAGATCGAATGCGGTGTCGACGGCGTCGGTACGCTGAAGGTTGCGATCGGCGAGCCGGCCTGACGCCTCTGCGCGCCCAAGCGCCGAAACCGAGGCCCCGGACCCTGTTCGGGGCCTTTTTCGCGTCCGAATTTTGGCACTTCTAGGTAGAACTACGGAGAAATTCGCATTCTGTTAACCATGCGGACTTTAGATAGTCTGACCGCCGCGCCGCTTGACCTGGAGCCGCAGATGACCCCCGACTGGAACGCAATCCGCCTCGATTTGCTTCAGGTCGATGAGCCGATGCGGGCGGCCTTGCGCGAGATGCGGCCTTTTTTCGCGAAGTGCCTGCCCGGCATTCTGGCGCGGTACTACGACAAGGTGCAGCACTACGATCCCTCCTCCGGCATCTTCAAGAACGGAACGATGCAGGAGGCGATCCGCATGCAGCTGCAGCACTGGGAGCTGATCGCCGCCTGTAATTTCGGCCCCGATTATCTGAATTCGGCAACGCGGTTTTGCGAGCTCAATCAGCGCGCCGGGGTCGCACCGCAATGGTATGTCGGTGGTCGGCAGATGTTCATCGCCGACCAATTGATGAAGGCGGCCGATAACGAAATCGCGATTCCGCGCTTCGGTCGCGCCGCACAGGCCGCGCGCGACCGGAAGGCCTTGATGCTGAACGCCATCGCCAAGTCCATGATGATGGACACCCAAAACATCATCGCCGCCTATTTCGGTTCCAACCGCCAGCTCCGCAAAGGCGCGATTGCCGAGGCCAGCGACCGCTTCCGCACCATCATCACCTCGTTGTCGACGGCGTCGAACGAGCTGGAAGGCACCGCACGCTCGCTGAGCGACAGCGCCGACAACACCACGCGGCTTGCGACCGTGGTCGCCAATGCCTCGGAAGACGCCTCCGACAACGTGCAATCGGTGGCATCGGCGACCGAAGAACTCGCCAGTTCGGTGCGCGAGATTTCGGGGCAGGTTCAGGAGTCCAACCGCATCGCCGCCAGCGCCGTGCAACAGGCGGATGAAACCGACGCGCGCATCAATGCGCTGTCGCAGGCCGCCAACCGGATCGGCGACGTCGTCAAGCTGATCACCTCGGTCGCCGAGCAGACCAACCTTCTCGCGCTTAACGCCACCATCGAGGCGGCCCGCGCCGGCGAAGCCGGCCGTGGCTTCGCCGTGGTCGCGCAGGAGGTCAAGGCGCTCGCCGCCCAGACCGCCAAGGCCACCGACGAAATCGGCAACCAGATCGCGGGCATGCAGACCGCGACGCAGGAGGCGGTCGGCTCGATCAAGATGATCAGCTCGACCATCGGCAAGATTTCCGAGATTACCAGCGCGATCTCAGCGGCGATCGAGGAACAGGGCGCCGCCACCCAGGAAATCTCCGGCAATATCCAGCGTACCGCTGCAGGAACCACGCAAGTCGCCGGCACTGTTGCCGAAGTCAGCCAGGGCGCCACCCAGACCGGCGCGGCGTCGGGTCAATTGTTGTTATCGGCAAGGCAATTGTCGCATACCACCGCCAGCCTGCAGGCCGAGATCGACGGCTTCCTCAAGTCGATTGCGGCGGCGGCTTGACGGCGTTTTCAGAGGTTCCGAGGCGTCGCGAGACCGTCAAGCCTGCGCCAACGCCTGCAAGCCCTTGAAGGTCAGGCGCTTGGGATCCCTCACGCCAGCGAGATAAAACCTGCGGATGAAAGCAGCGACCGTGTCGCGGTCGCAATCGGTCAACGCAACCACGGCATCGATTGCAATTCTCTGGGCGTCCATGGGCTTCCTCATGCTATCAGCAGCCTCAACCGCCTAAGCCTAGGATTCGCCGATTAATACGGCGTTAACCGTTTAGACAAATGACTGATTCGGGTAAAATCGCGAATACGTGAAACAACGCATAGCGTCGTAACGCCGCAGCCGCCTTGATGAATGTCAGTCCGCAGGACCCCGTCGACGTCACAATGTCTGAAGCGCCGGCAGGATCCAGATATTCAAAACCGAGCGTCCGATCGCGGCAACTACTATGGGGTACTCGCGATTTACGCCAAAGGCAGCGCCGCAATCGATGACGTCGTAGCCGCTGCTCATGTCGGCAGCTCCTTGCCGGCCTGCTCCCGGACGATGTACTCGGCGTACCAGTCGGGCCAGTTCGCATCATGCTGGCCGCCGGTCCGCTTCTCGTGCTCGCCGTGCGCGGCCGCCGCACGTCGGAGCGCGGCCGCGAGCTCAGTCGACGAGGTGAATGTCGTGTCGTCGGCGTCCACGCGTCCGGGCAATCGCGCGGTGACCTCCTGGAACAGCCAGCCGTTGCCGTCCGGATCTTTGAACGAGGCGAAGGAGCGGTAGCTGCGGTGGTCGGGATCCGGACCGCTAACCCGGACCCGCCCAAACAAATAGGGCTCGTCCGTGCCGACGTACACGTCGCCGGCGCCGTGGAACACCTCGCTGATCTCGACGCCGCGACCGAGTAGCTCGTCGCGAGCCGCCTTGATGTCGGAGACGATCAGGTACAGTCCCTGGGCGGAGCCGGGCGCCGCCGCGGTGACGTTCTTGCCGAAGATGACCGAGCATCCGGAGCCTGGCGGCGTGAACTGGATCACGCGAAAATCGTCACCGGCGGCGAAGTCGGCGTCGAGCCTCCAACCCAGGCCGCCGTAAAAGCCCTTGGCGCGATCGACGTCTGAAACGGGGACGACGACGATCTCGAACTTCATGTCGACCGTCCGCGCTTTCGGGGTTTCGCTTGCAGTTGTCATGGTTCTCTCTCCTTGATGTTTGGGTGCGGGCTCGTTCTGGATGGCGAGGTACGGTGAGGGACCGCGGATCTCCCTCGCGCTCTGGGCGAGGGCGCTCGTGGCGAGCACGGTGGCGGCAAGGCTCGCCGACAAAGCCGCCCCGGCGGCCAAGAAAAAAATCCGTTTCATGGCACGTTCCTCACGTGATGACGACGCAGGCCGTCCGGACTCAAACCAGGTTGAAGACGACGTCGACGTTGCCGCGCGTCGCCTTCGCGTACGGACAGGTCTGTTGGGTCATGGTTCTCTCCCGTTTGCTTTTATGCGCCTGCTTGCGCTGCCGGCCATCGATCAGATTTCGGCAACGTCGACGACGGCCTCGGCAAAGGCCTGCGGGGCTTCCTGGGGCAGATTGTGCCCGATGCCGCCGGTGATGGTCCGGTGCGCATATCTGCCCGAGAATTTCTTGGCATAGGCGCCGGGGTCCGGGTGTGGTGCGCCATTGGCATCACCTTCCATCGTAATCGTCGGCACGGTGATGCTAGGGGCTTCGGCAAGCCGCTTTTCCAGATCGTCATATTTCGGCTCGCCCGCAGCCAGGCCGAGCCGCCAGCGGTAATTATGGACCACGATGCCGACATGATCGGCGTTGTCGAAGGACGCAGCAGAGCGATCGAACGTGGCATCATCGAAGTCCCACTTCGGCGAAGCGATCTGCCAGATCAGCTTGGCAAAATCGTGCCGGTATTTCTCGTAGCCGGCCCGGCCGCGTTCGGTGGCGAAATAATACTGGTACCACCATTGCAGCTCGGCCTTTGGCGGCAACGGCATCTTGCCGGCTTCCTGGCTGCCGATCAGATAGCCGCTCACGGAGACCAGGGCCTTGCAGCGTTCCGGCCAGAGCGCCGCGATGATGTCGGCCGTCCGTGCACCCCAATCGAACCCGGCGAGCGTCGCCCGCTCGATCTTGAGCGCATCCATCAGGGCGATGGTATCGACAGCGATCGCCGACGGCTGGCCATTGCGGACCGTTTCGCTGGAAAGAAAGCGCGTCGTGCCATAACCGCGCACATAGGGGACAATGACCCGGTAGCCTGCCGATGCCAGCAACGGCGCGACATCGACAAAGGCGTGGATGTCGTAGGGCCAGCCGTGCAGGAGAATGACCGGCGGACCATCGGCGGGACCGGCTTCGGCGTAGCCGACATTGAGAACGCCGGCATCGATCTGCTTCAGCGTTGCGAACGACGTATTGGTCCCCGGCTTGATCTTGGGCAGTTCCGCCGGTTTTGCCTTGCCGGATTGTGCTTCCGCAGAACCGCTCAGGACGAACTGGGCGGCCGCGATGGTCATGGCGGCGGTGCCAAAAAACCGACGGCGATCGCGGTTGATGCCTTCAGACATTTTGAAATCTCTCTGGTTCGAAGGTTGGCCGGGGACCGGCAGCACTATCCGTTCTGCGATGGACGCAGCGACCTGAACGCCGCCCGCATCTCCGAGCTGAAGAGCTGCGGCTGTTCCCACGCTGCAAAGTGGCCGCCTTTGTCGAACTTGTTGTAGTGGATGAGCTTGGGAAACGCCCGCTCCGCCCAACTGCGCGGGGCTTGGTAGAGCTCGTCTGGAAAGGCGCTTACGGCGACCGGGATGGTGATGTTCTTGACGTCGAAAAAAGGCAGCTTGTTTTCCCAGTAGAGACGAGCCGAAGAGACCGCGGTGTTCGTCAACCAGTAGAGCGTGATGTTGTCGAGGACATCATCTCGCGTGAGGCCTTCGGTTTTCCCGTCGAACACGCGCGCAATGAGCGCGTAGCTGCGCGCGTCGTGATCAAGGATCCACGCCGCGAGGCCGACCGGTGAATCCGCGATGCCGTATAGCGTCTGTGGGCGGTTCGCCATCTCGTTGGCGTAGCCAAGGCCGTGCTTATAGAAAAAGTCCAGTTGGTCGTACGCGTGCCGTTCGTCGGCTGAGAGATCGGATGGTGGCGGGCCGCCATTGTGGAGTGCCTTGTTAACGTCGGCTGGAACGGTGGCAGGCATGTTGGTGTGAATGCCCAGCAATTCCGGAGGTGCCTGTAGAGCCATCTGCTCCGTGATCGAATCCCCCCAATCGCCGCCTTGCGCCACAAATCGCGTGTATCCGAGGCGCTTCATTAGTACGGTCCACGCGCGTGCGATGCGGATGGGGTCCCAGCCGGTCGTGGTCGGCTTGCCTGAAAACCCGTAGCCCGGTATCGACGGAATCACCAGATCGAACGCGTCCGATGCGCTCGCGCCATGGGCCGCGGGATTGGTCAGTGGATCGACAATCTTCAGCTGCTCGATGATCGACCCGGGCCATCCATGGGTGACGATGAGCGGCAACGCGTTTTCATGCTTCGAACGAACGTGAATGAAATGAATGTCGAGCCCGTCGATCTCGGTGATGAAGTGCGGCAGGGCTTTCAGCTTCGCCTCGCACTTGCGCCAATCGTACTCTGTCGACCAGTACCGCGCGAGTTTCTGAATCGTCGCCAGCTGCACGCCCTGGGATTGATCGGTGACAGTCTCCTTGTCGGGCCAACGTGTCGCCTTCACCCGGCGGCGAAGGTCGACGAGATCCGCCTCCGGAATGTTGATGTGGAAGGGGCGGATGGCGTTGCTATCGACCGCTGCGGCCAGATGCGCGGGAAGCAGGCTGAGGGCACCTGCGGCGGCTGACGTGGCAAGCAGGCTGCGTCGGGTGGGCGATAACGATATTGCGGACATGAGCTTTCTCCCTGATGGAAATGAGCCGCGCGCCGGCTCCTCCGTTAATGAAATGGTATGAATCCATACGCATGTACCGTCTTCCACGAATGACCGATCAGCTTTGACTTTCGCCCGATGCTTGGGGGCGGTGAATACGACAGCGGCTCGGTTCCACGGTCCTGGTCAGCTTGACGGCCAGTTACGCAAGGGTTTGGGAATGAGCGGAGGCCTCTGGCCTAAGCTCCGAGGAATTCGCGAGAATGCAAGACCAAGCAAAACGTGCCGAGAGCGATGTTCAACCGCAGCTCGCTGACGTGAGGCAGGCCTGCCCCCTCACGAATACCGCATCACGCCATCGTTGACGGTGCCGTAACGCAGCGTGACGATGTCGAGCGCGTAATTCTGATAGAGCCGCCACGGCCGCTTCGAGCCTTGTTTCGGCATTTTCGCGATCGAACGCTGCACGTAACCGGACGAAAAATCCAGCGACGGCAATTCGGTGATGGTGGGATCGACATTGTGCGGCATGCATTGCCTGTAGCCATGCCGGTCCATGTAATTGATCAGGCGGCAGACATATTCGCAGGTCAGGTCGCATTTCAGCGTCCACGACGCATTGGTGTAGCCGAACGAGGCCGCCAGATTGGGGATATCGGAATACATCATGCCCTTGTAATTCAGCATCCGCGCGAAATCGATTCCGCGGCCGTCGACACTGACTTCCGTGCCGCCCATCACCTGCAGATTGAGACCGGTGGCGGTGACGATGATGTCGGCCTCGAGCTCGCTGCCGTCCTTCAGCCGGATGCCGTTCTTCGTGAAGCTGTCGATCTCCTTGGTCACGACCGAGGCGCGCTTTTCCTTGATCGCCTTGAACAGATCGCCGTCGGGCACCAGGCACAGCCGCTGATCCCAGGGATTGTAGCGCGGCGTGAAATGGGTCGCGATGTCGTAGTCGGGACCGAGCGCCATCCTGACGCCACCGAGGATCAGTTGCTTGACCCGCGCGGGCCGGCGCCGGCTGAGCTGGAAGAAAAACATGCCCCACAGCACGTTGCGCCAGCGGATCAGATGATAGGCCAGCTTCGCCGGCAGCCGCGCGCGCAGCTTGTTCGCGACCGGGTCCTGCGCCGGGCGCGACACCACATAGGTCGGCGAGCGCTGCAGCATGGTGACATGACCGGCCGTCCTGGCCAGCTCCGGCACCAGCGTCACCGCGGTGGCGCCCGATCCGATCACCACCACGCGCTTGCCGGCATAGTCGATGTCTTCAGGCCATTTCTGCGGATGCACGATGCGGCCGGCGAAATCTTCTGAGCCGGAAAACTGGGGCGTATAGCCTTCCTCGTATTTGTAATAGCCGGAGCACATGAACAGGAAGCTGCAGGTGAAGCGCACGATCTCCGCGGCCCCCTCGCCCACCGGTCCGCGTTCGGCCTCCACCGTCCAGCGCGCATCCTGCGTCGACCACGACGCCCGCTTGACCCGATGGTGGAAGCGGATCTTCTTGTCGATGCCATTGTCGGCGGCGGTCTCGCGGACGTAATTCAGAATTCGCGGCCCATCCGCGATCGCCTTCGGCTCGGTCCATGGCTTGAACGAATAGCCCAGCGTGAACATGTCGCTGTCGGAGCGGATGCCTGGATAGCGGAACAGATCCCAGGTGCCGCCGATACAGTCGCGGCCCTCGAGGATCGCATAGCTCTTGCCGGGGCATTTCTGCTGCAGGTGATAGCCCGCGCCGATGCCGGACAGCCCGGCGCCGACGATCAGCACGTCGACATGTTCGCTTGTCATGGTCACCTCCCCGGCGGGTTGGTCCGGCAATTCGGCTTGCCGTTATTGCCACCAGTTAGTCCGCTGCGGGGGTAAAATGCAACCGGCAATCGGAAGCCCTGGATCGCCCCGGGGCCGCCAGCACCTGACGCCTATCGCGGTCATTCCGGAGCGCGCGTCAGTGCGAACCCGGATTGACGACCGCACGTAATCAATACCGATAGTGATCCGGCCGCAGTTTGACGAGTGCATTCACTTGTAGTGAACTATGACACTACCATGGGTTGACGACGATTTCTACGGAAGGGATTTCAAGCGTAAGGTGTTTAAGGGGCACCTCAAATTTCGGAGGGCAAGATGAGTAATACAGACCAAGGGGGTAGCATGGAGGGGCCGAGGTCGCAGACGGCACCGGTGAGCGATCCGGCGTCTGCGGCAAATATTCATGCTTTCGGGATCGGCTTTTTGATTTTTGCAATTTTTGTTTTCTGTGTCTTCACAACCTGGCCCGTGCTTGAGCAGGGTAGCTCCTCACATGCACCCGCCTTCAAGGCATTCCGGTTCTTCGGCTTCGGACCCTACAACTGGGCGCCGGATCTGCGAATGTTGCTCACCGTTATCATCGCCGGCACGATCGGCAGCCTCATTCACACCCTCACCTCCTTTGGCGACTACGTCGGCAACAGGAGGCTGAGCACGAGCTGGATGTGGTGGTTCGTTCTGCGAACGCCGATCGGCATTGCATTGGCGATTGTATCTTACCTCATCCTTCGTGGCGGCCTGATCGTGCCCACCCTGCAAGCGCCCAAAGATGGTGATCTGCAGGGGGCCACCGTGCTGCTGAATCCCTACGGCGTAGCTGCATTTGCGGCGTTGGCGGGCATGTTCTCGAGGCAGGCAACCGACAAACTGCGCGAGGTCTTCGAAACCGTATTCACCGCGCAGAAGGCGGTACCTCGCAGCGAGCCGCTCAGGGGCAAACCCACAATCAGCGTCGAACCGGAGAAACTTACGCGCGGAAACCCCCAGGTTTTGACCATTACAGGACGCGGATTTGACAGGAGCATCAAGGCGACGACCATCGACGGCAAACCGCGAGACGTTCAGTGGATTAGCGACACGCAGTTCAACTTGAGTGTGCTTGCCGAGGATGTGGCGAAGGCCGGAAGAATCGAGTTCCTGATCAGGAATTCGAACAATGAAATGTTCACCGTGCCGGTCGAGGTGGTAGAGCCGCCTGCGGCCACGGTTGGTTGAGAATAGCCCGTCAAAACGAAACGCCGGCCCCATGGGCCGGCGTTTCGACACCTGATCATGTCATCCATCAATACCTGTAATGATCCGCCTTGAACGGGCCTTCCGGCTTGACGCCGATATACTCGGCCTGATCGGGCCGCAGCGTGGTCAGCTTCACCCCGATCTTGGCGAGATGCAGCCGCGCCACCTTCTCGTCCAGCGCCTTCGGCAGCACGTAGACCTTCTTCTGGTACTTGCTGTCCTTATTGTTGGCGAACAACTCGATCTGCGCCAGCGCCTGGTTGGTGAAGGAGGCCGACATCACGAAGCTGGGATGACCCATGGCGTTGCCGAGGTTCACCAGCCGCCCCTCCGACAGCAGGATGATGCGGTGCTTGTCGGGAAATTCGATTTCGTCGACCTGCGGCTTGATGTTGTTCCATTTCAGATTGCGAAGCCCGGCGATCTGGATCTCGTTGTCGAAGTGGCCGATGTTGCAGACGATGGCGCGGTCCTTCATCACGCGCATATGCTCGATGGTGATGATATCCTTGTTGCCGGTGGCGGTGACGAAGATGTCGG
>Ga0137418_10007034_pt1 | contig 10345 bp, 12 predicted proteins | sample CZODoug3_1_2_16f_FD_122242 | JGI IMG/M metagenome (GOLD analysis project Ga0137418, IMG submission 122242) | Vadose zone soil fungal communities from Angelo Coast Range Reserve, California, USA - CZODoug3_1_2_16fungal (Hybrid Assembly) | ecosystem: Environmental > Terrestrial > Soil > Vadose... | reverse complement strand
ATTTTGCCAACCTACGTCACTCCTGCGAATTCCTGGAGGGCCTGGTCGTATTTTTGGCATATTTGCCTTTCTCGTACCCTTCGACTTGCGCATGGTGACTGCCGTGACAGAATCGGTGGAAGCGTCCCAGTAGCCCTTGAAGGCAAACGCAGTGTCAACGGCATCATCTTCCTGACGCCGATACCAGTGCTCAAGGAGCGCTTGAAAGTGAACTTTTTTCATTTTTGAGGGGTCACGAAATATGAAACGAGCCGGGAGATACTCGGGGTCGATCATCTCATTTTGGTGCTCAGAAAGTGCTGTCCAGTCTACCGCTGCCTTTTTGCCATTTGAGGAAATATCTAAATGAGTGGGATTATAAAATAGAACAGGCTGTCTGATTTCAACAGACTCACTATAATGGATCGACATAAACCGTCGAACCATCGGCTCCATAGCACGTGCCATCATTTGCGAGGGGCTGTTGAGAATCGGCGCATTGTCGTCGTCTCGTTCAAACTCAACCGGTACCTTCTTCTTGCGCGCGGTAGGCAAAGATTTCGCATCTTCATCTTCCCCGTCGGGGCCTACACGTAATTTCAGGGTTCAATATATTCGAAAGAATATTCCTAACTCACTCATTTGCGACTGGGCATAACGCGCCCATTCACCCATAATACACTCAGTCTGCCACCCAGGTCGAACCTCCGAGAGCGCTTCACCGCCCAGGTCGTGGTTGAAGTCATGCCTGCGTGAGCAGATAATGATGAGATATTTTCGCATCAACATTACGAGATCGCTTACGATGCAATACAGAGTTCACCCTTGGTGTCTTTATGAGCTTCCAGTACAAACATCCTTATGCCACACTGGCGCCACATGATACGTGCAAATTGTTTGATGTACTTTGGCGCGTGGAGTTCAGCCATTCTGTAGAAGCAATCAATACCAAGATCGCAGGCACCTGGCTCAATACACCCACTTTTGTTGAACCTCCTGTGGGGGGCACCGGTCCGACCATTCATCCGCCATGCCTTGGTATTTCACCTGCACGTCGTCTGTGAGGCCCTCGGCGTATCCTTTCAGCACTTTCTGATAACTTTTCAAGTATGCCTTTTCTCCAGGTACCGCCTTCGAATGCTCCCTACAAAGCTTCTCCACCTCCTTTTGGTGAAGCACCCCCACCACTTGGCGAACATTCCACCTCCGCACGTATCGAACAATGTCCTTCGACTTTCGGCTACGTCCGTGATTATGGAGCCAAGTCTTCACTTGCTGCAAGGGCCAGTAGTGTCAGCTTAATAATAAAATTGGGTCTTCCACACATACTTCTTTGACCTGCGCGATCATCCGTCCCTGCGCAAGAGGCCGGAGGTCGTTAATATCTCTAGCAGCCATTACAGCTGTGATCCCTCGTCTCACAACATGCTTTCGGTCACCCCACTTGGCCGATTTGAAATCATCTAGCAGCGGCCGAATAAGCTCTACGTCATCTGGGGGTAGGCAGGCATCAGATTCCTCAGCGGCCGACATCCAGAGCTGCCGTTTGGTGGACAAAGGCTAGGTCAACAGAACCGGAAGGCGATCTCCTGCCAGGCAAACAATTCTGGCCGGATACTTGAGGCATTTTCCACGAAATCCCTATTTGATAAACGAACGTTCCGGAAAGTGTTCGTGGAATGGTCAGAAGGCATGCAAGCGGATCTGCAGCTGTGTAAGGAAATCCGGCATCTGCATTCAGGGTGTTCTCGGTTTCGTACTGGGCATAGGGTCCGCCGTCATGGTGCTGTCTGATGCAGCCTACGTCATCTTGACAGATTACTCCGGAAGATGCTAACAATTGAGTTCCGAATCCGAGCAGGAAGCCGTTGGCGATCAGATAATGGCAATCAATCAACAATCAATCCCACAATTGCACGGAAAGCCTCCACTCGTGGATGATCGCCCGGAAATTGTTGCCGACTTTCTTACATAAGTGGCCAATCAGCCAGTCGTATCTTCGGGCTTGAACAGGGCAGCCCATCCTTCAGCGCTTCAGCGATGAATTTGTCTGACCAAATCCAGCCAGTGATTGGAGAGGCTATCACGGCCTTCCACGGAGCATCGATAGAAATCGGAACCTGCTGTTTGCGTCACTTTCTCCGCGAACAAAATTAATTATAGGAATAATAGAACCCACTATCACGCTTGTGTCTCGCGAATTGTAAATATGAGACGGGGATGCTACGACGCCGGCATGTTACGAGAATAATGCGTCACTAGCTGGAATATTTTCGGACATCTGAAAGGCTATTGACTGGAGTTGCAGGTGCGTATTCATCTACCTTGACCTCAAAGAACTTGATTTCGGATGTAAGGCTGACTGTCAACTCGAAGCCCTGAACAAATAGATCCATCAGCACGCCGTATGCCTCATCGCAGCGTCCCGACCCCGCATATTTGACATCGGCAAGGATATTCCTTCCTTCGAGGCTGTGTTGGGCTAGCTGAACGAATAGTTCATCAACGGCAACTTGGCTCTCGCCTATAGCGGTGTCAAGTAGCTCATTGAATCGAACCTCCCAGAGGTTTTCGGGCCCTAAATTATATGTCCAGTTGGTGTACTGGAGGCGAAGCTGGCGGATCGTGTGGGATATACTCTCGTCGGACTCTGGGCCTGATTCATGGCTTGGAGAATCGCAGCGGGCGTGCCTTCTTTTGCGGTCGCGCTCTTTAGATGCTTGTTTGTGCGTCACCACCTCAGGCACTACTGGCTCAGGTGCGAATAGAATCGCAGCGTTCCGTTTAGATTTGTGCCTGTGCCGGCTGTGAGTAATGGAATGCTTCCAAAAGCCAGTATGTACGTGCCTCTCACGATTTCTGAATATAATATGTGCAATAATCAAAATCATGCATGGGGTATGCGGCTTGGAAGCTGCTTACCTTGCAGCTCGAAGGCGGTCCTTTTCTCTCTGAGCTTCAGCCACGCTATTAAAATAATCAAGGCTGGTGCGCATGTAAAAGGTAATAAGATACATACTCGGGTCTGCTAAGCCATCTCTTCTGAGCTTCAAGTTGAGCAGGTGTTTTTCCCATGGTGATGGTGGGTGTTGAGGCTGGCGGCACCGGAGGAATAAGCGTTTAAGATAGGTGTTTGAGGTGCATTTGAGATGAAGAAGTTCGGGATCTTATTAATAAACCTTCAAATTCCTGTTAGGACTAAGGCCGGAACCGATCGATCTCAGACACAACAACTGGAGCCATCTCAAACCCTCTCAAACCGATCCCGAATGTAGACGGATCCTGCGGCCGAACGCCATGATCATGATACTGGGTTCGAGTTAGAAGGTCGACCGGATAAAGCCGGACCGTACATAAGATGTCAACTTTTGTTAGCTTGTGCTCAAAATTCCTTTTGGGGTCAGATTCGAACCACCTTCACTTACCCTATGCCTGGCAGCGTGGTTTACAAAATCCGTGGGGGCGTAAAAAGAGTTGAGTATAAGGAGAAATTGACCACTAGGGGGACCCGCTTCAGGCAAACAACCGTCAAGACACGGCCCTCGCCATCCCACTCTCCCTCGAAGCTAAATCTCCAATTCGCTGATGTCGAAACATTCGAACAAGACGGATTCGATGAGCCTTTGATTCGACATAAAGGAAAAGTGAGTTTGCCGGTCAATTACGATAAAGTACAAGAGGTTGATCCCACATTTCGGATACAGTCGCAAAATGACTATCTTCGAGAGTTTTCGCATGTTATCGACAACATCCTGGACGTGGTGTTACAGATGGAGGCACCTATGGATGACCGTATTTGCTCATCATGTGGGGCTTGCCAGACTATGTGGAAATGCTCCGATTGTGTTGGATGTACGAATCTCTGCAATGCCTGCGTCAAAGTTCGTCATAGCACAATGCCATACCACCGTGTTCAGCATTGGACTGGCAAATTTTTCGAACCTGCTTGGCTCTGCCAGGCAAATGTGTTGATCCACTTGGGGCATGGGGGTTTGCCTTGCCCGAGTAACACCGCATTTGACACCGATGTCGCCTCCGATTCGGGGCACTCTACCCAGCCCCCACAAGACGATACAATCTTTGGGAATGGCCTTCCGAAATTCAAAGGGCGTGACTACCATGTAGTGGTTGATAAATCCGGCGTACATCGAATCAGGATTATACCCTGTCGCTGTGCAAATGCAGCGAAGGAAAGCGAACGTTACGTCCATTACTTACATATGGGTCTATTTCCTGCGAGCCTGCAGAACATCAAGACCGTATTTACGTTCGCTGTTTTGGACGACTTTCGAATGGAAAATCTGGAATGCAAAACGGCGGGTTTGAATTACTGGCACAAACTAGCTCGGATTACCTCCAACGAGTTTCCGAAATCAGTTCCTGTTAGTGTCTGGCTTTCGTGACGGAAAATGGCTTATGTCTGTATAGGACCGATACCGAGAGCTTTTGAGAACCTCTCGCTTGTGGAGAAACATTAAATATCGCAAGTGGAATGGCTTTGGCCACAGCGACCTGAGAAAACCGGGACCTGGAAGTTTGGCCCTTTTTTGTGCTGCCTGTCCGCAGCCCAGCATCAACTTACCTGCGTCGTGGAGTGAAGATCCTCTACAGTAAGATGATATATTTATACTCGCTTAGCTGTTGGCTGATCTGTACGAGATGGAAATATATGCGGGGGATCATGTTCGACGGGAATTTCACAGCAGAGCAGCTCAAGATGAAGATACCTCAGGATGACGTCCACCTTACCGATGGTGACGCATTTTTTACAACCCGCAAGCCATACTATGATCACCTGAAAGTGGCAAAGGAAATTCGAGAGGTACAACTTTACCCGTCATTCCAGAAGACTTGTCATTGAGATGCTCTACAGAAAAGAACGTGTAACGACTATACCGCCATTCACAAAGCCAACATGCTTAAGCAGCATCTGCTCCATACGGGAATTGGTGCAGCTGCATGTCCCCGACACGGTTGTTTTGTTCCCCACTCGATTGTAGATTTTCAAAGAGGCGAACGGTTTGTGTTTTCCTATCAGCGAAATTTTAAATATGACTTAATTTTTTAGGTAGGCAGATGAATATGGATTTTTGCCTCAGCGAGGCTACGAAATACAACATGGAAGGCATCAAGCAAATATTGCTCTCGTACGATCTCATGTGCCAATTTTGGAAAAATCTCGAAAAGCGTTTTAAAGGGAATCCGTATCTAACATTTCCCAGAGCAGTAGAAATCCTTCGAGCCATTGGCTTATTTCATGTCCATGGCCATGTGGACCACTGTTACGCACGATTTGCTCCCACATTTATTCCGGGAGCAGGCATGGTTGATGGTGAGGTTCTCGAAACGCTGTGGGCTGCTCTCAACAAGATTGCGGATAGCACTCGTAGCCAATCGACTGCCCACCGTCGCGAAACCATTGACGATCACATGAACGATTCAAACTGGAAGAAACTCGTCGCCCTTAGTAAGTCATGAAAAATTCTTTGTTTTGGACGAATGGGCATTTCTGACCAAGTTTTAGCTGATCGACTCTGTGATAAGTTACCGAAAGCTGGAAAATCAGCAAAGAGCAGCGAGCGGGCATTTGATGCGTTGAATCGCACTGCTGACCCTGGCCTTGTAAAAGCTTGGGAGCAGCAAGAAGCGTCTGCTTTGATGGAAAGGAACACATGCCCTGAATCGATGGACATCTATGACATCAAGCTTCAGAAAGGTTTTAATAAACAATTCACCAATCAACAGAGCTAAATATATTCTAGGTCCATCGAAGAACGAAATGCAGCTGCAGCTCATGAACGACGAGAGAACTACTGCAGGGGCCAAAGGCGGTACAACATTAATTGGTCAAGGCCTAAAAATTGAAGACTCGCAGTGAGTGATCAGAGGTCTAGCGCCAGGTGGAGACTGCTCATGCCCATTTTCAGAATATTTCTCGCTACACTTGCACGTAGACTCGGCCGCGACGCATCAACAAAAGATAACCTTGACTTTGCGGAACGGCAGCAGCGTTTACAATCCAGAATCGATGACTTCCATGTCAGTGCTGCGCAACTTTGGCCAGTTGACGATGACGATCTTTGGCTGGAAGGAGGAGCAGTTGATCCACTTGATATTCTTCCGTCCGATTCAGAGGAAGAAGATCTATTTTCCCAGAACCAGCCCATTGCGCATGAAGGTCCCGAAAAAGCGCTCCTATTGCTTCCATCAACCATCGGACTAGCTAGATGCATTGCGCTCGGGTACGAATCATTTGCCAGGCAGGAAAAAGCACTTCGAATTGGGCAAATGAATGACTCATTGCATGGTCTCAGGTTGGCCATTAGTCGAAAGGCTGTCATTTTTCGAGAGGGTTTGAGGAGTTCGAGGAGCAAAAATCAGAAGACGAGATCCTGGGACGAAATCTTGCAGGTGGATGGCAGCGTTCGGCATCATGCTCGGATGTACTGCCGCGCACGCATCGCCTTTATAAGGCTGGGAGCAGCTACGTCAGAGATGGCGAGATTCCAGCCGCTAACTCGAACCCAGCTTAGTGTGACAACTGCCCGTATCGATCCGTCATTGCGGGGTCAGAGGGACTCGTCTTTGGCATGGTTTTGGTCAATGGACGTCCAAGCGGACGTCCAAGCGGCCCAGGGTATGAATGAATGTGAGTTAGCTAAGTTATGAATTGCTTTCCACTCATGGCAACATGGCAGTCTACCGCGTGCATTGGTTGAAAGCCAAATCCAGACGCGATCGCTGGCGGGAGGAGGAACTTCTACTGACATCAGAAATGGAGTGGACAGAGCTTTTTTTTCGTCATCGGGCATCTCGCTGGAAGAATCTAGCTGCTAAATCGTCGGCCATTGCACTGCGTACCAGTCACTCTAACGAATCCGAGCATCCACAAGGCTCTCGTATATTCCCCAAAGCCGAAACTCAACGAAGCCAAGGGCATATATGCTATGCTCTTAAATTAGAGAGCATGTGGAACAGGCTCGCCCAACAAACAATTCTGCGGTTCAGCGTAGCAAAAGCCAAGCAGCAACACCGCACAAGGTCCAGCTCATTCTCGAGCTCGTCGAGCGAGCTATCTCCTTAACAGATTTATCATGTACTTACCTGAAGTTGAAGCTGTACCTCGCGTGGGGGCCAATATACAGAATCGCAGCCATGCAGCCATCACAAGAAACCAAACGATGAGATATCGCCAACCTAAGATTTTACCGAACGACCATATCAAAATCTCTTGACGTCGTCGATGGAATCGTGGCTGCCTCGGCACCGGGAGCTCTCTATACAAGGTTTTCAGAAATCGACCTTTGTCCGAACCGCGTGATCAAATGAGAAATCTCGGTTCCGACATCGGAAATGTCTTGTTGCAGTGATGTCAATGCGACGGTTGGGTTTCAGAAATCGAATTTGGGATATATTGGGATGGAAACCCGTTCGAACGACCAATCGGTCGAATGATATTTGCAACATAAAATTATATAGGCGATACGGTGTTCCCTCGCTTATTTATCGGCTTTCCATGTACGCCTCTTGTGAAGGGCCAGGATGCAACAAATGGTGCCTTGTACCCCGCATCGTCCAGCACATCGAAGAAGAAGGCTCGTTACCACCACTAGTGTCGCCTTGTAGGCATATTCCTGGTGCTTGCTATTGGTCGTGGTCAAATAGATATCACGGTGACCTTGTCAGCGTAGACTTGGATGCACTTGAGTATCCACACACCAGAACCAAGTGGAAGGTTAGCAATTTCCGGTTATGGTGTATATCGCCACGGCACTCACAATCCACAGAACCCGGCCGTCAATATACCCCTGGACATTGTTGCCCAAGTTGCGGGATGGCTAGACTCCGGAAGCGACCTTACCAGCATGGCGCTCGTTCAGCAATCGTGGTGCTATCCGGCTCAGATTGAGCTTTTCGGGACAGTTGTCCTAAAATGCCCGATTCGTGCCCAGCTATTTGTTGAAGCATTCATACGAAACATTGGCCCTGGAAATCCTCTCAAGCGTATTGGGATTGGTCGCTTGCGCCTGGAATGCTTCGTTCATCATATCTATGTGGATATCCCATGCAATTACTCACAGAGACAGTTCTACGGAAATATCATCACAGTCCTACCTCTTTTGAGTAACCTTCGTTCGCTATATATCATGATGAGGCGCTGGGACAAATATATTTGGGAGTTAGAGCTTGGGAAATTCCTTCCCGAACACGCACCGCGAAGCTTAGTTCGTCTGTGCATTCAAGTAAGCGAATATTGCAAAGTAAAGACGAATGGATACTTATGTCGTATATTAGATGCCAGCTGGGGACCCGGATGCTCTGCTATTCGGAAAGCAGCCAAGCGTTGGCCGGTGGAGGGCGTGGTTCGGTGCATGGGCACATGTCAAGACCATTGCCTTCATCTGCGAAGACATCCTGTGGCGCAGATCATCCGACATATCAGATTCCCAAGCATCCCAAGCAACCGAGGGAATTGTACAAAAATGGTTGACCGACTCACCATTGGAGAATTTTGAGATTTGGTCTGGCGCAGACAGTATTCAGTTGTCTCGCCACTTTCAAATAATGTATGCTAGATTCCATAACATCCATGGGTCTGAACCTACTCGCCATCGATACTCATTCCAACGCGACCAATCGACAAGGGCCTGGATATTATCTCCGCCCACAGTAACGATGCGCTCGGCCATCTCTCAGTTCCATAGCCACGTTTGCGATGACGGTTGTTGGATCTGCATTGCTGCTGAGGCGGAGGAAAATCTGGAGGATCTGATCTCATACCTGGATGATGTTAGGGAGGAGGACTGGCATCATAGGTTAATGGCGTCGAGGCCTTGGTTGAGGCTCCACGGCGATCCCATTTATAGGTTGTCAGTGTAAATACTTGCAGGGGTTCCAGCGCCAGTAGCTCATGAATCTACACCACCATGTAGCATTAAGTTCAGAATATGCATGCCCTTTCACTATCGTGGACTATAGTGCAACAAGAACACAAATTCAGCTGTTGACCGAAGATCTAAATGAAGAAAGTTGCTTGATCAAAACTACATATATATATATTTGCTTTGATTTTGTCTCACTTCTGCGGGAAAGTGGACCGCGACGGCTGGCATTGCAAGATAATACCGCCACCGACCAGCTGTCTCCCCAACATGAGATGCAAGAAACAAGTCCATCGCCTGTTCGAAAACGAAACCAGAACCGGTACCGGTTTCTACGGAACAAGTCTACCTTATGTATATATGGATTACATGGATTCGTCATTTTCGATACAGTGTCTGAATAATAGCTATATTTGGCTCATACACATCCCAGCCGCTTTACTTTGCTTCACCACTGAGAGCTGGACGAACGCTGGTGAATGCCCATCTTTGGACAGCGATCCCGGTCAGCGGGGCAAAGGGTACATTGGGTCTAGGACCGTTGTTATCAATATTTCGCCTTAAACGGGCTGACTTTGCTTACCCTGGTCGATTTGCAGCTGTACAACTGAGATGGTTATTAGAACAGCTGTTGCGGGATAGCTCGGAGTCCCTTTGTGGATTTTCGCAAGGCAATGGTGGATTGGTTGGTGCCAATTTCTGGACTAGCGGTTGTCCCTGGACAACAAGAACTGGTAAGACTACCAAGGTGTTAAGCTTCATCATGAAATGGTCAGAATAGTTTAAACATACCACCGCATACTCCATAACGCTGCATGTAGCCCCCATGTCCATACAACAGCCAGCATTTGGCACGTTTATCATTTTCAGATATGTGTGAAAGTTTGGGCATTTGGTTACCACCTGGGCGGTAGGCCATATCGAATTCGGTCGATGCGCTGAGTAGAATGGCGGGCACATGGATGAGAATATTTTTCATCTTGGCCTTCTCAACCAGTTCAACTGCATCTCGCTGGTTGCTGTCAGATGATATCTCCACAGAGAGAGCCATATTCACTTACCACAACTATTCCAATCTGCGTGATGATATCTTCCTCGGGTATTTCAGATGACAGCAGCCTAATTACATGGCTGGCATGTTCGTACATCTTCTGCTGGTCGGATGCCATGTGGGTGGATCTTGAAGAGAGGTGTTGAGGCTGTGTCAGAAACCAGCAATGGTTTGAAGCGGAGCTAGAAAAGATACAACCTTGATCAGCAAACTAGGACCTGAATCCGGTTATGCACTAATCTGGGTGAGGTGGACATCCAAATCCAACGAGCACAGCAGCTGCTGCGCTGGTTGGTCGGCTGCGCGCGGCTGCGTCGACGCTCGTAAGTGTGCGAGCCATGAACGGAAGTCTGATCTGCCATAGGCCCATGAGATTCAGCGCAAACGCAACGAATGAAATCCCGATTGCGATGTTCACCCACGGATTTGCGGC
>Ga0137418_10007033_pt1 | contig 10347 bp, 8 predicted proteins | sample CZODoug3_1_2_16f_FD_122242 | JGI IMG/M metagenome (GOLD analysis project Ga0137418, IMG submission 122242) | Vadose zone soil fungal communities from Angelo Coast Range Reserve, California, USA - CZODoug3_1_2_16fungal (Hybrid Assembly) | ecosystem: Environmental > Terrestrial > Soil > Vadose... | reverse complement strand
GTAGTATGCACAATGTGCGGGCTACTCACGCGGTTTCAACCTCCGTCAATGCAGAGCGCAATAAATCGCTTGGAAATTGGGAATCCACGAGCGGGTCGGCAATAGGCGCCCGAAAAGCGATGCCAGAAACACCCGCCAAACGGTTACACTAATAACTCGTGATTGAGTATGGACCTTAAGGGAATTAAGGAAACCGGGTCGGCAGGTGCGGACCGAAGTTGGCCCACTGACTGACACACTTTGTAGCGCTTCCGGGCCGCATTTGCAAGCCTCAGGCGCATTTTCCGTTCACACTCCAGACCTATTTGATGACTGACTCACATTCCGGTTCCGTCGAATTCGCCTCGCTGGGCCTGCAGCCTGCGGTCATGGCCGGCATCCGGCAGGCAGGCTTCACTCAGTGCACGCCCATCCAGGCGCAGACGCTGCCGATTGCGCTTGCGGGCCGCGATGTTGCCGGCCAGGCACAGACCGGCACCGGCAAGACCGCTGCGTTCCTCGTCGCGCTGTACCAGGCGTTGCTCACGCGTCCCGCGGCCGCGAATCGCGGCCCCACCGCCGTGCGCGCACTCATCGTGGCACCCACCCGCGAGCTCGCGGTACAGATCCATCACGATGCGCTCACGCTCGGCGCCCACACCGGACTCAGGCACTTGGTGGTGTTCGGCGGCATCGACTACGAGAAGCAGCGCCTGGAGCTCGGCCAAGGCTGTGATGTGCTGATCGGCACGCCGGGGCGGCTGATCGATTACTTCAAGCAGCACGTGTACGAGCTGCGACACGCCCAGGTGCTGGTGCTCGATGAGGCCGACCGCATGTTCGATCTGGGCTTCATCGCCGACATCCGCTACATCCTGCGCCGCCTGCCCCATCCGCAGCGGCGCCAGTCGATGCTGTTCTCGGCCACGCTCTCGCACCGCGTGCTCGAGCTCGCCTACGAGCACATGAACAATCCGGAAGCTGTGCGCATCGAGCCGGACAAGATGACGGTCGATCAGGTGCGCCAGCTCATGTACTACCCGTCCATGGAGGAGAAGGTGCCGCTGCTCATCGGGCTGCTGCACCAGAGCGAGGCGGTGCGCACCATGGTGTTCGTGAACACCAAGCGCATGGCCGAGCGGCTCGAGAGCACGCTCAAGGCCAACGGTTTCAGTGCCCAGGCGCTCTCCGGGGACGTGCCGCAGAACAAGCGCCTGCGCTTCCTGCGCGACTTCCACGAGGGAAAGCTCGCAGTCCTGATCGCCACCGATGTGGCCTCGCGCGGTCTGCACATCCCGGACGTCAGTCACGTGTTCAACTTCGACCTGCCGCAGGACGCGCCCGACTACGTGCACCGTATCGGCCGCACCGCCCGCGCCGGCGCCGAGGGCGATGCCATCAGTTTCGCGTGCGAGGAGTACGCAGTATCGCTCCCGGACATCGAAAGTTATCTCGGACATAAGATCCCGTTCGCGCCCATCGCCCCGGAGCTGCTCGCCACCGGCGTGGTCGCCGGTGCACCGGTGCATTCACACCGGCCCCAGCGCCTGGGCGGCCGCTCGCACGGCGGTGGCTCGCACGGCGGTGGCTCGCACGGGGGTCCCCGCGGCGGGGGCCCCCGCGGCGGCGGTTCCCGCGGCGGCGGCTCGCGCAGCCACAAGGGCTCCCACACGGGCCGCTCGCACCGCGGACGTGGTCGCTGAGGCAACCGGCCGGCACGGCCGCGGGCGCGGACCGTGCCGCCGTGGCACTCGGGGCGTCGCTTGAGCTAAGCTCACCCCTTTGGTGGCCGCCGCCAGCAGCCCCAGGCCGTCCAAAGCCCATTCAGCGTCCGATCATCGTGGGCCGTTCCCGTATGGCGGAAATCGAAGACAACGTCGACCGCGAGTTGTTCCGCAACGTGGAGAAGCTGCGTCAGTTGCGCATCGAACATCGTGATCTCGATGAGGTCATTTCCCGTCTGTCGCTCGACCTGCATGTGGATGAGTTGCAGCTGAAGCGCCTGAAGAAGCGCAAGCTCATGCTCAAGGATCAGATCGCGCGCCTGGAGAGCCAGCTGATCCCGGATCTCAACGCCTGATGAATAGTGCCGACAGCGCCGCAAGCGCGTTGCTGCTGCGGCTGACATCCCCTCAAGTGCTCGGTGCGGTGCTCGCACTCCTGATCGCCGCTGTGATCGCGCTGCTGGTCGCGCGCGCGCTGCGCTTGCGGCGGGCACGTGGCGCCACGGCGGCCGCGCAGCACCCGCCACACTGGCTGGACCACACGCTGGCGGGCGCGCTGATCCTGGCGCCGCTGGTGGCGGCGCTCGCCATACTGCTGGCCGGGCACGCGGCGCTGGCGGCGCTTGCGACGCCCACGGCAGTCATCGACGGCGCGGTCCGGATCGTGGCCGCGCTGGCGCTGCTGCGCTTCGGCGTCTACCTGCTCGGCCTGATGCTCGGCCCGGGTTCCTGGGTCGGTACCCGGGAAGAGCGCATCACCTTGGTTCTGTGGGTGATCGCGTCGGTGGCGCTGCTCGGCTGGCTGGATGAGCTCGAGGCCGCCCTCAACCGCGTCAGCCTGCTTCCGGGACGAACGCAGTTGAGCCTGTGGAGCCTGCTCAAGGGCCTGGTGATAGTCACCGCCTTCCTGGTCGTGACCAGCCTGATCGCGCGCGCGATCGAGCGCCACGTCATGCGGCTCGACCAGCTGGCGGTGTCAACCCGGGTCGGAGTCTCGAAGTTCGCCTACTTCCTGTTGCTGGGACTGGGCATGCTGCTGGGGATCAACGCCGCGGGCGTTGATGTGACCACGCTCAACGTGCTCACCGGCGCCATCGGCCTGGGGTTGGGCTTCGGTCTGCAGTCGGTGGCGAGCAATTTCGTCAGCGGCTTCGTCCTGCTGATGGACAAGTCCATCAAGCCCGGCGACGTCATCAGCTTCACCGGACTCACCGGCGCGAGCGCCGGCAATTTCGGCTGGGTGCAGGAGCTGCGCGGTCGCTACGTGGTGGTGCGCGACCGCGACGGCGTCGACACCCTGGTACCGAATCAGAACCTGATCACGAGCCCGTTCATCAACTGGAGCTACTCGGATCAGCGCGTGCGCCTGAAGCTGCCGGTGACCGTGAGTTACGACGACGATCCGGAAGTCGCGCTGCAGCTGCTGTTGCAGGCGGCCGAGAACCATCCGCGCATCCTGCGTGATCCGCCGGCGGTGTCGCGTCTCATCAGCTTCGAGGCTTACGGCATGCTGCTGGAAGTGCGCTTCTGGATCGCCGACCCGGTGAACGGCGTCAACAACGTGCGCTCGGACGTGAATCGCGCGATCTGGCGCATTTTCCGCGCCCATGGAGTGACCATTCCGGTGCCGCAACAGGAAATGCGCATTCTGCCGCGACGCCCGCCGCGCGCCCTGCCCGATGCGCTGGCGCAGGGGCCGAGCGGCCTCGACCAGGCGGCCGACTGAGGCAGTCCCTTAGCGCAGTGTCACTTCAGGTCGCCGCTGGTATCGAGATTCCGGACAGGGAGCTGTCGCTGTCATTCGTGCGCGCTGGCGGCCCGGGTGGCCAGAACGTCAACAAGGTCGCAACCGCAGCGCAGCTGCGCTTTGATCTCGCACGCAGCGTGGCGCTCCCGGACGCTGTCAAGGCGCGCCTCAGGGCCCTGAGCGGGCGGCGGCTCACCGCCGAGGGCGCGATTCTCATCATCGCGCGCAACCACCGCACCCAGGAGGGCAACCGCCGCGAGGCGCAGGAGCGCCTCAGCGACCTCATCCGCCGCGCGCTCACGGCCCCGAAACCGCGCAAGGCCACCAAACCCACGCGCGCGGCGCGCGAGCGCCGCCTCGAGCACAAGACGCGGCTGCAGCGCACCAAGCGCCTGCGCGCCAAGCCCGCCCCCGACGACTGAGGAACGGGCGCCGAAGCGCCTGTCACGCCAAGGAGTGTCGCCATGTTCGCATCCACCGCGATGGCCTTCCTGCACCACCTCGCCGCCTTCACGTTGGTCGCGGCGCTGGCGGTGGAAGTCGCCCTGTTCAAGCCGCCGTTGTCGCTGCTGCAGGCGCGACGGCTGCTGCGCACCGACTTGATTTTCGGGGTGGCTGCGACCGTGGTGTTGGTGGTGGGAATGCTGCGCGTCGCTTTCTTCGAGAAAGGACGCGAATACTACTGGCACGACCTGTACTTTCTCATCAAGTTCGGTGCGTTCATCGCCGCGGCACTGATCTCGATCTATCCGACCATGACGTTCCTGTCGTGGAACCGGGGCGTGAAGGCCGGCGTGGCGCCCGAGGTGCCGGAGGCGCGCGCCCGGCGCGTGCGGCTGTGCCTGATGCTCGAGCTCACCGCGATCGTGGTGATTCTCGCGTGTGCGGCGCTGATGGCGCGCGGCTTCGGCTACCTGCGCTAGCGCGCCTGGGGCGCCTGGGGCGCCTTGAGTCCCTCGGGGTGGATCAGCCATGCGGTGAGTGCCGGCAGCAGGATGATCGCGGCGAGCATGTTCACCAGGAACATGAAGGTCAGCATGATGCCGATGTCGGCCTGGAACTGCAGCGGCGAGAATACCCAGGTGGCGACCCCGATGGCGAGGGTGATGCCGGTGAAGATGATGCTGGCGCCGGTGACGCGCAGCGTACGCTCGTAGCACTCGCGCACCGGCAGGCCCTGGTGCAGGAATTCCTGCATGCGGCTGAACAGATAGATGCCGTAGTCGACCCCGATGCCGGCCCCCAGTGCCACCATCGGCAGCGTCGACACCTTGAGCCCGATGCCGACCAGGGCCATGACGGCGTACACCAGCACCGACACCAGCGCCAGCGGCACCACCACCACCAGGGTGCCGACCACCGAGCGGAAGGTGAGCAGGCACATCACGATCACCGCGGCGAAAACGCCGGCGAGGATGCGCAGCTGCTTGGCCTCCACGGTCTCGTTGGTCGCGGCCATGACACCGACGTTGCCGGCGGCGAGGCGCACCTGGGCGCCTGCGACCGGGTTCGCGGCGCGCCAGCGCTTCACCTCCCCCACGACGCGCTCGATCGTGCTGGCGCGGTGGTCGGCGAGGAACAACATCACCGGCACCACGTCGCAGTTGTCACTGAGCAGTCCGGTGCTGGTCTCGATGTAACGCGTCGACTGCGTGAGCTGGGTCTGCTCACGCGGGATGCTGCGCCACTTCAGGCTCCCCTCGTTCCAGCCGGCGATCGCGATCTTGGCGATAAAGGGGAGCGTGATCACATCCTGCACGCCGGCAACGTTGCGCATGTGCCAGCCGAAGCGGTCGACCGCGCTCATCAGCTCGTGGCTGACGCACACCGGCTCGGTCGACTCGATGATCGCGGTGAGCACGTCGACGCCGATGTCGAACCTGGAGGTGATGACGTCGTTGTCGCGGTTGTAGCGCGAGTCGGGACGCAGCTCCGGCACGCCCGCCTGGGTGTCGCCGATCGGGGTCTCGCGCCCCTTCCACCAGCCGAGCAGCGCGAGCAGCGCGGCAAACACGATGATCACCAGCGCCGGTCCGCGCCGGGTGATTCCCGACAGCCGCCGCCACAGCAACGCCAGCCAGCGCTGGCGCCGCTCCACGCGCGCGTGGTAGCCGGCGTCGAAATGCACGTACGAGACCAGCACTGGCAGCAGCACCAGGTCGGTGAGAATGACGATCGCCACGCCCGTGCTCGCGGTGATGGCCATCTCGCGGATCACCTGGACCGGGATCATGAGGATGGTGACGAAACCGACCAGGTCGGCAAGCAGCGCTATCACCGCCGGCGCCAGCAGCTGGCGGAACGTGCGGCGCGCCGCCTCCATGCTGTCGAGTCCGGCAAACGCGGCATCGCTCACGGCGCTGATCTTCTGCACGCCGTGGCTGACGCCGATCGCGAATATCAGGAATGGCACCAGCAGGCCAATGGGGTCGATGCCGTAGCGCAGCAGCACCAGGGCGCCGAGTTGCCAGATCACCGCGATACATGAGCACAGCACCGGGACGAAGGCCACGCGCCAGGACTGGCAGTAGACGCGCACCGCGAGCAGCGTCAACAGCAGCGTGGTGACGGCGAACATGACCACCGCGCCCGCTCCATCGGCGATGTCACCCATCACCTTGGCGAAGCCAATCATGCGCACGTCGATTCCCCGGCGCGGAAACGCGGACGGCCGGGCGCCGCCGCTCACGCTCGAGTGCACCTCGACGCCGGCGGCGGCCGCCACCGCTGCGGGCTGCTCGATGGCCTGGCGCACGCGTCGCTCGAGCTGGTGGGCGATCTCGATCGGATCGACCGGCTTGCCCTGTGCGTCGGTGTCGAGCACGATCGCGCTCACCAGGGCGCCGGAGAAGTCGTTGGCGACCAGTCGGCCGATGATGCCCGCCTTCCTGATGTTATCGCGCACGCGCGCCATGTTCTCGGGCGTGGGCGTGAAGTCCGCCGGGATCACATTGCCCGCCTCGATGCCCTCCTCGACCACCTCCAGGTAGCGCACGTTGGGGGTGAAGATCGACTGCACGCGCGTGCGGTCGATGCCATCCATGACGATCACCTCGTCGGTGGCCTTGCGCAGCGCGGCGAAGAACTCGGGCGTGAACATGTTGCCGTCGCGCGCGATGAGCGCGATCAGCACGCGGTTGGCGCCGCGGAACTCCGCCACCTTCGGGTCGAGGTAGGTCCGCATGTACTCATGTTGGACCGGGAGCGTCTTGTTGAACGAGGTGTCGATGCGCAGCCCGTACAGCGCAATCGTCGCGAGCAGCGCCGTGCCGAGCGCAAATGCGACGAGGATGAGCCGGCGGTGACCGAAGATCAGCCGCTCGAGGCGGCTCACCAGGGCCGCGGGAGCCGCGCTGGTGTCGGCGGCGCTGGGCATCAGTGTGCCGCTCCGGCGCCCACGGAGGCGTTCGCGAGCGCGATAACCTGTGCGCCGTGCTCCCCCACCGCGGCGAGCCTCTCATCACCCACGGACAGCGCCGCCGACAGCCCGCTGCGGTCGCTCTGCTGCACCAGGGTGAAGGTGCGCCCGCCGTCGCGGCTGATGAGCACCACTCCCGAAAGGCCTACGATCGCGACACCCGCGCCGGCAAGACTCGCCCCGCCGTCCAGCATCTCCACGGTGCCGGTGGCGATTTTCTGCCAGCTCGCGCCGGCATCCTCGGAGCGATAGAGATTGCCGCGCAGGCCCAAGGCGAGCACGGCGCCATCGCTGAGCGGCAACACGTCGAAAAACGACCCCTCGTAGGGCGAGGCGAGCTCCTGCCAGGTGGCGCCGCTGTCGTCCGAGCGGTACAGATGCCCGGCCTCGGCGGCGATGTACAGCCGTGCGCCAGCGCCCGACACGATACGGTTCAGGTGATAGCCTCCGCCGGCCGCGCCCGCCTCCCCCCCGGCCGGGTCCGCGGCTGGGGCTGTCGCGGCGGCGCGCCTGGGCGTGGGGGCCTTCGGTCGCGGCGCCGGCGTGAAGCTGACGTCATGCCAGGTCGCGCCGCCATCGGCGCTCGTCAGGTAGGTGCTGTAGGCGCCGACCGCTATCACGCGGTTGCCGGCGCCGCACCACACGTCGAGCAGCGGACGCTGCGCTTCGGGGGCGTAGTGCGTGCGCTGCCAGGTTCGCCCGCCGTCGGCCGTGGTGAGGATGACTTCATCGTGTCCCACCGCCACGCCGTGCCGTGCATCAAGAAAGCACACGCCGGTGAGCAGCGCCTGCGTCGGAACTGCAGCGGCCTGCATCCAGCTCGCGGCCCGGTCGTCGGACAACACGATGATGCCACGGTCGCCGACCGCAACCAGGCGCTCGCCTGCGGCGGCGATCGCGATCAGGAGCGACTGCGCAGCCAGGCGCGCGGGCTCGGCGGAGGGCGGCGCAGGCTCGGCAGCGCGCACCGAGCCGACCACAGCGAGCACAGACGCGAGCGCAAAAAAGGATTTTCGGGGGGCCGCGCTGGCGTTGCGTCCCACGCTTGAGCGAACGCGGACCCCCCGGTCCGGTCCCTTGTGCACGGCGGCCCCGAAGATCCTGTTTTTGCGCGCGCGAATGCGCGACCCTAGCGGATTCCGCGCCGCTCCAGCACGCTCGGCTGATAGTCGCCAGGCGTACGCTTGATGTTGAAATCGTACGACTTCGACTCCTCGCTCTGCAGGCCGAGCGCGAGATAACGTCCGTTCGAGAGGTCCATGACCAGCTCCAGGTCCGTCCAGAGCGAGGGCAGGTCGTAGTAGTTCATGGCGTGGCCTTCCTGCACGCGGTACAGCTGCCCGCGCGTGTCGTAGCAGTCCACGGCGAGGATCTGCCAGGAGTCTTCGTCGACGTACAGCGTGCGGCGGCTGTAGATGTGGCTCAGGCCGGGCTTGAGGGTGGAGTCCACGACCCACACCCGATGCAGCTCATAGCGTGCCAGGTCCTGGTTGATGTGGTTCTTGTGCAGCAGCTCGCCGTACTTGAGCTTGCGGTCCTGCAGGCGGTACCCGTTGTAGGGAACGTAGATCTCTTTCTTGCCAAGCAGCTTCCAGTCGTAGCGCTGCGGACTGCCGTTGTACATGTCGAACTGGTCGGCCGTGCGCAGGTTGTCGGAGTTCGTCCCCGGGTTATCGAAGGCGACGTTCGGCGCACGGCGCACACGGCGCTGGCCGGGGTTGTAGACCCACGCGCGCCGCGCTTCCTTCGCCTGGTCGATGGTCTCCTGTACCAGCAGCACCTCGCCCGCGAGCCGCGCCGGGGCGGTCGTCTCCTGCGTGAAGAACAGCAGGATGTTGTTGAGCCCGGCCTCCGTCATGCCCGGCTCGTAGTACTGGAAGTAGAACTCCTCCTTGAAGTTCACCAGCGTGTAGCCGCCGCCGGCGGTCATCGGCGCCTGCCCGACCTGCAGCCCGGCCGCCACGCCGCGATAGCGCGTGACGTGATTCCAGAACACCTCCAGTCCGTTCTGTGGAATCGGGAACGGCGTGCCGTCGATCGCACCGCTGAATCCGTTACCGTCCGGAACGAGCTTCGCCGTGGTCGCGTTGCGCTTGGTGCCCTCGTAGATGCGCTCCGGGGAGGCGCCGCTGCGATGCGTCGGGTAGACGATCATCTTGTAGTCGGGGTAGGCCTTGAACAGTGCCTTGTGACCCTCGGTGAGCTTCGCGGCGTACTGCGCCATGTTGGCCGCGGTGATCGTGAGCAGCGGCTTGTCGCTCACGTATGGATCTGGGTAGTGATCCGGGGAGTGATAGTTCGGAAAGCCGGCGTCGGCCGCGGACTTGAGTCCCCCGGTCCAGGCCGGGATGCTGCCATCGGCGTTGCCGGCCTTCTCACCGCCCAGCGGCGTCAGGTCGGCCCCCAGGCGCGCCGCCTCCTGCGGACTCACGGCTCCCCACGCTATGGATGCGAACAGCACTCCTGCTGCGGACAACCGGATCAGAGTCTTCATTGCAGCCCCTCCATAAGTTCGCGCCTCCCGCAGGCCGCGCGCCGCTTCAGAACGAGTATTTGATGCTGGCGGCAACGAAATCGCGATCGTTGAGCAGGTTGTACTGGCCGGCACCGCCGTACTGCGTGTAGGACACGTCGAAGTCCCACTTGGAGCGCAGGCTCGCACCAAGACCCACGGTGATCGCATGACGTCCGGCGATGAAGTTGCCGCCGGGACCGGGCGATACGCCGGTCACATCATGCACCCAGGTGGCATGCGGCAGCAGGTTCAGCGCACCGATGACGTTGTTGTACTCGAGGCGGCCGGCAATCACGTAACCCCACGAGAACTTCGTCGGAAACTCCGAGAGTGGCGTGGTAAGACCGGGAAACTCCGGATACCCGCCGAGCGCCGGCTGCCCGCTGAGGGCCGCCCCGGGCGCGTCGTACTCCAGGCCGCGGCCCACCGGTCCGCCGCTGGTCAGACTCTCGAGCCCCGGAATGTAGTCGGCCCCGGCCTCGAGTACTACCACCGCCTGGGAGGCCTTCAGCACGTTGGCGAACACCTGTGTGGCGGTGATGTCGGCGTGCCAGGTGTTCTTGAGCTCATAGCCGCGGATGGTCTGCCCGAGCCCATAGAGGCCGAACTGGTTGCACCCCGTGATCGGGGTCGGCGAGGTCGGCACGCAGGTTCCGGGCGGCGTCACTGGCCCGCCCAGGAGCCTCGTGATCCCTGCCTCGAACGGCGCGAGCGTCGCGTACAGCAGCTCCACCGAGCCGAGCTGCAGCGGCACGTCGTGCCGGAACGCGACCTCGCCCTGCAACGCCGTGCCGGTCTTCTGGATCTGCGTGTTGAAGGACACGCCGAGCATTTTGATGTCCTGCGGGAACGACTCGTAAAGACCGGCCGTCTTGCCGTACTCGTAAGTCGCGATGTTGCTCGCCTGGTTGTTGACATTGCCGCCCGCGAGCAGGGTGTTGGCGCCGATGGTGGCGTACTGCTG
>Ga0137418_10007031_pt1 | contig 10351 bp, 10 predicted proteins | sample CZODoug3_1_2_16f_FD_122242 | JGI IMG/M metagenome (GOLD analysis project Ga0137418, IMG submission 122242) | Vadose zone soil fungal communities from Angelo Coast Range Reserve, California, USA - CZODoug3_1_2_16fungal (Hybrid Assembly) | ecosystem: Environmental > Terrestrial > Soil > Vadose... | reverse complement strand
TCAGGCGAGGCCTCGGCGTCGTAGTTGTCGTGCCAGTTCCACCACTTGTACGGCGGGGTCTGGGGGTAACCCTCTGGCGAGTCCTCCCAAATCTCCTGACGGCCGAGCGGCGTGATGTCGAGGTAGCTCCAAGTGGTCCCCATCACCTCGTCGCCGCGGCCGTTGATGAAGTATGTGCGGAACACCCGCTCGCGGTCGCGGAAGAACACGTTGTGGCCGTGCCATTCATCGACGCCGAAGTCCGCGTCGAAGCCGTCGGCGATGGTGTACCAGGGCATCTCCCAGCCCATCCGCGCCTTCAGGCGCGCGATGTCCGCCTGCGGCGCGCGTGAGGCGTAGGCGAGGGTGGTGTCGCGGGCGTTCAGATGGGCTAGGTGGCCGACCTGATCGGCGCCCAGGGAGCAGCCGCGGCAGGCGTGCTCGGGCCAGCCGAACACCCCGGGCTCGAAGAAGGCGCGATAGACGATCAACTGACGGCGGCCCTCGAACAAATCGAGCAGGCTTACCTTGCCCTTGGGTCCGTCGAACTCGTACTTCTTGTCCACAGCCAGCCAAGGCATCCGCCGGCGTTCGGCGGCCAGCGCGTCACGGGAGCGGGTCAAGGCCTTCTCTTTCACGAGGAGCTGCTGGCGCGCAGCCTCCCACTGCTGCTGCGACATGATCGGGCGTGTGTTCATCGCGAGATGCCCTTTCCCGTGTTCCTTGTCTCTCTCTTTGCTTGTTGCCATCTGATTTCTCCTTTGTGTTCTGATTGTACGTTGGCTTTGAGGCCTCTAAACACAAGGCCTGACAGAAGTGGCTCGCGAGCTCTCAGTTTCCAAATCTCTTCCGCCCTTTCTTTCGGCTACTTACTCGTCATCCCGGATTTGCCGCGTTCTGCGGCACGAAAGCTGCGAACTGGCGCTCGAGGGTCTTGCCTACGCCAGCGCGCCAACCCTCGGCGATGGACAGGGAAGCGGGATCGGGAAAGATATCTTCTTCGCCTTTCTCCAGCCCATCAAAGATGTTCCGCGCTGCCGATTCGGGCGACGCCTTCGGTATGTTGAAGCCACGGTTCATATCGGTGTCTATGGGACCCAGAACCACGGCATGGACGGTCACGCCTTGGCCTGCCAGCAGCACTCTCAGCGACTGCGTCATGTTGAACGCGGCCGCTTTTGAGATGGAATAACCGGGTATGACCGGCAAGGGCGCGAGGCCCGCGAGGGAAAGGTTGTTGACGATAGCCCCTTTCGAGTGTTTCAGCAGCGGCAAGAAAGCACGGGTGACTTTTAGCACTCCGAGGAGGTTGACGGCCAGGTGCTGCTCGATCACCTCCAGGTTGCTTAGATCGTCGTAGATCGCGACGCCGGCGTTGTTGATGAGGACGTCGAGGGTGTCCACTTCCTCGGCCGCGCGCTGGATCTGCGAAGCGCGGGTCACGTCCAGCGTCAGGGGAATCACGCGTTTGTCGGCATGTTGCAATGCGCCGCGCGTGCCCGCAAAGACCCTCTTCGCCCCCCGTCTAACGGCTTCATTGACGAGCGCCTGACCTATGCCCCGGTTGGCGCCGGTGATCAAGACTGACTTATTCGCAATGTTCATGACGTTCTCCTTGACTGAGTCGCTTTTGAATTCGGAACCGCAAAACATAATCTGAGAATCCATTTCGCCTTTTGCACTTCGTGGGCGTCCCGAAGGTGCACATCAGCGGTTACGAGCTGATCGGTTGGGACTGGTACTGGGCTCAGTTCGGTGGTCTTGGCGAGCAGCGTCCAAAAGCCAGTACGGCATATCCGCATTGGCTAGTCGGCCGCTCTCGTAGCGATCGTGGTGACGGAGCCATGACATCGTGAAGCGCAAGCCATCCTCATCGCGGCCTTTGGGAACATAGTCGAGATAGTTGTACGTGTTCATCGTCGCCTCTGTCCCACGACCGTAGGCGGAATAGGTGTGGAAGATGTTGCCGTCTTTGTTTCTGTAGAAGACGCTGATTCCAGGCGCTTCCTCGCTGGGGAATGCCATGAGTTCAAAGTTGAATACGACCTTGCCTTTGGCCAGTTGCTCTGGAGTGAAGGAGACGTGGTAGTCGTAGTTGAAATCACTTCCGTAGGACGACACCCAGTTAAACTTCCACCCCAGGCGCTTTTTGAACGCTTCGATTTTGGAAATCGGTGCTCGGGATACTGCCGCAAAGGAAACGTCGCGCTGCGCAAGATGCACCAATGCGCCGTCCGTATGATCCATGTTGAAGGAGCAGCTGGGGCAAGCTTCTTGCCACTCCGAACCGAACATGAGGTGATAAACGATGAGCTGGCTTTTGCCATTGAAGAGATCGGCGAGCGTTTTCTTCCCGCTGGGGGAATCGAAATCGTAGTTCTTTTCGGCTTTGACCCAGGGCAGCTGGCGCCGCTCGGTGGCGACGGCATCACGCTCGCGAGTGAGCTGCTTTTCGCGGGCGAGTAGTTTTTTGCGGGCCACGAGCCATTCCTCTCGCGACACTATTTTCGGGTTATCGACTGTCCGCATTGACATCTTGATTGCTCCTTTCATTCGAATTGGGACTCTCTTTTTTTGTCCCTTTTCTTGCGAGACAATTTCACGGCCAAGACCGTCAGCCCTCCTGCGGAAGTCGCGCTGGCGACGATCAGCCCCATGCTTGCTAAACAGAATGGGCACATCGCATCACCTCTCCATCGGGTGGCGAAGCGTGACCGCTAAGCCGCCTCTGTATGGATGACGGGCTTGGTAGGGCGATTTCTACATCAAGCGGCGGAAGGAATCCGAAGCTTGGGAAGCTACTGATAATACAGAGCTTATGTTCAGATTTGAGTTTCGGCGGTGGTGAGAGAGCCGGAGGACTCAGCCACGCTTCTGGAGCAGGAACTCTCTCACTGCGGGATCCTCCGCCAGATCGATCGCCCGGTCGTAGGCGTCTGCGGCCTCACGCGTTTTCCCAAGACGCTGCAGCAGGTGAGCGCGAACGGCCCAATACGGCTGATAGTCCGCAACAGCGTCGCGGTCAATCGACTCGAGAACGGCCAGCCCCGCTTCAGGTCCCTTTGCTTCGGCGACTGCCGCTGCGTATGCAGCTTGCGTGCCTAGGGAAAACGATATGCGGACGAGCTGTTCGTAGAATGCCGCAATCGCCGCCCAGTCAGTCCGGCCAGTGCGCCCGCGCTCGGCATGCACGGACTGAATTGCAGCTTCCAGTTGAAATCTGCCGGAGCGTCCGAGCTTGAACGCTTCGCTGAGATGGCGTTCCGCTTCTTCGATCAGCGGAAGCGACCAATGCTTCGGGTTCTGCTCGGAAAGGGGAATGTAACGACTGTCAGGCCCTCTTCGGGCGGAGCGTCGTGCTTCGCAATGGAGCATGAGGGCTAATAGACCTTGAACCTCAGCTTCGTCGGGCATCAACTGCAAAAGCACCCGCGCCAGCCACATCGCTTCCTCGGCTAGACTGCGTCCACGCTGGTCGGTGCCAAATAGTTCATCCCAACCGATGCCGAAGGCGGCGTAAATCGCTTCCAACACGGCATCAAGGCGCTGCGGCAGATCACGCTCTTGCGGAACCTCGAACGGAATGCCACCGCTGCGGATTTTTGTTTTCGCGCGGAACAGGCGCTGCCCCATTGTTTTCGGTGCGATAAGGAAGACTTGAGCAATGCGTGCTGCATCGAGGCCCAATACCGTCTGAAGCATAAGGGGTGTGTGCATCGCCGGGTCGATCGCCGGATGGGTACACACGAATAGCAATTTGAGCCGTTCATCCGGGAAGTCCGTTCCCAACATAGTTTCCATGGAATCTTCCTTGAGAAGTTTCAGGGTTGGCTCGCTCGCCTGCGCGACGCGTTGATGACGAACAACGTCAATGACCGAACGCCGCGCCGCTGTGAGCAGCCACGCCTCGGGATTTTGCGGTACGCCGTCCTGCGGCCAATGGGTGAGGGCCGACAGTAATGCGTTGCTGAGAGCGTCCTCGGCGCTGGCCAAGTCGTGCGTCTGCACGGAAAGATAGGCCACCAGGCGGCCATAGGATTCGCGCGCTACCCGCTCTATGGTTCGGTGGGTGTCCTCTTGATTGCTTCCATTCACCCCGTGAACCCTCGTTGCATCGCTTCCGGCGCCAACGGCCGGACTTCCACTGCGCCAAGCGATGCCCCTGGGCATCGAGCAGCCCATTCTAGGGCGGCGTCAACGGAAGGGAGTTCCAGGATGATGAATCCCGCCAGCTGCTCCTTGGTGTCAGCATACGGGCCATCTTGCACTCGGCGCTTTCCATCCCGAAGGCGCAGTGTCGTTCCTGTCTCGGGCAACTCAAGCGCATTGGCGCCGACATAGACTCTGGCCTGGACGAGCGCCTTGTGGTAAGCCCGCCAGGCGCCGAGTTGAGGGTCGTTATAGTCGTTCTTCCGCATGGCAAACTCTTCCGGTGAGTGATAGATCATCAGAGCAAACTGCATCAGCATTTCTCCTTTGGGAACAATTGTGAGCGCCCTTATGCGCCTGAATGTATGACGGACGAGAGGCCGCCAGTTCGACAGATTTTAGGAAATCAACAGGAATTTCAAGCGGCCATAAGCGAATTGGCGGCCCCGCCGCGCGTGCTGCCCGCAAGCCATCCATGCTCGCAAAAGACGGTGCCATCTTAGGGGTTCACCCCAAAGTTTTCAGTCCAACGTCGGTCCAATTCAAGAGCGAGATAAATGACGCGTTTCCTCGCAAGCGACACCAGAAGCGGCACTTAGAGTTTTGTACTGCGCACCTTCTGAGCAGAATGGCGCAGGTTCGAGTCCTGCCGGGCGCGTCATCTCCTACTTCTGACCGTAATAGGCCGTGCCGCCGTGTTTCCGCAGAAAGTGTTTCTCATGCAGATGCCGAGAGATGGGACGCGCCTTGGGATTTGCCGCAAGCGTCTGAATGGCCATCGCCGCGATTTCTTCAACAACGACCGCGATGTGAGCCGCTTCCTTGGGCGTTTTGGCCCAGCAAAAAGGCGCATGGCCGGAAACCAGCACAGCCGGGACCTGGAGCGGATCTAGCTTTGCAAAGCGCCGCACGATCGCATGGCCCGTGTTGGTTTCGTAACCTGAGTGGATTTGCGAAGGCGTCAGCGGTTTGGTAACCGGCACGGGCCCGCGAAAATAATCGGCATGAGTGGTTCCAAAGCACGGGATTTCCCGTTGCGCTTGCGCCCAGGATGTCGCGACACGGGAGTGCGTGTGAGCCACCGCGCCAATTCCAGCAAACGCCCGGTAGAGGACAAGGTGTGTGGGAAGATCAGAAGATGGGCGCAAAGAGCCCTCTGCAATTCTGCCGTCGAGGTCCACGACAACAAGGTCTTCAGCCTTCATCGTTTCATAAGGAACACCGCTCGGCTTAATGACTACCAACCTTCCTCGCGTGCAATCCCGCTGGCATTTCCAAACGTGTAAAGAACCAGCCCGCGCCGCCACAGCTCCAGGTTTGCTTCCAGCACTTCTTCGCGCAGACTTCGAACTTTCATACCGCGCCTCTCGCCGCAGCTGCGATCCCGCGCAGCGCCGGAAGCACGCCACCTGCGAGCATAGGTTTGGAATCCATCCCTCCGAAACCAAAATACAATTCCCGATAGATTTGGTAGAGCTCCTCGTATGTGCGCGCAGCGACGAGGTTGGGTTCAACGACGCGATAACTCGGACAGATCGCGTCTTGCGCTTCTTCGATGGAGCGAAATGTGCCCGCAGCCAAGAACGCGAAGATGGACGACCCCAGGCTCGTTACCTCCACTTGCGGGACCAACACGGGCTTATTCAAGACGTTTGCATAAACGCGATTCAAGACCGGGTTCTTCTGAGGAATTCCACCCGCGTTAATCACCCGCCGAATCGGCACGCCATATTCCGCCATGCGTTCCAGAATGACGCGGGTGTGAAAAGCAGTGCCTTCAATGGCGGCAAAGAGTTCATCTTGCGGAGTGTGCGTCATATTCCAGCCAAAAGTGATTCCGCCAAGATTTGCGTTAACGAGAATAGTGCGGTCGCCATTATCCCAGGCAAGACGTAGCAGGCCAGTCTGACCCGGGCGATATTCTTCCAGACCCGCGCAAGCTCCTTGACTGCTGTTCCCGCACGGCGCGCGATGGCGCCGAATAGGTCACCGGTGGCAGAAAGTCCGGCTTCGACGCCCGTCCTTTTGGGATCGATCGAGCCTGGGACGACACCGCATACACCGGGAATAAGACGCGTATCTTCACTGATGGCCATGATGCATGTCGCCGTGCCCACGACGTTTGAGACGTCACCAGGACGCGCGCCGGCTCCAATGGCGTCCCAGTGAGCATCGAACGCACCGACGGGAATTGGAATATCAGCGCGCAAACCGAGTTTCTTCGCCCATTTCGAGGAGAGACGTCCGGCGATCACCTCGCTCGTCGAATATTTTCCGTTCAGCTTTTTACGTATTCCCTTAAGGAGCGGGTCGACCGCTTCCAGAAAATCCTCAGAAGGGAGCCCGCCCAAGGAAGCGTTCCACATCCACTTGTGGCCCATGGCACAAACTGAACGAGGCGCCTCCGCGAGATCTTTGACATCACAAAGCACGGCGGTAAGCATGTCGCAATGTTCGAAGACGGTAACGAATCGGCTTCGTTTTTCCGGATTATACCTCAGCCAGTGCAACAGTTTCGAGAAGCCCCATTCCGAGGAATAAACTCCGCCGCACCATCGGATCGTTTCCAGATTTCGTTTGTGGGCTGTCTCGGTGATAAGCGCGGCCTCGCGCCACGCCCGATGGTCACACCAAAGGTAGTATTCATCGAGCGGTTCCAAGCCTTCCCCTACGGGTAAGACGCTCGATCCCGTCGTGTCCAACGCAATGGAAACAATTTGATCCCCGGATACTTTTGCTGCTTGCAAGGCCTTCTGCATGGCTTCGATCAAGGCACGCATGTGATCGGCGTGACTCTGCGTGCCGTAATCCGGATCATCCTTTGTGCGGTGAAGGGGATACTCCGCGACAGCCGAACCCAAGCGTCCTCTGTCGCTATCCACAATGGCGACGCGAACGCTGAGGGTGCCAAAATCTACGCCTGCGACAGTAGCCATTGGGTTCTATTCGAACTCACACCTTGCAAGACTCCCGCAGTAATGGCTTCCCAGGCACAGTGCTTACTGCGCATGCCAGTACGTATCCCAGCCAAGATATCGAATGGCGGCTTCATGGAGCATTCCGGCAACGGTGGAGAAATTCGCGGCGACATGGTGCTCGAATCCGTTTTCACAGATGTAATGCAGAAGTTGTTGCAACTGCGGGATCTCGACTACCCCGGCGCCCCCAAAGGTTTCCAGGGGATCGTCCGTGAATGCACCCGAGCCGACATAGCCACGAATTCTTCCCGTCCGGTCATCGGTGGAAAAGCGCGCATAGCTCATCGGACCGGATTTAACGTGCCCCACGCAGGTGCCGAAGGTATTGTCCTTACCAACGGTGCCGGCAATAATCTCCTGATAATCCATCCTGACATCACGGAAGAAATGTTTGGGCAGGTTGCTACAGTGGAAGCACACCGCCTTATCCGGATGGTTGCCATAGTTGTTGTTCCAGTCGAGCAAGGCACTGGGGGTTTCGGAGGCTAGCCGCAGCGCATGCATACTGAGTACGCCGCACACATCTACTTCGCAGGCGCTCGAGAGCAGGTCGTCGCTCATCATGCTCATCACCGTACACGGCACAACGCCGAGATTTTCTTCCATCGAGGTCCAGCACTGCACGGCGCTTATCTGCACCCCCGCGGACTTCATCCAATCTTCCACGACCGCGCCGAGCTTGGCCATTTTCAGCAGGGCCGGCTGCGGCACTCCACTCGTTGACACGTATTTCTGGATGGCTTGCAGTTTGCGTACGGCGTGCTCATCGTTGTCCTTCATCCGGCCGATACGCCCCAAGACTTCGGACAGATCCAGCGTCTCGACGGAAATGCCTGAGGCTTCAAGCAATTTTTCGCTGTATCGCACGGTATTGAAGGCTGCCGGCCGCGCACCAATTGCACCGATGCGCAGATTCCGCAGCCCGTTTACGACGCGGCATAACCCCGCAAACCAGGCCAGATCCTTCTTGAACTCTTCCGAATCCGGAGTCACCGTGTGGAGTGTCGTCAGCGAATACGGAATCCCATACTGCTTAAGGTTGTTGCACGTGGACATTTTGCCGCAGAAGCTATCGCGACGGTGAGAGATGGACATCTTCACTGGTGTGTCCGGCGTCGCTTGAACCAGTACGGGCACGTTCAGTCGCGCCAGTCGAAGCGTGTCGGCGATGGCGCGCTCGTCGCCAAAGTTGGGCAGCGAGACAATCACTCCAGCTATCCGCTGGCTGTTTGCCTGAAACAAAGCGGCGCAGCGCTTCGCTTCCTCGTGAGTCTCCACGGCTCCGTGCTTGCTCTCTTCGGGTCCGAGGACAACCACATCCATGCCAACGCTCTGTAGCGTCTTGATCATCTCTTCCCGGCCGGACTTTGCAAGATGATCGGGAAAAAATCCCCTATTTCCGACAATCAGCCCCATCGTCACCTTTTCTGTGTGCATGATACCCTTCGTTCTCCTGAAACAGCCGACCGCGTCCGCTGCGTCTGACCAAAGACGCTTGCTCTTGCGCGACTACGATCTTTGCTTCCACGGCGCGAAGTGAAAGCAATACAGCGTCCCCACCAAAAATAGAAAACCGCCCCACCAAATGCTGGCATGCAAGTGAAACAGCACCACCGGATTCTGTGGCGGGTGTCCCCATTCGTACAAGCCTGCGGACAAGATGAGCAGGCCGTTCACGAGCAGCGAGATGCCGATGAAAAACCAAATCGAAATCGATTCGCCGGAGTGCATTATCCTCACCAGAAGTAATAATTTAATGCCAAAAAAACGACGGTAACTACCACGGCCCAAAAGGAAGGCCGATGGATCAGTGGGATCTGTTTTTCGGACGGTATTCTGGTCGCGCCATACACCAAGCCCTCTAATTCGATCTCGGGTCTTGCCTTCGTGAAAACGCTGACCACCACCGTCACAGCAACGCATACGATCCACGACCAGAGTGCGCGGTACATATTCTGAGCCATGTCGCTGGCATGGCTTGAAAGCGCCACATATGCAATAGCTCCTGGACTCAACTTCACCCAAGCCCACATGCCAATGGATGAAGCCGTTCCAGCCAGCAAGCCCCAAAAGCCTCCGGCAGGCGTGGCGCCCTTCCAGAGCATGCCCAGAATGACGGTGCCATACAGGGGCGCGATGAAAAAACTAAATAGAGCCTGCACATAATCCATGATGCTGAGGAAATGCATTACGAAATAAGCGGTGACGATGCTGATGAACACGCCGCCGAGCGTGCTCCAACGGCCCATGCGGACGTACTGCGCATCGTCGGCTTTCTTGTTGAGTAATGCGCCGTAAATGTCGTAGGTCCAGACGGTGGAAAAGGCGCTGACGTTGCCCGCCATCCCGGACATAAACCCAGCCATCAGCGCAGTAATACCCAATCCCAACAATCCCGGTCCGCAGTATCGCGCCAGCATCAAGGGGAGCACTTCATTGTAGCTGTGCCCGCCCGTAGCTATCGCAGTGCCTTCGCCGGTGAGTTTCACCGGCAAAACCGCAATAGCGAGCAAGCCGGGGAGAATGACAATGAAGGGCACGAACATTTTGAAGGCGGCGCCAATGATCGGCGCCATCTTCGCCGCACGCAGATCTTTCGCTGAAAGCACGCGCTGCACCACGAGAAAGTCTGTCGTCCAGTAGCCGAACGAAATCACCATTCCAAGCCCGAAGACAATGCCTGTCCAATGAATCCCCATAGGGTTGTCGCGGAACGAGCCCAGGGTGCTCCATAGGTGCGTGTACTCCGCGGATGCATTGGTTGCGATCCGCGCCTTCAGGTTGCTCCAGCCGCCAGCTTCCACGAGCCCCAGCACCGGGATCAGCAGCGATCCCGCCCAGATCAGGATGAATTGAAGCACTTCGTTGAAAATTGCGGAACGCAGCCCTCCCAGTGTGACGTAGATCGCCACGGTGATCGAAGAAATTAGGATGCTGAAGTTAATGTCCCAGCCGAGCACGACCTTCATCACCAGCGCCATCGAGTACATGTTGATGCCGCTCATCAATACGGTCATCATGGCAAAGGAAATCGCCGAGAGCGCACGGCTGGATTCTCCAAAGCGCAGCTTCAAATACCCCGGAACCGAATGGGTTTTGGAAATGTAATAAAACGGCATCATTACGATGCCGAGGAACAGCATAGCCGGGATCGCGCCGACCCAGTACCAGTGGGCGGCCAGTATCCCGTACTGATAGGAGGCGCCAGCCCATCCCATGAGCTCGAGCGAACCGAGATTTGCCGA
>Ga0137418_10007029_pt1 | contig 10354 bp, 9 predicted proteins | sample CZODoug3_1_2_16f_FD_122242 | JGI IMG/M metagenome (GOLD analysis project Ga0137418, IMG submission 122242) | Vadose zone soil fungal communities from Angelo Coast Range Reserve, California, USA - CZODoug3_1_2_16fungal (Hybrid Assembly) | ecosystem: Environmental > Terrestrial > Soil > Vadose... | reverse complement strand
CCGCACCGCCGAAGGCCCGTTCCTCGCGCTCGTGCGCGCAGACTCGCTCCGGCTCCCCGGGCGGCGGTTTGTCCTCGTGGGCGGCACTCGCGTCGACTCCCTGTTCCTGGCCCGGCTCGCTCCCGATCCCGAGCTTGCCGTTTCGGTCGTGCTTCCCGGCGACAGCGTCTCGGTCGACTCGAGCGGCCAGGTGGTGGCGGAGCTGCCGTACGTAGAATCCGCCGCCGTACCCGCCGGGCAAGCGCGGATCGTCGTCACGCAAGCGCACAGCCTGTTGGCGGAGCTGCGGCGCAACGTGAACATGTGGTTCGCCGTCGCGGTGCTGGCGACCGCCCTCGTCGCGCTGCTCGTGGCCGGCTGGCTCTCGACGCGCTTCAGCCGCCCGGTCACGCAGATGGAGCACCGTGCCGCCCTGGGCGACCTCGCCCGCCAGGTGAACCACGACATCAAGAACGGGCTGGCGCCCCTGCGCAACGTATTCCGCCACTTCGCGCAGGTGGCGCAGGGCGATCCCGCCAAGCTCCCCAAGGTCTTCGCCGAGCGGCAGAGCACGGTCGAATCGAGCCTCGGTTATCTCGAGACGCTCGCCGCCAACTACGCTCGCCTCTCTCCGCAGGCGAATGAGCGACCCACCGACGTCAACGCCGTCGTGCGCGAGGCGCTGCGGCACGCGACGGGCGCCGACCATGCGGAGTTGCGCACCGAGCTCCCCGATCGCCTTCCCTTGGTGCGCGTCGACCCTCTGGCACTCAGGCGCGTGATCGAGAACCTGCTCGGCAACGCGGTGGACAGCCTCGGGGGGAAGCCGGGCACCGTCACGCTTGCGACCGAGGGCACCGGGAACGGATCGGTGCGTCTCTCCGTGAGCGATACCGGTCACGGGATGACCAAGGCGGAGCAGGAGCGCGCCTTTGACGACTTCTACACGACCAAGCCGGGCGGCACCGGGCTCGGTCTCTCGATCGTGCGGCGGCTGATCCTCGATTCGAAGGGAACACTCAAGGTGGAGTCCGAGCCGGGGAAGGGCAGCCGGTTCATCGTGGAGCTCCCAGCCTCATGACGCTCGTCCTGATCGTCGATGACGTCCCCGCCATGGCCGAGCAGTACGCCTACGACCTGAAGCGTCTGCGCGGCTACGACACGCTCGTGGCCGCCAGCGGGCGGGCGGCGCTCGATCGCTTGGCCGCCGAGCCGGTGGACTGCGTGATCCTCGATCTCGAGATGCCGGGGATGGACGGCTTCGAGGTGTTGCGCGCGGTTGAGCGACTTGGGCTGCGGGTGCCGATCATCGTGTACACGGGGACAGGCAATTACGACCGCTGCGCCCAGGCGATCCGCCTCGGCGCGCACAGCTTCATCGACAAGGCGGAGCCGATGGAGCGGGTGGGGCAGGAGGTCGAGAACGCGATCGACCGCCGCCGCCTCGTGGACCAGGTCGCAGCGCTGCGCCGCGGCTTCGGCGTGGACTCGCCGCTCGTCGGCACGAGTCCCGCGCTCGCCAAGCTGCAGCAGGCGATCGCCCGGATCGCTCCGATTCCCAGCCCGGTGCTCATTCTGGGCGAGAGCGGGACCGGAAAGGAGCTGGTCGCGCGCGAGTTGCACCGGCTCGGCGCGGCTCCCAAGGGACCGTTCATCGCCGTCAACAGTGCCGCCCTGCCCCAAGAGCTGGTCGAGAGCGAGCTGTTCGGGCACGAGCGCGGCGCCTTCACCGGCGCCGCCGCCACCCGCAAGGGCGCGTTCGAGGCGGCGAGCGGGGGTACGCTCTTCCTCGACGAGATCGGCGACCTGCCGCTCGCCGCACAGGCGAAACTGTTGCGCGTGCTCGAGGAGCGGCACGTGACCCGCGTCGGCGGCACGAAAGCGATAGCAGTCGACACGCGCGTCGTCGCGGCGACGCACCGCGATCTGGAGAAGGAGGTCGCCGAAGGCCGGTTCCGGGAGGACCTCTACTTCCGGCTCAACGTGCACCCCTTGCGTGTGCCGCCGCTGCGCGAGCGGCTCTCGGACGTACCGGCGCTCGTCGAGCACCTCCTCGCCGCGACCTGCAGTCGCTTTGGCATGCGCCCTAAGAAGGCGGGCGCGGATGCGCTCGAATCACTCATGGCCTACGATTGGCACCGCAACAACGTGCGCGAGCTGCGCAACGTGGTGGAACGGATGGTCATCGCGACGGATCGGGAGGAGCTAACCGCCGACGATGTGCCCCCGGAGATCCGAGACCATAAAGGGAAGCGCCCGCGCACCGCGCACAGCGCACCGCGCACGTTTGAAGAGCAGAAGGCAGAGGCTGAGCGCGAGATCATCGTGTCAGCATTGGAGCGCAACGACTGGCACATCACCCACACCGCGAAGGAGCTGGGACTCTCGGACCACGCCAGCCTCCTCAAGGTGATGCGCCGCCTCGGTGTCCAGCGCGACACGTAGAGCCCCCTCGGGTCGTGTCCGATCGGACGCGATCGCAAACTCACATCGTGAATTGACAATCAGTTAGGCGCTGGTCCGCGGCCTGCTTTACCACATGGCGAACCCGCTCCTGGAGGAGCCATGCGGTACCAGTTCACGATGGATCAGCCCCGTAATCGGGGCCGCGGACCCGCCCTCGCGGTCGCCGCGCTCATTAGCCTCGGCGTCGTTGGGTACGCCTTCGCCGCCTGCGGCGATCGCAACCCCGACCGGGCCAGCGCCGGCGAGTCTGTCGTCAGCACGCCGACCCCGCTTCCCGCGCCGTCGACCCCGACCCAGCCGGAGGTGCCGGCGCCTACGACGGCCACCGGGTTCTACACGGTCGGCCGCACCGCGTGGAAGGCCGGCGACTTCGGGCACGCCGAGAGCGCCTTCGTGCAGGCGCTGGCGCTTGATTCCACACACGTTCGTAGCCAGCTGTACCTCAGCCGCATCCTGATCGAGTCAGGGCGTGCCGGGGACGCGTTGCAGCACATCGAGGCGGCGGTCGCACTCGACTCCACGTCGAGCGAGCCGCTCCGGCTCCTGGGCCGGGCGTATGACGTACTGGGCCGTTCCGATGAGTCCATCGAGGCGTACAAGCGCTCGATCGTCAGGAACCCCGACGATGTCTGGTCGTTGAACAATCTCGGGTCGCTGTACATCAAGCTGGGGCGGTCTGAGGAAGCCCTGGGCCCGATCGCGCGGGCGATCGAGCTGGAGAAGAACGTGGCCATCTTCCACAACAACCTCGGTACGGCGCTCGAGAAGACGGGGCACTTTACCGCGGCTGCGGAAGCGTACCGTGCGGCGCTGGCGGTCGAAGGGACGTACGGGCCCGCGGCCACGAACCTGACGCGGGTCGAGCAGTTGAAGGAAGACCCGGCCGCACAGCCCGTGGATCTCGCCGCGCTGGCCAAGGCTTTCGTGGCTCAGATAAACCGGCCTTGAGTAGGGATTTGGAGACCCGGCCGAGCCCCCCTTCAACGGCCGGGTCTCCCGGTTTATGTTCCCGCTCCCATGAAAGCCACCGATATCCGTAAGGGGCACGTCCTCCTGATCGACGGACAGCCCTGCCGAGTGATGGACTTCACGCATCGCACCCCGGGCAACTTGCGCGCGTTCGTGCAGGTCCGTTTCCGGAGCCTGGTCACGGGCAACACATTCGACCAGCGGCTCGCCGCGACCGAGTTCCTGAACGAAGCCCGGCTCGATACGAAGGAGATGCAAGTCCTGTATCAGGACCAGGGCGGCGTGCACGTGATGGACCAGTCGACCTACGAGCAGTACACCCTCGACGAGCGCGCCGTCGGCGAGGACAAGGAGTGGCTGCAGCCGGAGATGGTCGTGCAAGTCGAATGGCTCGACGGGCGCCCCATCGCCATCGAGCTGCCGCCGGTGATCGAGCTGCAGGTGGTCGAGACGTCGCCGGTGATGAAGACCGCGACGAAGAACGCGAGCACGAAGCCCGCCAAGCTTTCGAACGGTGTGACGGTGCAGGTGCCCGACTTCATCAGTCCGGGCGAGAAGGTCAGGGTCGACCCGCGCTCCGGCCAGTACCTCGAGCGGGCGAAATAAGGCGGTCGACCCCGAAGGGCCGCAGGTCCCATCCCGTTTTTCCCTCGACCAACAGTTCCGCCAGCAGTTCCCCGATCGCGCTCGCGAACTTGAACCCGAACCCCGAGCAGGGGCTCGCGAGCAGCACCTGGGCGTACTCTGGGTGGGCGTCGATCAGAAAGACCCCGCCGCGCACATTGGTGTAGAGACAGACCGCCGAGCGGCGGTGGGCGCCGTTCGCGCCGGGGAGGAACCGCGCCAGCATCGTGCGCATCGCCGCGATCTCGTCGGCCGCGACATCACGCCGCACCGTGTCCGCCGTCGTGGGCTCGCCGCCGTGGTGGATCGTGGTCTTGATCTCGCCGCCCTCGATGGGGAACGAGGCGAACGCGGCATTGGGCCCGAACTCCCACAACGCCAGGGGACAGCGAGCGGCGTCGAAAGGGGCGGCGTCGCCGCTCGGGGCGAACCAGTGCATCACGATCCGCTCCGCGGTAACGGGAACCCCGATTCGGGTGAGGGTATCGAGCATCCACGGGCCCGCCGCGAGTAGCAGCTTGCCGGCGCTGTAGCGTCCGCGCGGTGTGGTGGCCGTGACGCCCCTGCCGCTCGCCTCCCAGCGCACCACTGGCTCATCGAACCTGATCTCGACGCCGCCCGCTCGGGCGTAGTCGAGGCACGCCTGCACGCAGGTCTCCGGTCCCAGGATGCCGGCACCGGGTTCGAAGAACCCGACCGTGCCTGGTTCCGGCCGCAGGGCGGGGAAGCGGCGGCGGATCTCACCGGGGGATAGGATCTCGTACGGCACGGCGTGGATGTCGGCGCTTTCCTTGGACTTCGCCACGAACACCCCGTCCTCGGCGCCGATGAAGACGCCGCCGGTGATGTGGAGCAAGCGACGTCCGGTGGCCGCTTCGATCCGGCGCCAGCACTCGTAGGCGCGGCGTACCAACGGAACGTAGCGCGGGTGCTCGAACGACGTCTCACGGATGATGCGCGTGCCGCCGTGGGTCGAGCCGAGCGTGTGCGGCGGGTGGAGGCGGTCGAGGGCGAGGACGCGCAGACCCTTCCGGCCGGCGAGGTGGAACGCGGTGGCGCTCCCCATCGCCCCCAGCCCCGCGACGATCACGTCGTAGGTCACAACTGGGCGTGGCGGAAGCAGGTGACGACATGGTCGTTCACCATCCCCACCGCCTGCATGAAGGCGTAGCAGATCGTGGGACCCACAAAGCGGAACCCGCGGTCGACCAGCGCCTCACTCATCGCCTCTGATTCCTTGGTCTCTGCCGGGATGCTGCGCACGGTCTTGCGGGCGTGGCGCAGCGGCGCGCCGCCGACGAACGACCATAGAAACTCATCGAAGGAGATCCCCTCTTCGGCGAGCTTCAAGTAGGCGCGGGCGCTCTTCACCGCGCTCTCAACTTTCTGGCGGTTCCGGATGATGCCCGGGTTCTTGAGCAGCTTGGCGATCCGCCGCCGGTCGTAGGCGGCCATCTTCTTCGGGTCGAAACCGTCGAACGCTTCGAGGAAGTTGTCGCGCTTGTTCAGGATGGTCGACCACGACAGCCCCGCCTGGAAGCCGTCCAGGATGAGCTTGCCGAACAGCTGGCGGTCGTCGTGGACCGGGACGCCCCATTCGCGGTCGTGGTAGGCGATCATCAGATCACTCGATTCGGCCCAGGGGCAACGCGTCGTCATGTCTTGTCCCGTCAATACAAAGCCCCACACCACGCGGGGTGATGTGGGGCTCGGTGGTTCAAGCCGAGGGGGGAGGTCAGTCCGTCCGTCCCCCCGAATTAGGGCCCCCGCTCGTGCGCCCTTCCTGGACAATGATCAAGAACTTCGAGTTGCGCCAGAACTGCTCCGGCGCCGAGATCTGCAGCGCGGAAGTGCCCGTGACCTTGCCCTGCTCGGTCCGGGGCGTCGACATGTACTCGAGGTCCTGGCGCGACACGATGCGGTACTCGCTCGCCGCGTCCGGCAGGTGAATCTCCGTCACCTGGCGCTTGTTGATCGGCGTGAACAGACTGGGATCGATCTCGCGCGCCGGAGCGAGCGTGCTGCCGGTGCGCCACAGCACGAACAGCACCCGGCTCCCACCCTCTTCTGCGATGACGCCCTTCTGCTTCAACTCGTCCTTGGTGCCGATGATGTAGTAGACCGTGTTCTCGCGCTCGGTGACGGTGGCGACCGTGTCGCGCAGCGCCACGTTCTCGGTCTCGAGCCGCGTCACCTGGTCGGTGAGCGAGGCGACGGTCGTGCGCTGACTCTCGATGATGGCGCCGAGGTTGGTCGCAGTCGAATCGAGCGTCGCGCGCAGGCTGTCGGACAGGCTGGTGAGGCCTTTGATGCGGCTCTGGGCCTGGTTAAGGCGAGTCTCTGTCTCGCTCACGCGCGCCACGACGTAGCGCAGCTTTTGCATCATCGAGTCACGCTGCGCGAGCAGCGGCGTTTCGGACGAGGTGCGGATCGCCCGGCCGCGCACTTGCACCTTCGAGAGCGCCGAGCTCACATCGTTCAGTAGCCGGGCGCTGACGGCCACTTCTTGCAGCAAGCTGTCCCGCTGCGCGTTCGCCTGCTCGAGATCGGCGAGCTTGCGCTCCGTCTCCGCGGACGTGCCGCACGCGTACGCGGCGACGAGCAGCGCCGCGAGGATGGGCTTAACGGTCATGATCGTAGGCTCCCCAATAGGTGAGAAAGGCAACCGCTTTCATACTGTCGAACCGCGCCGCGGTTCCGCGTGACACACATCACGCCGCCGCGGGTTGCACGCCCGCAACACCCCCACCAGTTTTGCACATGCGCCTGTTCGCCGGCACCTCCGGGTACAACTTCCCCGAATGGAAGGGGACGTTCTACCCGCCCAAACTGCCTACCGCGAAATGGCTTGAGTACTACGCGAGCCAGCTCGGCACCGTCGAGATCAACTACACGTTCTACCGGATGCCGACCCCCAAGGTCGTGGCCGGGTGGGACGCGGTTACGCCCGCGGGGTTCAGCTTCGTGCTCAAGGCACCGCAACGCATCACCCACATCGCGCGGCTCAAGAACGTCGACGACTCGCTGCGCTTCTTTCTCGAGACCGCGCGTACCCTCGGCCCGAAGCTCGGTCCAATCCTGTTTCAACTGCCGCCAAACTTCAAGAAGGACACCGAGCGCCTGGGCGACGTCCTGACCCTGTTCCCGGCCGACCTGCGCTGCGCCTGGGAGTTCCGCCACGCGTCCTGGTTCGACGCCGACGTGTACGAGCTGCTTCGCACCGGCAACGCGGCGTTGTGTGTGGCCGACACGGACGAGGGGACGACGCCGCTCGAGGCCACCGCGGACTTTGGGTATGTCCGGCTGCGAGATGAGGGCTACAAGAAGAAGGACCTTGAAGACTGGGTGACCAAACTCAAGGGACTGGGTGGAGGGTGGGCGGACGCGTACGTGTTCTTCAAGCACGAAGGGAAAGGCGAGGGGCCGAAGCTCGCCGCGAAGTTCGGCGCCCTCTTCGGTATCAACCCTGCTGCGGCTGGTACTGAGCGTCCCCCCAAGCGAGGATCGGGATGAAAATGAAGCCCAGGAAGATCAAGCCGATCGCGAAGCCGACGCCCTTCCCGAAGTTCCTGGCGAGACCGACCGTCGCGATGATCGCGATGACGATGTTCACGAGCGGGATGAAGTACAGCAGGAACCACCAGCCGGGCTTGCCGGCGATCTGCAGTAGCACGATCGCATTGTAGATCGGTACGATCGACGCCCAGCCCGGCTTGCCGGCCTTCTCGAAGACCACCCACATCGAGGCGATCTGGAACACGATGGCGGCCAGGCAGACGATCCAGAAGATGGGGCCCGGCGCAGTCTGACCATTCACGGCGGCTCTCCGGTGGGGGTGTCACAACATACGGTTACCCTGCTTTTCGCGCCTTCCCCTCCACGCGCTTCGCGGGCTTCTGTTCGGCCGCGCCCTTCCCGCCCTTCAAGCTCGCCTTCAACGCTTCCATCAGGTCGAGGATCTGCGTCTTCGGCGCCTCGGTCGGCTCCTCGGTGATCTCCTTGCCGTCGACCTTCTGCTGGATCTGATCGAGGATGCGGCGCCGCACGTTGTCCTTGTACTCCTGCGGCCGGAATTCCTCTGACGTCCCCTGATCGATGAACTTGATCGCCATGTCCAGCTCGGTCTTCTTGACCTCGGTCTTGGGAATCGGCACGTCGGCGATCGAGCGCAGCTCCTCCGGGTACCTGAGTTGCTCCATCGCCAAGCCATTCTCCATGGGGCGGACGAGGATCAGGTACTGCTTGCCGCGCGCCGCCCACTGACCGATGGCCACCCGGGCGGTCTTCTTGAGCGCATCCGACAGCAGCTTGTAGGCGCGCTCGCCGCCCTTGTCGGGACCCAGGAAGTAAGTCTTGTCGACGTAGATGCGGTCCACCTGGTCGGCGGGCAGGAACTCGGTGATCTCGATCGCCCCGGTGCCACGCGGCTCTTCTAGAGCCTTCAACTCCTCGGGCGTAAAGAGCACGTACGAACCCTTGCTGAACTCGTACCCCTTGATCCTGTCGTCTTTTTCGACCTTCTCACCGTCCTTGGAGCAGACGTACTCCTGCTTCAGCCGCGCGCCATCCTTCTTGTGTAGCCAGTTGAAGGAGATTGCGGCGGACGACTCGCCGGCCGAAAACATCTTGACCGGCACCGACACGAGGCCAAAGGAGACGGTGGCCGAACCGATGGAATGAGCGCTCATAAGGGGCTATGATAACCACACCGCTCGCATGCCCGCAAACCGCAAAGGGCCGCCACCCACCGACCCGCTAGGCGCGTATCGCGCCAAGCGTTCGCTCGATCGCACCACCGAGCCGGGCGCGCGACCACCCACTCCCGCCGCTAAAGCCGGGGGCCTCTTTATCGTCCACATGCACGCCGCGACCCGCCTGCACTGGGACCTGCGCCTCGAAATGGAAGGTGTGCTGCGGTCGTGGGCCGTCCCCAAAGGGCCGTCCGCCAACCGCGCCGACAAACGACTCGCGGTCAACGTCGAAGACCACCCCATGGAGTACGGCGACTTCGAGGGGATCATCCCGGAGGGCAACTACGGCGCCGGCGAGGTCATCGTATGGGACCGTGGGGTGTGGGTGCCCCTCGAGGACCCGTTTGAGGGATTCAAGAAGGGCAAGCTCCTCTTCGAGCTGAAAGGCTACAAGCTGCGCGGCAAGTGGACTCTCGTGAAGCTGAAGAAGGGCGTCAAGGAATGGCTGCTGATCAAGGAGAAGGACGGATACGCGGATCCCGAGAAGCCGTACTCCGACGAGTCCGTGCTCTCGGGGATGACGGTCGAAGAGTTGCGCGAGGCGAAGCATCGCGCCGCGCCCCTCAAGAAAGAGCTCGAAAAGCTCGGCGCTCCCAAGCGCGCCGTACGGGTCGCCGACACCGAGCTGATGCTCGCCGAGACGCGCGAGGAGCCGTTCTCAAGGGCGGGGTGGGTGTTCGAGCTGAAGCTCGACGGTTATCGCCTGCGCGCCGCCCGGGAGGACGGCGCCGCGAAACTCGTCTCCCGTAAGGGTCACGACATGACGGCCGCGTTCCCCGAGATCGCGCGCGCCGTGGCCGCGTTGCCGTATGAAGGATTGATCCTCGACGGCGAGATCGTCGTCCTCGATGACGCTGGACATCCCAGCTTCAACCGTCTGCAGAACCGCGCCAGGCTCTCCGGCCTCCCCCTCATCAAGCGCGCGGCGGTCGAAACACCGGCCACGTTCTACGTCTTCGACCTGCTTGCCTTCGAGGGCTATGACGTGCGTCCCCTGCCGCTCACCAAGCGCAAGGCGATCCTCGCGAAGCTGCTGCCGCGCGCCGGTGCGTTGCGCTACTCCGATCACTTCGAGACGAAGGGCGAAGAGTTGTACGAGCACGTGGTTCAGCTCGGGCTCGAAGGGATCATGGCCAAGAAGGCGGATTCTGCCTACCGCGGCGGCCGGTCGGCCAACTGGCTCAAGATCCGCGCTGATCGCACCGACGACTTCGTGGTCGTGGGATACTCACGCCCCAAGGGCTCGCGCGGCGGGTTCGGCGCTCTGCTGGTCGGCGGCTACGTCGACGGGAAGCTCACCTTCATCGGGCGGGTCGGGTCGGGGTTCGACGCGAAGCAGCTCACGGATGTGGGCGCGGATCTCGAGGCCTCCGTGCGGCCCACGACACCATGCGAGGCAGGACCTATCCCCCTGGGCGATGACGTCGTCTGGGTCGAGCCACGGCTGGTGATCGAGGTGCGCTACAAAGAGATCACGCCGGATGGACTGCTGCGCCAACCAGTCTTCCTGCGATTCCGCGACGACAAAGAACCCAAGGATTGCGTGATCAAGGGGCGTGGGGCGT
>Ga0137418_10007028_pt1 | contig 10354 bp, 14 predicted proteins | sample CZODoug3_1_2_16f_FD_122242 | JGI IMG/M metagenome (GOLD analysis project Ga0137418, IMG submission 122242) | Vadose zone soil fungal communities from Angelo Coast Range Reserve, California, USA - CZODoug3_1_2_16fungal (Hybrid Assembly) | ecosystem: Environmental > Terrestrial > Soil > Vadose... | reverse complement strand
TCCCCGGTAGCTCAATGGTAGAGCATTCGGCTGTTAACCGAAGGGTTGCTAGTTCGAATCTAGCCCGGGGAGCCAAATCTTTCAATCAGTTAGCAAGCTGTCGCGTTCGTGCCTTCTGAGACTGTGCCCAATTCTGTGCCCCATCACCTTCAAAATCCGCCCCTTTTAGCGCATTGACGGCATGCCGCTGCGCCGTCTGTCCAATGTGGCCGTAGCGCCTCGCCATTCGCACCGTTGTTGATGGACTCCATCCCATGATCGTGGCGACTACGGAGAATGGCACACCTTCCTCAAGCATCCGAGTACATCCGGTGTGCCTTAGGTCGTGGAATCGACAGAGGACTCCCGCTCGAATCTTTGCCGATTCCCACGCTTCCTTCCAGCGTCCAATCGGGCTCGTCGGATCGCTATCGTATACTACGGTCGTCCCGTCACCCGAAGCTCCATAGCGCTCCGCGGGGAATACGAAATGACTTGGTTCGCGTAGTGGGAACAAACTTGCCCAAAAAGGGAGGATCGCAGCAGCCGGGTCATTTAGCGGAAGAAGTCGGACTGTGCCGGACTCGGTCTTGCTGTGGCCGACCGGAAGCGTGCAGGAACTAAGATCAATCTGCTCCCACGTGAGCAAGCGAAGCTCTGAGTAACGCATGCAGGTATTGAGAGCAATCAAGACGGCTGGATATAGTGATCGGGACCGACTTACGCGACATGCCTCCAATAACGCAGTTTCTTCATCGAGGGTATAAATGAGCAATCTTGGTTCTCAGCCATGTTTCAGCCGCCGCTGAGAAAAGCTGTGCCGTGCGCGGTTTCGAAATGCGATTGAAGGACTCTTCTAGTCTCTACGCCTAGAGCGTTCCGCTTCTTTGGCGACCGTCCGACTCTTACTTTTCGAGGATTCGCGGATCATCTGTCCTGCAAATCGAAACTTGTACCACCAAACATCCTCACGCTTGTAGAGACTCATTTTGATTGCCCTCCTTAGGCGGATGGCCGCCCTTCTTGCCATTTTCGCGTGCAATCTCTCGGATGCGTTCGATACCGAGACGTTCAATACGCACAGCGTAAAGACTTACGCACCTCAACGCTGCCCTGGCGGTCCAATGTTGGCGAGGCAGATCCAGCAGGATCTTGGCAAAAAAGTTGACGTACCATCGAAGAACATTTGAGCACAATGTTCACGTCCAATTGAACTCCCATCGGTGGGGTACGAGCCCCGCCTACCTGTTTCAGAGGCCCCCGCACCTTTTTCTTTTACCCGATGGAGGGAAACCTCACGCAACTGGACAAGAGGCGGGAAAGAGTCCAGTTGCACCGTCCAGTTAGGCTTGTCCTCAAAGACAACAGCGAACAGCTTTATGGCGGAAATCATTGGCAGCCCAGATCGCACTAAAGCGGCGGACGACGCACCAATGGGTGTGACTGCCGCGTCGCAACCTCGTCGCGAAAAGACCGACTAGGGAAACACACTCCTTGTAGCTCACCCAACCCGAGGCCGTCGTGCTATACACGAGTGTCTATATACTGAACTATGTACCCAACTCACTCAGTTCAGAGTCCCACTCCTGGCCTGGCCGTAGGGCCGCTACCATCGAGTATTTCAGGAAATAGCGCAAACCTTGACTTTCTCCGCTCCGCCGCAGTCCTTTCCGTCCTCGGCTTCCACCTCATGCTCTACTTCCAGCACACTTCGATAGGCGCTTTCAATCTGCATTCCATCGGGCAATGGGGAGTCCTCATATTCTTCGTTCACACCAGCCTTGTTTTGAAGCAGTTCCTGTCGCTCTCTATCATTTCGTCGAAGAACCCATGATCCGTCTTGGCCAAAGCGTCGCTGCGCATTTCCGGGCCGGCGCCCCGCGCTCTCTGCCAATACCTGCCAACCAAAAGGTAGCGTCTTAAGAGAAGTGCCACCCGCGGCTCACTCTGTGGTCGGCGGACGCAGGGTCAAGTACGATTTATCGGATGGTACGACGGCTTTGGCTCTAGAGAAGACACATACTTAACCATGCTCTAGATGCACAGCCCTATATATAGTTTCTCGGTACTTTTATGTTGCCACGTACTGCGCACAGCGCTAAATATTTCGGTCGCAGGCGCGTTCAAAAGCTGAATGAGCAACTAGCCGTTCTGGAAACGTATTGCCCTGTTGCCGCGTTTGCGCTGCCAAACCGCGCCTGCCTCTTTCGCCCGCTCCATAATTCCTGTTGATGCAGTTGGCCTTACTGGCTTCCACTCCCAAAACTGACCCATAAAACCATCGATTCTGGATGCAGTTGGACGCGAAATCCGTAAGCGAAATTCCAATTGGACGCGGCGAGTTCACGCGTACAAGTTGGCCCCGATTGAAACATCGATCCTGCGATGGAGTCGGGGTTCTGAGGTAAGTTGCAGGTGCCACCGACAAAATTAAACCGTCGAACGGGCCCGTTCAATGGTATGTCGCTGACACCTGCTCATATGGGATCGAACCCACGTCTATATATCGCTAAGCTGCTGATTCACTGGAGGATAGATCTTCGACAGGGTCCAAAACGGTCCAGAATGGCTTGGCCGCAGCGAAAAACCGCGATAGATCGTGTCGGACAAGAGTTGTCGTTATGGGATAAAGGACGCAGCGTCAAGCCCACGTCCGCCGCATGGGGAGTACCTGTTCATGTGAAAAACCCTTCGGTTAAACAGGCATTAGAATTAGTTCATCACATTTTACCGGAGCGGACGTTTTCCGAGGAAAATCAAGCAGTTGCGATGAAGCACGAGAGCCACCTTCTCTCCTGAGGAATGCTGTTCCAAACGGGTCACCTGCTCAGTCGTTGGAACTGAATTCAATCGATCCAACAGGGCATGGAGCGCTAACTTTGGTGTGGATATAGCGCGCCGCTTTTCTAACGCACTAGTTGACGGTCGCGGGCCAGTTAAGAACCATAGAATAAGTTTCGAGAAAATCCCTGCGAGGTTCTAGCACCAGAAACTTAAGTCCATCGTCGGTGACCGCATACTGATTGACAGTAGGTCTGGCACAAGTCCCGAGTCGAATAGCTTTCTTGGGATCCATATTTTGGGAGGCGACCCGCGCTCCACGGTAGCCGACATCAATTTTCCTCAGGGATCTATGAAGAAAAGCTCCCTGCCCTCTCCACGCCAACGCGGCTGAGCACCGCCTGCGAGCGAAATCTGTTTGATGTCGTGAAACGAGGGAAATGAGGCCACAAAGACTTGCCATGTACCGGTGCGATTCTCGCCGTAAGCGATTAGCTCCCCGCCCGGAGATAGATGAAACTCATCCTTTATGAAGTCTGATGAATACAGCGTTTTAGGCTTGCTATGGCCGGTCACAGGTATTATCGAAAGTGTTTTGGGGTCGTGCGTTAGCAGGAACCGCGCATCTGCGGACCAGTCTTCGATCCAGTGCCTCTCGTTATCGCCATATATCGGCTGTGGCTGCTGGCTTCCGATCTCAATCTTCTGTACCAGGAACGGCGGATCAGACCCACCATTGGGAAGTAAGATTGAAGGCAACGTAGCGCGAGTCTGGTGGCCAAACGGGGTCCGACTGCCCGCGAGGGTCAGTCGTGAGAGGAGTCGTCAGGTCTACGAGCCACAGACTGCCGGTAGCATGTTGGTGGAACGAATTTAGGGCCAGGTGCTTCACATCAGGGGAAAGCGTAAATTGCTGAAAGCCGATCACCGGTTCGAAGGTGCCAATCATAGCGCAGTCGCGAGCGTACCAGTTAAATTGATCGACCGACGAGCCTGTTGCGGTCCCATAGATAAGCACTCCGTTCTGCGATGCGGTAAATTCGGAAGTGCCCAGATATGCGGGGAAAGCCGCGACGTTGCGGGCAATCAAAAACGGTTCGCCGATCTTTCGCACAGCCTTCCAGTCCATACGTTGAGCGAAGAGATTCCGGTCTTGCGCGAACAGCAGGTAATCGGGCACGGCTAGAGCGCGGCTTTGGTTAGCCAACAGCAGTATCGGATCTCCGCCGTCCAGGGACTGAGCGTTGATCCTTGCTCCTGGATCGCCGCTAGTCAGGCTTGTGCGAACCGAATAGATAAAGTGCTTACCGTCCGGCAAAAACTGAACCCGCATTTGGCTGACTTGGCCAGGGAGCACGGAGGTTACAGGCGTGGTAGCCATATGCGTGGGTGAGATGCGGAGAATCGGACTATACACTGCTCTGGCAAAGAGTTCCACAATGGTGCTGGATTCGAGTGGCACCTGCGACGGCGAGCTCCGGATGGCTGTGGGAAATGCGCTTGGCGATTGTGGCTAGAGTGCGTGACCGCGACCCGATGGACGTTGCCGATGACTTAGGGCACGTTTTTGGCGATTTACTTCCGTATGGCCGACCATCTGTTCATAACCGACCAACCCGGATTGTTCAATCTTGGCAGCATTACATTCTCTTTTGATTTACAATTTTCTGCGGTCGAGGGGAACACCATGAAACTCTCGGAATCGAGCTACTATGCACAGATTTCCATGGCTGTCGTTCTCCTCGGCGTGCTGGGAGCGAACTCAATAACCGAGAGAGACTCTGCGGCACCAGCCGACGAGCATGCGGTGCTTGTCGACAATATCGGCACCTACGGGCGAAAAATCTCGCCAAGTCCCCTGTTGCCTAGAAGTTTTTTGATCAAGGATTGCGCCTAGTTTATGGGTACTACTTCCCTGAAGCAATCGCGTCGTTTGAGGAAGCGCAGCAGTACGACACAGATCACCCGATGCTCGATTGGGGTCTGGCGCTAACGATGGGCCCTAATCCCAACAACCGGAAGAATAGCATTCCCGATGACCCGCACGGCGATGGGCGAAAGGCAATTGCGAGTGCACACGCGCACTTGGCACGCGCGACACCGGCCGAGCGGGCGCTTATCGACAGTCTGTCAATCCAGTACGACACTGACGATAATTGGATCGTGCTGTTCGCGACTAGAAGTATATTGAGGCAACGCGATCCGTTCTTGACCGATACCCGGATGACCTGGAGGCCGGGTTCATGTATGTGGACTCCATAATGATCCGCGGGGGCGTGGAACTACTGGCGGCGAGACGGCTCACCGCTAGTTGGGACAAACGAGGCGGCCGCTGCGCTCGATCATATCTTGGCGCTCGATCCCAACCACCCCGGGGCAGTTCACCTCTATGTGCATCTCTTCGAGAGTTCTGCTGAGCCGGAGCGAGCCCGGCCGCAGGCCGATCGGCTCGAATCGCTTATGCCGAAGGCGGGCCACATGTTCACATGCCTTCGCATATTTATCTTCGTGTCGGCCAGTACGAGAAAGCGATTGCCGGCAATGAGCGGTCTGTGCCTGCAGATCGGTTATTTCTTGTCGGAATGGGGAGATCGGCCTTTTCCTACGGCGGGCACATATCACCTTTCCGCCAGCACTCACGCACTGCATGCTTTGGATGTATTGCGATATGCAGCGATCCAAGGCAATTACGAGCGGGCACTCCAGGCGGCGCGCGAAGTAGCAGCTTCCCATAGCGTGACGGCGGCGAATCCACGGCAGCAGCGGCTTCCGGCGGCGTGGCTTGTGCATAGGAGCTTTGACAAATGGCAGGCGCTTCTCGCGGAGCCAGCTCCGCCGACGGACCGCGTGTACTTGAATGGCGCGTGCCGCTCCTTCCGTGGCAGCGGGTTTGCGGGACTAGGGGAGTTTGATAAAGCGGAGAGTGAACTGCGAACGCTCACAACGACGTTAGTTGATCCGGCGATGAAGGATGTGATTTCCGGGGCAAATTCTGCAGCGCCGATTTGGGCTATGCTGTGTCGCGCGCTATCAGGCGAGATCGCCCCGGCGCGGGGAAAGTTGGGTGATGCGGTTCTTGCGTTCGAAGAAGCAGCCCGTATGCAGGACGTACTTGATTTTAATGAGCCTCCGGATTGGTCGCAATCGATGCCTCCCTATTGGTGAGCAGCCCTGTTTAAGGATGGGCGCGCCAAGGACGCCGAAGTTGTGTATCGCGAAGAACTCCAATATCTCCACGACAACGGGTGGGCCCTTTCGGCTTGTGGCAGAGTGTGCGCGCCCAGGGCCGGACCGCTGAGACCAAGGAGATTCGAGAAAGATTTGATCGAGCATGGAAGAATGCTGATGTCGTCCTAAGCGCGTTGGTCTTCTGAGGTTCGAGCAAGAACTTTCCCCGTCAAAATCCATTCACCATGCACCGCGGGAGAGATGGGGCGTGCCATCTGGGTTCCCTGAGTCCTACGAATCTCATTCGCCTACCGGAAAAGATCGTTGAGTTGTCGGCGGTCAAACTTTCATGAGGCGAAAAAAGTACAAATGGATGCCATTGGGCGTATGCTGTGTGGCGCACACTCCCATGTGTGACGGCTCGCCTGGAGAAAGGTTGCCATCAGGATTGGTATGGAACCCCCGATAGCAGCGCGACTGCAACATCAGATCGAAGGCCAAGGCTACTCAAGCAGCATCATGTCTTCTCATGTTGAAATTCACAGCCTCAAACCTTTAGTCAAACACCTCCTGACGCAGAACGATGTACTACTCGACCCCGAGTTTTTCCTGAGCTCAGTGTCCAAAGAGTGGAAACCTAGAGTTGTCGCCGTTTATAACCGGACTGAGCTCGCCGGGGTAGTGTATGCGAAAGAAAAAACCATCTTCGGATGTCGCCTTGGTGTCGTATACGCAGACTTAACCTGGGGGAGCATATTGTTGGGGGACCCTGTTCATCAGCCGAACGTATTCCGGGTTGCACTAGAGACATTGCTTGCCTTTCCGGGAATACGCGGTTTACGCCTGCGAATTCTTCGAGGCAGTCCGGAGGTGGCGGGAGTCAGAGACCTAATTGCTTTCAAGCGATTCGATGTTCATTTTTCGCGCGTCAAGGATCATGCTTGTTTGTCTTTGCCGGACACATACGAACAGCTCCTGCTGGGCTTCGGAAGCACCACGCGACACAACTTCCGCTACTATCGCCGTCGCTTCGAGGCCGCAGGTCATATCTATCTGGAAAGGCTCTCGCTGGATGAGCTGATTACGGCGGCTTTGTATTTAGAACCGAGGTGCAGAATAGCAAGTAAATCCCACTCAATCAGAAGAGTCTTAAACATGGTGGCTACGGCTGATCAGCCGATGGCGGTCGGACTTAAACATCGAAATGGAGAATGGTTGAGCGTCATAGCGGGCGTATATCGACCTCGGGCTGGAGTATTACTGCTACAGCTAAATAATGATCGGAAATTTTCGTGTGACTCGTTATCTGTTGTCCTTCGCGGCTATTTGATAGAAACTCTTATTCGCCAAGGTATTCGGGAATTTGTGATCTGGGCGGGCACAGGGCCGCCATTATCGCGCTATGTACGTCGCATACCCACTTTGGGAGTACACCTCGATTTGCCTACGCGCCACTGGCGAGTGGCGCGTCGATTCGTCACAAACTTGGGACCTTGGTTGCCGAAGCAGCTCAGGGAAGACGCAGGCTGGATAGCGCCATTCTAAATAAAAAAGATAAAAAGCTCAATGCTTTCGACTGATGCTGAATATGTGCGAACCGCAAGGGATAGTCAGGTAAAAACCCGATTGCCTTCGACCTCAATATCTACGATGCTCCCGCCAGTCTGACGGAAGGCTGGTTGCCGTACTTCCGTTACTTTCAAGTAGTTCGAGGCTCGATCCCTCCTTCCCTCGTCTCGGGAGGAGAAGTGCGAGCAGCGCCAGCGGGACAAGTACAATGAAGACGCTCTTCGATATTCTAAGAAAAGATCGCACAGGAACATTTCACTGGGTTGAAATAGTAAGTGACATCAACAGTGCCGAGGTTCGTTTGCGGCAACTGAGTGCGGAATCGCAGGATGAGTTCGTTGTTTTTCGGACTATCGACTTGCGCGTCGTGGCAATGTGCAGTGAGAACGGCACCTATAGACGGCTTACGTCTACAAGTGGGCGAACATCGCACAAAGATCAGGGGGAAGATGAGTTTATCGGTTGACGATGGTGCAAGCAATAGACACTGATATTCCTGCTGGCCAGCCTGTTTCTGACTTCTGTCAGACGGTCGGAACTTATCCTCGGCTTTTGGTTTAAGCGGGCGGTGCAGCCATGTCTCACTGCGAACAGCAAGAAAAATTAGTAGAACGATATATGAGTGCCCTGCAGGAGTGGGCGTACTTTGCGTATCCTCAAAATGAAGCATTGCGTGGAATATCTGAGCGTCAATCGGCGGAGCATGCGCAGAAAACCAAGAACAAAATGAAAGAGATCCGTGAGCTTATACAGTGGCATCGAAACGGTTGCGACATATGCAAAGGCGTGGTTATGGCACAGAGCGCGTCCCTTGGCGTTGAACGGTGAACCTCACACAAATAGAGCCTCTGAGGCAGAAGACAGTCTGCAAAATCCGCACAAGTTCTCGGGAAAACGATTCTGTTTCGGAACGTGAAGAGACTCCTTCTGATTCATACATTGACAAGTACAAAATGGAAGAGTAAGCCCCCGTTGCATTCACTCCGGTGTGCCCCCTTGCCTAGCTGTGGGAGGTTCCATGGAAAAAATCTCTTTTTGTCTCTCGTCTTACTGGTTTTTCCTGGTCGAACTGCTGCAGAGGAGATTGGCGCAAACTGTGCGACGTCTCAGGAGGCCCAACATTTACTCAGGCCTAACTCCCCTAGTAACAAATAGAGGATTTCGAGCGATTGCATGTAACGTCACAGGGCTTGGGCAGCGGTGTTTATTGATGGCCCGGCCAGATTAGAGACATTCCGTTTTGGCGGTACATTCGTTGACGGATTTCTTTCTTTCGATCTCAATGACCGAGGCGAGATCGTTTTGTCATTCGCCACCGACTCTACTTTCGTTGCCGCGTATACAGGGCCGGGCCTGCAAGACGTTGGCAATAGTTGCGATCTTTGCGGCCCGCAGAATCTCCCGGGTGCCACCATCCGGACCAAGTTTGCCTTTCTCACTCTCGCTCTTGGCCCGGTGTTCTATGACATTCCCGGGTATCCGAACGCCCCGGACGAGCCAACATATGATGGAATAAGTACAAATATTCTGGCGACTGGTATAAGTGACGGCGGAATCGTCGAAGGCGTTGAAACGTATGGCCGCTATGATGTCCATGCGCCTGTTACCATTCCAGCCACCTGGGGCTTTGAGCCCGTCCCTGAACCCGCCACCCTGATGCTGCTCATCCCAGGTTTACTGGCCTTATGGGCTTTCAGGCTGAAGAGGGCGCACGCGCAGAAATCGCTGCTGATGTAGTTTGGTCGCGAGCTGCTTTTCCGACAGGTCAAATGATATGTGTGTGGTGCGGGTAGGTTCGGGCGGGAGCTGTGGCTGACTGAATATCAAACGCCATGTGTGCGTGGTTGTCGCCCACGGCCGACCCTGGACACGCTGCCGTGCTACTCGTCGTCCAGTTCATGGTCACGCTTGAAGCTCCGAGCGCATGTCCGAAGCCGCCCCAGACACCGAAGGTTGGAATCTTGAAGACGTAGTCCGAATTTGTAGAAGAAGCCGCGCACAGTGAAGTCGGGCCACTCGTGCCCGTCCACTGGCTCGAGACCCAGTCCCCGGTTTGAGAAGTGACGGTTACTGAGGACCCAGAACCGGAGGTGAGGTCTGTTTGAATGCTTGCGATTGGCGTTGTCTGATTGACGTTGGAGAAATCTTCCGAAGCCTCGTGTCCGTCTGTGCTGCTGGTGTAGGTCACACTGACGGTATGGGCGCCAGAGGCGGGACTCGTTAATTGATAGGCATCAATGCAAGTGGACGTACCGTTGTTGTAGCAAGAAAGCTGGACTCTGCTCATCGACACGCTGTTGTACGTGACCGTCGGGTTCCCCGATTGCGTGTTGCGATACAGCAGCTTGACCAACACAGACCATTCGACCCTCCGGCAACGGTGTGCGTCCAGCTACGGGAGGTGGATGAGGTGTCGGTTCCCTGGGCATATCCATTGCCGAGATACACGCCCGTCGAGGCAGTCTGGCTCGCTGCCTTAATCGCCACGACGTTGCAGGCGTCGTTGTCCGCGCTTGATCCAGATTGAAACCTCGGGAGATAGCTTCCTGCCGCTCCTGTGTTCACCGCGCTCACGGCGGTCCAAAGATCATCCACAGTAGATTCGAGTTTCGCGTACTCCAATCCCTGGGAGACGATTGTGTGATTAGGGAAACACGCCGCGTATATCAAAGTATTCGCGGCCGATGTTGCCACTGTCCCGGCGCTGAACTGTGTGTTCGCTGCTGGATTCGGCGTTGCCGAGGTGAACGAGTCCACGAAGGTAGTCGCGTCTGCCCCGCTGATTTCGGCGATCGCAATGTCAATACCCAATGAAGTGCTGTTGTTCAGGTTGCAGGAGACAGTCGGCGTCGTTCCG
>Ga0137418_10007027_pt1 | contig 10354 bp, 7 predicted proteins | sample CZODoug3_1_2_16f_FD_122242 | JGI IMG/M metagenome (GOLD analysis project Ga0137418, IMG submission 122242) | Vadose zone soil fungal communities from Angelo Coast Range Reserve, California, USA - CZODoug3_1_2_16fungal (Hybrid Assembly) | ecosystem: Environmental > Terrestrial > Soil > Vadose... | reverse complement strand
CGGCCGTATTTGTCGAGAATGATCGGCAATCGGCCGAAGCCATCGACGCCAATCTAGCCAAAACAAAATTACATGGACGGGTTCGACATCAGGACGTTTTCGATTTTCTCCGCTATGCTGCCGGTGTAGAGGCAGCTGTGCCAGCCGCCGGGCGCTTGGCACAAGCGCCCCCACAACAGCAAATCATCGAGAAATTCACAATCATTTTTGCCGATCCGCCGTATGAAAAGACAGAAGCTGGCGTGAGCTTCACGGAAAAATTGCTGACAAACGAAGCGTTGCCTCAATTATTGGAGACGGATGGGATTTTCGTTTTGGAGAAGCGGCCGGACGAAGTTCTTCCTGAAATGAAGCTCTGGCACATGGTTCGACGGAAGAGATACGGCGCAACTGAGGTGTTGCTTGTTTCCGCAGTCCGCAAGGAGTTTCCCCGCCGAAGCCCCGCCTGTGAGGCACGGGGCGAAGGCGGGCAATCCGCAATCCAGTGATCCGTTTCATTTACAACCTGCTCTGGCCGATCGCACTCTTGTTCTTTCTGCCAGGATATTTTTTAAAAATGATTCGTCGCGGCGGTTACCGCGAAAAATTCGGGCAACGCCTTGGGATTTATGACTGCGACGTGCGCGCGCGGCTGTCGAAGCAAAGATCGACATGGCTGCACGCCGTCAGCGTGGGAGAAGTCAATGTGGCGCTGAAACTGGCCAACGCGTTGCGTACGCTGGAGCCTGATTTGCGCTGCGTTCTGACCACGACTACCACAACCGGATTCGCTTTGGCGCGCAAAAACGCTCCGCCATGGATCGAGGTCATGTACACGCCGCTCGACTACTGGCCCGTGATGCGACGCGCGTTTTCTGTAATTAGGCCTGCCCGAATCTTGCTCGTTGAAGCTGAAGTTTGGCCAGACCTTGTTGCATTCGCGCGTGGATATCGAATTCCGACCGCGCTGGTGAACGCGCGTTTGTCACCGAAATCGGAAAAAAGGTTTCGCCGGTTTCGATTTATCGTCGCGCCAACGTTTCGGCTTCTTGATTTAGTTTGCGTACCAGAAAACGAAGATGCCGACCGCTGGGCAGCGCTCCGTGTCTCGCGCGATCGAATCCGTGTGACTGGCAGCATAAAATACGATTCTGTGGGCCTTGGACGGATAAACCCTGCGGTAGAGTTATTTGGAGTCCCACCTTCAGGCGGTTCTGCAGATGATTCGTTAGCCGAGTCGCCGGGCCGGCTAAAGCCGGAACTCCGAACTCCGAGCGCGGAAGTTCAAGAAAGCACAGACGAGGTTCCCCTTCCTCGATTCGACCCAAAGCACCTCCTCGTGCTTTTCGGCGGAAGCACGCATCATGGTGAAGAGGAAATTCTGGCCACAGTTTTTGTGCGATTGCGTCAGCAATTTTCGTCATTGCGCTTGTTCATTGCGCCGCGACACGTCGAACGCCTGCGGGAAATCCGCGCGCGCTTGGATGCGTTGCGATTGCACGTCAGGCTCGCCAGCGAGCTGCGCGGTCGCCAGGAAATCAACGACGCGGATTGCGTGCTTCTCGACACAACGGGTGAACTTCAGCGCTGGTACCACATAGCCACTGTTGTTTTCATGGGGAAAAGTCTTACTGCGCACGGCGGACAGAACCCCGTCGAACCGATTTTGGCTGGCAAGCCAGTCGTCTTTGGTCCGCACATGGAAAACTTCACCATACTTGCGCGCCAGCTTGTCGCCCGAAATGGCGCAATCGAAGTTCGCGACGTTGATTCGCTTGAAAGGATTATTGCCAAGCTTCTGCGCGACAGCGGAGCGCGCCAGCGCCTTGTTCAAAATGCGCGTGACGTTTTGAGCGCGCACGAAGGCGCAACCGCGCGCGCAGCGGCGCTGATTCATGAACTTCGTCCGGCTATGTAGCCAGGGCGCTGTGCGCCGTCTCAATTCGCTCTGGGCCCAAGCTTTGCAACAGTTCGGCAATTTACCTTGCGTCTACGAGTAGCAATTCCGATATTGCCCGCGCTTTTGTGACCCTATCGTCTAGAGGCCCAGGACACCGCCCTTTCACGGCGGTAACACGGGTTCGAATCCCGTTAGGGTCGCATTGTCTTTTTCCGTCACCGCAGTGCGCATCGACAACAGAGATCGTTGCCCGTTGAAATCAATCGCCAAGACACAACCCCAATTCCAACGGGCTTTGCTGAGCTTTCACTGGATCGACTGGGATTGCCTGTGCGTTGTCGAACCGGGTGGAGGAATCACCGGAAAAACGTGGAAGTCCGCCGGGGGCTTCGGGCGCGGGTCATAGCCGATCACTGGCAAGCGAGAATTTTGGACGTGCAACCCATCCGCGCCCCACTCGAAACTTAGGAAGCGCGCGCCCTTGTAGGTCTTGAGCAGGTCTCGAAATTTCCGCGCCAGCAACGTCACCGCTCCGTCGCCAAAAACGAGTGCCTCAATGCCAGCGACCGTTGCCGACCGGACTTTGTGTCTGTTCTCAAGGCACACAAGCCGCAGTTGCTCATCCTGCTGAAATTGCCATTCGTCATGGTGTTCTCCGAAATCCTTAACGAAACGATCTTCTTTTTGCGAGGACGAAACCACCAAAGAGAGACTGGTGGAAGCTGGCGCAGACCGGTGGAGCATCTACCCGAAGCGAGCTACGCATTCTAGTGGCGAACAATCGCGCGAAACCGTTCCTGCCGGATGAACTCTGCAAGCTGGACGAGATACAGAAAACCTTCCACGGGAGGCTTACCAAATGACTAAAGCCAAAATGTCCGCCATGCGAAACCGCTCTAACGGGGCTGCTCAAAAAGAGTTAACTGAGGCAGTTGAGTTAAATACGCTTGGCGACTCTACGCGGCTCTCAATCGCGATTGCGATAAACAAGGTCATTAACGCTTTAGCGAAGCGTGATGGAGACGAACTTCTGAAGATGTCGGAAACCGCGTTAGCACTAACAGAGGCAGCAGACATCATCCATGGCTGGACACGCGACAAGCCCTCTCAAGAGTAACAATTGACTGACCAAGGGAGAGTTTTAATTTGTTTGTGCCGAAACAGGGCGAAAACTCTATTCTTCCGGCTCGTCCTCAGTGTTTTCGGCAGCGTGTGCTTCTTTCCATTCTTTCGCGTGCCTGGCGATCTCGTCTTTCGGGACGCCGACAACTTTCTTCACCATCTGACGAAACCGCTCGGCAGCTTCTTCGCCTTCCCGCAGCTCGATCTTTTTACTCATTCCGCTTCTCAACTAGTCATTCGGCACTCCGATATATTTCCAAGAAGGATTGCTCTGTTCCTTTCGAGCTTTCCTTAGGTGCAACGTGTTTAATCAATGAACACCAAGTAACCCAAAAGAATCGTAAATCCAACCCCCGCGCCATACAGCATCCCGCGGAGGTTTCCCATAAATAAAAATAAGATTAAAGGACCGATACAAAAGAGCGCGGTTCCAATAATGAGGTTCTGCGCCCACGAGCGGTTAAAAAGGTCATGAAAAGTACGGCGAACAATGTCCCTCCAATCGTAGGTTGGTTTCTGGCATTGGCGTTCGGAGTCGGGGTCATCATTGGCATGAGCTTGATTGTCATAGCTTTTGACCGATGAGAATTTCTACGCTGTTTGCCCCGTTTGTTGAATGCCATCACCGCCTATGAGCTTAGCATACCGCAAGCCTTTTCCTACAATGCCACGAAGTGCCTTTGGGAACCGGCCAGCGTCGTTGTCTTTGCGCTCGTTAAATCGAAACGCCTGTTCATTCGGTGACTTCCGTCACTCGGCCTCCGGGTTTCCTTAATGTTACTGCGACAGGAACTCTACATGGTGCCGGGTTCGACGACACGGCAGGCACATTCACATTCACTGTCACTGGGACAGGGGTACGATTCGGGTTTGCGGCAAACACAGTTGCGGCGGCTCCTGATGGCGGCTCGGCGGTTGCCCTCCTGGGGCTCGCGCTCGCCGGAGTAGAAGTCCTGCGCAGAAAGCTGCGCATTGGCTGACGGTGCGCAGTGTAAAAAGAGCCTGCGAATTAGAGCTCAACTAAATAGTTTCCCAACACCTAAGAGTGGCCGCCCATTGATAGTTTTGGACGGCCACCTTTGTTGTACGCGTAGCGAGCAAGCCCAGTCGGAATTCCGCTCGCCTGTCGGGGCGACGGTTTTTGTCCACAACTAAGCCAAAATCCGGCACCGCATTCGGCGAATATTGGGAACGCCAAAGTGAAATTGGATGATCTAAGCGAAGAAAAACTGGCGCAGTTGATGACCATCGCCGAGGAGCGCGGAAGGCGGCAGGGCCTAGACATCCAGGACGCTCTGGCGGAGCTTCTCGCGCGCAAGACAGTCGGTGAATGGTTGCTGGCGTACTTAGATAAAAAGATAAGCAAGTGCGGTAACTCGACGCTCCGCTCCGCAATCGGTTTTTGGGCGAACCGCATCAGAGGTATGAAGGAACCATTTTAAAACGTCACGTGCTTTGAGTCTTTCGTCGAACGGGACTTGCTTCGCATCCTCAATGACTTTTTTGCTCGTCCTCGATACCCCCACCGACAATCGAGCCGAGCAGTACGCTGGCTATAGTTCGCCCGGCCAGTTAAAGACGGAACCAAGTTCCATATGTTTCGGGTACACGATTTGGCTTAGTGCCCGATCGGGTGTTCAGGATCTGACAAAACTGTCCAAAATCTGACGGATTATGACGATAGAACACAGCGGGGCACAATCTGTTGAAAAGAATTACCGACCCCCGCACGCGCATTCGTTTGCGCCGGCATTCCCCTAGTAAATTCCGCGAATCGAAAAGCGCGAAAGAGGTTTATGGGTACGAAATAGGACAGGAAATGCCTGATCCTGGCGCAGATCATGCTTGAGCTGAGTCATGATCATAGCTGTAGGCCTTTTCGTTGCAGGAGTGGTTTCCTTCGCGCTGGTTATCCGAGAACTGCGGAAAGCGCCGGAAGGCTACGAGGACGAACACGGCTTTTACACTGTTCATAAGGGTGCGGTGGAAAACCGTCTGCCCGACACGAGGATAAAGAAGGCTTCTAGAACACCCGGGCGCCTGCATTGGCCCATGCATCACAGGCCAGCGCATTAGAGCTTTTCGTTTTTTTTTTGGCCTTCCGGTTTGGCTTTGTCTGAAGATGATGAATGCTGACTGAATCCGCACAGGTCAAAACATCGATGGCCAATTTGTCGCCGATTGGCGGCCCGCTATCGACGACTGACAAACCGTATTCGCAGGTCGCGAATGCGCCGCCAGTGTAACAGTTACTGATTGGAAATCGTCGCGGTCGTTCCGTCGATCTTGGTCAGGCTAACGGTGAATCGTTCGGCGTAGCACCGTGCCCGATCCTGGAGCATGCTGATTGCCACGGCCTCGCCCAGTTGGATGGAGGAGGAGGTGTCGCTGCGCCAATGGATGCCGGAGTGGATTCCATGGCCAAAAGAGATGTTGCTCGCGATCTTGTTCAACTCGCCGTTCACCGTGATTTGTCCTGCATCTCCACCCGTGTAGGGTTGGAGTGAAAGCCCATCGCTGCTAGGCACTACAGGATTGGGGATGACGAAATTGCCGTCGAAGAAGAACTTTAGGACGGTGATGCAAGCGCCGGCGACGGCGCCATGGCCGGTAGGATACGCCGGATGGGTGGGCGAGCCTTCGGGGAAAGCCTGCGAAAGGAAATAATCCCCATATCTATTGAAGCTGCTTTGCACCGCCCGGGAGTTGAGCACGTTGTTGTTCACGTGGCCCTGGAGCGTCCCGCCATGGCCAGTCAGAATCTGTCGCACAATCGCGCCGCCCGACTCGGGACGGTGCCGGAGGTGAATCGCCCATTTTTGATACCACACGCTGTTCAGCGCAAGGCGAGCGACTGCCGTGAGCGAGGCCGCGACATCGGGACCACCGAAAGTGCCGAAGCCGTTCTGCTTAGTGGAACCGACGTAGGGATTACCAGGGTTCCGCGGTGCACCGATCGTGTTGAGCACCAGGAATGCCGTAAAGTATGCTTGGAAGAGCACGTCCAAATGGGTATATGCGCCAAGATCGCGGCCATTATGGAGATAGCGCAACTGCGGATCGACCTGGTTCTGCAACCCTGTGTTAATGCCGTTCTGGACCTGTTGGTAAGTCGTCGCGTCATTCATGTAGTCGACGTTCGCCAAGTAGGTGACGAGCTGCTGGCTGATCGGCTGCGTACCTAAGTACGTGGGGATGAGATGCAACTGAGACATGTAAGGCCCAACGGTTTCGCCCGGGTAGGGTCCGCGAAACAATAGGTCCGGCGTGACGTGTCCCGACCCATTCCTCGGGCCCGCGTACGTGGGCATGGTATCCAGCTCGGCCGCTGCCTGCGCGGCGGTAGGATTTGAAGCGTAATCGGTAAACGCGACATCCCGGAGCAGCGAAGCCCAATAAAGTTCCACCAGTTCCGTGCCGTAGGCAGCGCTTGCGAGGGCTGGCGCGGGTGGGACCACGACCTGGCTTATTTGATTGGCAGGCGATCGTGCGTTCCCGAACTGCACGTCATCGCACCCTTCCAAGGAGAAGGCGTTTCCCGCGAGCGGTCCGTTCAATGTGCGAGTTCCGCCGAGAATCACGCTTTCAAAGGCGGCGAAAGTACCGGTGTCAATCGCGTTTCGGAGAGTCTGGAAAGCTAAGGGATTAACCAGGCCGATCCCATCCTGCAGAACGCCCTTGGAGTAGGTGCCCGACTTGTCCGGATAGCGCGCTTCATCGCCGTTGGTCGTGTGCGGCGGAACGGGAATCAGGGCATCCCTGGTCGCCGCCTCGAGGCGGAGGGCAAAGGACTGTCTGACCCGCGAATCAAACACGCCACTCAGAAGAGCGTTGGTGTCCCCAACGGCGCGATTGTAATCCTGGGCGGAGGCGACCGCGGCTTTGCCCAAGACCGCGCCGCCCGCCAGTGCTGCACCGACCTGGCCCAGAAACTTGCGACGGCTAGACCCTTTGGCGGCATTGTTACCGGAAGGTTTTCCTGTTTCGGTTACATTAGCGATAGCATTTTTCTCACTCATTCTAATGTTCTGTATTGGCTGACATCGTTATCCCGGCTCCCAGTTAATTACAAATGGCCCCTCCTGCACAATAACAATCCTGCGGGCCTGCAGATTTCATTTGATCCGCATTGCGGAGGGCGACAAATGTGTGGGCATTTGCTTCGTGTCCCCGATCTTTGACGGTGCTGTAGCGGCGCGCTGGGAGCGCACCGTCCGCCCGGCGGTGCGGCGGCGCCTCGTGCGCTAACGCCAGTCGCGGTCGGACCGAATGCTCCCTCGCAATTCGCGAAGCTTCCAGTATGCATCTATTTTCCGATTACCTGCCCGCTATCAACATGTCAGGCGTCGGCTGCTTATCAGGTCACACACGCCCGCGCCGCCATTGCGTTAAAGAGCGGCCGCGCTTTCTCGCACCTTTTTACTGATTGTTGTCGACCACCTGCGGCATAGGTTTGCTCACTTCAAGCTGTGCGCTCACTTTTTTGATTCGCGCTGCCTGCTCGTCGAGACGCGCAGTGACAGTCTTCAATCCTTGCTGCTGCTGTGTCACTGTGGATTTCAGTTCAGCGATTGTCGCTTCCTGCTGTTGAATCTTGCTGTTCTGCTCTTGCACCTTACGGTGTTCTTTCAGGAACTCATTGAGCAACATCGCGTTCACCGCATCGTAGCGCACGGTGTAAATCTGCCCGTTCTCATCGCGCACTACTAGGTCCTGATTCACAGCGGCCACTTCTTCGGCGATTAAGCCAAACTGCGGCGTGTCGGTCTTATAGCGGAAGGTAACGGGGTTCAGTGCCAGAATCGCTTCGCTGGCGTTATCCATCGGTCTGATTTCCTTCTTAAATCGCTTCGACGAACTGATCGTCCCAAGCTGCCCCGCTGAGTCAATCAGCACTGGTATAGCATTGGCGTTTTGCGTGGACACGCCTCGGATGCTGCCGATAAAGCAACTGTTGCTCACGTTCGCACCTTGCACGCTCGCGCCGATACAGATAACGTTACTGGCCGTGGTGACATTAAAGCCGGCAAAATACCCCAAGGCCGTGTTGCCGCCACCAGTGGTGACATTGCTGGCGGCATCCTTTCCTAATGCGGCGTTGTAGCTGCCGGTCGTGTTGTTAGCAAGCGCAGCACGACCCATGCCAGTGTTCATAATGCCACTTATATTAGAAAAAAGGGCGTCTTGACCGGTTGCCGTGTTCTGCTCGCCGATCGTGTTGTTTTCAAGCGCAACAGTGCCCACTGCCGTGTTTGCAACACCAAGAGTGTTGTTAAGGAGCGCAAAATAGCCGCTAGCGGTGTTTTGAGTGCCGATTGTGTTTTGTGATAGCGCCTGAAAGCCGCTCGCGGTGTTGTAGCTACCGCTCGTGTTGCTATACAAAGCTTGAAAACCATTGGCCGTGTTGAAAGGACCGGTGTTGCTAAAGAGAGCTTGCGCACCCGTAGCGGTATTCCCACTCGCACTTCTATTGCTGTACAGCGCCTGAAAACCAGTGGCAGTATTATTGTTGCCGGCTCTGTTGCTAAAGAGCGCTTGACCACCATTTGCCGTGCTGCCCGTCCCAACTGTGTTGTTAAATAAAGCTTGAAAACCGATCGCAGCATTGGAGCTGCCGGTTACGTTATTGTTTAGCGCGTCTCGGCCATTGGCTGTGTTATCACTCCCAGTCGTGTTGCGGAAGAGAGTGTTAAAACCAACAGCGGTGTTACCGCCGCCGCTGCTGTTGCTAAACAATGCATCAACACCCATTGCTGTATTGCGACTACCCGTAGTGTTCCTCAACAGCGCTTCGGTGCCGTTGGCGGTGTTTCCGGCGCCGGTTGTGTTGTTAGAGAGCGCAACATAACCACTCGCCGTGTTGAAGTTGCCGGTTGTATTGCTAGTGAGCGCAAGAGAACCGGTGGCTGTGTTTTGAATTCCGGTGGTATCGCTTGAGAGTGCATTGAAACCGAGCGCTGTATTATTGGCGCCGCTTGTCAGGCTCAAAAGCGCGTTGTCGCCCTCCGCTGTGTTTTGACCGGGGTAGCCACCGTCCGGCGGTGGCGGTGGCAGCAGTGCTCGCGCTGCAGGCGAAAGTTCACAGCAGGCCAGCGCGACGAAAAATATTAGGGTTGCTTTGTTTAGCTGAATCAATGGATTCACGATTCTTCCTTTCTTTTCCCCGCTGAATTGATCCTGTGGAATTGCGGGTTGGGAAAAGGCGAAGAACCTGGCGGGGGAAAAGTCCTCGTCCTAATTCAGATCCGTTTAGCGACGTCGAGTGTGGAAAAGATCTGCAGGCTTGGCAAGACAAATCGCTCGCCGCGAATCTCACCCACCCCAGTCCCGCTAAAACCTTATGGATTGTTTAACGCTGTTTGCGGCGCGGGCCTGATCACTTCAAGCTGTGCGCTCACCTTCTGGAGGCCAGCAGTTAGCGCTTCAATTTGCTTTTCCAGACGTGCAATGGCCGCTTGCTGCTCCTTATTCTTGCGATGCTCTTTGAGAAATTCATTGAGCAACATCGCGTTCACTTGATCGTAGCGCACGCTGTAGGGTTTGCCTTCTTTGTCGCGCACGACCAGGTCCGGGTTCACAGCGGCGACTTCCTCGGCGATCAAACCAAATTGTGGTGTGTTTGTCTTGTCACTCTTATATTGAAACGTCACCGGTTTAAGCGCCAGGATTGCTTCGCTGGTTTTCTCCATCGGCTTGATGTTCTGCTTAAAACGCCTTGAGGAAACGTTCGTACCGAGCTTATTGTTCGAGTCGATTAGAACCGGAAGGCCGTTGGACGTTTGGCCAAAGATGCTCGCGATGTAGCAGGCGTTGCTTTCGCCTGCAACTCCTCCAACTCCCGCGCCGATATATACGTTATTTGAACCCGTTGTGGCATTGAAACCCGCGCTGATGCCTAGCGCAACGTTATCGATGCCAGTGCTGTTGTTAAAGAGTGCATCAATACCGTAGGCGGCGTTGCCGTTGCCGGTTGTATTGGATCCGAGCGTATCAAAACCGGTCGCCGTGTTCTCAATGCCGGTCGTGTTGTTGACGAGAGCACCATCACCGTTGGCGGTGTTCAGGCTGCCGGTTGTATTGTAAAGGAGTGCGCCAGCACCGGTGGCGGTATTAGCGCTACCGGTTGTATTGTAAAAGAGTGCACCCTCGCCGCTGGCCGTGTTGGTGGGCACAGCTCCGACCAACAAAGTCAGGGCCTGCACGACGCCGTTGCCGGTGATGACGAAAATCCAGTCCTTATAGACGAAGGTCGAGCAGGCGGTCATGTTGTGCGGGAAGACGCCCTCGCTCTTCATCATGTCATGCACCCAGATCTCCCTGGGCGGCGAGGCGTTGCGGCGGGTCGGCTCGAGG
>Ga0137418_10007026_pt1 | contig 10355 bp, 13 predicted proteins | sample CZODoug3_1_2_16f_FD_122242 | JGI IMG/M metagenome (GOLD analysis project Ga0137418, IMG submission 122242) | Vadose zone soil fungal communities from Angelo Coast Range Reserve, California, USA - CZODoug3_1_2_16fungal (Hybrid Assembly) | ecosystem: Environmental > Terrestrial > Soil > Vadose... | reverse complement strand
CGGCGCCTTGTTGTAGCTCAGGTAGGCGATTGCGCCGATTGCAACCACGACCCCACCCACGATCCACACTGTCTTACTAGCCATAAAACCTCCCCAGGTTTGGGAAAACACTCGCCGAATGACCGTTCTGCAATAACTACCGTAGACACCACAAAAAGTTGGTACACATAGAAGCAAAAACGCGGCTCAGGGTTCCTTGGGTGCCCGGAGCGTTGCGCGGGCCACCTCACGGCCGGCCATGAGGAAGGTGACCTCCACAGCCTCCCCACTCCTGAATCCGGGCAACGCGACCGTTGTCCGCGGCTCCCCGGGTGCGTCCCGCACGCCGAGGCCGTTGACCCTTAGCGTGCGACTCTCGCTTGCAACGAGCACGTCCACCGCAGCACTCCCCATCAGCTCGAACTCCAGACCCAGCCCCGCGCGGTCGCGGTACAGGCTCACCCGACCTGAGACTACTTCGCTGCTGAGCCGAACCGTATCGAGGGTGGTTGGTGTACCCGCCGCAGCCATCGTGCCTGCGACGTCGCTCGTGGCGGGCCGCGGGCTCTCGACTGTCTCGTACAGGATTGTCCCCACAGCGAGCATGCCGGCGATGAGGGCGGCATAACGCAAGCGAGGCGCGGACCACCAGGACCGCGCCCGTGATGGGGTCGATTGTGGCAGCGCATCGAGAATGCTCTGCCGTAGCTGCTGCGGCGGGTCGACATCCTCGAGCACATCGAGCGCCGCGCACACACGCCGTAGATCCTCGCGCAGCACCTGGATCTCGGGATCGGCGAGCAGGGCGCGCGCGAGCTCGGCGCGCTGCCGCCCATCGAGCTCGCCATCGATCTCGGCGTGAATCAGTGCGAGGCGCCCGCTATCGGCCATGTCAGATCACTCCGCTCTGGAGAAGGCGAGTCCGCAACAGCTGACGAGCACTGTAGAGCCGCGATTTCACGGTTTTCTCGGGCAGCAGGAGGATCTCGCCCATGTCCTGGTAGCTCAGGTGCATGAAGTGCCGGAGCACGATGACGGTCCGGAGCTCGGGCTTGATGCGCATCAGCGCCTCCTCGATCGCCCGGCCGGTCTGCTGGCCCTCGAGTTGTCGCTCCGGCCCCGGAGCCGCGTCGGCCTCCCCGCCGTTGAACCCCTCGCAGGGTTTTCGCGAGCCGAGGGCATTGAGGGATTCATTGATGGCAATCCGGTAGATCCAGCTGTAGAACTTGAAACTCGGGTTGTAGTCGCCAATATGCTCGTACACCTTCAGGAACGTGGTCTGCGCGACGTCCTTCGCGTCCTCCCGATCGCGCAGCAGACGGAGGGCGGCGTTGAAGACCGGCTTCTGGTACCGCACCACGAGCTGCTCGAAGGCCGTCCGGTCCCCCTCCCGACAGCGCCGCACCAGCGTCGCGTCATCGTCCTCTGTCACAAGTACCGCTCAGCACACAAAAGGTTGGTCGGGTCGGCCTCGTTCAGTTGTGGGAGCCACCTCGCTAGCCTGCCGCCCGCGTCATGTCGATGATCCGGTCGAAGCCGGCGTAATGGAAAATGTCATGGATCTGCGGGCTGAGGTTGATCAGCATGAGACCCGCCCCCGATCCCCTGGCCCGCTTCTGGGTGAGCAGAAACACGCGCAGCCCTGAGCTTGCGATGTACTCGAGCCGGGCGAGGTCGATGACCCGCGGTTCGGCCACTGCGTTCAGGAATCGCAGTGCAGCATCGCATTGCGTGGCGTCGAGCCGCCCCGCCATCAGGACCTCGCCTGCCGGACCCAGTTGGATCTCGAACATCTGCGCGTTCTTATGTTAACTGTCTGGACGTGTTGGTTGCGGACCGCCTCAGGCAGCCGTTACCACCCGACGCCGCGCCTCGCGGACTCCCCTCGCTCATAAGCTACGCGCATTCATCGGTCCTTGCACCGACTGCCTGGGTTCGCGGGGATGGCACCGGCCATTTCCGCTCAAGCGAATCGGTGCTTGGTCATGGTGAGCTGGTTGCGTACCCCGACTCGTTGGTAGTTGACCGCATCCATCATCTGCCGCACCAGGAACACGCCCTGCCCACCGACCGGGCGCTCGCCGAGGCTCGCCGTGACGTCCGGCGGCGCCAACGAGAGCGGATTGAACTCCGGGCCGTCATCCTCGACGGTCATCGTGAGCCCCGAGTTGGTCAATTCCAGCGACACCTCGATGCGCAGCGCCGTGCCTGCAGGCGCGCCGTGCATGACGACGTTCATGAATACTTCCTCGAGCGCGAGCTCGAAGGTCAGTGCCTGTGCGGGCGGCAGGTCGGCAGCCGACCAGAACTCCCGCAGGAACTGCATCAGCACCGGCAGCTGCGCCGGATCGCTCGGTACGGTCGTGCGTCGCTCATTCATGCGGCGTTTGCGGAGCCTGTGCGACTGCCGTTGCGCGATCGGCGTGCACGCTGATGATCCGGCTGAAACCGCTCAGGTCGAATACTTCCCGCACCGCAGGCGTCAGCGCGCACAGCGCGAACCAGATGCCGGCACGCTGCGCTGCCCGCGTCGCCAGCAGGAACACGCGCAGGCCGGCGCTCGAGACGTAGTCGAGTGCGCTGCAATCGATGATCACCGCTGCGGACGCGGTCCCTGCGGCGGCGAGCAGCTCCTCGACCTGGCGTTGAAACCCGGCCGCGGCGCCGAAGTCAAGCCTGCCCTCCGGGATCACCACCGTGGCGAGCGCGAGCGTTTCGAACCGGATATTCATTGAAGTGGCGCAGCCGCGCCTACGGCGCCTGCCGAGTGAGCACGGTGAGCGTAATGTCGTCGGATTGCGGGGCGGTTCCGGCAAAGCTCGTGACGCTGCGACAGATGCGCTCGATCAGCGCTGCAGCGGTTCCGTCGCCGTGCGCCTGCACCTCCGCGAGCAGCCGCTGCGTGCCGTAGGCCTCATCCGCTGAGTTGAAGGCCTCCGTCACGCCGTCGGTATAGAGCACCAGGCGATCTCCGGGCAGCAGCCGTACCGTGTGATCCGGAAATACGCCGCCCGGCATCACGCCGAGCGCCACTCCGCCCGCTCCGCCCAGCATCTCGATCGACCCGTCGGCGCGCCTCACGTACGGGGGGTTGTGGCCGGCGTTCGCGTAGCGCAGCACGCCGGTTCGCGAGTCGAACACACAGTAGAACACCGTGACGAACAGATCCATCGGATTCTGCGCGCACAATACCTCGTTGGTTTGTGCCAGGCATGCGCCGGGATCGGCGTGCCGTGCAGCCAGATCACGCAGGTTGGTGCGCGCCACCGCCATGAAAAACGCCGCCGGCACGCCCTTGCCGGCGACATCCGCGATCGCCAATCCGATCTGACCGTCCGACAGCTCGATGAAATCGTAAAAATCCCCGCCCATCGTGGTCGCCGGAATCATCCGCGCTGCGCCGTCACACCCGGGTTTGGCGGGGAACGTCGCCGGCAGGATCGCAAGCTGCAGCGCCCGCGCGACGTCCAGTTCGGCTTTGATCTGTGCCTGCGCCAGCGCGAGGGCGGCATTCTTGTCGGCGAGCTCGCGGGTACGCTCGGCGACGGTGGCTTCAAGAATGTGCGTCTGCAGTTTCAACACGCGCAGGAGCCGCAGCAGGCGCAGCACCCGCAGCCAGCGTGCGTCGACGCCGGCGAGGTAGAACGGTGCGATCGCGAGCAAGTCCACCAGTCCATGGAAGCTGAAGATGAATGCGAGCTTCCCCCGCGCCGCCACGATGCGCAGCAGGTACTCGAGCGAAAACACGGCAACGACGGCCATCTCTTCGACGCGCAGCGCACGCGTGGCCCAAGCGGGCAGCCGCGGAATCGCTTCCACGCCGATGGATGCGACACTCAACACGATCAGCGCGAGGATGAGGTTCTCAAAAGCGCGCGCGTACGGTCCGGGGCGCAGCACGAGCAATTCCGCGAGTCCGCGCACCGGGGCCGTCGCGGCCTGAGTCGCACGGCGAGCGGCCGCCATGCTGATCGGCAGGCGTGATCCCCGGTCGCGCTGCGCTCGGTCTTGCGCGCTACTTCGTGATTCCTGCACGGTTGCTCCCAGTCGCACTGGCTCGCCTCCCGGGCGATCGTATATTCGGGTAAGCGATCGGTGTTAGCAAACGGAAGTGCGCCGCAACTGCATGACGCTGGTGTTCAGCCTTTCAACGATCGGCGCTGAGCGGTGCGCCGTGCACCGAGCCCGATCGCTGTGCAATCCTCGCCAGCAATTAGCGCTCGGCTCCGCGACGCGCCTGGAACCGGCGCGCCTTCATGCGGTTCCCGCACACCTTCATGTTGCACCACCGACGGGTGTGATTCTTGCTCGTGTCGAGAAAGAGCCAGCGACAGGTGTCTGCCCCGCAGGCGCGCACCCGCTGCATCGCATCCGACAGCATGAGCTGCGCTGCGCGCTCCGCGAGGATCCAAACCGGGAGCGCCGCTTCTTCTGCGAAGCGACCCCGCTGCCATGCCATCGCCGGTTGCCCGTTCCGCGCCGCCGCTTCCTGCCAGCGCAGCTCCCGATGCCGTTCCGAAGCGAGGAAATGCCGCTCGAGGGTGCGGATATCGGCCGCCGGGGGAGGGCGGCTGTCTACGTTGCCGTAAAACGCAGCCGCCAGCGCTTCGCGCAGTTCCCGTACCGAGCGTAACGCCCGCGCGGCAGCCTGCGGCTTGACCGACTTCGTCAGCAGCCGCACCTGCCCTGGGTCGAGCAGCCCGGTCTGCTGCGCGAACCCGAGCAGAGCGTCGTAGCCGGCGAGCGATTCGACACGGCCTTCATCACCAAAGCGATGGTCCAGTGTATTGACCAGATCGAGCGCCGGGTGTCCGCCGCTGAGGTCGAACAGCGGCGCCGCCGGGGATTCTGAGTATGAGTTCATAACCTCTGAATGTGAGTTTACAGGTTACTTTTCGATTGTCCAGGTTTATCATAACCGTCTATGGATAATTCAACGGTTATGACGGACATACCCGCAAGCCGCGGCCGGCGCCTCGACATGCGCGTACTGCTGGCTTTCGCGGCCATCTATATCCTGTGGGGTGCGACGTTCCTGGCCATCCGGATTGCCGTGCTGGAAATCCCGCCTTTCTTCAGCAGCGGCGTGCGCTTTCTGATCGCCGGCGCGCTGCTCTATGTATTCATGCGCCTGCGCGGACAGCCCAGTCCTTCAGCGAGAGAGTGGCGCAGCATCGCGACGATCGCGCTGTGCATGTTCGTCGCGACCTACGGCGCGCTCTTCTGGGCTGAGCAGTACGTGCCCTCCGGCATCACTTCGGTGATCGAAGCGACCCTGCCCATCACGACGGTCGCGCTGGAGGTGTTCGTATTTCGTCAGCAGCCGTTTCGCTGGCGCACGCTGGCCGCGGTGGTGCTCGGGTTCTGCGGGGTGGCGTGGCTCCTGATCCGCAATGACCAGCCGTTCCCGGGCCTGCCGTGCGTCGTGATCCTGGCTGGTGGCACGGCCTGGTCACTCGGGACGGTCTTGACGCGCTCCATGCCACGCCCGAAATCGCTGCCGCTGGCTGCCGGCGCGCAGATGATGCTGGGTGGGGCGGTGCTGCTGGCGCTGTCGCAGGCCACGGGCGAGCTGCACTCGTTTCCCCACATCTCGCTGCGCGCGGGGTTGGCACTGTCGTATCTGATCGTCGCGGGGTCGCTGCTCGGCTTTACCGCGTACGTCTGGCTGCTCGCGCGCATGCCCGCGACGCAGGTCGCGAGCCACGCCTATGTGAATCCACTGGTGGCGGTCGCCCTGGGTTACTTCGTCGCCGGGGAGGCACTGACCATGCGAATGATTCTGGCATCGGCACTGGTGCTCGCCAGCGTCCTGCTGATCCTCAAGACACCGGACGTCCGCGAGCGCCGGGTCACCACATGACTGGGAGAATGCTATGGCAGTGCTGAGAGAGTGGCGTGCTGAGATCAAACGCGCCCTTAAGGATGAATACGTGCAATACGTGAAGGCGACGGGCCTGGCTGCCTACCTGCGCACGCCGGGGAATCTTGGCGCCAGCGTGGCGGTGCGCGACCTGGATTCGGAGCGTTCCGAGATCGTTACCCTGAGCTGGTGGAGCGACACCGAGGCCATCAAGGCATTCGCAGGGGCGGACTACGGGCGCTCGCGCTATTTCCCCGAGGACGACCGCTTCCTGCTTACGCACCCCGAGCATGTTCACCACTACGAGGCCACGGTGCCCGGCTCGGCGCAGGCGGCTCATTGAGTGGGCAGTCGCGCCAGGAGATGCACGTGCACATGAACTTCTACGCAGCCAGCGTGGCAAGAATCGGGCTGCGCGCGCCGGCACCGAACACAACAATAACGGCCTGAACCCTTCAAAGGAGTGCGGATGATGACCTCGGCCAAGCCAATGCAACAGTCGCAGCCGGCGCGCAACGCCGACCCCCGGTGGACCGCGATCGCCACGCGCGACAAGCGCTCGGACGGGGAGTTCTTTTATTCGGTGAGAACCACGGGCGTGTATTGCCGGCCCTCCTGCGCCGCGCGTCCCGCCAGGCGCGAGAACGTCGAGTTCCATGCCACCGTGGAAGAGGCGGAACGGGCGGGCTTTCGGCCCTGCAAGCGCTGCAGGCCCGATCGCAATTCGCGCGCCGACGCGGCCCTGCGGGCCGCGATCGTCCAGTCCTCGCTCGGCTACGTTCTCGTCGCCCGCAGTGCGAAGGGAGTGTGCGCGATTCTCCTGGGCGACAGTCCAGCGCTTCTCGAGCGCGATCTCCGCCAGCGCTTCGCGCCTGTCCGTCTGCTCGGCAGTGACGCGGACACCGAGTCACTGGCCGCTCACGTCGCGCGTGTCATCGAGAACCCACGCCTCGGCCTCGATCTTCCGCTCGACGTGCGCGGCACAGCCTTTCAGCAACGAGTCTGGCGGGCATTGCGGGCGATTCGCGCGGGGTCTACCGTGAGCTATGCCGAAGTAGCGCGGCGCATCGGGGCACCGCGCTCGGTGCGGGCGGTGGCGCAGGCCTGCGCCGCCAATCCCCTCGCGGTGCTGATCCCTTGTCACCGCGTCGTGCGCCACGACGGAGCGCTGTCCGGCTATCGCTGGGGCATCGAGCGCAAGCGTGCGCTCCTCACGCTCGAGTCAGGCCGATGATGACTGCGCCGGCGGGAGTCTCTCGCCAGCGCGGGGCGCCTGAAGACCCCCGGCAGCCCGGCATTGCGGGCCGGGTGAGGGCTCTTGATTGGCACCGGCTTTCGCAGGATCTCGATGCTCATGGCAATGCCATGATCGAAAGTCTCCTCACCCGCTCCGAGTGTCAGCGCATCGCGCACTGGTACGCGGACGACTCGCTTTTTCGTACCCGGGTAGTGATGAGCCGCCACGGATTCGGGCGGGGTGAGTACCGGTACTTCGCCTACCCGCTGCCGCAAAGCGTCGCCGCACTGCGCGCTGAGTTCTACCCGCCGCTCGCCGTGCTCGCCAATCGCTGGAACGAGCGGCTGGGCGTGGCGGCTCGTTACCCGATGGCGCACGAAGAATTTGTAGCCCGGTGCCGCACGGCCGGCCAGACCCGTCCCACCCCGCTGCTGCTTCAGTACGGGGTCGGTGACTACAACTGCCTGCACCAGGATCTCTACGGAGAGTGCGTCTTTCCGCTGCAGGTGGCGATGCTGCTGTCGCAGCCGGGTGTGGACTTCAGCGGGGGCGAGTTCATCATCACGGAGCAACGGCCCCGCCTGCAGTCGCGGGCCGAAGTCGTGCCGCTTCGCCAGGGAGACGCGGTAATCTTCGCGGTGCATCATCGCCCTGTGGCAGGCACTCGCGGAGTGTATCGCGTGAATCTTCGTCACGGCGTCAGCCGGGTTCGCACCGGACACCGTCACACCCTGGGCGTGATATTTCACGACGCCCGGTGAGCGCACGGAACCATGGGTACAGAGCCTGACACGCCGCTCGACCTGTTTGTGGACGGGTACGCGCAGCCGCGCCGGGAAACGCTCGGCCCGGGCGCCATGCTGCTGCGCGCCTTCGCGAGGCCGAGAGCCGCAGCCCTGCTTGCGGCACTGGAGGAAGTCGCTCAACGCAGTCCCTTTCGCTTCATGACCACGCCGGGCGGCTACCGCATGTCGGTCGCCATGACCAACTGCGGGGCCGCTGGCTGGGTCACGGACCACAGCGGATATCGCTACGACGCACTCGACCCGCTGAGCGGCGCGTGCTGGCCCGAGATGCCGCCGGTGTTCCGGGAACTCGCGGTTGAAGCCGCGGGGGCTGCCGGCTTTGCCGAGTTTGGGCCCGACGCGTGCCTCATCAATCGATACGAGCCCGGTGCGCGGCTGTCGCTTCATCAGGACAAGGATGAACGGGACCTTGACTCCCCGATCGTCTCCATATCACTCGGACTGCCGGCGGTATTCCTGTTCGGCGGTCACCGCCGGGCCGACCGCCCGCGGCGGGTCCCGCTGGCCCATGCAGACGTAGTGGTCTGGGGCGGCCCGGCCCGGCTCCGATTCCACGGTGTGCTGCCGCTGAAGGACGGGCGGCATCCGGCCCTCGGTGCCTGTCGGGTCAACCTGTCCTTGCGCAAGGCGCGGTAGCGAGGCAGATCGGCTCGCGCCGACAGGATTCAACCCACGGTGGGCCGCGCGGCCCTGGCCATGGCCTATTCCCCGAGTGACGGTCGATGCTAGAAACGAAGAGTGTCTGGACCCCCATCAATCGCAACAGTGATGGCCTTCGAATTTTAGTAACGCGATTCCGCGGGCGCGGTCTGCCAGCATCTCGGTACGACGTCTGGATGCCCAACCTGGGTCCGAGCGAGCGCCTTCTATCCGCCGTTCAGGATGGCAGAGTCTCGTGGGCCCGGTTCTCCCGCGAATATCAAAAGGAGTTATACCTTGATGGCCCGATCGACAAGCGCAGCCGGACCATCAAGAACCACGGCCAGAAGTTCACGCTGCGCCTCGTCAAGCAACTCGCTACCGCGGGTCGCGTGACGCTCCTCTGCCACTGCGCCGAAGATCAGGCACAGTGCCACAGGCACCTCCTGCGAAGACTTATTCTCAGTAGTTCGGTGTAACGACGAGAGCCTCGCTCGCCGGGAGCGAGCGGGTGGGCCTGATCGGATCAGGATCGCGGGGTGGTGGCGTGTCCGGTGGTGCCGCCGCGGGCGAATTCGAACCTCAACAGCCACTGGCGAGAGTCTTGATCGTCTGCTGGGGCGAACTTCCATTTTCTAGCGGCGTCCCTTGCCAGGCGGGCGAAATACCAGCTTGGCCCCGGGTTTTGCAGCATCGCGTCGGTGACAGTGCCCGAGCGATCGACGTTCACGAGCACCGCGACCTTGATATGGCCGTGAATCGTCCGACGTGCGCTGTGCGGAACGGCGGGAATCTGTTCATGGACTACGGAGGGTGAGGCGTCCGCCAACGGTTGTGCGGGTTGATCCGACCGATGAGAAACATGGCGCGAGGGCGTCGGTTTAGGCTCCACCGACTTCGCGCTGGCCGAGGGAGCGGAGACCTTGGGAGGCACTGACAGAGGCGTTGCGGGAATCTGCGAAGCTGCGGCCGGCGCGCCGGCAGTTTGTTGCGAAGAAGCTTGAAGAGCAGAAGAAGTCTGAAGAGTAGGAGAAGTCTGAGGAGTACTTGAAACCGATTGCGACTTGGGAGGGCTCTGAAACAGGCGCAAGCCAGCCCAAACTGCGACCGATAGTATGAGGACTGCTGCCGCTATGATGGCCGGCACGAGCCAGCGCTGTTTGGGCGACTCCTGTGGAGGGGCGGCTCGGCCCGGCGCTTCGTGAACGACAACCTGAGGAACCGAAGCCACGGGAGCTTGTGGCGCGCCTTTGAACTGGGCTTCCAAATCGGTGGCCGTCGGACGGCTGGCGGGGTTGTGACTCAGGCATCGCTGTACGGTGTCCACGAATGCCGGAGGAAGAGTCGTGGGCAGGGAGGCCGTTTCGGCTTGTTCACCAGGCCACGGAAGGCTTTGGGTGAGAGCCTCAACCATGGTTATACCGAGACCCCAGATGTCGCCGGCCGCGGAAGTTATGCCGTTTTTTGCTTCCGGAGGATCGTAGAGGGAAGACTTTGCGATGATTGCCCTGGGTTCACCGGCGGGACGGATGGTATCGCTCGCCAGTTTCAGTTGATCATTGACCACCAGAAAGTTTGCCGGCTTCAGCCGGCCCTGCACCAGGTTTCTGCGGTGAAGGAAAGCCAGGGCGTCGAGAGTGGGGCCGAGCATTTCCCGCACTTCCTCGGCAGTCAGGGCCCGCTGGGGAAGGACCTGAGATAGATTCTGTTCGGCATATTCCATTACGACGAAGAGAAATTGCTGACCCCCGAGCTGGCACTGACCTGCGTCGAGAAGCCGAATCAGGTGGGGATGGGAGAGGCCGGCAGCCGTCATCCAGTGCGAGAGCTG
>Ga0137418_10007025_pt1 | contig 10355 bp, 9 predicted proteins | sample CZODoug3_1_2_16f_FD_122242 | JGI IMG/M metagenome (GOLD analysis project Ga0137418, IMG submission 122242) | Vadose zone soil fungal communities from Angelo Coast Range Reserve, California, USA - CZODoug3_1_2_16fungal (Hybrid Assembly) | ecosystem: Environmental > Terrestrial > Soil > Vadose... | reverse complement strand
GCCGGCGCCGGCCGAGCCGGTGGCCGCCGCGGGACGATTTTGTTCACGGGATCCTGGGTCCAAGACATGCCGTGGCCCAACGGCGCCAGCTATTGCGCGAGTAAGGCCGGGCAGCAGATGTTGGCAAAAGTCATGGCGCAAGAACTGGCGTCGGAAGGAATCGCCGTATCCTTGGTCGCGCCGGGAATGGTGTATGCGGGGTTGACCAAGCGGATTTACGACGAGGATAAGAAATTCGCCAAGCTGGTCGACAAAACCGTGCCAGCCGGCCGCATGTGCAGCGCCGAGGAGGTCGCCGGGAGTTTTCTTTTCTTAGCCAGCGATGACGGCGCTTATGTGACCGGTACGACATTGCTCATCGACGGCGGCGCCACCCTCGTGCGGCGAACTTAGGGTGAACGACTCCGACAGGCCGCTTGCCTACCTGATCTTCGTGTGCATGGCGGCCACCCTGGCCGGATTCCTCTTCGGATTCGACGCCGCGGTTATCAACGGCACCGTTGCCGCGTTGAGCAAAGAATTTGGGTCATCGGGGGTCGGAACGGGATTCTCGGTTGCCTCCGTATTGGTCGGATCGGCCATCGGTGCCTTGCTCGACATCGCGCGGAAACATCCCGACGTTCCGGGTTCGCTCCTGAGCCGGGCATTAAGTGCCTGCTCGCTCGACGGTTTGGATTTCTTTGACGGTCCCATTCCGGAACCGCGGCAACTGTCTGGCGTTAATGCCCACGTCCTGGCCAACGAGATCACCAAGCTGGAGCCTGCTTCTGTGGTTCAGGAACTGGCCGAGTCCTCGGACGATGAAAGACTCGTTCAGGCTTTGCTTAAGATCGAAAACGAGGATATCGATGAGCGCTCGGAGGCAATTAAGGTGCTGGGCCAATTCTCGACGCGCACCTCGGTAGCTGCACTCGCCAGGATTGCGCGGCTTGATCCGGTATCGAGCGTGAGGGCGCTGGCTATATCGAGCCTTGCTTTCATCAATCACGAGTCGGTATTTCCTGCGATCCTGATCGCTATGGCTGATGAATCGCGCGGCGTACGCGCTGCTGCGGCTCGGTCGGCTCACGGAAGCGGGACTCGAACCAGCGCTCGATGGCGGGATGAAAACCAGACAACGACATGCCGAAATATGGCGAAGATTTACCGAAGCGGCGACACCCCTCGCGTTGCCGCGACCCGCTCGACCGTCTCCCCGACCTTGTTGTTCGGGGTCGATGCGCCTGCCGTCACGCCCACCGTCAGGGGCCCGCTGGGCAGCCACCCGGTCACCAGCTGCTCCTCTTTGGCCCCCACTGGGCGAAACCGGATCGTCCCCGCCTCCGGGTCGATGCAGCTCGCATCTTCGATGTGATAGGTCGGCGCCTTGTCGTGGCAGATGGCGGCGAGGTGCGTCGTGTTGCTCGAGTTGTACCCGCCGATCACGACCATGAGGTCGAGCGGCTCGGCAATGAGTTTCAGCACCGCATCCTGCCGCTCCTGCGTCGCCGAGCAGATCGTGTCGAAGGTGCGGAAGTGCTCGGGCAGCGCCGCCTCACCGTAGCGATTCGTCATGCTCTTCCGAATCTCGGCCGCGATGGCGAGCGATTCCCCGGAGAGCATCGTGGTCTGATTCGCCACGCCGACGCGTACCAGGTCCCGATCGGGATCGAAGCCCGGCGACATCTTGCCGCCGAAGCGCTGCAGGAACCGCTCACCGCTCCCCGCACCCTCGATGTATGCGCAGACCGATCGCGCTTCGGTCATATCGCGCACAACGAGGTACTTCCCGCCCGGGTACTTGGTGACTTGGCTCGAGGTCGCCTTCGTCTCCTCGTGGTAATACTTGCCGTGAATCACGGCCGTGAAGCCGTCTTTCGCGTAGGCATCCACGCGCTTCCAGACGTTCAGCACCGATCCGCAGGTCGTGTCTACGAGCACGCACCCGACGGCGCGCAGCCGCTCGAAATCCTTGACCGTGACCCCGAAGGCCGGAAGAAGGACCACGTCCGTCGGGGTGATCCCGCGGAAGTCGAACTCACCGCCGTCCGGCCGGTGGAGGAACTCGACCCCCATGGCCTGCAGCTTCTTATTGACGTGCGGATTGTGGATGATTTCGCCGACCAGGAACACACGCCGCTCGGGAAACTTGGTGCGCGTCTCGTAGGCGTATTCCACCGCCCGGTCCACCCCGTAGCAGAACCCGAACTCCCGCGCGAGCTTGAATGTCAGGTCGCCCACCGCCAGGATGTAGCCCTGCGCCCGGATCCGATCCACGACCTGACTGTGATAATCGGCCGCGAGCGCCCCCTCGATGTCGCCCTTGAGGCCGAAGCCGCGCCGAAAGTAGGTCTGTTCCACGAGGTCAATCTAACCGTGCGCCCCGCCCGTCGCGCGGAGTCCGACCCGGCGCGTTACGGTCGGGGCCGGCAAGAAACCGTGTCCCTTTCGAGCGGCACCGCCTCGAACGACGCCTCGAGTCCCACCCGCCCGCTAGCGGTCGCGTCGAGCGCCGTGCCGCGCGCGACGATCGTGAGGACGCCGCCAACCGTCCGCACCTCGACGGTGCCGCTATCGAGCGGCAGGCCATGCGCGACATCGCCCATCATGTAGCGAACGCCCAGGGTTGCGCCGTGTCGCGACATGGTGTCGCCCCGCTGCAAGAGCGGCCACGGGCCATTCGCCAGCGAGTCCGCCGAGCCCGTGCGCAGCCACACGACCACGCCGTTCCCGCCGCTCGACCCGTGGACCAGGAGCCCCTTCCTCCCACCGCACCGCCGCGCGCGCGCCGGGGCTTCGAATCGGATCGTGTCCTTGGGCGGTCGGGTCACGCGAACGCGCACCCGGCCCGCCTGCTCGGATGCGCTGCCACAGGCGGCGCCCAGCAGAGCGAGCGCGACAGGGGCCATCCGCGCCGGCTTCAGACAGACTCTCGCGCGCCCGGCGGCGTGCTGATGCCCAGCGCCGCGCGCGCGGTGGCGGTCGTCAGCGTGTGGGGAGCAAGCGCCTCCACCAGCCCCGACGGTAGAGGGCGCGGTTTCAGCCCCTTCCGGTCGACGCATACCAGCACCATCCACCCCGCGGCACCGAGCCTCGGGGGGTCGTCGCGCAGCACATCGAAGTTGAGAGTCATGGACTTGGTGCCGACGCGGCCGACGTACGTCGCGACGCGCAGCCGGTCGTCCAGGCGGGCGGGGAAGTAGAACTCGCTGTGAACGGCCTTGCGGGGCAGAAAGATGTCGTAGCGGTCGAAGACCCGGGCGTAGGCGAGGCCGCACGCACGGAATAGCTCCGTCTCGGCAATCTCGAAGAAACGAACGTAGGACCCGTAGAAAATGATGCCGGCGAAGTCCACGTCGGACCACCGGACGTACTCTTCGATGATGTACGGCTTGGCGGGCATCGCTTCCCGAACGGTGGAGCCCGAGCGGGAAGCTAGGGGGGGTCAAACCCCCACGCCAGCACGGCCCAGGGCGCTAGACGCGCGTCGCTGGCCCCGAGCCTCGGTGCCCGTTAGGCCGGAGCCCATAGGCACGCAACCGGCGCCACAGCGTGGTACGGCTGATACCGAGTCGTCGCGCGGTCTCGGCCAGCTTACCGTGCGTCACCTCGAGGGTGTCGAGGATGGCCTGGCGCTCTCGCTCGGCCAGGGTCGGGCTGTCGCCGCCCTCCGGCATAAACACGACTTCGCCGAGCTCAAGCGAGCCCTGCTTGAGAGCTCGGGCCCGTGCGCCGAACGCAATGAGGCGCTCGCGCAGGTTCTCGCCGCGATGCGGCACGCCATCCCCAAGCGCGTCGAGCGTACGCCGCGCCCGTTGATTCGCATACACCATCCGCCCATAGGGGTCGAAGACGACCACGCCTTCGCTGAATGTTTCCACTACGGCCTGCCCGAGAGGGGCGAAGCTCAGCGGCGGTGGGAGACTGGGGTTCTTTTCTCTCGCAGGCATACGTCCTTGCATAGCCGATTTGGCGGGTCAAGGTTCCAAACAGCACAACCATTAGCTAGACCCGCAGAGCGTCCAGAGGTCACAGTGCGCAACGCGAGTCTCAGCGACGCCGGCCCCGCCTGCCGCCCCGCGCCAGGCGCTGCCGTTCCCCCCGGGATAGGCCGCTCAACTGGCGGCGCAGGTCGTCCAACGAGTCCGACCGCACCGCTTCGCGCTTGCCCCGGAGCACCGTAAAACGGACCGGCCGGTCGAACGGGGGCAGATCGCGCGCTTGCAAACGTCGGGCCTGGCCCTCCTTGAGGCGCAGGCGCACAACGCCTATCCCCTGCTCCACCTCGTAATCCATTGGCACGCGGTCACCGTAGAGGTGGACTGATGCCGGGAGTTCGTCCAGGGCGCGGCGCTCGGCTTCTGGTACCATCTCGTCTACGTCGAGCAGTAGGCGCGCGTTGATGAACTCATCCCACGAGCCGACGTGTGCCAGCTGGGCCGCGAGCCGGGCGCTCACCTGCTCCGTGGCCGCCTGCGTCAGCCGCCCACCCGAGCGCCGCCAGTAGAATCCCAGCCGCTCGAGCGCGCGGCGCACGCGTGCCTGATCGGGATGCGGCGTGTGGCCGGCGAGCAGGGCTTCCACCAGCGCCGCCCTGGCGGCGTCGGCGAGCTCCGGGGGGAACGGGCTCGGCAGGGGCTCGACGTCGCGCTCGAGGAGGAACCCGAAATAGTTGACCGTCCGGACCCGCATCAGGCCCTCGTGCCGGCGCTGGCGCTCGAACACGACGGTCGGCGCGCCGCGCCGTGCGTAGCGGCGGATCGCGCGCTCGGGTATTTGCGTTCCCTCGATGCTTGCCCGCGGCACGCCGAATCGGTCAGCGAAGTAGCGCAGCGTGCCGGCCACGGCACCCGAGCTCGAGCACACCGATCCGCGGCTCACGCGGGCCTCGCGGCCGTCCGCCGTTTCCTCGTCGATGACCAGCTCGAAGGGCTGAATCTTGGCTACCAGGTCCGCGAACGCCGCCAGGGTCTTCTCGCCCGCCTGGGGCAGCCGCTCGGGTAGTGAGAGCTCGAGCTGGCGGTACACCGACGCCATCCCGAGCGCCACGTCCTCGACCGCCTTGACGAGCACGCCGCGGCCTTCGGCCCAGTCATCGACGCTCTCGCGGAAGAGGTGGCGCGGCAACCCATACACCTCCCCCAGGTAGCCGTGCTTGTTGACCGCCTCGGCGTAGACGTTGTATGCGGTCAAATGATCGCTCCCCGACACGATCAGGCCCCGCAGGTCCCGCTCCTCGCGCGTCATGCGATGCAGCGACTCACCACTCGCCGCGACCGCCACGATCGGCACCAGATCGGCATCCGCGTGATAGAGCAGCTCGCCCCACGGGCGCTCGACCGGCATCGCTTCCACTTCGCGACCGTAGCGGGTTAGGCGGCCGCGCTCGATCAAGCCGCGCTCGGTGAGCAGCTCGACGGCGTCGCGGTACGCCTTCCGGTCGAGCGGCACCGGTAGATCGAGCTCGCGCGCGTCCACGCCGAGCGCCGCACACGTGATCGCCACCCGCTCCGCGTCGCCGGCGAGCTGGAATTCGGGCGGCGTCGGCTTGAGCTGGTCGAACACGAGCTCGCGGTCGCTGAGGATGTAGACCTCGCCGCCTTCCACGCGCCCGTGTACGCGCCCCGCCATCTGGAGGATTTCGTTCGCGCCGAGGTAGAGTCGGGTCAGAACGTTGCGACCCCGCTCGACGACGTTGGCGTAGCGTGCGTCGTAGATCACCACGGTGTCGAGGCCCCGAATGTTGAGGGCGGACTGACCTGCTGCCGTCATCGCCAGCAGGAACGGCCGCCGCACCTGACCGTCGAGGAACGGCCGGATGACCCGGATGGGCTCGCCCCCGTGGTAGAACGCGGTCGGGAGGCCCTGCCAGCGGTCGCCGAGCTCCTTCGCGATCTGCTCCACCTCGGCCCGGGTGGGCACGAACACCGCCACGCCGCGGCGCTCCCGCAGCACACGCTTCATGAAGCGATCGTTCAGGAACTCCAGCGGCTGCTGCGGCAGGACGCGTACGTCGGCCGCCCGCGCGGGATCGAAGGCCCGGGTCTCGAGCACCTCAACCGACCCGAGGTAGCGGGCGTAGAAGGCCGGATCCACCGTGGCCGAGAGCCAAATGAAGCGGCAGCCCGCCCGCTTGCCGAGCGCGAGGCACAGCTCGAGCTCCGCGGACGTCTGGTGGATCTCATCCACCACCAGCGTGTCCCGCGCGGTGATGAGGCCATCTTCGAACCAGCGGCGTGCGATCCCGGTGGTGACGATCACGACGTTCCAGGTCGGGGTCTCGGGCGTGGCTTCGCGCTCCCGATTCACGACCCCGACTTTGAGCGGCGCCTGGAGGATGGTCGTCGCGATCGACCGGATCGCGAGCGTCTTGCCCGTGCCCGTCCCCGCAACGATGCCGAATCCCCGCCCGGACGCCGCGAGGCGGCGGATGTCGTCGCCGTGCTCGCGGGCGAGCAGGGTGTCGATATCGAGACCCATCGCCAGCTCGATCGTTTCGCAGGCCGCGCGCGTGGGCGCGATTACGACGACCCGCCCGGTGGCGGGCTCCGCGGCAAGGAAGGCGTTGGGATCAGGGGGAAGGAAGTGGTCGCGGGAAATTCGCACGGTCGGAATATAGATGAGCGAAGGAGGAGGGAGAGATGCTGCATCGCCCGCTGGCGTATCTGCTCTTCGCGGGTGCAACCCTGACCGGTACGCGACAAAAGAAAACGGGAGGCGTGCGTGCGCACCTCCCGCCTCCCGACCATACCTGCGGCACTGCCTAGGGCGCCAGCCGCCGCATCCGGAATCTCCAGGTGCACGCCGCACTCCGGTGGTACGGCCGGTGTGTCATCTCAATCATCGTCGCAGTCGCAATCGTAATGGTAGCGGCGATAGTGATGACGATGCCGAACCGCGTAGACGCGCCGCGCCACGAAGAGCGGCGGCCGGTGATAGAACGCACGCCGGGGGTAGTAGACGGGCTCCCTCCCAACGATCACGACCCCCGTCACGTACGGTCGCGGTACGCCGAAACCCACGGCGACGCTGACGCGCGTCTGCGCTGCAATCGGCGTGGCACCGAGCGCGAGCGCGACTCCAGCTGCCAAGAGCACACGTTTCATGATTCACCTCCTGCCGGCCATCCCTGTAAAGGCCGTGCCAGCCGCGACGGTTCCGTCGCAACGGCAACTGCCGAGGGGACTTAGGGCGCTGGGTGTGGAGGCGGTGGGGGGGAGCGGGTGTCACCTGCCCGGGTCACGACCGTCCCCGGTTGGTGCGATGCTTCAACGCGACGGTGGCGGGGCGATCTGCCGCATGAGCCGTACGACTTCTCCAGGCTCGGCGTGGCGTCCCAACGCCTTCTTGGAGAAGATGCGGCGACCGTCGAGCTCGACCTCGAACACGCCGCCCGACGACTGGATCAACTTCACGTCGGCGTGCGAGTAGGTCTTACGGATTTCGGCCGCCAGACCGGCGGCTCTCGGCTCGTAGTTTCAGACGACGCAGTATTCGATCGTGACGCGCATGGCGTGAACGATAGTCGCGCTTGACAGGCCACGCCACGGGGCCGACCTTGCTCCGAGCTTGCCCATGAGTGCCCATTCCCGCCTCAAAACGTCGCCGGGCCTGCTGGTGCGGGCGCTCGTCGCGATCGGTGCCGTCGCGGCCGTCGTCGCGGCACTGGCGGCGTTCGCGTCTCGAGGAGCCGGTGCTGGTGCCACGGAAGAAATCGTGGTACTCGTCGTCGTCGGCGCGCTGACCCGCCGCTATGGAATCGCCCTCCCGGGCAACGGCTTCGCCTCCTTTATCCTCGGCGTCGCAGCGTTTGCCATACTCGACCGTGGCTGGCCGTTCGGCGTGATGGTGGCGCCGCTGGCCATGCTCGCGGGCGACCTCGCACTGCGGCGTCTGCCCGTGGCAGCGGCGCTCGACAACGCCGCGCACCTCACGACGGGCGCGGCCCTCGCAGGACTCGCGTATGCGCGGCTCGACGGAGCCACGGGCGCCCAGGCGCTCGCAGCGGGCAACGTCGTGCCCCTCGTCGCGTTCCTGGTTCTGCTCCCGTGCGTCGTGAACGGCACCTTCTATATCGAGCTGGCGCTCGGACGTACCCTCGCCTGGGTGGACGCCGCGCTCACGGCGCGGTGGGAGGCCGTCGTGTACGCGTGCTCGGCGGGCATCGCCCTCGTGTGCCTCGGGCTCGCGCACGCGAACCTCGACCTGATCGGGTTCCTCGTCACCGGCGCCGTGCTCGTGAGCGCCGCGGTCGCGAGCGTGTCGGTCATTCGGCGCGGCGTTCACGCCGACGAGCTCGCGCTCATTCAGAGCCTCTCGCAGGCGATCGCGCGGGACATCAGCCTGGCGAAGAGCTTCCCACGAATTCAGGAGGTCGCGCGACGGTTGGTTCCGTGGGAGCACATGGGCTTCGCGCGCTACGACGCTGGGACGAACGAAATGGAGTTCGTCGCGGACACGGCGACAGGTGATCGCCGGGGGAGCCCATTCCGCTTCGACGCGAATGCCGGGCTCTCCGGCGAGGCCGTGCGGCGGCGGCGGCCGGTTGTCGCCCGCGCGCGCTCACCCGAGCGGGTGGGCGTGCCGGGGCGGGAGACATCCGGCTCGGAGGTGTTGCTCCCGCTCTACCACGCCGGGCAGCTGGTGGGCCTGTGGAGCGTGCGGCACTCGGATCCCGCCGTGTACCGCGACGCCGACGCCGACATGCTGGCGTTGTTGGCGCCGCAGCTCGCCCTGATGCTTGCGATCGAAGGCTCCTTTCAGCCGGTCGTCGGAGCGTCGGATCGCACGAGCGCCTACGTCCAGACACTGACCGCCACGGCCGAGGAGATCCACGCTTCGAGCCAGGAGGTGGCGGCCTCGGCGCGACGCGCCAGCCAGGGGGCCGCCCAAGCGGCGAGCCTCGTCAGCGCGCTGGCCCATGACTCGGAGCAGCTGAGCCAGCGCGCCGGCGAGGTGGCCGCCGCGGGGGCCGAGACCCGCGACTCGGGCGCGCAGATGGAGCAGACCACCGAAAAGGTCCGCCTCGCGACCGAGACGGCCGTGCGTCGCCTTACCGATCTGGGCGTCACCACCGAAGAGAGCGCCCGCGAAGTGCGGCGGCTGCGCGACGTGGCGGAGCAGGTCGAGAAGTTCTCGGAAACGATCGGCTTCATTGCGAATCAGACGAACTTGCTGGCGCTCAACGCCACGATCGAAGCGGCGCGCGCCGGCGTTCACGGCCGCGGCTTCGCGGTGGTCGCCGACGAGGTGCACAAACTCGCCGAGGCGAGCGGTCGCGAGGCGCGCAACGTCGGGAAGTCCGCCCAAGAGACGCGCCGGGCGCTCGACCGGGCCGCGCAGCTGCTGGAGCGCGTCCGAGGCGACCTCGGAGACGTCGTGCGCAGCTCGAGCGATTGGGTGCAGGACTTGGCGCGAATCGCGGAGGCGGCGGGCGGCACGGCGCGCGCCGGGAAGCAGGTCGCGGAGCTGGCGCATGGCATCAGCGAACGGGCGGCCAGGATCAGCCAGTCACTCGAGCAGGCCAAGGCGGGCGCCCACTCCTCGACGCAGGAAGCCGAAGCCGTCGCCGCCGCTGCCGCGGAGCAGCTCCAGGCCATCGAGGGCCTGGCCCTGAAGAAACCGCCGCTGTCCGCGGCGTCGATCCATCGCCAGGCGGTCACCATCGCTCCGGAAGAGATCGACTCCCGCTTCGTGCTCGCATACACCGGGGCTCCGCGCCAGTCGGGCATCAACAATTGGAAAGTGTTCAAAGCCCACATCGACGGGGACAAGAAAGTCTTCCGCAACTTCGAGCAGATCGCCGCCATCGCGCGCTCGTTGCACGAGGCTCTCTCTAATGCCGATTGGGACGAAGTCGCGGCGCTGCTGCGTCAGGAGTGGAAGCTGCGCAAGACCAACGCTCCGCGTATCACGACGCCGCTGATCGAGAAGTTGATACGGGTTGCGACCAAGAGCGGAGCCCGCGCCGCGAAGGTCTGGAACAATGACCGTGTGCTGCCGGGCGAGCAGCGGCATGAGCGGAACCCACATATGGCTCGTCTCGGCGTATCCGTGCAGAAGGACGACGGCCGGACCCGAGCCGCCGATCATGTAGTGAATGCGCGTGCCGTTCACGGTAGCGTTACGTTCGTTGAACCCCTTTGGCGCTGCGGCGTGGCAGGCCATCGGCAATGCGGCCACTGCGATGGTTGCGCTCGCAATTAGCATCCGGCCCAGCAGGGCCCGCAACGGGAATCTCGTGGTGATATGCATGCCGTTCTCCAGATGGTCAGGACGCGGCGAAGGTAGCAGCGGTGCTCGCTACCGAGAAGGCAGGAAATGTGGTCTACTCATTCATCTTTTGTGAATGCCGAGGGGAGGGATCGTGGATAGAC
>Ga0137418_10007023_pt1 | contig 10357 bp, 6 predicted proteins | sample CZODoug3_1_2_16f_FD_122242 | JGI IMG/M metagenome (GOLD analysis project Ga0137418, IMG submission 122242) | Vadose zone soil fungal communities from Angelo Coast Range Reserve, California, USA - CZODoug3_1_2_16fungal (Hybrid Assembly) | ecosystem: Environmental > Terrestrial > Soil > Vadose... | reverse complement strand
CGTCGCGTATCTCGGCGCGCAGAACAGCCGCGTGCTCTGGATGGTGCTAAAGGAATCCTTGATACTCCTCGGAATCGGAATCGCCCTCGGTGTTCCGGCAGCCCTGACAGCTGCGCGTCTGGTTCAGGCGCAACTGTTCGGGCTTAGCCCGTCCGATCCTTTCACCCTAACCGCTGCCGTGCTGGCGATTGCAATCGTAACTCTGGCGACGGCATTCTTCCCGGCACACCGCGCCGCCAAAGTCGACCCCATGGTCGCACTACGCTACGAGTAGGGAGGTAAACAAATGACCGGACTACTTCAGGATCTCCGCTACGCCATTCGCCAACTGCGAAAGTCTCCCGGCTTCGCGCTCACGGCCATGCTCTCGATCACGCTCGGAATTGGCGCTACCACCGCCATCTTCAGCGTCGTCTACAGCATTCTGCTTGACCCCTATCCCTACCGCGACGCCAGCCGCATGGTCCATGTTCAGCTCCAGGATAAGAACACCGAACGGAATCTGCTCTCGGTCAATGCCTCCGAATACCAGGAGCTTCGCGAGGCTTCTTCCATAGACGATGTCTTTCTTCAAACTCAGCAGACACAGACGCTGACCGGCGCACAGTTCCCGATCTCGGTCCTCGTCGGCCAATACACACCGAATCTCTTCGCCTACATGGGCGTTCCACCGCGACTCGGACGCGGATTCACGCCAGCCGACGCACCGAGTGGCAAGGGCAACCCTGTCGCCGTGTTGAGCTACCTGTTCTGGCAACGCCAGTTCCCGGGGAATCGCAATGTGATCGGCAAGACCATCGAACTCGGTCACAAGCTGTACACCATCATCGGAGTCGCGGCTCCGCGTTTCACCTGGGGCGATTCCGACGTCTACATCCCCGGAACCCCCAGCGCTGATCCTCGCGATTCCTGGCTGGCCTTTATCAAGCTGAAGCCAGGAGTAAAGCACGCAGCCGCCGGCGCGGAACTGCAACTACTCATCGATCGCTTCACCAAGAACAACCCGCAAGACTTCCGCTTCGGCAAACGCGTTGCGATCGTTACACTCAACGAAGAAATTCTGGGCCGGTTCTCCGGAACGCTCAACCTACTCTTCGGAGCCGTTCTCGCGCTTCTTCTCATCGGCTGCGCCAACGTCTCCATCTTATTACTAGCCCGCGGAACCGCGCGGCAACATGAACTGGCGGTTCGTGCCTCCATCGGCGCCAGCCGGAAGCGTCTAGTGCGCCAATTGCTCACCGAATCGGTGCTCCTCTCCGTCGCAGGCGCCACGCTGGGAGTTTTGTTGGCCTATCGCGCCGTTGGAACAATCTCTTCCATGCTCCCGCTCTACTCGTTCCCTCACGAGGCCGCGATCCGCGTTAATGGCACCGTCCTCGTGTTCAGCGCGGCTGTAGCCATCGTCACCGGAATTCTTTTTGGCATTTCACCGGCATGGCAACTTTCCCGTCCCCCCATCAGCGAGCTGATCCAAGCCAACAGCAGCAAGCTCTCCGGCAACACTCGCAGCCGCAACACTCACCGTTTCCTGATTTCGGGACAAGTTGCCCTCACACTGCTGCTTATGGCCGCCGCAGGCGCCGCAACCAAGGCCTTCCTCGCGCTCACTCACACACCTCTCGGCTTGGATCCCGACCACGTTTTTTCTCTGAATACTGCTCTTCCCAAGGGAGCCAACATCACCTGGCAGGCGCGCCTCAACATGAACGAGTCGATCCGCCAGACCATCGCCGAAACGCCTGGAGTCTCGGACGCGGCAATTTCCACCACGTGGCTTCCCCCGTTCGGAGGATTCAATGCCAAAATCGAGCTGCGCAGCAAGCCCACTCTGACAGGCGCCGAGGCACAGTTGGAACTCGTAAGCCCACAGGAATTCTCCACCCTCCACGTTCCGCTGCTCGCCGGCCGCATCTTCGACGATGCGGAACTGCATCGCGCCGCCCACCTGGCTCTCGTCAATCAGGCGTTTGTTAAAGAATTTTTCCCGGAAAGCAATCCCATTGGTCAGAGCGTGCGCAGCGCCATGCTCAAAGCTGACTTCCCGGACTTGATACTGGCGCAGGCTCCAGATGATTGGCTCGAAATCATTGGCGTCGTTGGCGATGCGCGCAATGACGGCGTCGATCGCCCAGTCAAACCCGCCGTCTTTCTGCCCTACAGTTTCGTGCTGACCCCGGACGTCTCATTGCTGGTGCGTGCCAGAGGAAGTTCAGAGGCTGCAATTCAGGCGGTGAAACAGAGCCTCCTCGAACTCAATCCTGAATTTGTCGTGAGTCGGGATCACACGCTGGCATGGTGGCTGGAGACCAGGGGATGGGGGCAAGGGCGTTTCATCGCTACATTGTTCTCACTCTTCGCGATTCTTGCCCTCGCCCTATCAGCTACCGGTCTCTACAGCGTCGTTTCCTTCTCCGTCACTCAGCGCACGCAGGAAGTCGGTATTCGAATGGCGCTCGGCGCCCCGAGGGCCAACATTTTGCGCTTGGTGATCGCCTCTACTGCCGCAATGCTGGCTGCCGGGGTCATCGTCGGGCTCGGACTCAGTCTGATTCTGAATCAGGTTGTTCGCACGTGGGCGGGCGGCAGCCCGCGCGATCCGCTCACCTTACTATTTGCCGCCTCCGTTCTCCTCCTCGTAGCAGCAATCGCCTGCATCGTACCCGCTTGGCGGGCAGCCACGGTGGATCCCGTTGTTGCCCTCCGATACGGATGAACATCGGAGTCATTCGCGATCCACCACCCGATTCCAGACTGAGGTCACTTTTTTATGAACATGATTCAACTCAACAACCTCGAGCGCAGCTACAAAACACCCGCGGGCCAGACCTGGGTCCTGCGTCGCATCAACCTCGAAATTCGCGAAGGCGAATTCATCACCATCATGGGCCCATCAGGCGCGGGCAAGTCCTCGCTCTTAAATGTCCTCGCCCTGCTCGACGACGTTTGGGAGGGTGAATACTGGTTCCGTGAGGAAGCCGTCCACGCCATGAAGCGCAAACAGCGTAGCGAATTGGCCAAGCGCAACATTGGGATGGTGTTTCAGAGCTATCACCTGCTCGACGATCTGACGGTGCGCGAAAACATCGACCTTCCGCTCTCTTATAAGGACGTTCCCCACCGCCAGCGGCAGAGCCTGGTGGCTGACACTCTCGATCGATTTCAAATCGTTGCCAAGAAGGATCTGTTCCCCAGCCAGCTTTCGGGCGGACAGCAGCAGTTGGTGGGAATCGCTCGAGCTGTGATTCACAAGCCCGCGCTATTACTTGCCGACGAGCCCACGGGAAACCTGCACTCCTCACAGGCCAAGGAAATCATGGAACTCTTTCAGGAACTCAACCAGCAAGGAACGACCATCATTCAAGTGACTCACTCAGACACAAACGCGGCCTATGGTTCGCGCACCATTCAACTGCGGGATGGTTGGATGGTCAGCGACACCGCGAATCCGGAGTTCCAGCCATATGAGGCCGTGAAGCAATGAAAATGAAAAAGAGCCGCCATAAGCCAGCACCAATGAAGCTCATTCTTGCTTGCCTCCTTGTGGCTCTTGCCGCCCAGGGAGCGGCTCAGACGAGTGCGTCTGCTTCTTACGAGATGCCGAAGTCGCACAATCCTCTGAAGGCGTATCTGCCCAATGGAGTACCAGAGCCGCAGCTTACGAACTCTCCGCGGTTGGGTGAGCTCGTTCGCGATGGCAAGCTGTACCTGTCGCTGAAAGATGCAATTCGCCTGGCGCTTGAGAACAACCTTGACCTGGCAATTGCCCGCTACAATTTGCCGATTGCCAACATGGATGTCCTCCGAACCAAAGCTGGCGGCATATTTCGAGGAGTCAACACCGGAGTTGTACAGGGGACGCCGGGAGGCGGAGTGGGAGGCATTGGCGCAAACGCCTCGGGCGCGGGAGCAGGCGGCACAACTGGCGGTGCAGGTGGCGCAGGTGCAGGCGCCTCCGGTCTTGTGCAATCCACTTTAGGCGTTGGAACAGCCGTCCCGTCGTACGATCCCTCCCTCGATCTGACCGCAGGGAGCGAACATCAGACACAGCCGCTCTCCAACCTTCAACTCAACGGCGTTCCCACCTTGCAGACCAACGTTGGTCAACTCAACGCCAACTTCTCGCAATCGTTTGCGACCGGCACCTTCCTCTCTTTCGAATTCGATAACAACAGGGTGACGACGAACAGCATCCACACCAGCCTCTCTCCTGCTCTCAACACTTTCTTCCGCTTTACTTTTCGACAGGAACTGCTCGCTGGCGCGGGCTTCGGCCCCAATCTGCGCTATCTTCGCATTGCTAAGAATGACAAGAAAATCTCCGACATTGCCTTCCGTGACCAAGTCATTGCCACAGTTACACAAATCGAAAATATTTATTGGGACTTGGTGAGCGCGTCCGAGCAGGCGAAGGTCAACGAGCAGTCGCTGGCATTCGCGCAGCACAGCTTGGACAACGCACAGAAACAACTGCGTCTCGAAAGCATTCCCGCAATGGACGTGATGCGCGCCGAGGCAGAAGTTTCTCGCCGCGATCAGGACTTGACCGTCGCTCGAACCAACCTTCAGTTGCAGGAGTCGTTGATCAAGAATGCTCTCACCCGCAGTCTGGACGATGCTGCTCTCGAAGAAATGCCGGTTGTGCCAACGGATCGCTTGCAGACCCTCGACGCAGGGCCCAGCGAGCCGATTTTGGACTTAATCGCTCAAGCAGTGCAAGCCCGGCCTGAATTGTTGGAATCGGACGTGGACCTCCAGAATCGCCAGATCAGCCGCAAAGCCGCGAGCAACGCTCTGCTGCCGTCACTCTCCGTGATAGGGTTCTACGGCGGGACGGGATTGGCGGGCGAATTGAATCCGGGATTCAAGGATGGCGGCACCGCTCTGCTGCCGACAGATTTGGGCGGAGCCATGCAGAATTCGTTCAACAATTCTTCGCCGGATTACTATGTCGGACTCAACCTCAACATCCCTTTCCGAAACCGCGTGGCGAAGGCTGACCAATACCGGTCAGAACTGGAGTATCGTCAGGCAGAGTTGCGCCGGGAGCAACTCAAGAAGCAAATCCGGATCGAAGTTCGCAATGCCCAGTATGCGCTGGAACAATCCCGCGCGCGGCTGGATGCAGCTCATAAAGGCCGCGACTTGGCCGCTCGTAGTTTTGAAATCACCCAAAAAGAGCAAGAGCTTGGCTCGGGATCGAGCCTCCAAACGATGACCGCCCAGCGCGACCTGGCCTTGGCGGAACTCGATCTGGTCAATGCCATGACGGTCTACCAAAAAGCAAAAGTCGAATTGAGCCGCGCAACCGGGCGCACATTAGAACATAATGGGATTCAGATCGCGGACGCCGTCATCGGTAAAGTTGATGGCACCTCGCCCTAGCCATCCGCATGCCAACCTCGGCGAACCCCGGAGATATTGGAATCACGAAGCCTGCAGTGAAAAACAGCGCCCGGTCTCCGCGCGTCTTAGCAGCCGACGACCAGCAGCACATTCTTGAAGCCATCGAACTCCTTCTCCGCCCGCAGGGTTACAAGGTCGATGTGGTGCGATCTCCCGCGCTCGCTCGAGAAGCTTTGGCGAGCGCATCCTACGATGCCGTGTTGATAGATCTCAACTACACCCGCGACACTACCTCCGGCCAGGAGGGCCTCGACCTGTTGTCCGAGATGGTCGCGTTGGACAGCACTTTGCCCGTGATCGTTATGACGGCTTGGGGCAACGTCGAACTGGCAGTTGAGGCCATGCGCCGCGGCGCCCGGGATTTCGTCCAGAAGCCGTGGGAGAACGAGCGCCTCTTGTCTATCTTGCGCACACAAGTGGAACTTCATCACGCTCTGCAACAGGCGGAACGACTCGTCGCGGAAAACCGTCTCCTCCATGCCCAGGGACGGCCTGAGTTTATCGCCAACGCTCCCTCCATGATGCCAGTGCTCGAGGCAATCACTCGCGTCGCTCCTTCGGACGCCAATGTCCTGATTACCGGAGAGCATGGCACCGGGAAAGAAGTGATCGCTCAGACGATTCACGCTCTTTCGCTCAGGGTCTCGCGTCCCCTGGTCGCGGTGAACACCGGCGGGTTATCCGAAGGAATCTTTGAGAGCGAATTGTTCGGCCATGTAAAGGGTGCCTTCACGGACGCGCGTACCGATCGCATCGGACGCTTTGAGTTGGCAGACGGGGGAACCATTTTCCTGGACGAGATCGGCAACGTTCCCTTGCGGCAGCAGGCAAAGCTTCTTCGCGTGATCGAATCGGGAGAGATCGAGCGCGTCGGATCGTCGCGCCGCAAGCACCTGGATGTCCGAATCATTTCGGCCACAAACACCGATCTTCAGACCGCGTGCCAAGCCGGTCAATTTCGCGAAGACCTTTTATTTCGGCTGAATACGGTTGAGATCCATCTGCCTCCACTACGCGAACGCAGAGAGGACATTCCAACCCTGGCGATACATTTTTTATCGACCTACGCAAAGCGCTATCGCCGCCAGGTGCAGGGCCTGGATCCTGCCGCGCTGCAGGCGCTGATGCAATATTCCTGGCCCGGGAATGTCCGCGAATTGGAACATACGCTGGAGCGTGCCGTTTTGATGTGCCGCACGGCCCAGATCCAGCCTGCCGACCTGGGTTTGGGTATTTCACGTCCGCAGGCGCAGAATTTAGAGGAATTGAGTCTGGAATCCGTCGAGACTATCCTGATCCGCAAGGCGCTCCAGCGCTTTCAAGGCAACGTGAGCCAGGCTGCCGAGGCGCTGGGCTTGAGCCGTGGCGCCTTGTACCGGCGGATGGAAAAGTATGGGCTTTAGCTCCAACGCGGGCGACTCACGCAAACACCAGCGAAGAAAAGCGAAGCGAGCCCCTTTCGAGCGGCGAGTAACCCGCTTTTCCATGCTGCTCGTGGCGCCCGGCTTTCTGGTCAGCGCCATCCTCGTGTGGTTGCAACCATGGTCGGCGGAGTCGAAGTTGTTGTTGTTGGGCGCGGAACTGTTGGCCTGTCTGCTAATCGGAATTGCTCTGCACGACCACATTATTCGGCCTCTGCAAACCCTCTCGAATGTGGTGGGCGCCCTGCGTGAAGAGGATTACTCGTTTCGCGCCCGTTTAGCAATTGCCAACGACGCCTTGGGCGAACTCTCGCTTGAGGTAAACATGCTCGCGGATCTCCTCGCCCAGCATCGTACCCGGGTCGTCGAGACGACTGCCCTGCTGCAACGCGTAGTGGAGGCGGTGGACATTCCAATCTTCGCGTTTGACGCCGAAAACAAACTGGTTCTTCTGAATCCCGCCGGAGAGAAACTTCTACAGCAGCGTTCCGCGCAATTGCTTGGCCGGACAGCCTCTGAACTGGGACTGCTGAGCTCCCTGTCTTCCGAAAATCAGACGCTTGTCCCAACGGTTTTCAATGGTGGCGGGCGCTGGTTTGTGCGGCGAAGCTCGTTTCGGCAACGGGGCGTTCCCCATACGCTGGTCGTGCTCTCGGACGTAAGCCGTGCTCTGCGTGAAGAAGAACGCACGGCCTGGCAACGGCTGATCCGTGTGATGGGTCACGAGCTCAACAACTCGCTCGCCCCAATCATCTCCATCGCCGGCAGCCTGAATGCTCGACTTTCCACTACGAACCTTGAAAACACACAAAGGGAAGATTTTGAACGCGGATTGAACATCATCGAGACCCGTGCCGCTTCGTTGAATCGCTTTCTCCAGGCCTATCGTCAATTGGCTCAAATGCCGCCTCCTGTTCTAAAACAATGTTCCATATCGACACTGGCGAAGCGCGTCGCTGCCCTCGAAACTCGCGTGAAGATCACTGTGATTCCCGGACCTGACATCACCCTTATGGCTGATGCGGACCAGATCGAGCAAATGCTAATTAACTTGCTGCGCAACGCCGCCGAGGCGGCCCTGGGGCCGTCAGTGTCTGGAGAAAATTCGAACGGATTGAACGGCTCTACGACGAGCGATTCCGATCCGCAAGTGGTATTTACGTGGAGGAGGACCAACAAAGACGTGGTGCTCAGCATTGAGGACAACGGCCCGGGCCTCATGAATCCCGCCAATACCTTTGTTCCGTTCTACACCACAAAGCCGGGAGGTAGCGGGATCGGTCTCGTGCTATCGCGTCAAATCTCTGAATCGCATCGCGGATCGCTCGAACTCGCGAACCGGAGGGGGCAGCGGGGCTGCGTGGTGGAGGTCACTCTCCCAGCGACACCCGACTCGGCCTGAATGACCATCAAAACTCGCCTACCACATCGTACTGTATAGATCGAAGAGACTGATGGGCCTCACCCGCTGCTCCGCGGCTTTGCGGTCAGAACCGGACTGACAACCTTGAACACCGTATTCACAAAGTACTCATCCAGGGGTGCGTGCTTGAGCAGCAAGCGCACGTACAGAGGTCCATAAAGCAAGTCGAGCACGGTATCGGGCTCAAGATCGTCGCGAATCTCTCCTTTTTCCATTGCTAGGCGCAACAACCTTCGCGCCTCCACACGCCTTGGTTCGACCCAGTGTGCGCGAAAGGCGTGCAAGATCTCGGGGTCGGATTGGCCGGCGCCGATCACAGTGGCGACAATTTGGCCCAGAGGACTGCGAAAAATTACTGCCCACCGCCGCATCTGCTCGTGTATCGATGCCAACACGGGGCCAGCAGAGGGGAAACGCAACTCTTCCTCGACCGCCCAGACGAACGAATCGATCACGAGTTCGGCCTTATTGGGCCACCAGCGGTAAATCGTGGCTTTCCCCACACCGGCGCGAGCCGCAACCGATTCCACACTCAATTCATGGAAGCCTACGCGATTGAGCAAGGCTAAAGTGCTCTGAATCACCGCCTTACGGGCCTTCTCACTCCGTGGGCGGCCGGGAGCCCGGGCCACCTCCCTCGTGTAGGTCGCAGGTTTCGACATGGTCATTGTTACAGTAGCAAAAATAAATCCGATACGCACCGTCTCGCATCCAAAGACTTCGTATGCGGAGTCGGCCGATTTCGAGTGCCGGTGGCCAGCCTCGTAAAGGAACTTCAAGGAATCATCGATGTGGATCGTTGCTCTAGCGTTACGCAGGCCATACACGTTCGTTGTGATGGCACTGCTGATCCTGATCCTGACCCCGGTAGTCGTATTGCGCACTCCGACGGATATCTTCCCGGAAATCAACATCCCGGTGGTTAGCATCGTTTGGAACTATCAAGGACTTTCTCCGAAGGAAATGTCGGACCGTATTACGTCTCAGACGGAGCGTGCCCTAACGACACTGGTGAATGATATCGACCATATCGAGTCGCAATCCCTGACCGGTGTGGCGGTGGTGAAAGTCTATTTCCGACCTGCGGCAAACATCCCGACGGCTTTGGCGCAGGTAACGGCGATTTCGCAGACGTTCCTGCGCTTCCTGCCTCCGGGCTCGACGCCACCATTGATCATTCAATACACAGCATCCAGCGTTCCGATTCTGCAAGTCGGATTGAGCAGTAAGACACTTCCGGAGCAACAGCTCAACGACCTGGCCCTGAACTTTGTCCGCACTCAACTCATTACGGTGGAGGGAGCGGCGGTTCCCTATCCCTATGGCGGCAAGTCGCGCCTGGTTTCCGTGGATCTGGATACCTCGGCGTTGCAAGCCAAGCACCTGACGCCGGTTGACGTGGTTAACGCCATCAGCGCGCAAAACCTGATTCTGCCATCCGGCACAGCGAAGCTCGGGGCGCTGGAACACCAGGTCGAGTTGAACGCCAGTCCGCAGACGATACCCGAACTCAACGATCTTCCGGTGAGAACCACGAACGGAACGACAATTTATGTTCACGACGTCGCCCACGTGCGTGACGGGTTTTCGCCGCAAACGAACGTCGTGCGGCAGGATGGGATTCGGGGAACGCTGCTGACCATTCAAAAGAATGGTGGCGCCTCGACCATCGATATCGTCAACAACATCCGGGCCATGCTCCCGCAACTGGCGACGACGTTGCCGGAGGACGTGCAGATGACCCCGCTCTTCGATCAATCCCTGTTCGTGCGCGCCGCGATCGAAGGCGTCCTCAAGGAGGGCCTCACCGCTGCGTGCCTCACTGCAGCCATGATTCTTCTCTTCCTCGGAAACTGGCGCAGCACGCTCATTATTGCGATTTCCATTCCGCTTTCGATTCTTACTTCTGTCATTCTTCTCAGCGCGATAGGGCAGACCTTCAACATTATGACGCTCGGCGGCCTAGCTTTGGCAGTTGGTGTTCTCGTGGACGATGCGACCGTCGAAATCGAAAACATTGAGCGCAATCTGGGAATGAATAAGGAACTGAAACAGGCCATTCTCGACGGCGCTCAGCAGATTGCCGTGCCCGCATTCGTTTCGACGCTCG
>Ga0137418_10007022_pt1 | contig 10358 bp, 6 predicted proteins | sample CZODoug3_1_2_16f_FD_122242 | JGI IMG/M metagenome (GOLD analysis project Ga0137418, IMG submission 122242) | Vadose zone soil fungal communities from Angelo Coast Range Reserve, California, USA - CZODoug3_1_2_16fungal (Hybrid Assembly) | ecosystem: Environmental > Terrestrial > Soil > Vadose... | reverse complement strand
GCCTTCCGTCAGATTTGGCGCCGTTGTTGGAGGAGTCTGCCCGAGCACCGGCGTCGCGCCCAAAGCAAGGGCGACGATCAAGAATCTCGCAATTCGACATGCGGACGAGTGCTGGCAAAAGCATTCCACCTTTGCGTTAATCGGAGCCTTCATCAACCCTCGATATCCTCCGTATTCCCTGATGACGAAAAGCAAAGGAATCGTGCCGCGTGCGACTATGTCACTGCTTCCAGACCTGGTCCGTTCAGGTCCGCGGTGCGCATCATTCCATCCTTGACGAGGAAGATTCCAGGAAACTTCTGCTCCCAAGGCTTGTTCGCTATTGGCATGTACTGGCGGGCATTGGCCTCGACTGCAGTTACACCCGGCACGCGCGCTGCCAGGCCGACGGAATGTACAAGGGATGCGCCGGGACAGGTCAGATCTTGAACGCAGCGAAACATCTTGTATTTCTGCGCAGCAGCGGCCATGAGTAGCGCCTGGCTTTGTCCCTTGCAAGCTTTAAGCGCCACTCCCGTATAGCCCAGCTCCCGTGCCAGAATCAGCCTGTCGAGGCCTGTCAGCGATTCGTCAATCACGACCGGTCTCAACTTAGCGGCTTCGTGCATGGTATTCTCTCGGTGCTTCTCCAAATCTCGCGCAGTGGGTTGTTCGATGTATCGAATCCTTTCAAAGCCTAGCGGCGTCTTCTCCTTCAGACGACGCAGGAATTCCAGCAAATAGCCTACGTTGGGGCATCGCTCGTTAAAGTCGAGAGAGTACGCCCAAGTTCTTACCCTGCGCTCAGCTTGGACTTCACTCGTTGTGTGGTCGATCCGTACGACGCGGTCCAGATCCCAAGCCAAATCGTCGCCGGCCAATTTGATCTTAATGTGGGTCAGGCCGTTGTAACGAATCCAGTCTGTTAAGGTCTCGGGCAAGCCGTCGTCCATCCGTTTTCTGAGATCCGAGTCTTCGATAGCATCCGAGGCTCCGACCGAATGATAGAGAGCCAGTCGTGCGCTCGGCTCCTTCAACAGATATTGATCCAGGTGTTCGCCTTTGAATTCCGGCCCCAGATAATGCGACAGATCGTGCGTCATGAAATCACGTCCATAGGTACCGTAAGAGCTGAGGCCATGAACTTTTCCGAAGGCATCGTGAAGGGCCGCATCAAAGGCGCTGGCTGTAACCAGCACGCACAGTTTCGGAATAGGCTCTTCGAGTTGCAGGCGACGGGAAACTTCATCTGCTGCCTTCAAGTAATCCGGTTCCAAGGCCACATTGATGTCGATCGGGTGGCCGGTCTCCTTGAAGTCCGCTGTAATATTTCGAACGCGCTCGGCCAGGGCTTTCATTGCTCCAAGCGTCTTGTCGTAAGACATTCGCTCCGAAGGAAATGACCAGACGTTCCCCATCGGCATAGAGCCAAAACCATGAGCCGAGCGGCCATTTGTGAGATGCGCGACGCACCGCACGTTCAAGATTGTGGCGCGGTCCACTTCCTTGCCGGCGAACTTGTACGGAGTTCGATACCGAAACTCTTCATAGTCGTAGGACACGTCATCAATTCGCATTTCGGTTGGCTTTGTCGTTAGAGTGTAGAACGTATTCCAGCGCCGAAACGCAAGGGACGCTGAAAGCGAGGCCAAAGGCGCGGTGCACAAGAATTCTCGCCGGCCGAGTTGGTTGCGTTTCTGGAGTCGCCGCTGGTTCTTAGCGCTCACCTGCGATCGCTCCGTAGCCTTCACGCAAGCGTGTCTTAAGGAATTGGAGATCTCGCTGGAGTGCGGCGACAATGTTCTCCTCTCTTGCCGCCGCAGTTTCCCCCGCGACGTCGTATTCGAGGTGCAGCGAGATGGGGCCTTGAAAACCGCCAGCCGCCAGCGCATTCACAAAATACTTCCAGTCCACCATGCCTTCTCCGAGTGGACAGTTCCTCGCCGCCCAGCCCGTCTCCGTTTTCTGCCATAGAAAATCTTTGGCGGCAACCATCTTCAGTCGAGGCATTACCAGGTTAACTGCAATCTTCCAACCGCCCACTCCGCCTTCTGCCACGGCATGACGCGCGTCGAAGTAGAAGCCAGCCCACTTGGAATCAAGCATGTCTATAACCGAGGCTATGTCCCAAACCGGCGCTCCGATGTACTCCTCGTGGTTATGGTAACCCGCCTGAATTCCGTATTGTTTGCTGAGGGCGACGAGACCGCGGAATTGACTGGCCGCCGATTCAAGTTCACGCCGCACGTTGATCATCTTATATTGGTAATAACCCGGCTTGAAGAATGGAATCGAAAGCTTGGCCGCTGTCGAGAGGATTGCGCGCGCTGCCGGGTCGTCCGCTGAGGTGACCTCTGTAGTGATCATAGGAACATCTAACCCTTCTTCGCGTATCGCTTCCACTGCTTTGGGCAGATCTTCGGTAGCACGCTCTGGCTGTACATGTCCGCCCCTGCGTACCGTCAGGTCAATTCCGCCGAATCCCACACTCTTGGCAGCCTGAGCCAGTTGCCGCCAGCCCATGCCTGGGAGTGGCTTCGAGAAGAGGCAAAGCGTTCCGGTATAACCACCGCCAGGATGCAATACTGAGGCTTCGGCCATACCAAGAGATACAGAGCACGCCGCGGCAGAGCATGTGCCAATAAAGTCCCGCCGCGAGAGTTCTATGGACATGATTCTCTCCTTCTATTTCGAAACAGCACTATATCTGGCTTCCACACTTCGGGGAAAAACTCAGTCTGACGAGAGTCCCTACCATTTGTGAAGAGCGCTCAGCTACCCCGCTGCCGCGCTCTATCTGACTGCCGCTGTGAATTCACGATAGAACGGAGTGGTGTCCTGACCAGGCCTGCGATCTCTTATGTGGATGGCTTGAGCTGCCCCCTGTTGGCTGAACGCTTCGAGCGCGCGGCGGTATTCCTTCGTGACCTCACTGGCAGGCAGTTCATGCCCCATTGGGTCCGTACCATTCACAATCCAGACATCGCGCGGCGCCATGGCGGCTACCAAATCCTGCAAATCGTAGTACTTCAACATCCCGGGAGCAACGCCTTCTAGGATGCGCCGGCTGACCCTGCTGTTTACAACTGACTCGTACGAAACCAGCATGCCGTCCAACATTACCCTTCGGATTCTGCCATCAAGCACCGTGGCGTACAGCAGCGGCAAGGCGCCCTCGTCCTTTCCGTAACCGTAAACTTGATTTGGATCGACCTCCTTGCGCGAGGTGAGAACATCGACGCCGCGCGAGATATCTAAAGCGCGCATCCCCGCCATGGTCTTGCCGACAAGAAGAGCCGTCATAATGTTGTTGAAATCACCAAAATAGTGGTCGAATTCTCTACTGTTCACGTCCGTGTCTACTCTGGTTTCTCCCGTTCCCCTCATGTCGATGGAAAGTACAACCGTCCCCGAGGCCGCGAACTGCTCCGCCTCCGACGCTGAAGCCGCTTTGCCATCCCCGGTGACCATAAGCACTGCAGCCTTCTTGCTAGCGCCCGCATCGGGAACATACAGCAGCGATGGAATGAAGATGCCGGGCTCGCTCTCGTAAATCAATTTTTCGATACGGTAGCCTGACCGGGTGATCGCACCGTAAGATGTGACCTGTAATGGCCCGCTTGGTGGCTCGTAGCGGATCACTTCCCGGACTTTGCCAGGCAGGTCTGCCGGCCGAGTCAAGCGACTTGCCTTCAACTGCGCCAGTCGCTTTTGGTTCAAGGTGAATACACTCTCGCCCCCAAGCGAAGTAGAAACCTGGCCCGTAGCAGTGCAGCGTAGTTCTTCCGGTGTGGCCATTTCGATCTGCGGCTCCGGATCCGTATCCCGGGCTCCCTTGAGCCATCGGCCAAACCAATCGTATGCGGCAAGTCGACGGCTCTTGTTGTATCCATGGCCATCATCCGCTTCAAACATGCCCACTTTTTCCCTTTCGCCGATTGCCGAATAGACTTTCTCGGCTTCTGCAAAAGTCTCGCGGGCCCCGGCGATGGGGAAGAAGTCGCGGATGGCTGAAAGGAGGAGGTAGGGTTTGGGGGCAAAGGCGTATAGATAATCCGGATAATCGAGCCCCTCCTGCAGCCAGAGGGGGAACGTTTGCTCTGCGTCCTGTGGACCAATCGTGTCGAGCATCAAATGCCAGGAAGTGATATAGCACGAGGGCGCCGCAACCTGGATGCGATCATCCAAGGCCGCGATGTAGGCCGTGTGGGTGCCGCCTCCCGAATTTCCCGTCAACCCAATGCGCGCGGGATCTACTTCCTTGCGCGAGAGAAGATAATCGAGAGCCCGCATGCCGTCCCAAATGGTATAGCGGGCCAAATGATCGCCCACTAGCATGCACTGTGTGCCGACGACTGTATGCTCAGTGGTTGAGTTACCGACTTTGGACTCTCGCAGATCCTCGTCAAAAATCTGCAGTCTTTCGCCTTGCCCCACCGGGTCCCATGCCAGTGCCACGAAGCCCTTTGTGGCGAGGGAACCAAGCATCTGTTGCCAGGTCGGGTTGGCCTTGCCTCCACGCTCATGCCCCAAGGGATACAGGATCGCTGGGTAGGGCGGATGCCCGGTTTTCGGCAGATAAAGGTTCGCGGTCACGTAGAAGTGAGGTTGACTCTCGAAGATGACTTTCTCGATTCTGTACCCAGGCCGCTCCAAGACCCCGACCACTCGCGCGTTCAGCGGCGTTCTGCTGGGGAAGCCTCCGAGGTCCTTCAGCATCTGTTCGCGTACGTAAGACCTTCGTTTGTTGACATCTTCGATTGTGGCCAAATGCTCGACTCGACGCTTCCGCTCCCCGAGCATGCGGAATCCGATGTTGTTCAAGTACGACGGTAACATCCGGCGAATATTGTGAAACTGCTCCAGTCCGGAGGCGAAGTTCAGATCATCGGATTGCTCTGCTAGGGCGGGTACTGAAAACAGGCAAGCCAGGAAGCAAGCCGTATATACGCGTAGCATTCTTGTGCTCCTTCCGGTCGGAACTGATTCGCAAGCTAGTCAGAACTTCTCCCAGGGCCAAATGGAACCCTTACGGCAGGTTGTACGATCTTGAAGCGAGCCGCCCACGATCACGCAAAATGTTCAGAGATTCGAACGAGCAGTTGGCTTCCATGCGATTACAGTTTGACCAGATCCTTGATCCTAATCGTCTGGCCGCCGCGTTCGATGCTCCGATAGGCCGCTATGCCAATCAGACTTGCGCGAGCACCAGCGCGGAGATCTGCTCGCAAACCTAGCGGGTCAGAACCTTGCGATCCTCGGAAGATCAGATCATGCAACGAGGTGTCAGCTCCTCCGTGCCCGCCTGCGCGGCGCGCTTCCAGATCCTGTATCACTTCGGACTTGCCGAAGCTGCGTGTCAGGCGCAGTCCTTTGTTTCCGAATCCTCCGCCGCCGAATTCGTTGTAATCGAGCCGTCCCGTACGACCGTTGATCGAAATGGCCTGGCCTTCGAAAGGCAAATAGGTATTGGCCGTATAGTTCAGGAAGACGCCGTTTTCGTACTTCACCACCACCGACATGGTGTCATAGATGTTGATGTCTTCGCGCCAGACACAGCCATCGCGCAAGTAGCCGTCTTCAGATTCACAATCGACGTAGAGTTTTACGTAATTTTGATTCTGGGTAACGTCCCAATAGAATTTGCACTGTTGTTTGAATGGGCAAACACGGCAGTGCGTGCTGCGGAAGGAGTTGTTCCGCCCGTAGAATTTCAAGTCTCCGAAGGCCGTCACCTCCACTGGCGTGGAATCCAGCCACCAGTTGGCCAAGTCAAAGTGGTGAGAGGCCTTGTGGACCAGCAGCGTGCCCGAATTTTGTTTCATCCGGTGCCAGCGCCGGAAGTAGTCAGCGCCGTGGCTGGTATCCAGATATTCGTGAAAGTCCACGGAGATGACATCGCCAACGGCCTTCTCCATTAGGAGTCCCTTTATTCTTTTTGCCTCCGGATCGTGCCGGGCATTGAAGGTTACGGTAACTTTCTTGCCCGACTTCTTCTGGGCATCCAGAATGGACACACACTGTTCCTCGTCGGTGCAGAGCGGCTTTTCGGTCATCACATCGCAGCCCAGCTCCAATGCACGAACAATGTAACGCGCGTGAGTGGCATCCACAGTAGTTACCATCACCGTGTCGGGGTGAGTCTCTTTGATCATCCGGTCGAAATCCACAAAGGAGGGCGCGGTGGTCCCAATCAGCTTCTTAGCCGCCTCCACCCGCTTGTGGTTGATATCGCAAAGCCCGACGATTGCCACGACGTCGCTATAGCCTTCCACGACCTCCTGTCCCCAAGTAAAGGAACCGCGAGCACCGGCACCGACAAGGGCCATCCGGAGCCGTCGCTCGGCGGCCCGCGGAGCGCTCACAACAGAACTAGCCGTAACGGCCAGGGCTGCGCCGCCAGAAATGAAAGAGCGTCTCGTGATGGTTGAATCTGTGATCATCTCTTTCCTCCCAAGAAAAATTGCAGCGAAGTTGATACATGCCTGGAGTCGCTGTTAATTGGCCACAATTGTTGTGTCCTTCCAGTTCAGCTCACCAGCACGCTCAGGCAATTGGTGCGCGCGCGCGTATTCGTTCCTTGCCGCAAGTGTCCCGGCTGACCAGTCACCCAGAGGATAAAGGAGTTCACGGTATATCAGGTAGCTCATGTCGACTGTGCGGACTGGCCTGTGGTCCTTCACGTCATCCACCTGGTTGAGATAGCGTCGCCCATTAGCCTCTGGGACCCGCGGAAACCATGTCCGATACCACGTGGTCGTCGCATCCTGAAGAGCTCGGTTGCGTCGCCGCTGAATTCCCGCCGCAGTGTTCAGCGCTTCATCTAGGGACTCTATTGCCTCGCTGGCTTTTCCTTGGCTGGCCGCTGCCTGAGCCGCCTTCAGCAGCTCGCTCATTTGACCTAGCTCAAGGATCATCTCAAGGTTTTGCCGGCACAGACCGGCGATGGAGAGGAACACTTCAAGATTGTACTGATTCTTGTTGACCGTCTTAAGGTTGGCATACAGCAGGTCGAGCAACTCATCGTTCTCCGTGAGTGCGGTCGCCGCGATCTCAAGGCGTCTCGCATTCTCCTTTGTCCAATCATTGCTGATTGTCAGGTTGGCTGCAGACGGGACCGGCAAAGGGGGAAGTGTCTGGTCATTTGCCGGCTTTGGCGGATCGAAGATTCTGTCTGAGTTGCCCCAGATGGGGGTTCGGGCCCTCGAAGGCGAGGTCTCCCAGGTGTCGTCCCAGATCTGCGCCTGCTCGCTCAAGAGCTGATAGAGGCGACCCATGTTTTGAGCACCAGGTCCATAGAACAAATTGTAGAATGAATTCATGAGCTCCGCGGGGCTCGCCGATGCAGGGTGCCAGGCAGTGGCAGGACCTGTCGCGTATCCCAGCCAAAACGTTTCAGGGTGCAGGCCAGCGTCGGCCCATCCGGCCACGAACGCTCCCATCAAGTCGGCGTTTTGGCGCGCCGGGGTAAACGATATGAGGTTGAACATGTCGGTGACACGCCCATTCCTAGCGGACTTCGCGTGCAGACGGCGAGTCGAAGGCAGGATGTAATAATTGGGGAACAGCGGCTCCTCGCCCTGAGTCGAGGTATAAACGAGCTGACGAATTCCGTGCTTCTTGTAGACAGAATCAAATTCGGGACCATAGACCTCACCGTTGACCAGATGACTCGGAAGTGCGCTAATCTCCTCAGATTTCAGAGGGTATTCCCCCCAGAACGAGACCGTGCGGCCGCGGTCATGGAGATAGTCAGCGCTCTTGGTGATGAATTCCGCCAGTAGTCTTCCGACGGACCCGAGTGTGTGCGCACGCGTCACTTCGTCGCACTGGGAGTTCCCAGCTAAGCCAACGTAATAGGGCTCATCGGTGGATAGCACGAAATACTTGCTTCCCTTCGTAGCTTCAAGGAGATCGTCATACAAGCCGAACAGTAGCTTGTAGGTTTCGGGATTTGTCACACAGAATTCGTAATTGCTGCTGGGGAAGGCCCGAAGCGGGGCATATTGCGGGTGCTTCAGAATGAAGGCGACATGCGACGGCGCGTCCAGGTAGGGGATAAGCTGCACGTGAGAGCGCAGCGCAAAGTCAGTGAGCTCTTGTAGCTCGGAGCGCGCCAGCGCATAAGGTTCAACGATGGCCGGGGCGCTCTTGTACTGAAAGTGCCCCTCAAGCTTGAGGGCGAAACCGTTGATCTTAAAAGATGCCGCTTGCCGCAGAGCGCTCTTCAGCGCTTCAAGGTGCTCGAGATGATGGGCGTCGTCCCAATATATGACGCGCAGTTCAACATCGGGCCAGTCTGTTATCTCGCCTTCGGGAAGCCAGAGACGACCGTCTCGAGGACGAACGAGTTGGAGGAGAGTTTGCACACCGTAAAAGAGTCCGGGAGGAGCGTTGGCAGCGATCTTCAAATTCCTCGGGCCCAGGGTCAGGCGATATGCCTGTTCGGCTAGCGCAGGCTTGTTCCTATCAATGGCCTGACCGATTGAAACCGATTTCGGCCTTAAATCCAACTGGATTACTCCGGACGCCAACCGGCTGGAACCGCTCTCAGCGAGGCTCAGATGGAACCTCGATGCCAAACTGGCCTTCAGACTTTCGACGGCTACGTCATTCTCTTTCACGTCCCCTTCGAGCTCCAGCTTCCAGCGGCCGTCCAACGCAAAGTCCTTACCGGTCAATGTCACCTGTTGCGGAACAGGCAGAACGGCATAACCTTTAGATACGAGTGGGGATGAGCTCTGACTGAGGACTGGCGCCCCGGTGAACAGCAAGGCGCATATGAGGAGGACAAAACCGCGGCAAAGAGATTTCTTGCTGACGACCGGCGTGGACTCAAGCGCCATTGTTTAATGACAAGATTGGTATCCTATCATGCCAGGCGAGAGCCGGCTTTGGAAAGCATATCCGGCGCGGAGACTTGATACCGGCTCGAATTTGACATAGACCTTGTGACACTTGTAGTTGCAGCTGTAACTTGAATCAGCACAAGTGGGTGTCAAGGGGGCGAAATGATCAGACCGGTGCACACTCCTATGAGCCGCGCGTCAACGGCATGCATTGTTTTTTCCGTCCTGGTTTTATTCACGCCAGAAGTGACACCGGCGCCAACCCCTCTCGCCCAACTGATTCAAGCGATCCATCTCGAAATACAGCCCGAACAGGCAATGAACTTCATGCGGCAAGTGTATTCGACTGACCGCTGGTTCACATTTCCAAAATTTCAAGAGACCGCGGAATATCTGAAACAATCCATGAAAGGAATTGGTCTGGAAGACGTCGAGCTGTCGGGAGTGCCGGCGGACGGTTCAAGCCAGTTCGGTTTCTGGACGATGCCCCTGGCCTGGGACGTGAAGTCTGCGCGTCTAGAGATTGTTGATCCGCCGGTCCCCAGTGACATCGCCACACTGGCGGACTATCAGAAAATTCCCGCATCGCTTGGAATGTGGAGTGGGGCAACGCCTCCTGAAGGCGTCATGGCGGAGGTAGTGAGCCTTCCCGATGCGGATCTGCCGAGGCTTGGCGAGATGCATCTCACGGGCAAGCTCGTGCTCATGAATCAAAACCCCGCTGGCTTCAAGTGGGTACTTGTAAAGTCTGGAGCCCTCGGCGCGATCAATACCTTCAGCGAGAATCCGAGCCTTGAAAATGGCCGTCAATGGATCAATGCATGGGGCGATCAAGGGTGGGGTTTCACCAAAGGCAGCACACCGCTGCTCTCGTTTTCGATAAGCCCACGGGAGGGTGCGCTCGTGCGCAAACTCCTGGCCGAGCAGAACCATATTCCCGTTATCATCATGACCGGAAGTCCTGAGCATTGCCCAAAGCAAGCAGCCGATCGCGCCGAAGCGTTCATGGAGAAGCCTCTGGATTTGACCATGCTATTTCGTAAGCTTGCGGACCTTACTGCCAAGGCCGCCGAGCGTAGCTCTCTCAATACCCCACCACCCGAAGTCGACACCAGCGCGCTTAGCGTTTAAGAAGGCAAAGCGCGGCAGTGCGCACCAATCCGGCCACGGGGTGGGTGGGTTCAAGAATCGTAGCCGCCGACGTTAGCATTCTTCCCATCAAACGTTCTTTTCACCTCAGACTCAGCGATGATATGCTTGTTATGTGAGTAAGTATCCTCATGCAGTGATATGCGGGATTTTTGCCATTTCGCTTTGGCTTGGAGGCCTTGCAGTGGACGGGGCAGAGTCGAATCAAAAAAGCCCTCATGCAATTCCCGGCAAAACCAAAATGCCAACCAACGACGTTCCCGATTCAGTTCTGGGGTGGGATGCAACAATCAAGGAGTACATAGCAAAACCGCGAGAAACCGAGGCTCTGTTTACTTTCAACGTGACCAACTTGGCGCCAGTGGAGATTACCATTCAAAG
>Ga0137418_10007021_pt1 | contig 10359 bp, 9 predicted proteins | sample CZODoug3_1_2_16f_FD_122242 | JGI IMG/M metagenome (GOLD analysis project Ga0137418, IMG submission 122242) | Vadose zone soil fungal communities from Angelo Coast Range Reserve, California, USA - CZODoug3_1_2_16fungal (Hybrid Assembly) | ecosystem: Environmental > Terrestrial > Soil > Vadose... | reverse complement strand
GCTTACTTGCATGCGTTGCAACGCAGCCAGGGCCAGTGCGCGCGCGGATCCGGCCACCAGCCCGCTTATTGATACTACCCGCGCGCCGCGATTGATGTCGGTGGCTACGCGTTTGAACTCCGGCGTTTCAGTAATTCGCCGCAGCGTAGCTTGAAGATTGTTTGTCGTCTGAAGGGTGCCGCTCATAATTTCAAGACGCGCAGGCTTTCTCACTCATCAGTCATTACTACGCATTATCTTTGGCTCGCTTCATTCTCTCGATCATCGTGCTTGTCGACGCTCCATCAACAAATGGGAAGGCAATGACTTTTCCACCCGCCGCTTCCACTTCCTCCCGCCCATGAATTTCGTCTAGTCCGTAATCGCCACCCTTAACTAAGACGTCGGGCAACAGTTCAGCGATCAGTGATCGGGGCGACAAGTCATCGAAGATCGTCACATAATCAACCTGCCGCAACGCAGCCAGGATCTCCGCGCGCTCGCCTTCGTTTATCACCGGCCGGCCTTCACCTTTCAGCCCGCGCACGGTGCGATCACTGTTAATTGCGATTACCAACGCGTCACCAAGAGCACGCGCCGCGGCAAGATACCGCACGTGCCCAACGTGCAGCAAATCAAAACATCCGTTCGTGGCCACAATCTTCTTCCCGGCCGACCGCAGCTTCTCGCAGCGATCGGAAAGCTCCTCAAGCTTAACGATTTTTGGGTTCATTCTTTCTCACCGATTTTGAGATTGCGCGTCAATCGCAGTTGGCCTTTAACTGATTTGCGACACGGTCTTCCAAGAATGGCGAAAAGAAAAACAAAACGCAACGCGGGAAGATTGGAGGCCCGTCGCGGTTTCAAAATCCGCAAGGATCCTATGGTGCGTCTCCCCGAAGGCGGACCAAGGCCTGATGTCCCCGATTGCATGAGCCTGACGCGTGTGTGTGGGCAGCCATTTCTGTTCGCCATCGCACGTGATACACACACTATCTTCGCCAGCTGGAATATCGATTGGCCGTCTTTGTTTGAAAAGGTACTGCCAGTGGATCGACAGGTCCATCTTCGCCTGTATGGCGCAGATAGGCTCCAGGAAAAAAGCGTGGCCGTAGAGCCGATGGCCATGATGCATTATCTCACAACATCAGGACTACATACCTCTTATCGCCTTGAGATCGGGTATTACCAGCCTGCAGGCGCATGGCATTCTGCAGCGACGTCACAGGAAATCGTGATGCCGCCTAGCGTCATTGGCAAAACCGCAGACGTTGATCTCGCTACGATTCCCTTTCATGTCGCGTTCCAACAGCTTGTCAATCTGTTCGAATCGGACAGTAAGATTCCCTTAGCCGTCGCCATCTCTCGATTCGAAAAGGACATGCTGCGCAGCGACCAATCAAACCCACTCACTGCTGCCGACAAAGAACTTCTTCGCGAACTAGGGATTTCGCTGCCACAGATCGCAGCGGCATGGCGCCGCTTTGAGGAGACCGATGCCGCGAAGCTCACCGGGGGACAGCCAGCATTGGGAGCGACCAGCCCAACTCGCAAATTCGGCGAGAGCAGCTGGAGTTAAGCTTCTGTTACGGGCTTTAACGCGTCAGTTGAATGCCCTCGGGCATTTCCGGCGGTGGCGCGCTGATGCGGCTGTGGTATTTGCCGTAGCTAAAATAGAAGATCAGTCCAATCACAAGCCAAACAAGCAACCGCATCCAATTCGTCCAGCCGAGGCCATAAATCATCGCGCCGCAAACGAGGATGCCGAGCGTGGAAACAATCGGCACCGCCGGTACCCGAAACGCGCGTTCCAAGTCGGGACGCGAGGCGCGCAGGATCCAAACTCCGGCGCAAACAAGCATGAATGCAAACAGCGTCCCAATACTGGTCATTTCGCCGACGATGTCCTCCGGAATGAATGCGCCGAAGACGCCGGTGAACAAAAAGAAAAGAATGTTCGACTTGTACGGCGTTCTAAATTTCGGGTGCACGTCGGAAAAGGTTTTCGGGACAAGCCCGTCGCGACTCATCGAATAGAAAACGCGCGATTGGCCAAGCAGCATCACGAGAATTACGGATGAGAAGCCGGCAAGGATCGCGACTGTCACAGACTTCGACAACCACTCATAGCCGGGCATGTATTTCGTGATCGCGAACGCGACGGATGCTTCACGGCCATGGCTGCGGAAGTCCTGCACGGTCGCGACGCCGCTCAAGACGTACGAGAAGAGCACATAAAGAATCGTGCAAATTACCAGGGAACCGAGGATGCCGATCGGCATGTCACGCTTAGGGTTTCGCGCCTCTTGCGCCGCGGTACTGACGGCATCAAACCCGATGTACGCGAAAAACACAACGCCCGCCGCGCCGAGGATGCCGAGAATTCCTCCGTACGCGTGGGTGATGCCTTGCGGTGTGACGTACGTGGTCGGCGCTGGAATGAGCGGCGTGTGGTTCGCCGGGTTCACAAAGTGCCACCCGATGCCGATCACAAGCAGTACGATACTTACCTTCAAAATGACGATGATCCCATTTACGAATGCCGATTCTTTGGTACCGCGAATCAGCAGTAGCGTCAGTAGCAGCAGGATGAACACGGCCGGCATGTTCATAATGCCGTGAACACCGCTGTTGATGTCGTGTTCAAAAGGCGAGTGCGCCCATTGGTAGGGGATGCGCAAGCCGAACCAGTCGAGGACCCGATTTGCATATTCGCTCCACGCGATCGCCACGGTCGCCGCGCCGACCGCGTACTCAAGGATCAAATCCCACCCAATGATCCATGCCACCAATTCCCCCATCGTTGCGTAGGAATAAGTATAGGCACTGCCGGCGACTGGGATCATTGACGCAAACTCGGCATAACACAGGCCGGCAAATGCGCAGCCCATTCCTGCGACAATGAAGGCGAGCACCACGGAAGGGCCCGCACGATCCGCGATTGCCGCGGCAGTTCGCACGAACAAACCCGCGCCGATGATTGCTCCAATACCCAGCATGACCAGGTTAACCGGCCCGAGGGACCGTTTGAGGCAATGTTCGCCGACCTCCTGCGACTCGGTCATCAGCCGCTCCAACGGTTTTTTTGCGAATAAACCTGCCATGCGTTGTGTTCTCCTTCGCTAGCTAGCGGGCGGCTGCCCGGTTCCGCTTCGAGTTTGATTTGCTTTTTTCCAGAAGAAATAAACCGGAACACCGGTCAACACGATCATCAGCCCAGGCCATGTCGTCGCCGTCTGGTAAACGAAGAGAACGACAAGAATGACAGTCGCACCAACGATGTACAGAGCGGGAACGATTGGATAGCCGAATGCTTTGTAGGGTCGCTCCGCATCCGGCTGTTTTCGGCGCAGCAAAAAGATCCCGATGATTGTCAAAATATAAAAGATCAGCGCGGCTGAAATAACGTAGTCAAGCAAATTGCCGTAGAGATTGCCGTAGCCGGTCACGTTGCCGGCTGCATCTGTTTTGACCGTGCGTGGCAGAACGAGTGCGCCGGCCCAAATGCCTTGGAAAATGAGCGCCCACGCTGGGACGCGGCATTTATTTAACTCGCCGACCCGTCGAAAGAACAAACCGTCTTTGGCCATGGCGTAATAGGCACGAGCCCCTGCAAGGATCAGTCCGTTATTGCAACCGAACGTCGAGATCATGATCGCGATCGCCATGATTGTCGCGCCAGCGCCCGGAAAAATTACATTCGCTGTCTCGGAGGCGACGCGATCGCTGGGCGCATTCTGGATTTCGTTGAATGGCAGCGTCGCGAGATAAGCGACATTCGCGAGCAAATAAAGTCCGATCACCAGAAACGTGCCCAATGCGAGGGAGAGCGGCACGTTGCGCCGCGGATTGACCACCTCACCCGCGGTAAAAGTGATGTTGTTCCATGCGTCGGCAGAAAACAAAGAATTCGTCTGTGCCACGCAAATTCCGACAAAGAGCCCGAATGCGGCCGCAGCTGTTAAACCTGCGCCGACGTCTTGCAGATCCCCCCGCACTGTCCAGAAGTCTTTGAAGTTTTCTGCGCCTGCACCTGACTTCAACCCGATTATAATTCCGAGCACGATCAGCGCGAGCAGCGCGCCAGTTTTTGCAGTCGTAAAAACATTCTGGATAAGCTTGCCGATTTCCAAACCGCGCGTGTTCGTGAATGTCAGAAAACCAATAAGCGCCAGCCCCACGAACTGTGCCGTCGAAAGCGACAACGCATATCCGCCAAACCGGATCGGCGAGATAATGTAATTGCTCTCCGATACCCACGGCAAAAGCACGCCGCTGTAGCGTGCGAATCCAACTGCGACCGCTGCAATTGTGCCGGTCTGAATCACAAGAAAAAGCGTCCAGCCGTAAAGAAATCCCCAAAGCGGCGAGAATGCTTCGCGAAGATATACGTATTGGCCGCCGGCCTTCGGCATCATTGCCGCCAGTTCGCCGTACGAGAGCGCGGCTGTCAGCGTCAGTAATCCCGTCACGATCCAAACAACGAGTAACCATCCCGGCGAACCGACCTGGCGAGCAATGATCGAAGAGACGATGAAAATTCCCGAGCCGATCATCGAGCCGGCCACAAGCATCGTGGAGTCCAATAACCCGAGTCCCCTAACGAGTTTTTCTTCGGCTACAGGTGCTTCGGTAACTACGCTTGCCATATCGAATCCTTTGGATTGGCGGAGAGTTAATCATCAACCGCATGTGTCGAGCAATGCCAAAAAACTGCTCAAATCATTTTACGGGAAAAAAGAAGCGTGTAATCTCCCCGCCACCGATGACCTCAAACCATCTGCTGCGCGCACGACGCTTGCTGTGGGTTTGCGGCGCTGCCTTGGGTTTGGTCATCGAATTGGCTACCACGTCGCAGGGCGCTCCCGCGCGGACAGCGCCGCAGTTTGAAGCATTGCCGCTCGTCCGCTCACGACAAAATCATTTGTTGCTGCGTGCCTTCATTAACGGCAAACCCGCCTGGTTGACGGTCGATAGCGGTGCGCCCGTGAGCGCCATTGCCCTGAATCGTCGCAAATATTTTAAGCTCAAACCGATCACCTCCGAATCAAGTTTGCCCGCGCGCGTCCAAATCAACGGCGCATTCAACAATGTGGCGATCGCGCGGGAACTGCGAATCGGCGGACTGAGTCTCGTCGATGAGCCTGTTGTCACGGTGGATCTCGGCGGTTCTGCGCGCGCTGCGCGAATGGTGCACGAACCGCAGATCGACGGGATCATTGGAGCAGACATCCTTTTCCCGACACAAGCAGTTCTGGATTGTGAAAAGCAGTTACTGATTCTGAAGACCGATCCGAATGTCCTCGGGAGCTTCCCCGGTTTCAATCGGCGTGGGTTACGCGCTGTTCCGATCCAGGTCAGCGATGGTTACAACCTTTTTGTAAACGGATCGGTGAACGGAACCGCGGCGAAACTCATGGTTGATACGGGCTCGTTCACCACGCTCTTGCACCGTTCGTTCGTTCGACGGATGCGAATCGCCACTCGCGAGACGCCATACAGCTCCTCGGCCGTGAATCTGAAAGAGCGCGGCGTGCGTGTGGCGAATATTCGCAAGCTGACCGTCGGCTCGGTCAATATTATGGGCAAGGACGTGGGCGTGATAGATCTTGAAGGACTCATTCACGACGGATTGTTGGAAGGATCTCCGCCGGTTGCCGGGTTGCTCGGTGCAGAAACGCTGCGACGGCATCATGGCATCATCGACTTCGGCACCCGGACGCTTTACCTGCGGTAGCAAGCGTACGTCGCCCCGTCTGTATCCATTGTGAATAAAGTCGCCTGCCGCGCCGTAGCTTTAGCGTAGGCGGGAGGAATCTCTCGATTTTCTGCTCGTGAACGAAATCACTCAGGCATTCGTTTTGGCAGCGGGTCTTGGCACGCGCTTGCGTCCATTGACCGAGGAGCTGCCGAAGCCGCTCATCCCGATCTTTCAAAAGCCGCTCGTTACTTTCGCGCTGGATCATTTGATAGGCGTGGGAGTGAACAGATTCGTCATCAACACGCACCGGCTTCCGGAATTATTCCAAAATTTCTTTGCCGCGCGCGAGTATGCTGGCTTTTCCACTACACTCATTCACGAACCGGATCTGCTCGAAACGGGCGGCGGCATCAAAAACGCAGAAAGTCATTTCGGTAGCGAACCATTCCTGACCTACAGCGGGGATATTTTAACCGACGTCGAACTCCAACCTTTGATCGATGAACATTTCCGTCGCGGAAACGACGTGACGCTCGCTTTGCGTCACACCGGTTTGGCTTCAGCTGTGGCTTTGCGCGATCACCGTGTCGTGGACATCAGCAACCGCTACGGCGTCGCAGGAAATTTTGATTTTGCCAATATCGCCGTTTGGAACTCGTCGATTTTCCAGCGGATTTCGCCGCACAAAAAGATCTCGTTTATTCCGATCATTGCCGATTGGATCAATCAAGGCGGAAGGATCGGCGGCATTGCGCTGGATGACGGGAATTGGTTCAACATTGGGTCGCGCAAAGAATATCTCGATGTCCACCGCATGATTTCGAACAAACATTGGCGACCGGCCTACGTGAAAACACGCGAATGGCCTCAGCGCATTGCGACCAGCGCAATCGTCGATTCGAGCGCGCAGTTTCGCGGCTGCACAGTCGTGGGACGAGACTGCCGCGTCGGCGCGAAAGCGATTCTGGAAGACACAATTTTGTGGCCGGATGCAGAAATTGCTTCCCAAAGCCAGTTGGAGGCTTGTATTGTCCGCTCCCGAAAAAAGGTCACTGGCATCCATCGCGACATCGACATCTGAATTTATGAGAACGGACCTGCTTGTTCGACGAACGCGGAAGCACTTCCCGCGCTTGGATATCGGGGAGATAAAAATCGCACCAATTCAAAAAGGTGGGTCGGACCGCAAATTCTATCGGATCCGTTGCTCGGCGGAGCAGGCGCTCATTTTAGTGAAATACAATCTGGAGCGGGAAGAAAATCGCCATTACGTGACCATCGCGAACTTTCTTACCGAGCACCGAATTCGTGTGCCCGAGATTTATTTTCACGACGCTGATGAAGGTTTGATCTGGCTGGAAGACCTTGGCGAGCGCGACCTCTACAGTTATCGCGACGAAACCTGGCTGGTGCGCCGCGCATTCTACGAATCGGCCCTCGATCAAATCGCGGCGCTGCACGCGTTGCCAGAATCGGTTTGCATCGAGATGAAGCAGCATTTGCCGGCCGAGTTCAATTCCGAGCTTTACCTGTGGGAACAAAATTACTTTTTCGAGAATTGCCTCGGCCGTTTATTCAAAATCGAGAAAGCAAAGCTCACGCAGCTGGCGTCCCTGCCTGCGCTGCAGGAAATCGCAGATCGCCTGGCATCGTTCCCGAGAGTCTTGGTGCACCGCGATTTTCAATCGCAGAACATCATCATCCGAAACGGTCAGGCGCACCTGATCGATTTCCAGGGAATGCGACCCGGTCTTGCCGAATACGATCTCGCGTCGCTCCTTTATGACCCTTATATCGATCTTCCGGAAGACGAGCGCGCAGAGTTGACCGCATACTATCGCGGACGTCAGGTTGAAAACGGTATCGTGATCAACGGCGATTTCGACCTCAAGTTGCGGCTCTGCGCCATGCAACGTCTGATGCAAGCGTTAGGTGCCTACGGATTTCTGGGCTTGGTCAAGGGTCATAAACATTTCCTCAAGCACGTCGCTGCCGCGATGCAGTCGTTGCAGCGTGAAGTAGCGGAAATCGACGGGGTGACCGAACTGGAGAAAACGCTGCGGCAACTGACGTAACCAGCTCGGGATTATTTCATCATAATTTCCCTGAACGCAGGCTGGCAGAGGACGCGGTGTTAGGTGGGAGATCTTGGTTTGAGGCCAAGTCATTTCGAACGCCGGAGAGGGAAAAGGAAACTAACCGAATATCTACTTTAACAGCATACGTAAACCCCCGACAGCCCTGCGCCCGCCGCAATCAGGCGTGCGAAGCGTCGCCTCTCCCCTTCGGGAAGGGGAGAGAACAAAGTGAGAGGTTCTGCAGTTTAGATTCACGACGCAGCCAAATGCAACCCTCACCGCTTCCCATCTCCCTTGCCAAGGGCGAAGCACCCATTTCATGCAAGGCTTTTCAGTCACCCAACCGCGCACCTCGCAATTCACGAACATTAGTATGTCAGCTTGGCTGCTCGTTTTGCATTGCGAAGTCGTTCATGATAACTTTTTCCCTACGTAAATTGGTTTATGCCTCAACTTGATCGCAACTCGCAAAGAGAAAACAAAAACCGCGGGAGCGAACCGAATTTTAATTGGCGCGGCGTCGTTCTAATTGTCATCGCTTTCAGTCTGATCGCGATGGCGATGCTCTTTTACCGGGGCGGGATGCAACCGGTTGAAGACGTGCCGTATAACCGTTTTCTCGAGCTGCTGGAGAGCAAGCAGATTGTTAGCGACAAAAATTATCCTCTCCAGTTGGTCGTTGAGGATGGCCGGCCCACGCAGACGCTGCGCGGCGCGTACATCCGGCAGGGTGCAGGGGCAGCGCCCTCACAACCGATGCCGTTCCGCACAACCGTCTATTTAAGTTTCACCAATGATCTGCAGAAGAAGCTCGCTGATGCCGGCATGCAGCCCGCCATCAAAACAGAATCAAACATGCTTGCGCAGACGGTGATCGGTTTCCTGCCGATCGCGCTTTTCCTTTTGGTCCTCTATTTCCTGTTCCGACAGCAGATCCGCATGGCCGGCAAAGGCGCGCTCAATTTCGGCAAGTCCAAGGCACGGATGCTCGCCCGTGACAAAAACAAGATCACGTTTCGCGACGTGGCGGGCGTGGAGGAAGCCAAGGACGAAGTGCAGGAGCTGGTCGAATTCCTGCGCGACCCGAAAAAATTTCAGAAACTCGGTGGCCGTATTCCCAAAGGCGTGTTGATGGTTGGCCCGCCAGGCACTGGCAAGACCCTGTTGGCGCGCGCCATCGCGGGTGAAGCTGACGTGCCGTTCTTCTCCATCAGTGGGTCAGATTTCGTGGAGATGTTCGTCGGCGTCGGCGCCTCGCGCGTCCGCGACATGTTTGAGCAAGGAAAGAAATCCGCGCCCTGCATCATTTTCATCGACGAAATCGACGCGGTAGGTCGTCACCGCGGCCATGGCGTGGGCGGCGGACATGACGAGCGCGAGCAAACATTAAATGCGCTGCTCGTGGAGATGGACGGCTTCGATACGCAGGAAGGCGTGATCATCATTGCAGCCACCAACCGGCCGGACGTTCTCGACCCGGCATTGTTGCGACCGGGCCGCTTCGATCGCCAGATCACCGTCAATTTGCCGGACGTCAAAGGCCGTGAAGAAATCCTGCGCGTGCACGCAAAGAAAGTGAAGCTCGCCGAGGGCGTCGATCTTGCCGTGATCGCGCGCGGCACGCCGGGTTATTCCGGCGCGGAATTGGCCAATGTCATCAATGAAGCGGCATTGCTCGCCGCGCGTCGCGGATTAAAAGGAATCACGCTCGCTGAACTGGAGGAAGCACGCGACAAAGTTCGCTGGGGCAAAGAACGCCGTAGCCTCGCGCTGAGCGAGAAGGAAAAACAGAACACCGCGTATCACGAAGCAGGCCACGCGCTGTTACTGGTCCTTCTTCCCGGCATGCTCTCTGGGCAATCCACATCGGCGTCGTTGACCGGGCGGATCACGGATCCAGACCGGAAAGTGATTGGCGACGCCACCATTCGAGCCATCAATACAGGAACGGGCATTTCCTATCCCGGCGTGACGAATGAAGCGGGTGTCTATTACATTTCCGATCTGCCTCCTGGCCGGTATCGTATCGAGGTGGAAAAGGTTGGGTTCAAGGCGGTAATCGAATCCGGCGTCTTTCTTCATGTTCAAGATGTTTTGGAAGTTAATTTTGAAATGATGCTCGGTTCGGCGTCGGAGACCGTCACCAACACCAGATACAAAGCCAGGGCGGCGTGATCACAACGGTGAACATAGCCCTGGCGCACCAGGCGCTGGTCCACCCAACTGAACTGTGGCGGAACTTTGCGGAGCCGTTGCGCGCACAGCACTCGTTTGTTTGTCTGCATACGTATTGCCTTTCGGTTTCATTCCGAACTTCATGTCCAGAATGCTTTGGCCCTTCTGTAGCAAACGCAGGGCGGCCTGCTCCACGACCTCTTGTAACGGTGAATCGACCAAATGAGAGATAAGCCCCAGCAGCAGAGGGGGTTGAGAAGCGACGAAATCTTGTAACGGAGCCAAACAACTCGTTTCTGTAAGTTCTTTTTGCTCAGCAGCTTGCAACGGCAAGACTTCTTGTAACGTACTTGGGGCCTGGGCGGGGCGTTTCCAATAGCCGGGATGTTTGGTTCGCCACTCCCGCACCCGCTCCAGGTTGGCAGA
>Ga0137418_10007019_pt1 | contig 10360 bp, 10 predicted proteins | sample CZODoug3_1_2_16f_FD_122242 | JGI IMG/M metagenome (GOLD analysis project Ga0137418, IMG submission 122242) | Vadose zone soil fungal communities from Angelo Coast Range Reserve, California, USA - CZODoug3_1_2_16fungal (Hybrid Assembly) | ecosystem: Environmental > Terrestrial > Soil > Vadose... | reverse complement strand
TGGGCGCTTCCTTCACTATTTTGGTGAACATGGTGGTCGTGCTGATGCGCAGCGAATAGGACGACGCATCCGGCACGGGCTTCCATTCAAAGTGCACGGCAGCCGTTCTGGGATTCTCCACGATAATCGGCGTCAGGTTGATCGGCTCCAGCAATTCCGGCGGCGCCAGCACATCGGATTTTGAGATTGGCCCTCCGGGCGGAATGTTGACCTTCTGATATTGCGTCACTTCGATCTGGTCCTGCCCGCGCTGTACCTGTGCGCTGCCGTTGGACACCACGATTTCGCTTTCCTTCGTATCCTTGTCGGACTTCACTGCCGCGCGGCTGTTGGGCCGCAGTTCCGCTTTGGCATCCTCCACACTCACAGCCGCTTTCGATCCCGGCGATGCCCAGGTCGGGGTCGACAAGTCCACCTCACCCGTGTTGATGCGGACTGCAACGCTGGTCGGCCTGTTGCTCGCCATGGAATTTTCTTCCACCGTGATCAGCGTGCCAGGCTTTACCGTATAGAACGTTCCATCAGCAAAAGTCACGCGCGCGTAACCGTCGGCGCCGGTTTGCACCAGGTCGCCTTTGTCCAGCGCCGTGCGGTAATCGGCGTCCACCCACTGCACCGAATTCACTTTTTTCACCTGCACTCGGCCGTCCAGATTCACGAATTTCGCTTGCGTTTGCGAGCCTGTCGCGTTTTCGCTGTCATTGCTCTCAATCGCCGTCGAAATCTTGCGCGTCACCGCCGTGTACAAGCTCGGAAACAGGATAAACATCCCCGCCAGGATAATCGCCGCAATCAACAGACCATAAACAATCACCGTCTTGTAGGTGACGGCATGCCATTGCACTTCCACACGATGTATCTTCGGCGGAGCGGCGGGCTCCATCGGGCGCGGCGGTTCGATAGGTGTCTGGGTAGGCACGGTTCAGGCGCACTCGTAGCGCCATTTTCGCAATGTAACACAGCGTTTTCCCCGCCGCCTGAGCCGCGCGCCCCCGCGTACTCAATCAGCAAATAGCACTTCCGCGGCTGCCCCCCGTACTTTCCCCCCCGAATCAGTGACGCAGAAAATAGCTGCGCTTATCCAAGTTTGCTGCCACCGCCACATCGAAAAACCCGATCATCATTTCGTCATAGGTTTGCTCGCCCCAGCGAACCGCGGCACGCGGGTCCGGATTGTGCGGGTTGTTGGCAGAGTTGTCGTACCAGGCGACTGCTTGCAACTCCGCGCCGGCTCTCAGCAAACGTGGTTCCGCAAGCCGGTAGCCCATCTGCCAGTGGAAGTGGTAACTCACGCGCAGCAGCGTTTCGATCTCCAAGCCCAATGCGCCGCTAAGACCCGTCCCGAGCGATTCTCCAGCTCTGTGCTTTACCAGGTTGTACTCAAACCGCTTCCCGCGCAGGTGCATGTGCGGGAAAAAACTCAACAACATCGCATCGTTGGGTAAAGTTCCGCGAGCCTCCACGCGAAAATTGCCCACCCCCGGCGGAATCACGAAATGATCGTTTGTGAGTTGCAGCGTGAGCACTCGCTGCGGTGGCGGCCGCTTCGAAAAAACCAGCCCGACGCTGCTTTGGTCCGCGACCGCTTTTCCACTCGTGGTGTAATGCATCTGGAAAACCAGATCGGAACCGGCGGGAACAAATTTCGCCATCGTCACCGGCCACTCGTCCGGCGAACTTCCCGGAGCGTACACCAGCAGAATGTCACTGTCCGTCCAGTGCGCTCCGCGGCGATCCTCCTCGTTCTTCAGCGTCGCAGCGGTAAACGCTTCCCCTGCCGGCGCATGGCGCAACCAGTTCGCATCCGGCGGCCGTATGTACACCACCGCGTGATGCACATTGGCCCGCGCCGATGGCAGCATCTCCGCCATTTGCACCCAGCGGTCCTCAGCGAAGTGTGTAGGCACAATTTCGTAGGTGTAATCCACATCCCCTGTCGCCGGCAGCGCCACCGGCTGCGTCATCTTCACCACTAGGTCCGGCTCCGGAATACTCCAGCCCTCCGCCCAATCATGCGGCGCTGGAGCGTCTCGCGGATCGCCCGCGGGCGCCTTAGCCGCGGCCCACGCCGCAAGCGTCGCTATCTCCCTGCTGCTTAACGAAGGATCGTTCGAAAAACGCCCAATTCCCGCCACCGCAAACCACGGCGGCATCGATTTGTTTTGCGTCGCAAAGCGAATCGCTTCCGCGTATTGGCTCGCCTGCTCATAGGTCTCAAACGACATTGGCGCAATTCCGCCCGCCCTATGACAAACCTCGCAATGCCCCCGCAAAATCGGCAGCACGAACCGATAGTATGTCGGACCGCTCTTACCCAATTGCCCCTGCCCCGCCATGCAAGTCAGCAAGACGCCGACAATCATCGCGGTCGAACTCGTGCCAATCATTCGCACACTTGCCACCCCGGTTCTCCGGCATGCATCGCACTAACCTGTTGCTCTTTTACTCGTAACGCAGACAATTGATGGGATCGAGATTCGCTGCGAGATTCGCTGGATAGTACCCGAAGAACAATCCCACACCGACGGAGATCACGAACCCGATCGTCACCCAAAGATACGATAGCGTCGCAGGCACCGAAGGCACAAACGTACGCACCATCGTGGATATGCCCGCCCCAATCAGGATGCCGATCGTGCCGCCAACTAGCGTCAGCGCCACTGCTTCCAGCAGGAACTGCAGCCGGATGTCCGCGCGTCGCGCTCCGATGGCCTTTCGTACCCCGATCTCCTGCGTCCGTTCGGTTACGGAAATCAGCATGATGTTCATCACCCCGATGCCGCCCACCAGCAGGCCAATCGAGCTAATCACAGTCGTGAGTATCACCAGCGCGCCGGTCAGTTTGTTCCACAAATTGCTAAGGAAGTCCGGCGAGCTTATCTCGAAGTCATTCTCTTTGCCGGCGGGAATACGCCGCAGCCGCCGCATGGCTTGAATCACCTCGCCTTGCGCGGTTTCCACGTTCACGTTTTCCGGCACCGTGAACAACATGATCAGTTCCTTTGCCTCCGGGTACTGCTTTTTGAAGCTGCTCAGCGGAATAATCACGAAAATGTCCACGCCGGGGCCCAGGAACAGCCCCTGATCATGCTGGAAAACGCCAATCACTTCGTACACCGCGCTGTTTATGCGCACGGTCTTGCCGATGGCGTCCGTATTCGGGAATAGCGATTCGCTGATCGCGGCGCCCAGCACCACCACCGGGCGGGCGTGCTCCTGGTCGAACGCGCTGATGAAGCGCCCGCGTTCGATCGCGAACAGCGGTATCGCTTCGATGTACTGTGGTTCCGCTCCGCGCACGATGACCTTCTCCACGCTGCGATTGCCCCTGGTGATCAGGTTCGTGTCTCCAAAGAAAAATCCCCGAGTTCCAACCGTAGTCACGCTTTGCACGTCCGGCGCCGCCTGCCGCACGAAATCCGCATAGTCGTATTGAAGATATCTGCGCGTGCGGATGCTCTCCGGCCAGTGCGAAGGATCCGTGCCCGGCGGAAATCGTGACAAGAAGTAGGTTCGCGAGCCGAGCGATTCCACTTTGTCTTGCACGAATTTGTTCAGCCCCTGAATGATCGCCGCCATGGAAATCACCGAAGACACCCCGATGACGATGCCCAGCACCGTAAGGGCAGAGCGCACCTTTGAAGAGCGCAAAGTGCCCATGGCCGCGAGAAAATTCTCCCGCGCTTGTGCTAGCGTCATTACCGCCATCAGTCGGACCTCAACGCTACGATCGGATCCAGTTGCGACGCCCGTAATGCCGGATAAATTCCGAAGAAAAGGCCCACCGCCGAGCTCAGGAATACTCCCATCACCGCCACCCAGGTTTGCACCGAAGCCGGAAACGGCGTGTACGTGCGCAGCGCCAGCGCCACCAGAAATCCCATCGTAATGCCCGCCAGCCCGCCCGCAATGCATTGCATGACGCTTTCCACCATGAACTGCCCGAGGATATCTGACTTGGTCGCGCCCACCGCGCGCCGCACCCCGATTTCCCTCCGCCGCAGCGTCACGCTGACCAGCATCACGTTCATGATCACGATCCCTCCGATAAGCACGGAAATCGCGCTCACCAGAATAAACACCGCGAAAAACGCCGAACTGATGCTGCGCCACAACGCCATGTAGCTTTCCTTGGTGCCGATGAAGAAATCGTCCTCCATCGCGCCGTTCAGGTGCCGGCGTGCCCGCAAAATCAAGTGCGCCTCGTCCTGCGCGTTTTCAAATCTTTCCTTGCTCGTCTTCACATTGATCGTCAGGCTCGTCTGGTTGCCCTTCATCCGCAGAAACACCGGCAGCGGCACCATCACGAAGTTGTCCTGATCCTGCCCCAGCACGCTGCCAACCTTCTCCATCACTCCTATCACCACGACTTCGTCACTCCCCAAACGAATCGTTTTGCCCACCGGGTCGACGCCCAAAAATAGTCGCTGTACCAGCGTGTCTCCAATCACGCAGACGTCCGTGTGGTGCTCCACTTCCGATGGCGTGAAGTATCGTCCCATCTCCACGTTGCGCGTGTCGATATCCGCCATGTTCGCGGTCTGCCCGTACAGGTTGACGTCCGTCACTTCCTTATCGCCCGCTCGCGCCCGCACCGTATTGCTAGCCGTTGCCCCCACCTCTTCGCAGTCCCGGCACCCTTCCGCGATGGCGCGCATGTCATCCAGCTCGATTTTTTTGTACTTCAGCGCCTTCAGAACAATGGTGAAGTCCGTTACCGCAAATGGCGTTCGCGCTATCTGAAATACGTTTGTCCCCAGGTTGGCGATTTTCTTTTCGACGAACACATTCGCCCCCTGCACGATGGTCATCACCGTAATTAGCGTAGCCACACCCATCGTTAACCCCAGCATGGTCAGCGACGTGCGCATCTTGTGCGCACGCAGCGCGCTGAAGCACTGCTCCAGATTGTCCCGGATGGCTAACATGGACTGTGAACCTTCCGCTTTGTCTTGAATCCGACCAAACGCAAGCCCTGCCAGCAGAGCTCCGCAACCCTCTATAGAGACTACGAGAAACGTGTCGCGAGAATTACAAAATTCGTTCTGATTTAAGCGGTTCTCCCCGAATCGGCGTCAAACCTGGTCAACGCCGCAGCGTCGTCGGTTCTCTCCAGCCCCGCGGCAATCCCAAAGGTGGCCCAGTCGTGCGCTGAGTGCGCCCCGGCGTCATTATATTGCGACGGAACGCTAAGGAAACGCCCTGCGCGGGAGGTAGAATCAGAGGCGCGTATCCCTCGACAATAGGAGAGGACTTCATGTTGCTAGAAAACAAGATTGCTGTGAGAGCCCGGCGAATCTTCAGTGACGTCCCTCATGTATGGACAGAAAGGATGGAAGATCAACTCATGAGTAATCAAAATTTCACCACCACCTTTACGGTAGATCAAACTCCGGAAGAAGCCTTCGCTGCCATCAATAATGTTCGTGGATGGTGGCCAGGAGAAATTGAAGGTAGCACCGACAAACTCGGCGATGAGTTTACGTATCGTTACGAAGACGTCCATTATTCCAAACAGAAGATAACAGAATTAATTTCCGGCAAAAAAGTTATTTGGCTTGTTTTAGACAGCTCCCTTAATTTCATTGAGGACAAAAGCGAGTGGAAGGGCACAAAAATTACTTTTGAAATCGCTAAAAAGGGTGACAAAACCGAGGTCCACTTCACCCACGTGGGCTTAGTTCCTGACTATGAATGTTATGGCGCCTGCTCAAACGCATGGGGCTCCATTATTAACGGTAGTTTACGGAGCTTGATTACTACAGGTAAAGGACGGCCCAACCAGAAATTATAAGGGGATGGGAAAAAGTAAAAAGATATGCGGAAAAGCTCATGGATTTGGATAGTTGCCGGCTGGTTCTGACCTGACCCCCTCCAGATGTACCAGCTGATATGAGAGTCTAACGGCCCGAGAGGGCGGGAGGACTCGATGAAAAGGAAGCGACACACGCCGCAGGAGATCATTGCGAAGCTGCGCGAGGCGGAGGTGGACCTCAACCAGGGCGCGACGATCGAAGCGGTTTGCCGGAAGTTGGAGATCAGCGAGCAGACGTTTCATCGCTGGCGGCATCTCTACGGCGGGATGAAGGGGCCGGAGATGGCGCGGATGAAAGAGATGGAAAAAGAAAATGCGCGGTTAAGGAAAATCGTGGCGCAGCAGGCCATGGATATCGACGTGCTGAAGGACATCAGCCGAAAAAACTGGTAAGCCCGGCGGGCAAGCGACGGGCGGTGGAGCATTTGCGCGGCGAATGGTGCTACACGGAACGAAACGCTTGCCGGTTGGTGAAGCAGCCACGCGCGACGCAGCGGTATGAAGCACGCATCGACTACGAAGAGCGGCGGATTCGCAAGCGGTTGCAGGAATTGGCCAAGAAGCATCCGGGCTCAGGCTACCGGCGGATGACCCGGCTGTTGCGGAGAGCAGGGATGAAGATCAACAAGAAGCGGGTGCAGCGACTGTGGCGAGAGGAAGGGTTGCGGAACCCGCTTAGGAAGCGGCGAAAACGAGCCCGCGGCCACCGCGAGAATAGTTGCGCGATGAAAAAGGCGGAGCACAAGAATCACGTGTGGTGTTGGGATTTCACGATGGACGAGACTTCGGAGGGAAGAAGGCTGAAGTGGTTTTCGGTGATGGACGAGTTCACGCGGGAGTGTCTGGCGCTGGAAGTGGAACGGAGGATGACGGCGCGCGACGTGGTGGTGATTCTGACGTGGCTGGAAGCGAAGCGTGGAGCACCTGGAGCGATTCGCTCGGATAACGGGCCGGAGTTCATCGCGCGAGCGGTCGGACGATGAGCGCCTCTTGGCCGATGATTTTGTGCTTGTCACAGGCTCCGGCAAGACCTATACCAAAGCCGACTTGTTGAACGAGGCGCACTCGGGTCGCGTCGTTTACGATCATCAAGAAGACACCGCCCAGAACGTTCGCATCTGGGGCGATACCGCGACGATCACCGCTAAATTGTGGGAGCAGGGCACGGACAACGGAAAACCCTTCGATTATACGCTTTGGTTTACAGACACCTATGTGCGCGCTCCGGCAGGCTGGCGCTACGTCTTTGGGCAGTCTTCACTGCCATTGCCAAAGACCCCTGAATGAGTCATGAAATCGTTGCGTCGCACTTGCGGGTCTTTGGCCTTCTCCGATTCCATTTGAGCCGCCCGCCCGCATCTCCTATAATCTAAGTTTATCCACGAACTGGAGGAAATAGCAGCATGGCAGTATTTGACAATCGCAAGACCGGCATGCGCATTCTCTTGGGAGCCGTCGTCCTCGTTCTTGGCGGCAGCATGCTCCTCTATCTCGTGCCGCAATCCCCCGGCACCGGCGAAGCCTCCTCCACCGACACTGTCGCTAAAGTCGGCGACGAAACGGTCAGCACCGCCGAAGTCCGCCAGAAGCTCACTGAGCTTCTGCGCGGCAATCAAGTTCCCGACATGATGAAGGCCTACTATATGCGCCAAATCGTGGAGGACCTTGTCTCCAGAAAGGCGATTGAGTATGAAGCCAAACGTCTGGGGATTCGCGTTTCCGATCAGGAGCTTGCCAATCGCATTCGGCGTATACTCCCCAGTGTATATAACGGCGATACGTTCCTAGGCAGGGACCAATATACCGCTGAGGTCCAAGCACACACGCAGATGAGCGTTGCCGCATTTGAGGAGGTGGTCCGTCAGTCTCTAGTCCTTGAAAAAATACAAAAGCTGGTCACCGACGGCGTCAGCGTCGGCCCCTCTGAGCTGCAAGACGAGTTCAAGTATCGCAACGAAAAAGTGAAGCTGGATTACGCCTTCATCAAGCCCGAAGATCTCGAAGCCAAAATCACTCCCGACGAAGCCGAAATTAAAGCCGCCTACGAGAAAAACCGGAGCCGTTACCAGGTTCCCGAGAAGCGCGTCGCGCGCTTCGGCCTAATCGATCTAAACCAGCTTCGGCAAACCGCCCAGATTTCCGACGACGAACTAAAGGCTCAATACCAGCAGAACATCCAGCAATACCAGGTGCCCAACCGTGTCCACGTCCAGCACATTTTGCTGATGACCGTCGGCAAGACCGACGCCGAAGTCGAGGAGATCCGCCAGAAAGCCGAAGACGTCCTCAAGCAAGCCAAGAAAGGCGCCAAATTCGAAGACCTCGCCAAGAAATACTCCGAAGATCCCGGCACCAAGGACAAAGGCGGCGATCTGGGCTGGCTCACGCAGGGCCAGACTGTGCCGGAGTTCGAGAAGACCGCCTTCGGCCTCGACAAAAGCAAAATGTCCGACCTCGTCAAGACGCAGTACGGCTTCCACATCATCAAGGTCCTCGACAAGGAAACCGCGCACACCAAGCCCTTTGAGGAAGTCAAGGATTCCATCAAGGTTCCCCTCTTGCTCGCCAAGGCCGACAAGCTGGCCAGCGACGAAGCCGATCAGCTTTCCGCCACCATTCGCCGCTCCAACAAGGTCTCCCTCGACGACCTCGCCAAGCAATTCCATCTCACTCGCGGCGAGACTCGTCCGGTAACCGCCGTCGACCCCATCCTCGAACTCGGCAATTCCAAAGAGGCCAAGGAAGCCATCTTCCGCCTCCGCCAGGACGAACTCAGCCTGCCCATTCGAACCGACCGCGGATATCTCGTCCTTTCCGTGAAGCAGATTCAGCCCACCCACCCCGGTTCGCTCGAAGAAGTCCGCGATAAAATTGTCGCCGAGTTGAAGCAGCAGAAAGCCACCGAGCTCGCCCGTGCCAAGGCCGAAGATCTCGCCAAGCGCGTCAAGGCCGGCGAAAAGTTTGACGCCGCCGCCAAGTCCCTCGGGCTCGAAGCCAAAACCAGCGATCTCTTCGCCCGCAACGGCTCCATTTCCGGCGCCGTCAGCGGCAAGCAAGTCGCCGCAGCCTTCCAGCTCAAGCCCGGCGAGGTCGGCGCCCCTCTGAACCTCGGCGCAAACTGGTTCATCTATCGCGTGGCCGAAAAGCAGGAGCCCAATCCCGCCGACTTCGAGAAGCAAAAGAAGGAATTGACCGACCAGGTTCTGCAAGCCAAGCGCGGTCTCGCCTTTGACGCCTTCCGCACCTCTCTGGAAACGCGCCTCAGACAAGAGGGAAAACTGCAAATCATGTCGGACAAATTGAAGGGCTTTGGCGACCTAAGCTGACATAACTCATTGAAAACAAGCTGTTTATTTATTTACACAGCCCCTCTTGTGTTCCCCGCCGCATCTCTTTACCCTATTTGTGTCGTACAAAACCCTGATTCCGCCCCGACGCCGTTGCCAAACGGTCTAGCTTTTTCCTAGGGGGCTCGGACGGAATCCGCAAGAAAACCAAATGGCCACCCAGCGCCATAACCTTCAAGGATCGGTGAGCACCATGCCAGCCCGCACGTCTGCAGTCCGCAACGATTACCGCTGCTCTATCGAGCGCAATCAAGCCGGGAAGTATTGCGTACGTATCCGCGTTCGCTACCCCCGCCACGCCTGGCTCCTCGGCGTCTTTTACCTCGCTTCCAGCTTTGATAAAGCCATGAAAAAACTCGAGGATTCCGTCGATTTCCTCCAGCGCCACGAGGAAAAGCTCTGGTTCTGGGGCGTCGATCGCGCTGAAGACATGGGTTTCTCCGCCGAGTTCCTGCGCGAAGCCGGCCTCCAGCTCGACCGCCGCATCCAATTTCCCCCCAAAGGCGCCAATCTCGCCCTCGCTCCCGAACGCAACGTCCCTGCCTTCGTCCTCGGCCCCGTACGCCGCGGCCTAGCCGAGTCCATGGAATCCTCCCGCCCCGTCTACGCCGGAGACTAAGCGCAACTTCGCAGTTGTCATCCCGAGCAAAGCGAGGGACCTGCTTTTGGTTTTGCCGTGGGAGCCGTTGTAGGGGCGCGCTTTAGCGATCCTGCTTCGTCACTTCCCCCGCAAAATCACTTCCCCCTGCCCCACCATCTGATCATTCAGCCAAATCCGGTACTTATACGTGCCATCCTTCGTCCCCACCCGCGCCGGACCGCTCAACAGGCGCATCCCCGCCGGCGCCTGAAACACGTTCGACGAAAACGGGCAGCGGTTCACGTCAAACTCCACGCGCATGTTCCCCGCATCCGAAATCCACGAAACCTGGTCGCCCGCATCCAGCACCACCGCCTGCGGAATCAACCCCACCAACACCGGCCGTTCAGCCATTTCCCCTCGCGCATTTCTTGGAGTGCGGCGTCACAACCCTCTCCCGCCGCGCGCCGGAACGATAACACATCAACTCAGTGTGAGGCTCACTCGAGCAAGTCCGTCAGCAAGGAGTTCGGCGACGCTGCGAACGGATTCGTCACCGTTACGCCGTTCCACGTAAACCCATCCTGCAAATCCTCAGATAGCAACAGCCGACAGCCT
>Ga0137418_10007018_pt1 | contig 10361 bp, 9 predicted proteins | sample CZODoug3_1_2_16f_FD_122242 | JGI IMG/M metagenome (GOLD analysis project Ga0137418, IMG submission 122242) | Vadose zone soil fungal communities from Angelo Coast Range Reserve, California, USA - CZODoug3_1_2_16fungal (Hybrid Assembly) | ecosystem: Environmental > Terrestrial > Soil > Vadose... | reverse complement strand
TATAACAAGCCACTTTCCGAATGATCCCGATTCAGGTTCCTCCTAGGGTAGATCTCGCGGAAGCTCATCTTGCAGGAAAAAAGCTTGACAATCCGTGTACTACTCTGATAACATGCATCATGTTGGCTCGACAGATAACTCTTCCTCAGCGCCAACTCCTTTGTTTCTTATTACATCCTTGTAAGCCCAGCAATTTCATGCAATTACGCACTCTTTTGCGCAATGGCGTCTTGCTATCCCCTTTGCATTCAATAATTTCCGCACTCTTTCTATCGCCACGGGGGTGGTACCCCTCAGCGTCGTCCGCTCTCGCTGGCTCCGTGCTTATCCCCGTTGTCGGTGTCAATTCGGGAAGGCCTTGGCGTCGATCCCCGGCACCAGCTTCAGCGCGTTCTTGTAATAGATCTTCTTCAGCACTTCGTCCGGCACCTGAAATCCGTAAATGCGCCAGAAGGCGTGCCGCCGCCGGTAATACTCGAAATATTCGTCCCGCGTCTCCAGTGCGCGAAAATACCATTTGTATTCGTTCACATCGTAGATGTCTTTGCCCATCAGCACGCGGTCTTGATACTTCACCAGAAAATCGTGCGCTGAATATGGCTGCCTGCCCAACTCCGCCAGCACCGCGGCGATATCCACGTACATGTTTGGAAGCGTATCGAATAATTTTCCCAGCCGCTCCAAGTCGTTCCCGTGAAACGCAAGGTGCGCCGCGATGAAATTCACCTTCGGGTGCTTCGCAAACAGATGGTTGCGCTCCGCCATCAGCGTCTCAAACGGCGGATACTTCGACGGAGGCCGCGCGCGCTGCGGAAATTCCTTTAACTCCTCCCATCGCTCGTTGTTCTTGTCCCAGGGATCGAAAAATGCCGAAGGCTCCGCAATGTGGATCAGCACCGGCAGTTTCAGTTCCGCGCATTTTTCAAACAGCGAATCGAAAATCGGATCGTCCGCATGCACACGCTCGCCGTTCGCGTACTTCAGGTCCATGCCGAAATTCTTGAAGATTTTCAGGCCCTGCGCGCCGTTGCGCACGTCGGCGGCAAGCCGCTCCGCCGCGCGCTGGCCGTACCCGGGAGTATTGATGTCCTCGTAGCTCGGATTCGCAAACACCACGAATCGGTCGCTATACCGGCCCTTCATCGTCGCAACGGTTTTGCGCAGCTCTTCGCCGGTGCCGCCGCTGAGATTCACCAGCACGCGGAGATTGATCGTGTTCATCTCCTTCACGAGCTGATCGACATGCTCGGAAGTCGGATTCCACTGATGGCTGTGAATGTCGATGAACGGAAATTTCGCCCGCTGGATTTTGTGCTCGGCGACAACCAGCGTGGACTTCGGATTGTATTCCTCAATCGTAGGCGTCTGCGAAGTGGGCGCCGGTTGCGCGGAGGCAGAAGAAGGAACCGAAGAAGCGGAAGAAGTGGGCGATGCAGGCTGCTGAGTGCTTGCAGCGCGCGGCCACAGCAGCGCAGCGGAGCAAACGCACGCAACCGTAGCCGCAAAGACAGAAATCGCACGCCAGGATTTCATCGCCCGCTCCTCCGGAGAAACCCGCCTAGTTTCTCACAGAGCGGCGCGAAACCTGCGATTTTGGCGGAGCCTCAGATGCAGACTTCGATCGATTCGTTTTCGAGCTTCAGATTTTGACGAGGCACCACTCCTCGCTCCAGGGCAGGCGAGACATTTGGCGCGCCGGTCCTTCGGGCTGCACGATGAAATTATCGGAAAAGTTCGACCCGATGCCGTGCTCGGGATCGTACAAGCCGGGCTCAACGGAGAAAGCCATGCCGGGTTCGAGCATGGTGTAATCGCCGAGCGAAAGATACGGTTTCTGGTGTCCTTCCCAGCCTTCGCCGTGCGCGGGCCGGTGGTAAATATAGGGAGCGACGCCATTCTTCACCTGGTATTTGTGGATTTTGTAGGCCACGGTGGAGCAGGTGACGCCGGCGATGGATTCTTCCTTTTGCATCAGGCAGCAATCGCGGCTCACGGTCCAAATCTTTTTCATCTGGTCCGTGAGTGGATGAAGGAACATCGGCCGGTACAATTCGCCGCCGCAGCCGGCGATGTGCACACCGCCTTCAATTTGCAGCGCCTGGCCCCGCGTGATTTTGTTGTGCAGAAATTGATTCGGATGCGGATACGCGGTCGAGCGGCCGACGCGGCAGCCGACTTCGATCTCGATGCCGACAGCGGTGTGCGGAGCGCCATCGCGCTTGATATCCGCCATGACGAGGTCGACGCCATATTTTGTCGCCGCGGCGGCGATCTCGTAATCCGTGAGGTCGGTGCCGTGCTGCAACAGCATGTCGCGCGCGTACGCGTGCATCTGGTTGAAATAGTTGTACGCGCGGCGCGTCAGCATTTGCTCTTCCGGGCTTTTGTGCACGCGCATGTTCATGCACGCATCTTCTGCGGAGCCGATCTCGCGGCCGAGAACGCCGACGGCTTTGCGCTGCGTGGACGGAGTGAACTCGGTATCCGCAACCAGATTTTTCTCGGCGAATCCGCGCTTCTTCAGCGCTTTGAAGACCCATTCGCTGAGATCGACCTTCGCGCCCATCTGCACTTTGCCTTCATGCGGAAAAGCGCCCTCCGCGTGCGGAAAATCAAAATACATTTCACTGTCCGTATTCCACCACGTTTTCACCAGGTCGCGATCCAGCGCGCCATAAAACCAAACCGGGTCGCCCTTGGTGGGAAGGAAAACCTGAACAAGGCGCTCCGTGGTGGTGTGCCAAAGCCCGGTGAAATAAATAATGTTCCACCGATCCGTCAGCAGAATTCCGTCGCGGGAATCCTGCGCGAGTTTTTCTTGCAACAATTTCGCGCGCTGCTTGTGCCATTCGAGGGGCAGGCGATCGTACGTGGCTTGCTTCAAGTCATCTTCCGGCAGAAACAATCGGGACGATTTTTCTGCGGCCGCTGCTGCGCGAGATTTCGAAGTCACGGCACCTTCCAGCGCGGATTTCGGACCGGCAGCTTCGCTTAGCGGAGCCGCCGCGGCGCTTACGCCGGAGACCGCTGCGGCTGCGCCTGTTGCTGCGATAAATTCTCGCCTGCTGATCATTCATCCCCCTTTTTGTTGACACAATGCGCTTTCTTGGAGAACGCTCTTAGCACATTTTGGCAGGGGAGGAAAGGAGGGCGTTCGAACGGCTGGCTGGCCTGGGGTGAGAAAAGAAACACGATGAGCTTGCAGCCTCTGAACTCGGTGCGTGGAAGCTGCTAAGATTTGATTGATGAACAAACGCACTTTGTTTCGAATTGTTTTGCCCGCGGTGGTGGCGCTGCCTTTGGGATTCGTGGGCTTGGCGCTGGCCGCGGAGAATGAGCCGACCGTACCCGCCCCGCTGCTGATGCTTTTTTCGCCGGGATTGAAATTGGCGGAACTGATTACGCCGGAGTCGCACGGTTCGCTCGGAGCTACGTTTGGGTGGTTTTTGCGGGTGGGGATTGCGGCCAATGCCGCGTATTATTTTGTGATTTTTGCCTTGCTCGCGTATTTGGTTGGTCGCCGCCGACCGGCTCAATAGCACGACACAGGAGCCCTCGCTTCGCTCGCTGGGTCGCGCTGAAGCACGCCCCTACAACATCCTGCCGAACTGGCCAGAATTGGCTGTGCCACTTTGAGTCAGGCTATGGCTTTTTCCGTGGCTAGATCGCTGAGGGATTGCTTGTACGGGGGGCGGGCTACGCCGCGTTCGGTGAATATGGCGGCTATGTAGCGGGCTGGCGTTACATCGAAGGCTGGGTGGGCCGCGTGGACGTCGGGGGCGATTCGAACGCCTTGGATGTGGGTTACTTCGGCGGCGCTGCGTTCTTCGATGGGGATCTGGTCCCCATCGGGAATGGAGAGGTCGAAGGTAGAGATCGGCGCGGCGATGTAGAAGGGAACGTTGTTTTCCTTTGCGAGGACAGCGATTTGGTACGTTCCGATCTTGTTGGCGGTGTCGCCATTGGCGGCGATCCGGTCGGCACCGGTTACGATCGCGCCTACTTTGCCGGACTTCAGGAAATGCCCGACCATGTTGTCCGTGATGAGAGTGAGGGGAATGCCGCCGCGGTGCAGTTCCCAGGCGGTAAGGCGCGCGCCTTGGAGATAGGGGCGCGTTTCTGGAACCAGCACGTGGATTTTCTTCCCTTGTTCGAACGCGACGCGAATTACACCGAGGGCCGTGCCGATGCCGCCAGTTGCTAACGCTCCGGCGTTGCATTGCGTCATGACTTGGCCGTCGCGTGGCATAAACTCCGCGCCGTAACGGCCGATGGCTTCGTCGGTGGCTTTCTTCTCGAGATGAATCTGCTGGGCTTCGGCTACGAGGGCTTGCCTGATTTTCGCGAGGTCCGAAGATTTCGCGGTGAGCTCAGCGAAACGGGCCTTCATGCGGGCGAGCGCCCAGAACAGGTCAACGGCTGTGGGGCGGGTCTTGGCGATGACATCGCAAATTTGTGGGAATTCCGCGCGCAATTCCTCGACGGATTTTGCCGGGGAATGCAGGACACCTAGAGCTACGCCCATTGCGGCGGCTACGCCGATGGCTGGCGCGCCGCGAATGACCATTTCACGGATGGCGCGGGCGACTTCGCGGTAGTCGGTGTAGGTGTGGTGGATTTCCTCACCGGGAAGGCGGCGCTGGTCGAGCATGACCACACCGCGATCGGTCCATTCAATTGGTTGGGCTACGTACATAGAAGAACTATTGTAGCGGACGGACGTAGGGATTGCTCGCGACGGAGATTCGTAGCTTCGGAGTGGCACAGCATGCTGCGCCACTACAGAGACTCGCTTCGCTCGCTGGGACGCGCTAAAGCGCAGCCCCTACAACATCGCGTTGGGGCTGCAACGCAAAGCAGTGCGGGCCTAGCGGGTGGGGATTTGGGTGAAACCGTGAGTGCCGATTATGGTGGCTACGGCGATCATGGAGTTGTAGCCGAGATGGAGGAGGAAGCTGGCGAGGACGGTGCCGGTGTGTGCGCGCGCAAACGTGAAGATTATGCCGACGAGAATCAGCAGGCCGACGATGCCCCAGGTCCAACCGAGTTGGGAGCCGTGCATCAGACCGAAGAGGACGCCAGTAAGCAAAATGCCGGGTACGATGCCGAAAGATTTCGCGAAGAGCGGATAGAGGTAGCCGCGAAAAACAGTTTCCTCGACGAGGGGAGCGACGAGCACAGCCATAGCCATGAGCAGCATGGCGCTGCTGCGATTTTTCAGGACCTCTTCAATGGGCATCTTGTCGCTGGTATGCACCTGCGAGCTGGCGATGAAGACAAAAATCGCCAAGCCGCAACCGGAGAGGAAGTAGGCCCAGGGATTGGCTTTGCCAACAGAGAGATTGGACTTCAGCTTTTTCCAGCCGAGAGAGCGCCAGAATGGGACACCGCGAAGAACGCCGAGGGTCACGTAAAGAAACAAAAAGATAGCGGCGTACCAGAGGAGATTGGTGCCGAAGAGAAACTGCGGCTTATTTAGCAGGTAGCGCTCAAGTTCCTTGGGAGGCAGACTGCGGTGCGGCGCGTAATACAGAATCAGCGTCATCTGCACCAGGAAAAAACTGGATAAGGCATAAAAAATAAAAACGAAGAAGTGCGGCCAAGACCAGGAGATGCGCAGGTCTTCTGGCAGGGATGGGCGCGGCGTGTAAGAAGGGTTCGCCGCGGCGGCGTAGCTGATAGGATCGCCTGCGAGCTGGTGGGTCGGATTCTCCGGAGACGCAGGTTCGGGCGCGACAGGAAGCAATGAGTCCTGCCCGGTATGCTCCTGTTCGGGAGAATCGGACGGGTTGTCGTCGAAAAAGGTCATCGATTTTTTTTCGCTTTTTTGCCTGGCGATGTTCGCGGCCAGCCGCTTACTAATGCCGCGGCTACCAGCGGCAGGAGCAGTTCATGATGGCCAGTGATGGCGTAGCCGCGCGACTCCTCTCCTTTGCGGCTGCGATCAGAAGCTGTGGGGCGCCTTACTACATTCTGCAACGGGCGGTAGTGCTGAATAAAGTCGAAGTTCGCGGTAGTAATCGGGCGAAGCGGAAGGCCGAGGTTGCGCACTACGGAGACGGCTTTCAAAAAAACCTCGGGCAGAAGAACGGCGGAGCCCCAATTTAAATAGATGCCGCCGGGATGCATTTGTTGCACCAGGGAGCAAAAGAGGCGGAAGTCGAGGTGCGTGGCGGAGCCGAGAGCGGCGCCGTCGGCGGTGCGGTGCATGTGCGGAATGTCGGTGCCGATGGCGAGATGCACGGTGACGGGAATGCGAAGCTTATAGGCCGCGGCCAAGACGCTGGAGTTTGCGTACGGGACGTCGATCACAGCGTTGTCGAGAAATTGGCCGGCGGCTTCGCCGTAGCCGAGGCGTGCGCGCATGGCAACTTTTGCTATTTGGTTGAGATACTCGCCGGTTTCCGCGGCCATACCGAATGCGCCCGCGCCGAGTCCGGTTTCTACGTCTTCGGAAGTGTTACCTGCGAGGGCGATTTCGAAATCGTGGACCAGCGCGGCGCCGTTCATGGCGAGCGAGGTGATGAAGCCGTGGCGCATGAGATCGATGAGGACTGGGCCGAGGCCGACTTTGATTACGTGGCCGCCGATGCCCCAGAGGATGGCTTTGCGCTGCTTGCGTGCTTGTTGGATGGCAGCGAGAAGATTGCGGAGGTCGGCGGCGGCAAGGAAGTTGGGGAGGGAAGCGAGAAACTTGTTCAGCCAGGGATTGGCGGCGGGAGGCTTAGCGAAATCGCGCACGCTGACTTTGCTCTTGCGGGAGGAAAGCGGATAGGTCTGGAGGTTGGTGAGGGCGATAGGGCGGGTGGAGTAGACGCTCATCTAGGAGGATTCACTGTAAGGCGAACGACGCGAGCGGCGCAAGCTGAAAGGACGCGAGTAGTTGGTCAGTTTGCGAGCATTTGAATTACGAGGCGTTAGAACGTGTTTTCTTGGGAGAGCCGGTTGTTATTGCTTGACCTCCAGGGGTATTCTCTGGACGACCAACATGCAACGTTGCTTACTTTCGTTGGGTCCCTCTCTCTTGATTTTTCTCCTATTCAACCCAGATATGTGTCATGCGCAATGGGCCAAGGACTTCAATTGTCCTGCCGGCACGGTCTATCGGGACCTTCGCCCAAATGCCGGACGGCAAGAGTTTTGTGAGCGGCTGCTGCCCGGCTCACTCAGGGTAAAGGACGGGCAGTTCCGGTTCTGGTTTAGTGAGGGCCATCCGGGAGATGCAGGGACCTACATGGATGGTCGCCAAGTTGGACCGTGGAAGGAGTGCAGTCGCTTTGGCAAATGCAAACACGTGGTCCATGAACCGATATTTTCTTACGAAAGAGACAGAGCTGGTTTCCGACGCGAGGTACCGGTTTCCTTTCAGCACGGAAAGTACATCTTCGATTTCGCTTCATGTTGGAGTACCTGGGTGACACAGACTGGCGGCGAAGACCTTAATCTGAACATCGGTAGCTCGCGGTACAGGTGCACCATCGCGTACCTGCCGGAACATGTCATCGAACATGGCGATGAAGGAGACTACTTCTGCAGGATTCCGTTTTCGGTGGGGAAGAGAGAGATTGATTCGCTCGACTTGCTGCATGAACTGCCAAAGCTGGGGTTGCCGCAATTCTGTAGAACTATAGGCCGAACCGGTGAGGCTTTCATGCTCTTGGAAAACTTCGAAGAAGTAGCAACGACCGTCGATGTGGAAACGGCGACGATGGCGCACGATAACACTGGACATGAGACTCTCACGTTTCGGTTGAATCAATATGCAACAGATTTGGCAACTGAAGTCACCGCCAAAGAAGGCCCGCTTAACGCCCGTGTGTGTGCGCAATATGATCGACGGGCGGAACTTTCCCAAGATGTGAGCGGACATACTTTATTTACCATCCGTCTGAATGATGATGCGAAAGCGTACGCGGAGAAAAAGTGCCTAGCTGACTTACTCTATTCACATTCTCAGCTCCATTAATTACGCTCGATCAGCGGAATTATGGCTCAGGCCGATCTATCCAAGGCGGCAACAGCGCTGAAACCGAGTGCGCCACTTCTCGATTGCTGTCGCTATACTGTGCTCGCAATGTGGCTTGACGACAAACGCGGACAGGTTACGGATTGGACCACCCAGCTATGGGTGAAACTGACCGGCAAGCGGATCGATCTTGAGCTTTATCCCTGGTTGAAAGGGCCGATCGGAAAACCGGATGGTATCGGCTCGGATTTCTTCAATCAGCTTGCGTGGGAGCAGAATCTTTCTGTCGAACACGGCGGGGGGCTCCTCGAAGATTTCAAACAGCTCGCCAGCGAACGGTGTGATACAGAAAAAATCAGCCCGTTGGTCAAAGACTTTTATGAGAATACAGGATGTTATGAATTGGAAGCCTGGTCGGAATGGTGTGGATGGTTTAAACCGTTTGGTTGGGTGCTTGCGACCGTGTTTAGCCGGAGGTTGCAGCAACTCAATGTGCCGCTTTCCAATTTGGAGACGAGCCGGGGAATGACGAGTCGTGTGACAAGCCTGGTGGATCCGCGCACCGGGAAGAAGTATTGCACCGCCTGGGTGAGGGAGTTGCTCAGCAATAAGAACGTCGTGTACGCAGGCAGCTATTCCGTGTGCAAACTGCCTGATGTACCCGGCGCGTGCGTGAAAGTGGTGTTTCCGCTACCCAATGGCAACGCGATCGTAATCATGCACGCGAAATCGCTGCCGGATGGGTCTTTCTCGATAACCTCGTCGGGACGCGGGTTCGGAGAACCCGGGTTTTATTTTACGGTCTGTACAGATGAAGGAGTTTGGGCCAGATATGTGCGGGCGATGCGCGAGAGTATCCGCGTATATCCGTCCGGTAGCAGCGACGTCCGTGCGGATCATGTCCTGAGGATTTGGGACATGGTCTTCCTACGGCTGCACTACAAGCTGAGCCGCGTGCATGCCGGCGACACTGTTCAGGGAATCTCGTCACACCGGGCAACGGCTGGCAAATTCTTTTAGGCGTGTCGCGCGGCAGGCGCGTGGCGGCGTGCGGCCACACTCAATAGAGCTAGGCCGAGCGCGGTAACGACTGCGCTCCACGTCAGTGATGGAGGCTGGCGTGCGCCGAGACCCAAAATGTAATCGAGGGAATAGACGCCGGGTCCTGCTGAGGCGAGCGCTAGCGCGCCGGCTATATACGCGACATTGAGCTCGATACCGTTCGATTGCGCGAAAAAGCCGTGAGGCAAGTGTACGGTGAGCAGCGCGACCATCATCACTAAGATAATTAATGCCGGTCCGAGGGGACCGAGGAAACCCAGAGCCGTCAGCACGCCACCGCCGAATTCCGCAAGTCCGGCCGCCAATGCGAACAATCGACCTGGTCGAAAGCCAATACTTTCCAAAAAGCCCCCGGTTCCGTTTAGTCCATATCCGCCGAACCAGCCAAAGAGTTTTTGGGCGCCATGTGCGCTGATAGCGAGCCCGAGGACGAGCCTGGCGCTTAAGAGTCCAAGATGCATAAGGTTCTTCTCCCTCTGGAATGTCTTTGCAATCTGCGCTGGGCGGACGACAGGACACCTGGAGTAATACTGTGGTTAGGCGGGGGCGGTAATTCTCGGCATCTATTGGACCAAACTCGCTGGGTGTGTCGCAGACCGGTCGGGCTGTGGGCTCAACTACTTAGCGCCAATGCTAGCGCAGCGGCCGTTCTGCTGGGGCGGTGCTGTCAAAAAACGGACAGAAGTTCGTCAGAGGGCGTCAAACCATGATCGACGCAAACGACACGGGCTCAAACGCGCCTGGTGCCCATCGGTAGAGCGGTGAGGGGCCCTTCTCCGGTTCACGCCTCGGTGGCGTGCCGGGGCTGAAGCCCCTGGGCTACATGAGCGGCTGGACGACGTTAATGGCCGTTGTTGGTTACGCCTAAGACTCGGGCGAGGGCTTGGCCGGTGTAGGATTTTTTTGTGCGGGCGACTTGCTCGGGCGGGCCTTGGGCTACGATGCGGCCGCCGCCTTCGCCGCCTTCGGGGCCGAGATCGATGATCCAGTCGGCTTGCTTGATGACGTCGAGGTGGTGCTCGATGATGAGGACGGTGTTGCCGAGCGAAACGAGGCGCTGGAGGACGTCGAGAAGTTTGCGGACGTCATCGAAGTGCAACCCCGTTGTGGGTTCGTCGAGGATGTAGAGGGTGCGGCCGGTCTGGCGCTTGGAAAGTTCGCGGGCCAGCTTGATGCGCTGGGCTTCGCCTCCGGAGAGCGTGGTGGCGGATTGGCCGAGCTGGACGTAGCCGAGGCCGACTTCTACCAACGTGGCGAGCTTTTGCTGGACTTGCGGAATGTTTTCGAGGAGCTTCAGCGCTTCCGAAGCGGGCATATTCAGAACGTCCGAGAT
>Ga0137418_10007017_pt1 | contig 10362 bp, 8 predicted proteins | sample CZODoug3_1_2_16f_FD_122242 | JGI IMG/M metagenome (GOLD analysis project Ga0137418, IMG submission 122242) | Vadose zone soil fungal communities from Angelo Coast Range Reserve, California, USA - CZODoug3_1_2_16fungal (Hybrid Assembly) | ecosystem: Environmental > Terrestrial > Soil > Vadose... | reverse complement strand
ACCGGGCGCAACTTCGACGAGTTGCTGCGCGTGCTGGATTCCATCCAGCTCACGGCCAAGCACAAGGTGGCCACCCCCGCGAACTGGAAGCAGGGGCAGGACGTCATCATCGCCGGATCCGTCAGCGACGAGGATGCGAAGAAGCAGTTCCCGCAGGGCTGGAAGGCGCCCAAGCCTTACCTGCGGATCACCCAGCAGCCGAAGTAGGCGGCTGGGCCTCCTCTCAGGGCCGGCGCGTTCCCGCTTTCGCCGTCTTCTTCATCGCCGTCGAGGCGGGGCGGGTCTTGCCGGGCGCGAGGGCCTTGGCGTTCTCGAGCCTCGCTTGGTAGGCCTTCAAAGGCCAGCCCTGCCATTTCCTCGCCAGGGCGGCGCGCGTCTCGGGCTGGGTCTTCTGCCACGCTTCCCGGACCCTGTCCTCGATCGCCGGGTTCGCCTCCAGGAAGATGGCCCGCTGCTCGGTCGTGATCTCCGCCCAGTGCCTGGCCGCGGCGAGGGACTCGATGCCCGGATAGTTCTTCACGTACCACTGCCTCTGCCAGGCGTTGGCGCCGGTCCACCGCGCCTTCAGCTCGGCATGGAGCGCCGGGTTGGCCACCAGGAAGGCGATCCTTTCCTGTGGAGTTGCCTGCGTCCAGGCATGGTGGAAAGCCTTGCGGGCGAAATAGGGGTGCTCGAGGGCGAGCATCTTTCTCTGCTCGGGAGTGGCGTTCTCCCAAGCCTCCTTGACCTTCTGCACCGTTCGTGGAGTCGCTTCGAGGAACGCGGCGCGCTCCTCCGGGGTCGCCGAGATCCAATGGTGCTTCATCGCACGCGCGCCGAGCAGCGGATGCGCCCGCAGCACCTTCCGGCGCTCGTCTGAGGTCGCCTTCTCCCAACGATCCTGGACGAGCTTGCTGCTCTCGCCAAAAGCTTCGAGGAAGAGGGCCTTCTCGTCCGCCGACGCCTCCTGCCAGCTGGTCTGGAACGGTCCCTGAGGGGCAGCCTTGGCCGGCGGGGCCTTTTCCACTTCGGCCGCTTCGGCTCGCACCGGCTCCGCGGCGCTGGGCGGAGCAGCTTCAACCGCCTTCGACGGCTCAGTCGTCGGCGGAGCGGCTTCCTCGGCCTTCTGGGCGCCGGTGGCCGAGCTGGGCCCATCCGCTGCCGGCTCAGCCGGAGCCTTCGCCTCGGCGGGCTTCTCTTCCGCCGTGGCCGCTTCGGCTTGAGGAGCGACTTGCGCTTCAGTCACCGGCGCGGCTTCGGTCTTCTCCTGCGCCAGGGCGACGCCCGTTCCACACAGGCTCCAGAGGACGGCGGTCCAGAGTGTTGCTCTCATGGTCTCCCTCCCAGGGGATCGTCTCATTCGCCTTCTTGTCTCATGAGCCGATCGACAGGGCGAGAATCTGGCTGGCCTCCCGGACGCCCCGGAAGGTGGGTTTCGGGCGCCGATTCGCCGACACTCTCTATAGCGTGTCGAGGAACGCGAGCAGCGCATTGCGGGCCTTCTTGTCGAGCGACGCAAAGCGATCCCGCGCCCTTCGGCCAGGATTTCCAACTACGTTGCGGCACCACTTGGTTATCGATTGCTGGATCGTAACGGCGCGGTAGAGGGCGGCAGTGAATTCATCAACGCCCCGCTATCGACAAAATGATTTCAGCGATCGAACGGATCGAGACGGTACTTTTGCAATAGGTCTTTGCCTGCGTCCGCGCTATCCTCCCGCGCCCCGAGCGTCCTTCTCTGCCGGCATCGAAGGCCGCGACTCCCGGCCCCGAGCATCAGAAGCTGGCGAAGCTCGCCGGCACGTGGAAGCTGCAGGTCACCTCCTGGTTCGCCCCGGGAGCTCCGCCGCAAAAGAGCGATGGCACGGCGGAGTTCAAGTCCCTCCTCGGAGGCCGCTACCTGACGGAGGAGGTCCGCAGCAGCATGGGAGATCAGCCGTTCGAAGGTCGCGGGCTTTCAGGATTCGACAACGTGACCAGGGAGAACTTCGTCGTCTGGGTCGACAGCATGTCGACCGGCCCGATGCTGATGCGCGGAAAGTGCGCTGCCGAGGCGACGAAATGCACGCTGAAGGGCCGAGCGCCCGATCCGGTGGCAGGCAAGGAGGTCCCGTACAGTGAAACGATGACCATGACCGACGACGATCATTTCACGTTCGCGTTGTACGGGCCGGGCCCCGGCGGGAAGACGTTCAAGATGCTGGAGATCGTCTACACGCGGCAGTGAAGTCGCACAGCCCCCACATCTCGAGCACTTAGCCGCGCCCCGTCAAAAGAATCCGCGCGTGTCGATCTGGCGGACGTTCGTTCGTCGCCACGGTAGAAGCCGGGGTTCACCGGCCGGAGATCGTCCGGAAGCCCGGCTGCCAACCAAGGAGACACGACGATGCGGTTCATGGTGATTGTGAAGGCCAACAAGGACTCGGAGGCGGGCGTTCTTCCCAGCGAGAAGATGCTCGCCGACATGGGGAAGTTCAACGAAGAGCTGGTGAAAGCCGGCGTGATGCTCGCGGGCGAGGGCCTCCAATCCAGCTCGAAGGGCGCGCGCGTCAAGTTCGAGAAGGGGAAGCGGACCGTGATCGACGGACCCTTCGCCGAGACCAAGGAGCTCGTGGCCGGGTTCTGGCTGTGGCAGGTGAAGTCCAAGGATGAGGCGATCGAATGGCTCAAGCGCGCCCCCTTCGAGGACACCGAGGTCGAGATCCGGCAGGTGTTCGAGGCGCCGGACTTCGCTCCGAGCGATCCCAGTGGGAAGCTCATGAAGAAGGAAGAGGAGCTCCGCAAGAAGCTCGAGACGCAGCGCCGGTAGAACGCGCTCAAGCGTAGCCCCTGAGCCGCCTTCGGCGGCCGGGGCTGGCGCGTTTTCATCCTTGCGCTGGAGGAGGAACATGCTGTGATCGGTCGCCTTGGCGGCTTCCGATACGCAGCGTGCCATAGACGCGGTCTGGAGGATCGAGTCGGCCCGTCTCATCGCCGGTCTGGCGCGGATGGTGCGCGACGTCGGTCTCGCCGAGGAGCTTGCGCAAGAGGCCCTGGTGGCCGCGCTCGAGCGGTGGCCTGAGACGGGCGTTCCGGACAACCCGGGCGCCTGGCTCATGGCCACCGCGAAGCATCGTGCCATCGACCTCTTGCGCCGGAGCAAGCGGCTCGAGCGCAAGCACCAGGAGGTCGGTCAGGAAATGGAGGTCGAGCAAGAGACCACCGCGCCCGACCTGGACGCCGCGATCGACGATGACGTGGGCGACGATCTCCTCCGCCTGGTGTTCATCTCCTGCCATCCGGTGCTCTCGACGGAGGCGCGCGCCGCGCTCACCCTTCGCCTGCTCGGAGGTCTGAGCACCGAGGAAATTGCGCGCGCATTTCTCGTCCCAGAGCCGACCGTCGCCCAGCGAATCGTCCGGGCGAAGCGGACGCTCGCCAAGGAACGGGTCCCCTTCGAGGTCCCGCGAGGCGCTGACCTCGCCGGCCGTCTGTCATCGGTGCTCGAAGTCATCTATCTCATCTTCAACGAGGGCTACTCGGCGACGGCCGGTGACGACTGGATGCGGCCCGCGCTCTGCGAGGACGCGCTCCGTCTGGGCCGCATCCTGGCCGAGCTCGTGCCCTTGGAGCCGGAGGTCCACGGGCTCGTCGCCCTGATGGAGGTCCAGGCGTCGCGCTCGGGAGCGCGGCTGGGTCCGGCGGGAGAGCCCATCCTGCTCCTCGATCAGAACCGCGCGCGCTGGGATCAGGTCCTCATCCGCCGTGGCCTGGCGGCGCTCGAGCGTGCGGAATCCCTGGGCGGCGCGCGCGGCCCGTACACGCTGCAGGCCGCGATCGCCGCCTGTCATGCCCGGGCCCGCACCGCGGCGGAAACGGACTGGGCGCGCATCGCGGCTCTCTACCAGGCGCTGGTCCAGGTCTCGCCATCGCCGGTGGTGGAGCTGAATCGTGCGGTCGCGGTCGGCATGGCGTTCGGCCCCGCAGCCGGCCTCGAGCTCGCCGACGCTCTGACCTCGGAGCCGTCGCTCAAGCGCTACCACCTCTTGCCCAGCGTGCGCGGCGACCTGCTGGCAAAGCTGGACCGCTTCGACGAAGCGCGCGTGGAGTTCGAGCGCGCGGCCTCGCTCACGCGCAATGCGCGCGAGCGCCAGCTGCTTCTCGAGCGCGCCGCCGCCTGCGCTGCTGGACCGGCGCCGCCGGAGCCCCGGTGACCAGACGATGGCCCCCACCTCAGCGGCGGGTCAGGCGCAGCAGCATGTAACCGCGTCCACCCGGACCGAATCCGGCAGCGTTCCAGACGCTCACGACCTGCTCCCCAGAGGCGAGCTCCCAGTACACGTCCGCGCGCACATCTTCCTTGGGATCGAGCTGTGGAACCTCCAGCAGCTTCTCCCAGGACCATCCATCGACGCTTCCCCAGAGCGATCCTCGCGTCCAACCCGCGGGCGAGACGTCGCTGTACAGCTCGTAAGTCGAGCCGACCACGTAGCCGCCCGATCTGACTGCGTGCGTGGAATAGCTCGCGGACGGAAGCGTCAGGAGGTGTGTCACCGTCCCGTCGAACGCAATGCGGGCGACCTGCGGCCTGTCGGGCGTAGAGCCTCGGTAGCTGACGTCCTGGCCGCAGAGCAGCGATCCGTCCGGAAGCAGCGCGGCGTCGACGAGATCGCCGTCCTGGGAGCCCGCGACGATCGCGGTCCACGAGGTACCGCCGTCCGTGGAGCGATAGGTCCCGGACTGAAGGTCGGTGTCGCCGAAGAACGCCCAGAGCGCATGGCGCGCCGGATCGGGAACCATCCCGTGCCCGTGGCGGTGCCCCTCGAAGGTATGCTGCACTGCCCAGGTGGCGCCCCGGTCCGAGGACTTCCAGAGCCGGATGGGCGTGCTGGCCCCGGTAAAGGTCTGGTACTCGAGGAAATAGACCGCCCCGTCCAGCTCCGCGAAGCTGTGCGGGGTGAGCGAGCGATAGGCCCCCGTCGCGAGCACCTCCATCCAGGTGACGCCCCGGTCGGTCGATCGTGCGACGGCGTGACCGACGCCGTTGACTGCGTCGGCAAGGAGGGTCCCGTCCGCCAGTGGAGCGAGGTTCCAGAACGAGGCCCCGTTCGCAATCGATCCGCGCTTCTGCCAGGCCCGCCCGTCGCTGCTCGCCCAGATCTCCGCGCCGGAATCATTCAGGTTGACTCCGTAGGCGGTACCCGTGGAGTCCACGGCCAGCAGGTCGTAGCCGGTCTCCGTGTAAGTGATCTCGCCCTGGAAGCTCGTGCCCCCATCCAGGTCGCCGGACCCGCCGTCGGTCCCCCCCGCATCGGTGCCGCCGTCGGTCACGGGAGGCGAGCCCGAATCCAGGCGGCCCGCCGTTGCGAGCGCGTCGGCAGAGACCGCTGCGCCGCAACCGGAGACGGCGAGGGCGGCGGCCACCAGTGCTGGAACAGACTTCATAGCGGCGGAACGTGTGGCCGGAGTCTGCCGGTTCCAGCCGCGGCGTCGCGCGGTTGCTCAATTCAGGACGGGCGCGTTCCACGATGGGGCCGCAGGGCCGGCCGTTTTGTGAGGAAGTGCGCAGCGGAATGTGGCCGCGTGATCCAACCGATCGGATCAACCAGCGGAGAGCGCTCGAATCACGAACGCGTAGTCGTAGGCCGCGTCCTTGAGGCGGTCATACCGCCCGGATGCGCCGCCGTGGCCGGCCGGATCCATGTTGATCTTGAACAGCAGCGGGTTCGAATCGGTCTTCAGCGAGCGGAGCTTCGCGACGTACTTGGCCGGTTCCCAATACATCACCTGGGAATCGTTGTACGAGGAGCGGACCAGCATGGTCGGGTACGCTCGCGCGGTCACGTTGTCGTAGGGGCTGTATTGCTTCATGTACCGGTACTCGTCCGGCTTCTTCGGGTTGCCCCACTCCTCGAACTCGATGACCGTGAGCGGGAGGGATTCATCCAACATGGTGTTGATCACGTCGACGAAAGGGACGTACGTGATGACCGCGTGGAACAGGTCGGGCCGCAGGTTGGTGACCGCCCCCATCAACAGTCCGCCGGCGCTGCCGCCCATGATCGCCAGGCGATCCTTCGAGGTGTAGCCCAGCGAGACCAGGTGCTCGGCGGAGGAGATGAAGTCGGTGAAGGTATTCATCTTGTTCATCATGCGGCCCTGGTCGTGCCATTTCTTTCCCAGCTCGCCGCCACCGCGGATATGCGCGACCGCATAGCTCACGCCCCGATCGACCAGCGAAAACACGTTGGAGTTGAACCGGTCGGCGACGTCGATGCCATAGGAGCCGTAGCCGTAGAGGAGCAGCGGGCTCTTGCCGTCGCGCGCCGCGCCCCTCTTGTGGAGCACCGCGACGGGCACCTTCACGCCGTCGGCGGCAGGGGCCCAGATGCGCTCCACCTGGTAGCGTGAAGGGTCGTAGTTCGGCACCGGCTGCCGTTTGACAACTCTCTGGCCGAGGGAAGCTGCGTCCAGATCGAGCCAGGTCTGCGGACTCACGGGGCTCTGGTAGACGACGCGGAGCTCCTTCTGGTCGTACTCCGGGTTCTTGTCGGGAGAGACTTCGTAGTCGGCCTCGGGGAACTGCACGCGCCGGCGCGCGCCTGTGGCGGGATCGAGGAAGGCGATCTGCGGCAGCCCGCCCTCACGCTCGTGCAGCGCGACGAAATCGCGAAAGACGTCTACCTCCTGCAGCATGACGTCCTCGCGGTGCGGCACCACCTCCGCCCAGTTCTCCTTGCGCGGGGCCGAGACGGGCGCCGTGACCAGGCGGAAGTTCCGGCCCCCTGAATTGGTACGGATGTAGAGGGTGCTGCCGCGCGCCTCAGCGTAGTACTCGTGCCCGGGCTCGCGAGGCTGCACCAGCACCAGGGGAGCGTGCGGGTCGCTGGCGCCGAAGAAGCGCACCTCGCTGCTCGTCAGGCTCCCGGAGGTCAGGAAGATGAAGTCCTTCGATCGCGAGCGGTCGACCTCGAGGTTGAAGGCGTGGTCCTTCTCCTCGTAGACCAGGTCGTCCTTCGCGCTCGAGCCGACCACGTGCCGCCAGAGCTGGTGTGGCCGCTTCTCCTGCTCGTCCTCCACCACGTAGAAGAGGACTTTTCCGTCGCGGGTCCAAGCGACCGAGTCCACCCGCGCGATCTTCTCCGGCCCGTCGGCGCCGCTGCGCAGGTCGCGGACGTGCAGGTCATATTGGCGGAAGCCCGTCTCGTCGGTCGTGTAGGCGAGCTGGTTGCCGTCGTCGCTGACCTCCCAACCGCCCAGGCCGAGGAACTTCTTGCCCGCGGCGAGCGCGTTCAAGTCGAGGATGACCTGCTCCGCAGCGTCGAGCGCCGGTTTGCGGCACAGGATCGGGTACTGCTTCCCCTTCTCCGTCCGCTGGTAGTACCAGTGCGATCCGATCCGGACCGGCGCGGTCGAGTCGTCCTCCTGGATGCGCGAGAGCATCTCGCCGTAGAGCTTCTTCTGCAGCTCCTCGGTCGACTTCATCATCGCGTCGGCGTACGCCGCCTCGGCATTCAGGTACGATTCAACTTCCGGCGTCCCTTTGTTGCGAAGCCAGAAGTAGTCGTCCCGCAGCGTGTCGCCATTGATGTTCGTGACGTGCGGCTGCTTGCGTGCGACGGGTGCCGCGGCCTGTTCGCTGGTGCGCGGCTGGGGCGCCGACGCGCAGGCGGCGACGACGGCGGCGAGCAGGACTGGGCGGTAATGGGGCACGGGAGATCCGCTTCGGAGGGGAGGCGCCGTTATATCCTGAACTTCGGGGTCCGTTCCGGCGGTATCGCCTGGCTTCCGTGGAACCGGTTTTCCTCTTGCCCGTCACCGCAACCATGGCCATTTCCGCGTGACTGGAGAGGTACTCCATGTCATTCGACGTCGGCTTTGATACTGTCGGAAACGCGACCGTCATCGTCCACGACGGCGCACCGGTTCTGGCCACCGACCCCTGGATCGTCGGCAGCGCCTACTTCGGCAGCTGGGGCCTGGCGCACGAGATCCCCGCGGAGCAGATCGACGCGGTCCGGCGCTGCCCGTACATCTGGGTCTCACACGGCCACCCCGACCACCTGAGCGGCGACTCCCTGGCGTTGCTCAAGGACAAGGTGATCCTGGTTCCGGACCACCGCGGCTCGCGCGTGTTCGAGGATCTGAAGGCGCAGGGCTTCAACGTCCGGGTGATGCGGGACCGGCAGTGGCTCGAGCTCTCGCCACGCGTGCACGTGCTCTGCATTCCGGACTACAACCAGGACGCCATCCTGCTTCTGGACGTGAACGGCAGGCTGGTGCTGAACTTCAACGACGCGGGGAACCGCGGTTGGGGCGGATTCGTCCGCCGCCTGGTCAAGCAGTACCCGCGGTCGTTCCTGCTCAGCCTGGCCGGCGGCGGCGCCGACATGATGAACTTCTTCGACGAGGACGGGCGCCGGCTTCCACCTCCGGCCATGACGCCCATCGGGGTCACGCTCACCTACCGGGCCCACTATTGGGGCGCGACCACCGTCATCCCTTTCAGCGCCATGCACCGGTTCCAGAGGACCGACAGCGCCTGGGCCGAGCCGCATGCGTCGCGGGTCGAGGACTATCCTGAGGGGTTCGACAGCAGCCGCTGCGAGCTGCTGCCCGCCTACGTGCGGTACGACTGCATGAAGGATGAGGTGACGCCGCTCAATCCGGCAAGGTCGCGGGAGCCGCTCCGTGAGCCCGGGGAGTTCGGCGACGACTGGAAGCAGCCGCTGGAGCCGGACGAGAAGGCGCGCCTGACCGAGTATTTCAAGCGTTTCGAGCATCTGCGACAGAACATCGATTTCGTTCGCTTCCTCGTGGGCGGGGACGAGACGATCATCGAGTTGCGCGGCCGGGACCTGCAGCGCGGCCTCACGTTCGAGGTCCCGCGCGGATCGCTGATGACCGCGGTGCAGTACCAGATTTTCGACGACCTCCTGATCGGCAACTTCATGAAGGTGACCCTGCACGGCGACTGGGGACCCGGGCGGCTCTATCCGGACTTCAGCCCCTGGGTTGCCAAGTACGGCGACAACGGCGGCGCGCACACGCTCAAGGAGTTGCGCGAGTACCACTGGTCCTATTTCCGGCGCGCACCCGCTGATTACCTCCGGCACCGCTTCGAGACCGGCTTCCTCATGCCCCTGCAGGAGGCGACCTCGTCGGCGCTGCGCTCGCGGCTGGGCGCGAACTCGGCCTTCTTCCGCACCGCGAAGAACGCATACTGGTCGGCCCGCACGCGCTTCTTCTGATCGGCCGCGATTCGGCTTCCGGCGGATTCCGACGGGCTGCGTCCGGCCCCGGGTCTGCTGGTCGCTGTCCATGGTCCGACCATCCGTTCACCACCACCGTTCCGCTCGCGCGCTCGGATGCTTAGATCGGTCCCGATGGCTGTCAAGCCCGTTGTGTATCCGTATCCGGGAGCCTCCGGCGCCAGCCTCGACCAGTCCGGATCCAGTGGCTTCTTCGAGCCGCTCGTCCGCAGCCTGGCGGGAGATGGCGCCGTCAACCTGGTCCGGGCCAAGGCGGAGGTGCGTGCGGTACTTGGCGCCGGAGGGGGACTCCTCCCTTCCGCCCCGCCGCTCGAGGACGCGCTGCCACCCGGCAGCATCCCCTCCGTCGCCGCCGGAGCGCGCCACGACCGGTTGCTCGCCGAGATCGATCAGGAAGGATTCGCCTTCGCCATCGATCGGATGGACGAACCGTTATTCAACCGGCGCGCGCAGCGCGCTCCTCGGCAGCAGAACCTGGTCGATATCGCGCTGGTGGACGGCCGCGTCTGCATCCGCAAGCGGATCCGCAGCTACCGCATGGGAGCGCGCCGCTGGGGAGATCGGCCGGTGCCCCCCCGCGAGTGGGCGCAGCGCAGCTTCTGGGTGTCGCTCGGCCTGTTCATGTACAGCGAGGCCGCCGCCCTGCTCCGCCTCTCCGATCTTCCCTTCGTCCCCAAGCTGCGCGGCATCGACCTCGCCGGCCGGGCGCTCTACATCGATTACGTTCGGGGCGAAAACCTGCGGAGCCTCGCGGCGCGCGGTGGCGCCGCCGTCCACGACGCCGACATCAAGGACGACCCTCACCTCTGCGGCGTGCCGGCGCACGATCTCGAGCGCCGTGAGGTCGAGCTCCTCGACCGGGCCGCCATCGGTGACTTCCGGCGCGAGATCGCCGAGATGGCCCGCGAGATCAACGCGCGCGGCGTGGTGCCGCTCGACATCAAGCTCGGCAACTTCATCCGCGGGGCTTCCAGCGGCCGACTCTACTGGCTCGACTTCGAGCTCTCCCGGCTGCGCTCACAGCCGCGCTGGGACGCGGACCTGGCGTCGCAGCAACAGACCCTCGAGCAACTGTTCGAGCTCGCCGCGCGCGGCCACACCGTCGTCTGACTCAAGGAAAGCTGCGGAAGAG
>Ga0137418_10007015_pt1 | contig 10364 bp, 6 predicted proteins | sample CZODoug3_1_2_16f_FD_122242 | JGI IMG/M metagenome (GOLD analysis project Ga0137418, IMG submission 122242) | Vadose zone soil fungal communities from Angelo Coast Range Reserve, California, USA - CZODoug3_1_2_16fungal (Hybrid Assembly) | ecosystem: Environmental > Terrestrial > Soil > Vadose... | reverse complement strand
TTCTGGGGAGGGGCTGAAATGGTGAACCCGGCGATCCGGCTGCGGGTGACGCAAGGGAAGGGCGAGAAGGCACCCACGCCGAAGCGCACCATCCCCTGCATGCAGACGGCCTGGCCGCACATGCTCTTTCCGCGGCTGGCGGCGACAGTGCCGCTGGTGTTCCCGTTCGATCAGCGCGGCCTGCGCTACCGCTACTTCGCGCGCAACGCGGTCTGGGACGCGGTGCAGATGCTCGGGCTGGCGGGCAAGAAGGTGCTGATGCCCGCCTATCACCACGGAGTCGAGCTGGAGACGCTGCTCGCGGCGCAGGTGACGCCGGTCTTCTTCCGGGTGGACCCGCAGATGCGCGCCGACTTCGAGGACGCGCGCGCGCGCAGCGCCGGAGTCGCCGCGGTGTACGTCATCCATTACGCCGGGTTTCCGCAGGACATGCAGGCAGCCCGGCAGCTGGCCGGCGAGCTGGGCGTGCCGCTGATGGAGGATTGCGCGCTGGCGCTCCTCTCCAGCGAGGGCGAGAAGCCGCTCGGCTCTTTCGGGGACCTGTCCGTGTTCTGCCTCTACAAGACCCTTCCGGTGCCGAACGGAGGGGCCCTGCTCGCCCGCGGGGACTACGCGAGGAAGGTTGATCTGTTGCCCCCGGCCGCGCCGCCGCCGTTCTCCAGCACCGCCTCGCACCTCGTCGGCAGCATGCTCTCCAACCTGGAATTGCGGACCGGTCAAGCGGGGCGCCGGGCGCGCCAGGCCATCCGGGACGCAGGCCACTGGTTCGTCCGTCGGGCCAGCGTGGAGCGCGTGTCCACCGGGACGCAGCATTTCAACCACGGCGACGTCGACCTGGGCATGAGCGCCGCCAGCCATCTCGTCCTGCGGAACCAGGACTTCGCCGGCATTGTCGAGCGCCGGAGGCGGAACTACTTCCATCTCTACGCGATGCTGCGCGAGGTTGCCCCGCCCGTGACGGGCGAGCTGAAGCCCGGCGTCTGCCCGCTCTTCTACCCGATGGCGATCGACGACAAGGCTGGCGCCATGGCGCGGCTCCTGGCGCGCGGCGTGGAGACCGTGGACTTCTGGCGGCAGCGACATCCTGCGCTGCCTGCGGGTGTCTTCCCGGAGGTGGATCGCCTGCGCGAGCGCGTGCTCGAGCTTCCGGTGCACCAGGACTTGTCGCCGGCCGACACCGAGCACGTCGCCAGCTGCGTCCGGGAGCTGCTCCGGTGAGCGAAGCGCGCGTCATCGAGGTGCTGCCGATGGAAACGCGGATCGGCGCGCCCGACATCGGGGAATGGCGCGACCTCAATCAGCGCGCCCGCGCCGGGACCATGTTCCTCGGTCCCGAGTGGCTCCTGCCCTGGTGGAACCACTTCGGGGCCGGGCGGGAGATGTTGAACATCTGCGTCCGCGAAGGCGGGCGCTTGATCGGGTTGATGCCGCTCTTCATGGAGTCCGTGCGCCTGGGGGGCGTCCAGGTGCGCCGGATCGCGTTTCTCGGGGACGGCGAGACCGGATGCGACTACCTCGACGTGCTGGCGGAGCCCGGCCGCGAGCGCGAGGTGCTGCGCCACTGCCTGGCGAAGCTGGTGGAGCTACCTTGGGACGTCTGCGATCTCGACGGCCTGGCCCGCGAGAGCGCGACGGCGCTGCAGCTCGCCGAGCACTTTCCGGCGGGACGCGCGACCGGTTCCGTCGTCCGCGACGGCCGCGTGCGGTTCGTCTGCCCGTACATTCCGCTGGAGGGGACCTACGAGCAGTACCTGGAAGGGCTGCGGCGGAGGGAGAACTTGCGCCGGCGCGAGAAGTGGATCGAGCGACAGCCCGGGGTGGAGGTCACCTGCGCGCGCGCGCCCAACGAGGCGGCTGGGGCGACGGAGCGGTTCATGGCGCTGCATCGTGCGCGCTGGTCCGCGGAGGGCGGGTCGGACGGCCTGGGCGACTCGCGCAACGAGGCCTTCCACCGCGAGGCCGTGCAGCGGCTGGCCGAGGCGGGCAGGCTGCGGATGTACACGCTGTTCGCGGCGCGGCGGCCGGTCGCGTCCGTCTACGGCGTCGTGCATGCCAGGAAGTTCAATTACTACCAGTCCGGGTACGATCCCAATTGGGCGTCCAGGTCGGTGGGTCTGGTGCTCCTCGCGCGCACGGTCCAGGACGCCTTCGCCGAAGGCCTTCAGGAGTTCGATTTCCTGCACGGAAACGAGAGCTACAAGCGCGATTGGGCGCGCGGCGAGCGCTGGACCATCCAGATGCGCCTCTGGCGGGGCGCCCGCGGGCGCGCGGCCCGGGCGGCGCTGGGTGCATCCGTGACCGCTCGAGAGGCGATGAAAGCGGCGGTGCCGCGGCGGGCTCTCGAAGCGGTGCGCAAGATCCGGCGGGTCCTGCGGGCTCCGCTGCCGGCCGGTCACACGCGACTGTCCGCTGCCTGGCAAATCCTGTGGGAGCCGTGACCGCGGGGGATGCACAGATTCTGGCGGCGGTCGAGCGGCGGAGGGCGGAGATGGAGCGGCTGAAAGAACGTGCGATGCATGTGGCGCGCCGCGTCGGCAAGGGCGCCGTAGCACTTGCGCTGCACTATTCGGGCGCCCGCGAGCTGCTCTCGGCGGTCCAGAGGCGCGCGGTGGGCGGACGGCGCGTGCTGATCCTGAGCTACCACCGCGTGGTCGCCGACTTTGCCCAGGAGGCGAGGCGGAGCCTGTGCAGCCTGAACATCGAACAGAAGACGTTCCGCCGACATCTGGAAGTGCTGCAGGAAAGCCACGACATCGTCGCGCTCGAGGACGCGCTCTCGGTGCTCGACGGGACGCGCCAGGCGGCGCGCGACGTGGCGACCATCACCTTCGACGACGGCTATCGCGACGTGTACGCCCACGCGTTCCCGGTCATGCGCGACCTGCGCGTCCCCGGCGTGGTGTACGTGCCCTCCGGATTCGTCGGCACCGACCGGCGCCTCGGCCACGATCGGCTCTTCACCGCCTTGCGGAGGATGCGCCAGCGCGGCATCGGGCCGATGGCGGTGGGCGCCGGCCAGCCCGGCGAGCGCTGGCTCATCGACGGGCTCGACGGGAATCCCCAGCCGGAGGTTGCGCTGGAGCGGCTGATCGCGCGCTATCCGACGCCCGGCCTGCTGCGCCTGGCGGATGTTCTCGAGGACCGCCTGGGGCTCGCCTCCTACAAGCCCCCCGAAGGCGAGCTCCCGATGACCTGGGAGATGCTCCGGGAGATGGACGCCCACGGCATCATCACCGGCGCCCACACGGCGGAGCACACCGTGCTCACCAACCAACGCCTGGACGATGCGCGGCGCGAGATCGCCCAGTGCAAGGCGTCGCTGGAGAAGGGGCTCCGGAAACCGGTCCGGCATTTCGCCTACTGCAACGGCTACTACAGCGCGGGCGTAGCGCAGGCGCTCAAGGCGGAGGGCTTCGCCAGCGCCGTCACCACCGAGGACATGCCCAACACGCCCGGCATCGATCCCTTCGCGCTCAAGCGCAAGGTCCTCTGGGAGAACTCCTCCGCGGGCGTCCTCGGGTTCTACTCGAAGCCGCTGATCGCCTGCCAGTTCGAGAACACACTCGGCATGCTCGCGCTGCAGCGGCCGGTGATGGGCGCGCGGCCGACCAACTTCGGGACCTCTGGGAGGCCGGGGGCGGATCAAGGATTCTCGGCGCACGGGTAGCCAGGATGGTGAAGTCGGGCGGCATCCTCAGGCAGGCAGGCCCGCTGATGCTCGGCCGCGGCGGCGCGACCGCGCTCGGCGTCGCGCTGCCGCTGATCCTGACGCGGCTGCTGCCGCAGGCGGAGTTCGGGACCTACAAGCAGGTGTGGCTCGTCGTCACGACGGCCTGGCCGATCCTGCAGCTCGGGCTCGCCCAGTCCCTCTACTACTTCATTCCGCGCAAGGACGGCCGCGAGCGCGTCTGGCTCACCCACGCGTCGGTCCTGCTGCTGGCGCTCGGCGGCATCTGCGCGGTCATCATCTACGGCGCGCGGTTCGCAATCGCCGGCCAGTTCGCGAATCCGGAGCTCGCGGAGTTCGGGCTCTCGATGGCGCTGATCACCTTGCTGATGATCGCCTCGTCGCCCCTGGAGATCTCGCTCACCGCCGAGGGCCGGGTCCGGACGGCGGCATGGACCATCTTCCTCTCGGATGCGGTGCGCGTGGCGGCGAGCGTGGTGCCGCTCCTGCTCGGCATGGGCCTGCGCGGGTTCTTCTGGGCGTACGTGCTGCACGGCGCGGTCCGGTTCTGCCTGCAGTGCTGGTTCTTCTTCCGGCGCGGCCGGCCCTCCATCGACCGGAAGCTGCTCGGCCAGCAGCTGGCGTACGCGCTCCCCTTTGGCGCGGCGGTGCTGCTGGACATCCCGCAGCGCACGTTCCACCAGTGGGCGGTGGGCTCGAGCGTCAGCGCGGCGACGTTCGCCATCTACGCGCAGGGCTGCTACCAGCTGCCCATCATCAACCTCCTCTACGCTCCAATCAGCGACATCCTCCAGGTCCGATTTGCCGAGCACGCCGAGCCCCACCAACGGCTGCACCTGTTCCACGAGGCGAACCTGCGCCTGGCGGCCGTGTTCTTCCCGCTGACGGCCGGATTGGTGGCGGCGGGGTCGATCTTCGTCCCGGCGCTCTTCACCCACCTCTACGACGACAGCGTGCCCATCTTCCGGGTCGCCATCGCCATGACGCCGTTCGCCGCGCTGCCGCTCGACGGCGTGCTGCGGGCGGTGGGCCAGACGCGGTGGTTGTTCCGCATCTTCTGCTGGCGGCTGCTGTTGACCATCCCTGCGGTGCTGATCGGCCTCAAGCTGTTCGGCCTGGTCGGGGCGATCGGCGGCCACGCGGTGGCGGAATCGGCGATGCGGATCGCGATGCTCGAGCGCGTCCGCAAGGAGCTGCAGGCGACCTGGCGCGAGCTGCTCCCTTGGCGCCAGCTGACGGTCCTCGCCCTGGCATCGTCCGTGGCTTGCGTTCCCGTCCTGGTGATCTCCCGGCTGGCGGCGGCGGGGCCTCGGCCGTTCGCCGCGCTGTGCGCAGCCGGCGCGCTGTACTGCGCCGTGTATCTCGCCGCTATCGCGGTGATGCCGGGCAAGGGATCGGCGCTGGCCCGCATCCGGCACGTGCTGCTCGGGCACTCGACCGCCGCGGCGACCTGAGCGCCAGTTCGCCAGTGGACGGCGCCGGCTAGAACGCGTCTCATAACCAACTGGCGAGTGATCGCGCTCAGGCGTAGGCGCCAAGCCACCTCCGGTGGCCGCGCCTAGCCGGAGTTGCCGCTGCTGCCTCCGCTCCCCACTTTCCAACCGGGCGCTCCCTTGTCGGGCTGGCGTCATGGGAGGCGGCACATGCGGGAGTTGGTGCGCAGGATCGCGTTCGTCGGCGCTCCGGATCGGGACGTGGCGGAGTCGCTGCGCGAGCATGGCTATCGCCTGGAAGGCGTCTGTGCCGACAGCATCATCGGGATTGCGCGGGAGCTGCACCGGATCCGTCCCGCGCTCCTCCACGCCCGCGCGTTTCACATCAAGGCGGCCATCGTGGGCCGGCTCTTCGATCTGCCGATCATCGTCCAGGTGTCGCGCAACGACCTGGGCGCGCTGACGGCCCGGGCAGCCCGGATGTCCAGCCGCGTGCTCTGCGGCGGCGCGGCGGTGCGCGAAAGCCTGATTGCCCTGGGCGCGCCCCCCTCGACGACGGCGGTCCTGCGCAGCCTGCTCCAGGTCGACGAGGACCTGCGCGCGGCTGCGACGTTCCCGCCGATGCTCGATCCGGCGATCCGCTGGGTGGTCGCGGCCTCGCCCTGCGACGGACCCCATCGCGGCCACCAGGACCTGCTGCTCGCCTTCCTCTCCATCGCCCGGACGCGCCCGAGGCTGAAGCTGCTGATCGCGGGCGAAGGCGCGGAGGTGGCGCGGCTGCGTGCCCAGGCAGCGGCCGCCGGAATGCTGAACCGCGTGGTGACGCACCCGGTCGGCCTGGAGCAGCTCCCTTCCGTGTTCTCGAGGGCCGCAGTCGTGGTCGGTCCCAGCCGGGCCGCGAGCTCGCCGGATCCGCTGCCGGAGGCGTTGGCCGTAGGCGCCCCGGTGATCGCGACCGCGGTCGGCTCGCACCCGACCTGGGTGCGCGAGGGGCGGACGGGCTGGCTCGTGCCGCCGCGGGCCCCGGTCGCGCTCGCGGCGCGGTTGGCGCAGGTCGTGGACGATCGGGCCACGGCTGCGAAGGTGGGTGTGAACGCGCGGCAGGCTGCTCAGGAGTTGGTGGCGCCGCGGGCCATCGCCCAGGAGCTGGCGCGCTGCTACGCGGCGCTCTGCAGGGTGTCCGCGTCACCCTATGCCGGCATCTACATTCCTGCGGCGCGCCGATTGCAGCGGATCTGAGGTCGCCTGGATAGCTGCGACCATGACAATGCCGCAGGACATCAAAGTTCTCCTGGTGGGAGATTTCCCGCCTCCCAACGGCGGCATCGCGACGCACCTCGATGAGATTCGGCGCGCGGTGCGCGATCACGGCGCCCGCTGTGAGGTGCTGGACATCGGAAAGGGCCAGCTGCCGGCGGACGGCGTCGTTCCCGCCGGAGGACCCGTGCGCTTCTCCGGGCTGCTCTCCTCGTATGCGGCCCGGGGTTTCCGCATCCACGCCCACACCGGCGGGGACAATCCCAAGTCCTGGATGCTCGCCTGGGTCTGCGCGGTGGCCGGACGGCTCTCCGGTCTCGAGCCGATCCTGACGCTGCATTCCGGGCTGCTGCCGGTCTGGCTCTCCGCGTCCCCGGGTCGCCGCGCCCTGGCACGCGCCATCGTCCCACGGTACGGGACCGCGATCGCGGTGGCGGAATCCCAGCGCGCGGCGCTTGCAGCCTGCGGCGTGCACGACGTCGAGGTCCTGCCTGCGTTTACGGGGCGGTTCCTCCAGCCGGGGCCGCCGCCGCCCGGCCTCCGGGAGCTGCAGGACTCCGCGTCGCCGCTCTTTTGCGCGATGGCGGTGACCTCGCGGCCGGAGTACGGGCTTCCGGTCCTGCTGCGCGGGTTTTCCCAGGTGCGTGCACGCAAGCCGCGCGCGGCCCTGGCGGTGTACGGCCCGGGAACCGAGGAGCTGAGCGGCGACGGCGTTCGCGGATTCGGCGAGCTTCACCGCCCGCAGGCCCTCGCGCTGCTCGCCGCCTGCGACGTGTTCGTCCGGCCGACGATCGCCGACGGCGACTCGGTGAGCGTCCGGGAGGCGCTGGCGCTCGGGCGCGCGGTGGTGGCGACCGCGGTGGGCCACCGGCCCGAAGGAGTGCGGCTGGTGCCTCCGGCGGACGCGGTGGCGCTCTCTGCGGCGATGATCGAGGCGGTGGAAGGATCGGAACGCCGGCCGGCGGAGGTGCCGGCGGACAGCCTGCAACGGATTCTCTCGCTCTATGGGGTCACGGCATGTGCGGCATCAGCGGCTTCTTGAATCGCGACAGGGAACGTCCCGCGGACGAGGCGCTGCTGCGCCAGATGACCGACGCGATCGCGCACAGGGGTCCGGACGGGAGCGGCCACTTCGTCGACGGTCCGGCCGCGCTCGGGCACCGGCGCCTGGCGATCATCGACCTCTCGCAGGCTGGCGCGCAGCCGATGCAGAACGAGGACGGCACCGTGACCGTCACCTTCAACGGCGAGATCTACAACTACATCGGGCTGCGCGAGGAGCTGATCGCCAAGGGCCACGTCTTCCGCTCCCGCTGCGACACCGAAGTCCTGGTCCACGGTTACGAGGAATGGGGCGACGCGCTCCCCGAGCGCCTGGGCGGGATGTTCGCCTTCGCCATCTGGGACGCGCGCCGCCAGCGCCTGTTCCTCGCGCGCGACCGGCTGGGCAAGAAGCCGGTCTACTACCACCTCGGCCGCGATCGGCTCCTCTTCGGATCCGAGATCAAGTCACTGCTCTGCGACCCCGCCGTCCCGCGCCAGCTGGACGACGAGGCGCTGGACCTGTACCTCAGCGCCCGCTACGTGCCCGCGCCGCTGACGATGTTCTCCGGCATCCAGAAGCTGCCTCCCGGCTCGAGCGCCGTGTACGAGAAGGGTGCGCTCCGGATCCGCCGCTTCTGGAAGTGCGAGTTCCCGGACCAGACCGACGGTCGGAGCGAGGCCGAGCTGGCGCGCGAGCTGTGGAAGCGCCTTCAGGACGCGACCGAGGCGCGGCTGATGGCCGACGTGCCGGTGGGCGTATTCCTCTCCGGCGGGCTCGATTCGAGCTGCATCGCCGCGCAAATGATCGATCTGCGCAAGGCCCGGGGCGAGGGCGGGGTGAAGTCGTTCTCGGTGGGGTACCTGGCCGACGACGGCAGCTCCGAGCTGGACCAGGCGCGCCGCGTGGCCCGCGCGCTGGGGACCGAGCATCGCGAGGTGCTGGTCACCGCCAAGGACTTCCAGCGGTTCCTCCCCGACCTGGTCTGGCACATGGACGAGCCGGTTGCCGACGCCGCCTGCGTGCCGCTCTACTACCTGTCGAAGCGCGCCCGGGAGGAAGTGGTGGTCGTGCTCTCGGGCGAAGGCGCCGATGAGGTGCTGGCCGGGTACCCCATCTACCGCACGATGCTGTGGATGGAGCAGCTGCGGGCGGCGTCTCCGCTGGCCGCCGCCGCGCTGGCGTTCGTGCGTCATCCGAAGGCGCGGAAGTACCTGCGCTGGGCCACGCTGCCGCTCGAGCATCGCTACCGGGGAGTGTCGGTGGCCTTCACCGACGACGAGAAGGCGCGCCTCACGGGGCTGCCGGCGAGCCGCGTCAGCGAGCGGCTGGTGCGGCGGCTCGCGCAGGAGTGGGCGGAGACCGAGGGGCTGCCCCCGCTCGAGCGCATGCTCGAGCTAGACCGCCGCGTCTGGCTGCCGGACGATCTGCTGGTGAAGGCGGACAAGATGACGATGGCGGCTTCGCAAGAGCTGCGCGTCCCGTTCCTCGATCACCGGCTGATCGAGTGGGCCGCCGGACTTCGCCATCAGGTAAAGCTCCGGGCCGGCGTCGGCAAGTGGCTGCTCCGCCAGGCCGCGCGCGACCGCCTTCCGGCCGAATGCACGGCGCCAGGCAAGCGAGGCTTCACGGTGCCGGTCTCGAACTGGTTCCGCAGGCAGCTCCACGCCGAGGTGCGGGATGCGCTGCTCTCCTCCGACTCGCTGGCGCGGACCCGTTTCGGGGAGAAGGCCGTGCGGCGGCTGCTCGACGATCACCTGCACGGCAAGAGCGACCGCAAGGAGGAGCTGTACTCGCTCTGGGTCCTCGAGCTGTGGCGGAAGCGATTCGAAGTGCGCGCGGCGGGCGCGGCGGCGCCCACGATCGAGACCACGAAGCGAAAGGGACCGGGAATGGGGGCCTTGAAGGGGCGCGACATCGTCTGCTTCTCCAACGACTGGGACGGCGACCCGCTGTCCAAGATGCACGCGATGAAGATCCTCGCGCGCGAGAACCGCGTGCTCTGGGTGAACAGCATCGGCAACCGCAGGCCCACCGTCTGCGCGCGCGACGCGAAGCGCATCCTGAAGAAGCTCTCCGGCGCGATGCAGGGCCTTCAGGAGCGACACCCCAACATCTGGGTGATGACGCCCCTCGCCATCCCGTTCTACGGCAGCGAGCTGGTCCGCGCGGCGAACGGGGCGCTCCTCAGGGTCCAGGTCCAGTCGGCCATGCAGCAGCTCGGCTTCCAGGACGTGATCTCCTGGAGCTTCTTGCCCAGCTCGGCGCCCGTGTCCGGGACCCTGGGCGAGTCGCTGGTCGTCTATCACTGCGTCGACGAGTTCAGCGCCTTCAGCGACGCGCCCGGAGAGGCGATCCGCGAGCTGGAGCGGCGCTTGATGGTGAAGAGCGACGTGGTGATCTGCTCTTCGGAGAAGCTCCGCGCCGACAAGGTCCGGGTGAACCCGAACGCGCACCTGGTCCAGCACGGCGTGGATCTGGAGCACTTCGGGAAGTCGTTCGATCCCGAGACCACCATCCCCGACGAGTTGAAGGGCGCTCCCGGACCGATCATCGGATTCTGGGGGTTGATCGCGGATTGGGTCGACCTGCAGCTCATCCGCCACGTGGCGGACGCCTTTTCCGGCGGAACGGTGGTGCTGCTGGGCAACTCGACCGCGGATCTCAAGGTGCTCGACGGCGCGCGGAACATCCGCGCCCTCGGGCGCAAGCCGTACGCCGAGCTGCCGCGCTATGCGAAGGCATTCGACGTGGCGCTGATGCCCTTCAAGGTGAACGAGCTGACGCTGGCGGCGAACCCGCTCAAGGTCCGCGAATACCTGGCGGCGGGCCTGCCGGTCGTGTCCACCGCCATTCCGGAGGTGGAGCGGCTGGGCGTGTGCCGGATCGGCAAGGACGCGGACAGCGTGGTGCGCGAGATCGCCGCGGCCATCGCCTCCGGCGC